>Ga0209374_1000069_pt1 | contig 108151 bp, 106 predicted proteins | sample SaaInlLV_DNA_10m_FD_184683 | JGI IMG/M metagenome (GOLD analysis project Ga0209374, IMG submission 184683) | Marine microbial communities from expanding oxygen minimum zones in the Saanich Inlet - SI075_LV_DNA_10m (SPAdes) (version 2) | ecosystem: Environmental > Aquatic > Marine >... | reverse complement strand
TCGACCTCCCCGGCGTCGATGGCGAACCAGGTCGCCTCGGCTACTGGTTGCGGATTATGGCCGACCTCGACGACGACCCGGTGAAGCACACGCTCGCGATGGCGTTCCTGTCAGATGCTGCACCGTCTCGTGCTGCGCGGTCGCCGCACCCCGACTTCGACAACGACAACAGCGATCGCACGAAGTTTCAGGGTGCGAGCCTTGACCACTCCGTCTGGTTCCACCGGCCGTGCCGTGCCGATCAGTGGCACTGGTTCGACACGCGCTCGCACGGCCTCAACGGCGGCCGCGGCTTGGTGACTGGCGATGTGCTCAACATCGACGGCACGCATGTTGCGACGATCGCCCAGGAAGTGCTCCTCCGTCGCGTCCGCGACTGAGCAAGGCGGGAAACAACTTCTTTGCGGCGCAGGTGGGCGATACCGTTCCGGCAATGCGCATCTCGGAGCGAGTCGACAACGCCGTTCGGGCGATGGTCGAACTCGCGTCGGGTGAACTGGCGACGCGGCCGGGCGGAGTCGTGAAGGCTGATGCGATCGCGCAGCGCCAGAACATCTCGCTGAAGTACTTGCTCGACATCACTCGGGACCTGAAGCGTGCCGAGCTTGTGCGATCGAAGCGCGGTCCCGATGGCGGGTTCTCGCTCTCTCGGCCGGCTGCCGACATCTCGTTGGCCGACGTGTTTCGTGCGGTCGATGGCCCACTGGCGGACGTTCATGACGAGAGCCTGCGGGATCTGACATATCCCGCCCCGGCGGACGCACTGCCGCAGGTGTGGATGGCAATTCGCGGTGGGCTGCGCCGAGTGCTCGAAGGTGTCAGCCTCGCTGACCTCGTCTCAGGCGAACTGCCGGACGAGGTTGCCGAACTCGCCGGTGAGTACCAGCGCGACACCGCCGCTCGCCATCAGCGCTGACCGCTCCCGCGCGCCTCACCAAGGAAAGGGTTGCGCCTTTGACTCTGATGTGTTTATCCTATTCTCCGTGAACTTGGTAGACAATGCCCCATCAGCTGAGAGACTGACGCACTTGCAGCGCTTGGAGGCCGAGGCCATCCACATCATGCGCGAGGCCGTCTCCGAGAGTGACAACCCGGCGATGCTGTACAGCATTGGTAAAGACAGCTCGGTCATGCTGCACCTGGCAATGAAGGCGTTCTATCCCAGCAAGCCGCCGTTCCCGTTGGTCCACGTGGACACCACGTGGAAGTTCAGCGAGATGTACGCATTTCGCGACGCGAAGGCCAAAGAGCTTGGCGTCGACCTCATCGTGCACCAGAACCCGGAGTGCGTCGAGCGCGGCATCAACCCGTTCGAACACGGATCGTCGATGCATACGGACATGTGGAAGACCGAGGGTCTCAAGCAGGCGATCGACATGAACAAGTTCGACCTGTGCTTCGGTGGTGCTCGGCGCGACGAGGAGAAATCACGGGCCAAAGAGCGCATCTTCTCCGTTCGCTCACCGCAGCACCAATGGGACCCGAAGCGGCAACGCCCCGAGCTGTGGCAGATCTACAACGCACGTCGTAGCCCTGGTGAGACGCTGCGCGTCTTCCCGATCTCCAACTGGACCGAACTCGACGTTTGGCAGTACGTCCACCTCGAGCAGATCCCGATTGTTCCGCTGTACTACGCCGCGCCGCGGCCTGTCGTGCATCGTGGTGGCACATTGATCATGGTCGACGACGACCGATTCCAGTTTGAACCGGGCGAGGAGCCTGAGATCAAGAACGTGCGGTTCCGCACGCTTGGCTGCTATCCGCTGTCAGGCGCGATCGAGAGCGATGCGGACAGCCTGACAGGAATCATCCAGGAGATGTTGCTCGCCACGACGTCTGAGCGTGAGGGACGTTTGATCGACACCGACTCAGCCGGCTCGATGGAAAAGAAGAAGCAAGAGGGCTATTTCTGATGCAGGACAAAAGGTTCAGCACCATGACCGGCTGTAACAAGGAGAATCTCTGATGGCCCATGTCTCTGATCTCATTGCGGTGGACATCGACGAGTATCTGACGTCGCACCAGTACAAGTCACTGCTTCGCTTCATCACGTGTGGCAGCGTCGACGACGGCAAGAGCACCCTGATCGGGCGACTCCTGTACGAGTCGCACATGGTGTTCGAAGACCACCTGGCTCAACTCGAGGCCGACTCGGCCAAGGTCGGCACCCAGGGCACGGACCTTGACTTCGCGCTGCTGCTCGACGGTCTCACCGCCGAACGCGAACAGGGCATCACGATCGACGTTGCCTACCGCTTCTTCTCGACCGAGAAGCGCAAGTTCATCGTCGCCGACACCCCTGGCCACGAGCAGTACACGCGGAATATGGTGACCGGTGCGTCAACCGCTGACGTTGCCGTCCTCATGGTCGACGCGCGCAAGGGCGTCCTCACTCAGACTCGCCGCCACAGTTACCTCGTGTCGCTGCTCGGCATCCGCAAGGTTGTTGTTGCCATCAACAAGATGGACCTCGTCGACTACTCGGAGGAGATCTACAACGCGATCGTGACCGAGTTCGGCGAATTCGCTGAGCAGATCGGCTTGAGCGACATCACCTATGTTCCGGTCTCCGCGCTGAAGGGCGACAACATCGTCGAATACAGCGAGGCCACGCCGTGGTACGACGGTCCGACGCTGATGACGTATCTCGAAGACGTTCCCGTTGATGACGACGTGGCCGCGGGACCGTTCCGCATGCCGGTCCAGTGGGTCAATCGCCCCAACCTCGACTTCCGTGGGTTCTCAGGTCGAATCGTCGGGGGCTCGATCAAGCCCGGCGATCCCATCCGAGTGCTTCCCGCAGGCACGATCAGCACCGTTGACCGCATCGTCACAATGGACGGAGATCTCGACGTTGCGGTCGCAGGCCAATCAGTCACGATCACGCTCACCGACGAGATCGACGCGAGCCGCGGCGACTTGATGTGCGCTGGTGACGCGCCAGCCGAAGTTGCTGACCAGTTCGAGGCACACGTGGTCTGGATGCACGAAGACGAGATGCTGCCCGGCCGCCCGTACCTCTTGAAGGTCGGGACCCGCACGATGGGCGTGACAATTGCACATCCGAAGTACCGGGTTGACGTCAACTCGCTGGAGCATCTTGCTGCGAACACACTTGAGCTCAACGAGATCGGTGTCTGCAACCTGAGTCTCGACCGACCAATTCCTTTCGATGCGTATGCCGACAACCGCGACACGGGCTCGTTTGTCATCATCGACAAGCGCACCCAGAACACCGTGGGCGCAGGCATGTTGCACTTCGCTCTTCGCCGAAGCCACAACATCCACTGGCAGGACGTGCGCGTCGACAAAGCGGCCCGCGCTGACCAGAACAATCATCAGCCTGGCGTTGTCTGGTTCACCGGCCTGTCAGGGTCGGGCAAGTCGACCATCGCGAACATCGTCGAGTCGAAACTCCACACGCTCGGCGTGCGCACGTACCTGCTTGACGGAGACAACGTCCGTCACGGCCTAAACCGTGATCTTGGGTTCACCGATGCAGATCGGGTTGAGAACATTCGCCGCATCGCAGAAGTATCTGGCCTGATGGTCGACGCTGGCCTGGTGGTCCTTGTCTCGTTCATCTCGCCGTTCCGGGCCGAACGCCGTTTGGCGCGCGAGCGAGTCGAAGCGGGCGAGTTCATCGAGGTCCACGTCGACACGCCGCTCGACATTGCAGAAGAGCGCGACCCGAAGGGCCTGTACGCCAAGGCCCGGGCCGGTGAGCTGACCAACTTCACCGGAATCGACTCACCCTACGAAGCACCCGAATCGCCGGATGTTCACGTCGATACCATGGCGCTGACGGCTGAGGAAGCCGCCGATCATGTGATCGCAGCACTTCGCTCGAAGGGCCTGCTCGACTGACCGAGTCCCTGACCGGATCAATTGACTCTCTTACGCGACGGACGGCTCAAATGACACTCGACGCCTGGATCGCGCTTGTCGTGATTCTGAGCTGTGTGGTGGTTCTCATCGTCGATCGTCTGGCACCGGTCGTCGTATTGGGTGGCGCCGTCGTTTCCCTGATGTTTGCCAACGTCATCGATTCTGAGATTGCACTCAGCGGGCTCGCCAGTCCGGCACCGGCGACGATCGGAGCGCTGTACATCTTGGCTGGAGCGGTCACCGCGACAGGGACCTTCTCGCGCGTGTTCGACCGCCTCCTCGACCGCAACGGCTCAATCGTGATGCTGGCGGCAGTGACTGCTGCCGCATCGTCGGTCGTACCGAACACACCGCTGGTCGCGATGTTCGCTCCTCGCGTGGTGCGATGGTCGCAACTCAATGGAGTGAGTGCATCGCGTTTTCTGCTCCCACTCTCGTTCGCGAGCGTTTTGGGCGGCGTGATCACCCTGATCGGCACGTCGACCAATCTCGTTGTCTCCGATTTGCTGAGCCGCTCGGGCGAGGAACCACTCGGCGTGCTCGAGATTACCGTGGTCGGTCTTCCCGTTGCAGTGGTTGGTGTGGGGGTGTTGTCGACGATCGGGATGCGGCTGCTTCCGGAGCGGGCAGCGGCACTGTCAGATGTCGACCGGCGTGGCCGCGAGTTCCAGCTTGCTGCCCGTGTGACTGCTGGCGGCCCAATCGCAGGTCGGACGATCGCAGAGTCAGGACTCAGGAATCTCGACGGCGCGTTTTTGGCGCTCGTGGAGCGCCCTGACCTCGAGAGGCGGTCGACCACGTCTCTTGCTGCATCGCCTCACACGCGTCTCGAGGTAGGTGATGTCTGTTGCTTTGTCGGCGACGTAGCGAGAATGATCGACCTTCATGACATCGAGGGTCTCACGATGCTCGAGGAGCAGCACGTCACTGCCGCGCAAGGGCCTGATGCTCGAGTCTTCGAGGCGGTGGTAGCACCTGGATCGGTGTTGGTCGGGGGATCGTTAAAGTCGGTGGGGTTCCGTGCCAGCTACGGAGCCGCGGTGATGGCGATTCATCGCGCGGACGGCGATGTTGGTGGTCAACTCGGGCAGGTGACGCTCCGGGCTGGTGACGTTCTGTTGGTGCTTGCCGATGAATCGTTCGCGTCCCGTTGGCGAGGTCATGCCGACTTCTCACTGGTGGCGGCCCTAGAGGAGCAACCCCCGGCTCGTCGTGACCGGTCGACGCTGGTGATTCTCGCAACGGCTGGATTGGTCGTTGCAGCGGTGACGGGCTTCTTGGATCTGTTTGAGGCGGCCCTCGCGTCAGCGATTGTGGTGGTGGCCGGTCGGGCGATCTCTTTGGGTCAGGCTTGGCGGTCGATCAACATCAATGTAGTGGCGACTATGGCGGCGGCAATCAGCCTCGGAGCAGCGGTGTCTGAGAGCGGACTTGCTGCTGAAATCGCTGGAGCCGTCGAACGGGCCAACGGCCTGGGGTTGGGCGATGCAGGCCACGTGATCATGGTGATGCTTGCCACGATTGCTTTGACGGAGCTACTCACGAACACTGCGGCTGCAGCGCTCATGGTGCCGATTTCGCTCTCGATCGCCGCCGATGCAAACGTCGAGCCAAGAATGCTGACCGTGGCAGTGTTGATAGGCGCGTCGTGCTCGTTCTTGTCACCTGTCGGATATCAAACAAACCTGATGGTGTTTGGCCTCGGCGGCTATCGGTTCACGGACTTCACGCGAGTCGGTGCACCGCTGACGCTGACCACGTTGTTGATTTCCACCGCCATGATCCCTTGGGCGTTTGGCTAGGGCGTCGAAATCAAGCCGGCTCACCGCGGTGGTGCCCAGACGGCGAGGTGCTCCGCGATCTGCTCGGGTCAGGTGGCTTGGCTCTCGGCTGCGAGTCGGAGTACTTCGTCCTCGGGGAACGCGCCGATCCAGCCGGTGATCGGCGTGCCGTCGGCGGCAAACATCACCGCAGCGGGCTGCGAGGTGACGCCGAGCGCTTGCCATGAGAGGAACGATTCGTCCCACAACATGGTGAATGACTCGGTGCCGTAGTCCTCGACGAAGTCTTCGGCTTGGCCAAGACTGTCCTGGGTGCCGAGGCCGATCACTTCGAGTTCTTGGAGGTGATCACGAGCAAACTGCTCGACATCGGGAGCTTCCCGACGACAGCTCGGTCAATGCGGGGCCCACAACCAGAGCAGCACCGGCCGCTCGGCGGGAAACACGTTGCGCAGAGCGACTTTCGTCTGACGTCGAATGTCGTCGACCTGAATGTCGGGCAACGCGTTCTCGGGGAAGTCCGATGTCGGTGAGAGTTCGGTGGCGAACGCCCGACCGCCAGGCATTGCCTCGGGAACGACCGGTGGCGGGGGGTCTGATACCGCGGGCGCTGCTTCGGCGGGGTCGGTGTCGGCATCGGAGGCGACGGTCGCTGCGGACGGTTCCGTCTCGGCGGGGGCGCCGACAGTCACCTCGCTGATGTCGGACTCAGTCGATGTCGGCGCCGGTTCATCACTGGTGATCGGCGCGGTATCTTCGGTGGTCCCGCAGGCGGCGAGAACGAGGCCGGCGGCGGCAAGCGCCACGGCAGTTCGTCGCACAACGTTCACCATTCGACCATGATGGCAAAGCCGACGCTGATTGTCTTGTCACGCGGACACCCGCGTCGTCGAGGGGTACCGTTGGGTGGGTGCACATCGTGTTGGTCAACCCGCAGATCGCGCCGAACACCGGCAACTTGATCCGGCTCTGTGCCAATACGGGGAACGATCTCCACCTGGTTGAACCACTTGGTTTCCGGCTGGACGACTCGCTGCTCAAGCGCGGCGGTCTCGACTACCACGAGCGCACGAGGATGACGGTGCATCCTGACCTGGCCAGCGTGCGGGCCGCACTTCCTGGCCGCTGGTTTGCGTTCTCGACGCACTCAACGCGCCGCTATACAGACGTCAGCTATCAGCCAGACGACGTGCTCGTGTTCGGCTGTGAAGGCTCAGGCCTTGATGAGGACGTCAGTGGCCAGTTCGACCCGGCACACTCGCTCACGATTCCGCTGCGACCCAACAACCGCAGCCTCAACCTGGCCAATGCGGTGTCAGTCGTCGTGTTTGAAGCATGGCGGCAAGTTGATTTCGATGGCGCCGCCGAGAAGGACGAGCGCGTCGAAGGGCTCACCGGGGAGCTCCTCGACGGAACCCCGTTCGACCGCTGACCTCGCTCAGAGTTGGTGCGCGTCAGGCAAAGCCGGCGCGCATTGACGGATTGACACCGTTGACGATGTCGTCAGCCCGGGTGGTGACACCGACTTTGGCCTCGTCGTGGGTGAGGATCCAGAAACGGTCGTTGCGCACCGCGTCGAGGACGTGTTGGCCGACGACCTCGGTGCTGATGCCGCCGGCCACCATTGCCTCGATTTGAGTCTGCATGCCGCTCGAAGCAGGCCGTTCGGGCAGCGTTGCGCGCACGTCGTCGGGCATGTTGCGGTCGCTGGTGGCGATGCCGGTGGCGACGAAGGCCGGGCACAGCACCGAGACGCCGACCGCTGTCTGCATCATCTGCATTTCCTTGCTCAGTGTTTCTGAGAGCGCGACGACGCCGTACTTCGAGATGTTGTACGGCCCCATCATCGGCGCCGAACCCAACCCCGCCATCGAAGCGGTGTTGACAACGTGACATTGCTCGCCATGTTCAATCATCGCTGGAAGGAACACCTTGCACCCGTAGATGACACCCCAGAGGTTGATGTCGATCGTCCATCGCCAGGCTTCGAGATTGTCAGGGTCGGCGACGGGCCCGCCGGCCCCGACGCCGGCATTGTTGCAGAGCACATGGATGTTGCCGAAGCGATCACGCGCTGCGCGGTCGAGATCGATGATCTGGTCGTGTTCGCGCACGTCGATCTCGCGTGCCAACACCGGGTAGCCGGCTTCGCTGAGCTCGGTCACCGCTCGATCAAGGGCGGGCCGTTCGACGTCAGCGAGCACCAGGTTCATGCCGGCCGCACCGAATTGCTTGGCCAGCTCCAAACCGATGCCGCTGGCGGCCCCGGTGATCACTGCGGTTTTGCCCGAGAAGTCATCCATGTCGCTGGGTCTACTCGGCTCGGTTCGGCGGAACGCAATCGAGCGAACGGTCAGGTGGTGTCGAGCGCGGCGAGGTCCTCGGGTTTCCAGCCGACTTCTGCGAGCACTTCCGCAGTGTGCTCGCCGAGGCGTGGCGCATGGCGGTGCGGCAGACCCTGCTCGTCGCCACGACTGTCGAACCGGATCGGATCGCGAGTGACGCGGTAGGGCCCCTCGGTGGGATGGGTGTCGTCGTGGAGCAGGTCGACTGCAGCGAAGTGCGGGTCGTCGGCGATGTCTTCGAGTGACATGACTGCCGCGGCAGGGATCGAGCGGGCATCACAGAGGTCGAGCAATTCCGAGGTGGTGAAATCCGCAACGAGGTCGTCGAGCATTCCGTACAAGGTGTCGGAGTTGGCAACTCGTGATCGCTGGTCGGCGAAGCGCGCATCGTCGATCAATTCGGGTCGGCTGACGAACTCGAAGAAGTCGCGCCAGTTCTGAGTGCTGTACGGGAGGATGACGACCCAACCGTCACGGGTGCGGCGTGGACGTCGGTTGGGTGTGGTCACCCGGGCGTAACTGAACGGTCCGATCGGCGGCTCGAACGTCAATCCGCCAAGATGCTCGATGAGGTTGAACGACGCCATCACCTCGGCCATCGGGACCTCGATGGAGTCACCTTCGCCGGTCATCGCCCGTCGGTACAGCGCTGCGGTGATGGCAGGAACGATGTGGAGTCCGCACACTTTGTCGGCGATGATCGTTGGCATCAATTGCGGGTCGCCACCGGAGAACGTGAACAAGTCACTCACGCCGGAGGCGGCCTGAATCACATCGTCGTAGGCAGCCTTGTCGGCACTTGGCCCATTGCTGCCGTATCCGTTGGCAACGCAATAGACGACGTCGGGACGAATCGTGCGGACGCTTGCGTCGTCCAGACCCAGGCGAACGAGTGCAGATCGACGCATCGTGGTGATGAAGACGTCTGCGGTCGCGATGAGGTCGTGTAACGCGCGCATGCCGGCGTCGGTCTTGAGATCGAGCACCACGCTGCGCTTGTTGCGATTCATGCTGATCGCCAGTGCGCTCATCCCTGGGCTACGAGCCGGTTCGTAATGGCGAAGGATGTCGCCGCCGGGGTTCTCGACGCGGATGACGTCGGCACCCATGTCTCCGAGCATGCGCGTGGCGAGTGGCCCCATCACGACGGAGGTCAAGTCGATGACGCGGACACCGTCGAGCGGACCGAGGGGTCGATTCGGATCAGTCTGCAAGGACTGCAACCGCTTCGATCTCGATGAGTGATTCGTCGAGGAACAGCGACTGCACGCCGACGAGGGTGATCGGCACCTGCGCAATCGGGTTGACCTGCGCGGCTGCGCCGAGCCCGCTGAACAGCTCGCCCTGCATGGCGGCGGTCCATCCGACGACATAGATCGTGAGCTTCGCGAGGTCCTCGGTTGATCCGCCCACGCCGATCAGCGCGTCGATGATGTTGCGCATTGCCTGGTCGGTCTGTGCCGCAAGGCCGTCGGGATGATTGCCGTTGGCGTCCGTGCCGATCTGCCCGGACAGGTGGACAACACGGCCCGGCGACGCGATCGACGCGTGAGAGAAGCCCTGTGGCGCGGGCAGGCGATCGGAGTTCCGGAGCTCGATGGACATGGGCGTACCGTACGTCGATCAGTACGGTTTTGAACGAGGCCGAGACCCTGCCCGCCTCGGCCGGAGCCTGAACATCGCGAACTCGGTGATGGTGTTCAGAGGCAGGCGCGCACGGCGTTGTTGAGTCGAACGGTGCGCGGGTCGCCTGCGATGCCGCCCAACATCTGGTTCATCACGTAGCCGTAGCCGACGCCGGTGTCGGGGTCGGCTTGGCCGAGCGATCCGCCCGCACCAGCGTGACCGAATGCGTTGTGTCCGAGGAGCGGAACCGTCACATTGTCGAGCATGAAGCCCATCCCGAAACGGGTCTCGGCGACGAGGCAGTGATCAGGTCCGCTGACCGCTTCAGCGGTCGCCGCTCGCATTGCAGCGGGTCCGAGTACGCGAACGCCGTCGACATCGCTCACGGTGGCGGCGTACATCTTGGCAAGGCTTCGAGCGTTGGTGATGCCGCTGGCGGCCGGCATCTCGGTGGCATGGAATGCCCGGGTGTTGAACGGGTTCTCGGCCAGCCCGAACGCCAGAATTGCACCGTTCATCGTCAATGCCTTGAAGCCTGGCGTGCCTGGCCCCATCATCTGCATCAGCAGCAGGAGTTCTGCCGGGTCGGAGGGCGGCGGTGCCGGTTCGAGTCGGCTGACTCGCGCCTCTTCTGCTTCGGGCAGGCCGATCCAGAAGTCGAGACCGAGCGGGCCGGCCACTTCGTCGGCAAAGTAGCGCCCGATCGAACGCCCATCGATGCGCCGCACCAATTCGCCGGCAAGCCAACCGTAGGTGACGGCGTGATAACCGTGCGTCGAGCCTGGCTCCCACAGTGGCGCCTGATCAGCGAGGGCTTCGACGACCGGTCCGACTGCGAGGATCTCGTCGATCGTCAACGGTGCCTCGGCCCAAGCCAGCCCGGCCTGGTGGCTCATGACCTGAGCGACGGTGATGTCGCGCTTGCCGTTGGCTGCGAACTCTGGCCAGTGCATTGACACTGGGTCGGAGTACTCGAGTTTTCCGGCTTCGACGAGACGGGCGACGCAGATCGCAGCCGCACCCTTGGTGGTCGAGAAGACGAGCTGGAGCGTCTGCTCGTCCCATGCTTTGCCCGATGTCTTGTCGGCGATACCGCCCCACAGGTCGACCTGCAATTTGCCGTCGGCGTACAGGGCGAACCCCGCGCCGAGTTCTGGATAGTCGGCAAAGTTCGCGCTGAATGCGTCCGCCACCTTCTCGAATCCTTTGGCCACGTGTCCCTGTGTCTCGGTCATGCGGCGACCGTATCGACGCCCAGCGACCCTGTGGCTTCGCGGGGCATGAGTTGACGGTTCAACGCGAAACTCGCTGGATTCACGCCGGCTCACGCCCGTCCTTGACCTTGACCGGCCCAACCGATGCGCAGCGCAACACGGCGCGTCGCGATGGTCGGTAGATACGACTTCGCCGATCGCAGAAGTATTGAAAGTTCGACTCGCAATTGTCTGGGGTGCGATCTAAGATGGTGTGGGTGGGCAAGGATGTGGGGCCAGCGATCGATGGACGGCACGCCCGTCGCGAACGCAGCCGCGTTGCGGTGATCGATGCCGTCTTCGCTTTGGTGCGCGATGGCAAGGTGCCCCTTACTGCTGAAGATCTCGCCGAACGGGCAGGCGTGTCGGTCTCGTCAGTGTTCCGCAACTTCGATGGCCTCGATGACATGCAGCGTCAGGCGTTTGATGTGTTCCGTGAGCGGTACAGCCAGTTGCATGACTCAGTGGGTCCGAGTGACGCACCGCGTGGCCAGCGGGTTGTCCAGCACGTCAAGAGCCGGCTCGCGCTGTTTGATGCCGCAGGACCGATGATGCAGATTGCCCGCCACCGAGCACTCGACTATCAGCCGATGGCGGAAGGTGTCGCCAGGAGCCGATCGCAGCTCGCTGATCAGACGAGCGCGCATTTTGCCACCGAAACAGCGCAGCTGACGCCAGCCGAAGCGTCCAACCTGCTTGCCGTCATCGATGCGATGACCTCGCCCGAGGCGTATGAGGTGCTGCGGGCGGCACACGGTCGATCCGACCGCCAGATCGCTCAGTCGTGGACTCGGTCGATCGAAGCAATTCTCGCTGGCTGGCCCGGCATTCAACCAGATATCGACACCGACACCGACAAGGAGAACACGGCATGACACGCGCCTCACGTTTCGAAGGAACGATCGGCAAGACGCTCGCCGACTCCGAACCCTGGTTCGACGAACCGCCGCATCCCAGCGACGATGCTCCGAACGTTGTGGTTGTTCTGCTCGACGACACTGGCTTTGCGCAGTTTGGTTGTTACGGCTCCGATATCGACACGCCGAACGTCGATGCGCTCGCTGCGGGTGGCGCCCAGTTCACCAACTTCCACGTCACCCCGCTCTGCTCGCCGACCCGTGCCTCGCTCCTGACCGGCCGGTCGCAGCACGCCGTTGGGATGCGCGCGGTGTCGAACTTCCGTACCGGCTTCCCCAGTCAGCTCGGCCACATCAGCAACCACGCAGCCACCGTTGCTGAGGTGCTGCGCGACGAGGGCTACGCCACGTTCTGTGTTGGCAAGTGGCATCTCGCACCGATGGAACAGTGTTCGGCAGCCGGGCCGTTCGAGCAATGGCCGCTGGCTCGTGGCTTCGACCGGTTCTACGGCTTCCTCGAAGGCGAGACCGACCAGTTCCATCCGTCGCTTGTGTGCGACAACCACATGATCGACCAGCCGAAGTCGGCTGAAGACGGCTATCACGTCAGCGAAGACATGATCGACCAGCTGATGACGATGATCAGCGACAGCAAGGGCGTGCGACCCGACCGACCGTTCTTTGCCTATGTGCCGTTCGGCGCAACGCACGCGCCGCACCAGGCGCCAGAGGCGTACATGGACAAGTACCGCGGCAAGTACGACGAAGGGTGGGATGTCATTCGCGAACGCTGGTTTGCCCGGCAGCTCGAACTCGGTGTCATCCCCGCCGGTACGCAGCTCGCGCCCCGCAATCCGGGTGTCGACGCATGGGACGACCTGTCGGAGAATCAGCAGCGCTTCAACTGCCGACTGCAGGAAGCGTTTGCTGCATTCCTTGACCACACCGATGATCAGATCGGTCGTCTCGTCGACGGGCTGCGTGAGATGGGCGAGCTGGAGAACACGGTCGTCGTCGTGCTCGCCGACAACGGCGCGTCGCAAGAGGGCGGCCCATTTGGCGTCATGCACGAGATGAAGTTCTTCAACGGCATCTTCGAGTCGGCCGACCAGATGATCGATCAGATCGACGACATCGGTGGCCCGCACAGCCACACCAACTACCCGTGGGGTTGGGCGCAGTGCGGCAACTCGCCGTTCAAGTGGTACAAGCAGAACACACACGAAGGTGGCGTGCATGTGCCGATGATCGTGAGTGCCCCGGGCATTGCTGAGCCGGGCGCGTTGCGCGACCAGTTCGTCAACGTGTCCGACATCGTGCCAACGATCTACGAGATGGTCGGGGCGACGGCTCCTGAGGTCTACAAGGGCCTCGAGCAGCTGCCGGTCACCGGTCGGTCCTTCACCAACGCCCTGGCCGACGCGTCGGCGGCAACGGCCAACACGGTGCAGTATTTTGAGATGGCTGGCAGCCGAGCGTTGATCGCCGGTGACCAAACGTCGCTCTGGAAAGCGGTGTGCAAGCACGACAAGGGTGCCGACTACGACACCGAACAGTGGGAGCTGTACCACCTCACCGACGACTGGTCTGAGTGCAACGACCTCGCCGAGGCCCATCCTGAGAAGCTCACCGAATTGCAGGAACTGTGGTGGCAGGAGGCCGACACACATGGCGTGCTGCCGCTTGATGACCGCATGATCGAGCTGTTCGGGAGCAGGTTCCGCGACCATTCGCCACACCCAATCGACAAGCGTTACGTCTACCGCCCGCCGATGTCGCCGATGCCCGGCCAGGCGTCGGTGTCACTTGGCGGTACCTCGTTCGACCTCACCGCCCGAGTCACTCGCGAGGCAGGCGAGGCAGGCGTGCTCTACGCAACTGGCACCGAAAACTCGGGTGTGTCCATCTTCGTCCAGAACAACAAGTTGGTCGTCGACTACAACGCCTTCGACGATCACCTGATTGTCGAGTCTGACGTCGACGTCCCGGTCGGCCCGAGTGAGCTCGGTGTGCACGTCCGCCGGACCGGTGGCAAGACGGGCACGATCTCTTTGAGCGTCGACGGTGCGGCGAACGAGCCAGCTGAGCTGCCGTTGTTCATGACCATGATGTCGTCGGTCGGCCCGAGCGTCGGCTACGACCACGGCTCGGCAGTGTCGCAGCGCTACGTCGGGCCGTTTCCGTTCGACGGCACGCTGCACGACGTCACCGTTCAGTTGCTCTCTCGCGATGCGGTTGAAGCAGAGCGAGCACATGCTGCCAGCGAGATGAGCCGCCAATGACCACTTGGTGCCAGGCACCAAGTCGTCCCGTACAAGTCGTCCCGTAAAGGAGTTCGAATGAGTTTGAAAGTCACGTTGTTGGGCACCGGTTCGCCGATGCCATCACCTGATCGCGCCGGGCCGGCAACGTTGATCTCGGCCGGCGAAGGCCCAGAGGGCGAGCACTACCTCGTCGACGCGGGACGCGGTGTCTTGATGCGGCTGGCTGCTGCGGGTCTTGGCGCGCCGAACCTTGCCGCGGTGCTGATCACGCACCTGCACAGCGATCACATCACTGACCTGAACGATGTGATCACCACGCGCTGGGTGATGACGTTCGAAGAGACTCCGCTCACCATCGTTGGCCCGGTCGGCACGAAGTCGGTTGTCGACCACTTGCTCGCGTCGCTCGAACCTGACATCGAGTACCGCATTGCACACCATCAAGACCTGGACCATCGCCCGCCGGTCACGGTGATCGAAGTGACCGAAGGTCTTGTCGAACTTCCCGACGGCCAAGGCGGCAAGGTCACGATCACGTGCGGGCAGACCGACCACAAACCGGTCGAACCGAGTATCGGATTCCGGTTCGATCTCCGCACGGATCAGGGGGTCGCGGCCGTCGTGGCTGCTGGTGACACGGTGCCGTGTGCAGGGCTTGACGCACTGTGCGAGGGAGCGAATGCACTGGTGCACACCGTGATCCGTAAGGACATCATCGCCAACATTCCGATGCAGCGGATGCAGGACACGCTCGATTACCACTCGTCGCCTGAACAGGCTGCGCAGACCGCTGCGAAAGCCAGCGTCGACACGTTGATCTACACCCACTATGTGCCGCCGATGCCGATGGGCGGTACCGCAGACGACTGGCGCGCACTCGGCGCCGCCCATTTCGACGGCACCATCGAAGTCGGCGACGACCTCCACACCGTCACCATCCACCCCACCTGACCGAGAAGACGACTTGGTGCGTGGCACCAAGTCGTCTTCCCTTTCGAAAGCAGCAGCTATGAAATCACTCCGCACGCCTGATGATCGATTCGTCGATCTGCCGGACTATCCGTTCGCGCCGAACTACGTCGACATCGACGATCTCGACGGCGGCACGCTTCGTGTTCACTACCTCGATGAGGGCCCGGCAGATGGGCCGGTCGTGTTGGCGATGCACGGCGAGCCGTCGTGGAGTTACCTGTACCGCAAGATCATCCCGCTGCTCACCGCCGCCGGGTTGCGTGTGATCGCGCCGGACCTCATCGGCTTCGGCAAGAGCGACAAGCCGAGCGAGAAGAGCGACTACACCTACGCCCGCCACGTTGCCTGGATGCAGGAGGCGATCATCGATCACCTCGACCTGCGAAACGCCACGTTCTTCGGTCAAGACTGGGGCGGCCTCGTTGGCCTCCGCCTCGTTGCCAACAACCCCGACCGGTTCGCACGCGTCGTGATCGGCAACACCGGTCTCCCAACTGGTGAAGGTGCGCCGAGCGACGCGTTCATGGCGTGGCAGAAGTTCAGCCAGGAGTCGCCGGTCTTCCCGATCGGCCAGATCCTGCAGGGTGCCACCGACACCGCGCTGACCGATGGCGAAGTCGCCGCCTACGACGCTCCGTTCCCGGACGAGACGTTCAAGGAAGGCGCTCGCATCTTCCCGTCGTTGGTGCCGACGTCGACCGATGACCCGGCAGCACCGGACAATCGTGACGCCTGGAAGGTCTTCATGCAGTGGGACAAGCCGTTCATCTGCTGCTTCAGCGACAACGACGCAGTCACTGCCGGTGGCGATGTGCCCTTCCTGAAACTGGTTCCCGGCGCGCAAGGTCAGCCGCACACCACGGTCACCAACGCGAACCACTTCTTCCAGGAAGATGGCGCCCCGCAGATCGCGCACATTCTCATCGACGCGATCGGTGCGGGCTGACGACATGGCCACGGTGGTGAAATCAACATCGGTTCCGGCGTCTCCCGACGAGGTCTGGGCTGTGCTGTCGGACTTTGCAGCGATCAGCGAATGGGCGTCGAATGTCGACCATTCGTGCCTGCTCTCTGATCAGACCGACGGTGTCGGCATGGTGCGCCGAATCCAGACCGGCCGCACGACCGTGGTCGAGACCGTGACGCGCTGGGAGCCGGGCGTGGCGTTGAGTTATGCCCTCACCGGGCTGCCTGCGGTGATTCGGTCGTTGACCAACACGTGGACGCTTGAGCCGCTCAGCGACACGACCAGTACGAGCACCACGGTCACGTTGACCACCGAAGTCGATGCCGGATCGCGACCTCCGCAAAAGGGCATCGCCAAGGTGGTTGGCCGCAAGCTCGGCCAAGCATCCGATGAGATGCTCGCCGGCATCGCCGAACAATTCACAGCACCACGCAACGCACAGGAGGCAGACGCATGACGCGCCCCGACGTAATCATCATCATGACCGACGAAGAGCGGGCGATTCCGCCCTACGAGTCGGACGACATCCTGGCGTGGCGTAACAAGACGCTGAGCGGTCAGGCGTGGTTCGACGAGCATGCGGTGAACTTCAATCGCCACTACACCGGCTCGCTCGCCTGCGTGCCGAGCCGCCCGACGATCTTCACCGGTCAGTATCCCGACGTCCACGGCGTCACCCAGACCGACGGGCTCGGCAAGATGGCCGACGACAGCCGGCTCCGTTGGTTGCGCGAGGGGGAGGTGCCGACGCTCGGCAACTGGTTCCGAGCCGCCGGATACGACACGCACTACGACGGCAAATGGCACATCAGCCACGCCGACTTGCACGACACAGAGGGCGCACGCGTCGACACGAACGACGACGACGGCAACATCGATGCCGCCGCGGTCGAGCAGTACGTGGCTGCCAACCCGCTCGCCCCCTTCGGCTTCGACGGCTGGGTCGGCCCAGAGCCACACGGCGGTCGACTGCGCGATAGTGGCGTGCGACGCGACCCACTGATTGCGGCCCGCGTCACGGCCTGGCTTGAAGATCGCTACGCCCGGCGCGCTGCCGGCGATACTGACGCAGAGCAGCCATTTCTTCTGGTTGCGAGTTTCGTCAACCCGCACGACATCGTGCTCTTCCCAGCATGGGCCCGGCGCGACAATCCACTCGAGGTCGGTCCGACCGATCCGCCCCACGTGCCTGAGGCGCCGACGGCGCACGAAGATCTCGCGAGCAAACCTGCTGCCCAGATCGCGTATCGCGAGACCTACCCGTCCGGGTATGGGCCGATCCCGGCGGTGGCCGGCACCTACCGGAAGAAAGCGCAGGAGTACCGCGACCTCTACTACCGGTTGCACGCTGAGGTCGACGGGCCGCTCGACCAGGTCCGCGCGGCGGTCACCAGCAGCGGCCACGACAGCGTGATCGTTCGCACCTCGGACCACGGCGACCTCCTCGGCGCACATGGCGGGCTCCACCAGAAATGGTTCACGCTCTATGACGAAGCGACACGCGTGCCGTTCTCGATCGCACGTGTTGGCGCCAATGCGACGACTGGCGCGGCGATTGACGGCGCGCCCACCTCGCACGTCGACATCGTGCCGACGCTGCTCGCTGCAGCGGGAATTGACGAGGCGATCGCCGGTGACGTGCTGCGAGCTGACTTCACCGAAGTCCATCCACTCCCCGGCCGCGACCTGATGCCGGTGGTCGACGCACCCGACACCGCGGACCAGAGTCGGCCGGTCTACTTGATGACGCGCGACAACATGCTGGAAGGCGACTCCGGCGCATCTGGCTTCGCGCGTCGGCTCGGTCGAACAGCAAAGCCACCGGCGCCGCTGCGGATCCAAGTGCCGGCGCATGTGGCATCGAATTTCGAAGGGCTGGTGCTGCGGGTTCCCGACGCTGTCGACGGCGTTGGCCACCTCTGGAAGCTCGTCCGAACCTTCGACGATCCGGACACGTGGACCGAACCCGGGATTCGTCATCTCGCGGCATCCGGCCCTGGCGGAGACGAGTACCGGACCGCCACGCTGCCGGATCAGTGGGAGCTGTACGACCTCGATGCCGACCCGATCGAGGCCATCAATCGCTGGAACGAGCCGGCGGTGTCGACCGTGTTCGACCATCTCCGAACTGAGCTCCAGGCCGAACGTGCCCGAGCCGTCCCCGGACGCAACAACCCGTGGCCCTATGCGTCACGCCAACCCACAGCAGGAGCACCGATGAAACAACCAACACCACCCGCACGCCTGCTACGCAAGGCACTGCAGCGGGCAGGAATGCACCCCGACGACCCGGACGCCACCACATTTGACCTCACCGGGAAACGGGCGCTCGTCGTCGCGACCAACGTTGGGGTGCTCGACATCGGCAAGCCGACCGGGGTGTTCGCCAGTGAGATGACCGTGGCGTACTACGCGTTCCTCGACGCCGGGATGGCCGTCGACGTGGCCAGCCCGCTCGGCGGGGTGATCCCGGTCGACCCGCAGTCGATCAAGTCCGTGATCCGGTGTGCCGACGATGATCGGTTCCTTGCCGATGACGAGCTCAAGGCCAAGGTCACCGACTCGCTCGCGATCGGCGACCTCGACATAAGTGACTACGACGTTGTATTCCTCGCCGGTGGTTGGGGCGCGGCGTTCGACTTCGGATTCTCCGAACCGCTCGCCGACAAGATGACTGATGCGAACGCGAAAGGCCTCGTGATCGGCGGCGTCTGTCACGGACCGCTCGGTCTTCTCAACGCGAAAGACGTGGATGGCAAGCCGCTTGTGGCCGGCCGCAAGATCTCGGCTGTCACCGACAAGCAGGTGAAGGAGCTCGGTATTCAGTCCACCCCGCACCACCCTGAGCGGGAACTCCGTGGGGTCGGGGCCGAGTTCGAAAGCGAAACCCGTCGACGCGATCCGCTCGCGAATCACTGGGTCGTTGACGGCAATTTGGTGACCGGCCAGAACCAGAATGCTGGGCCGATGGTGGCCCGCGAGATGATGCAACTCTTGGTTGCACAGTCTGAGAATGTGAGCACGTCATGAGCAACACGGTCCGCTACGGCACCCTGAACAGGGAATATGGGATGAAGATGGCAACCATGCCGCCGGAGGACGATGGTCCGGTGTGGATGGTCAACCTGATGAAGTATCGCGAGGTCGCCGACTATGCCGACGGTCGCGAATCCACGATCAGCGGACGCGACGCCGATGACGCGTATTCGCCCCTCGACTCACTCGCAGCAGTCGGAGCTCGACCGGTGTTTTTTGGCAACGTCGATCAGCAGTTGCTGGGTGACGAACCGAAATGGGATCGCATCGGCGTGGTGAAGTACCCAACGCGCAAATCGTTCATCGACATGCAGTCGCTGCCGTCGTTCCAGAAGTCGCACCACCACAAGGACGCTGGTATGGAGACCACGATTGTCATCGGAACCCAGCCGATGCCGGTGCCCGAGGCGCCGGAGGGGTTTGAGCTGATCGACTGGGCCGACGTGCCACACCCGCCGACCGCCGACGATGGCCCGGTCGTGGTGATGCACGTCATCCGCTTCAACGACGCGGCGGCGGCGCACACGACGCCCGACCACATGGAGCAGTACCAAACCGCGGCGGGCAAGGTGGCGCTTGGCCACGGCGTGCGCATCAGCGGCTGGTTTGCCGTGGAAGACACGATCATCGGCGACGGCCGGGCATGGCATCAGGTGCGGTTCAACGAGTTCCCGAGCAAAGCGGCCTTCATGGCCGTTGTGACCGATCCATCTCGTCTTGAAGCTCAGAAGGACCATCGCGAGGTCGCCATTGCTGATACCTATGCGCTGATCGTGCGTGCCGCGCTCAATGATCTCGAAGCGTCGATCGACTCGTGAGCCAACGGCACCCCTTGCTCCTCGGTGGCGGTTACGGGTCGCCGTATTCGATCAAGATGCGCGGGGTGCTGCGCTATCGGCAGATCCCGTTCCGCTGGATCCTGCGCGGGTCGAAGTGGGACAACCTGCCGGACGTTCCGGTGCAGATCATCCCGGTGATCGCCTTCCCGAACGATGATGGCGACTACACCGAAGCGATGGTCGACAGCAGCCCGCAGATCATGCGGCTCGAGACGATGTTCAACGAGCGCAGCCTCGTGCCGTCCGACCCCGTGGTGGCGTTCATCGACTACCTCATCGAGGACTACGGCGATGAGTGGTTGACCAAGCCGATGTACCACTACCGCTGGTATTACGACGCCGCGATCGACAAGGCGTCCAAGCTGCTTCCGCTCGATCGTGGTGGTCTCGATCTCCCCGACGATCAGTGGCAGCAGATGCATGCGTACATCTCCGAACGGCAGATCGGTCGGCGGGCCATGGTTGGGTCGACTCAAGAGAATCGGCCGATCATCGAGGACTCATACCAGCGTCTCCTCGCACTGCTGTCGGCGCACTTCGAGTCGCAGATGTTCCTGCTCGGTGACCGTCCTGGGCGCGGTGACTTTGGGTTGTTCGGGCAGCTGCATCAGTTGGTCAGCTGGGAGCCAGAGTCGGCACGCGAAGCAATCGACCGGGCGCCGCGCGTGCGCAACTGGGTCGACCGAATGGACGACCTGTCGTGGTGGGAGACCCCCGCCGGCGATGCGGGCTGGGTTGACCGCGATGCGATCAGCGACACCACCGTTGCGCTGCTGCACGAAGTCGGTCGCACGTACGCACCGTTTATGATCGCAAATGCAGCGGCACTTCAGGCGGGCGCTGATGAGATGTCCTGCACGATCGACGAGCAGACGTACGCCCAGGCGCCCTTCGGCTATCAGGGCAAGTGCTTGGTGTGGCTGCGCGAGCAGTACGCAGCGCTGTCAGATTCGGACCGGTCCGCGGTCGACGCGATTCTTGCCGGTACCGGGTGCGAAGTGCTGGTCGCCTGATGGTCAGGCTGGCGGATTTGCACGAGGCGGAGGCCGAACACCTCCAGGCGCGAGCCGACGCCATGTCGCGCATTGAGCCGGGAAGGTGGCTGACGCCAAAGCCGTTGGCCGAGTTGACTGTTGCGATCGTGTCGACCGCCGGCCTGCACCTCCGTACCGATGCACCATTTACCCTCGGTGCGCTCGACTATCGGGTATTGCCGAGTGATGCCGACTGGGGCGACGTCGTCCTGTCGCACGTCAGCACCAACTTCGATCGCAGCGCCTTCCAGCAGGATCCGAACATTTCGTTCCCGCTCGACCGACTCCACGAGATGGTCGCCTCAGGTGAGATTGGTGGCGTCAGCCCCCGGCACTACTCGTTCATGGGGGCGATGCCGAATCCGGCGTTGTTCGAAGACACCGGAAGTGAGGTCGGCCGAATGCTCGCCGCAGACGGCGTTGATGTTGCGCTCCTCGTTCCTGTTTGACCGCTGTGCACGGGCGCAGTTGGCGCCCTCACCAACTTCATCGAGCGGGCCGGTGTCGCCTGCACGTCGATCAGCCTGATACGTGAACAGAGCGAGGCCGTCGGCCCGACTCGGGCACTGTGGGTACCGTTCGCCTTGGGCCGACCGCTTGGTTCGGCCGAGGACCCTGAGTTCCAGAAGAACGTGATGCGCCAGGCATTCGGTCTGCTCGCGACTGCGACCGAGCCGACGATTGCCGACTATGCCGGTCCACTCCCGGAGGAGGCCGGCCCTGGACAGTGGGCCTGCCCGCTCAACCTCGGGCCGGTTGTCGACGACACCTTGACGGGGCGACTCCTCGCTGAGGTGGGGCGATTGAAGACCTGGTCGGCACAGACGCGGGCCGTTCGCGGGCGCACGCTGTTTGGCGTCAGCGGCGCGCAGCCCGACCAGGTCGACGACGTCGCTCGGGCACTGGCGTCGGTGGTCGAAGCTGACTCGATCACTGACGCGCCTGTGGGCGAGGTCGACTGGGCCTTCGACATGCCGCTGCTTGTTCGGCACCTTGCCGACGACCTGCGGACCTTCTACCACGAGGCCATCGCGGCGCAGCCTGGGAGTGTTGCACCGAACCACGACGCGCTCAACGATTGGATCTTCGGCGGCACCGCCCTTGGCGACACGCTGCTTGCCGTTGCCGACCGGCTCACTGCTGCCGACAACCCGATGGCGAACCTGGTGCGTGGCCTGCTGATCCCTGAGGGTCGGTATCGCGACGGCAGCGCCTTCTGACTGGGCAATCTGACTCAGCGTTCCACCCCGCCCATTTGGTGGCAGCCCTCAGAGGTGGCCCTGGCCGGATCAGTTCGCTGGTGACTGAGTAGCGTTCCGGCGATGGGAGTTCAACTTGCCAAGTCCGCGATCGATCTCGGAATTGTCGTCAGCGACGGTCCGCGAGCGTTGGCGTTCTACTGTGACCTGCTCGGCCTTGAACATGTCGCCGACATGCCGATGCCGATTGGTGGCGGAGGCACGATGCATCGCGTGCAGTGTGGCGATTCGCTCCTGAAGTTGGTCGCCTTCGATGAGACGCCGCCCGCCGCGTCCGGCGGAGGAATTCCTGGCGCCCTCGGTTTGCGCTATCTGACGCTGATCGTCTCGAATCTCGACGAGGTTCTGGCGTTGTGCGTCGGGGCGGATGTCACGGTCGTCGTACCGGCTACCGATCTTCGGCCCGGCATTCGTATCGGTATCGTCGAGGACCCGGACGGGAACTTGGTCGAGTTCGTCGAAACGTCCTGACCAGGCCGCCTCCTCAGGCGCCGGCCACCTCCGCCGCGGCGAGCTTTGCGGCGTAGGTGTCGTGGTAGTGGTGCAGCGCCGGCTCATTGCGGCCGAAGAGGCTCTCATCGAGCGCACCGGCGTTCGCGGCGGCCTGCTGTGATTCACCCATCACGTAATCCTCGTCGCGAATGATCTCGGCGAAGCCTTGCGCGATGTTGGTGATGAATTCGTTGATCTCGGCTGCTTCGGGCCCAGTCGCATCAGCCAGTTCTGACTTCATGTAGAAGTCGACGCGGCTGAGATGGCGGCCGGGATCCCCTGGAGTCGGGTAGGCGCGGACCAGGAACACACCGGCGCGGAACGGCATGAGGATCACGTTGGGGAAGATCCAGTACACGGGCAGACCGGCCACCGTGATGTCCCACTGATCCTCGGGGAGGTGGCGCATCTGGTCGATGTCACGACGACAGAGGATCATGCGGTGACTGTGGCCGCCAGCATCGGCGTCGTCGTCGTAACACTGCACGTTGCCGTGGAAGCTGTTGAACAGTGTGTCCTTGTGCAGCGAGGAGAAATGATAGGTCTCGCCGAAGGTGTCCATTGCCAGCTTCCAGTTGCAGGCGGTGTCGTACGCGTCACGATTGATTGGCACGAGTTTGTCGAAGCCCCAGGTGGAGAACTCGTCGTTGAACCAGGCCCCGAGCAGTTCGTCGAGGTTGAGGGTGGCGTCTGGGTCAGGGTGGACGAAAAGCAGCCCATGGCGTTCTTCAGCGGGCAGCGGCTTCAACCCGAGGCACTCGGTGTCGACCTCGCCGAAGTGGTCGGGTTTGGGAAGACCCACTAGTGCCCCGTCGGGGTCGTAGGTCCAGGCGTGAAAGGGGCACGTGAAGCGGCGCTTGGTTCCGCGTGCTTCGGTCTCGACGATGGCGCCCCGGTGGCGGCATGAGTTGATGAATGCCTGGAACTGACCGGTGGCGTTGCGTGTCGCCAGGATCGGCACGCCGACGTCGTTGCTCGTGATGAACGACCCCGGCTCGGGCAGGTCGCCTGATAGGCCGACACACTGCGCGGTGCCGCGAAAAAATAGTTGCCGCTCGCGTTCGGCTTGCGCTGGATCGGTGTACGTGGACGTGGACTGGGCCCGAATTTGCCCGGCGTCGACGTTGGTGCCGGCATCCAGTCGCTCGATCAGCTGTTTCATGAGTGCGACTTGGACATCGTGGCGCATGTGGACAGCTTTCCGAAGGGGATGATGCGTGAGCGAGTCAGAGCGTCGCTGGTGAGCGAGAAGTCGTTGTGGTGTCAGGTCACACGTTCGAGGGTGGCGGTGAAACCGATGTAGTCCCAGATCAGATGCTCGCCCTCGATCCGTCGGCGTACCTCAATCGGCATGCCGACCGGACGAAGTACGTGGACACCTTCCTCGAAGGTGGCGACGACGACGATCCGCGTCTGCTTGTCGAACTCAGCGACATCGTTGACGCCATGTTCCTCGGTGCCGTCGCAGCGCATGTCGTGGACAACCCCGCCCGCCGTGATCGTGACCCGGTCATCGGCTTGCTCGATGCGTTGCACGCCGCCGAGCATTTGATGATCGGCCTGGACCTCTCCATCAACAGTCACCCTGACAACGCGCCACAGGCCGCGCATGTCGACGGCGCCGTCGGCAAGCGGTGTGTCACATCCGGCGAGTACGGGAGGTGGCATGTCGCCCGTCCAACCGCCTGACGGCGTGAATGCGACTGGGACCTCGTCGACGTTCATCCCTTCAGCGTTGCAGGCGGCGTCGGTCGCATTCGACCCCGGAGGCCGCAAAGTGCAACGATCGCCACCATGACCGATAACTCCAACGGCACGTTCAACGCCCTCGTCGTCCGCGAAGCCGAAGAAGGCAACCCGAAGACAGCGTCGGCATCGATCGAACAGCTCACCGACGCCGACCTGCCCGACTACGACGCTGACGATGTCGTCGTGCAGATCGATTACTCGTCGCTCAACTACAAGGACGGCATGGCCCTCACTGGAAAGGGTCGGATCATCCGCTCCTACCCGATGGTGCCCGGCATCGATTTCTCGGGCACGGTCATCTCATCGGAGTCACCGAAGTTCGCCTCGGGCGACGAAGTGATCCTCACCGGCTGGTCCGTTGGCGAGCGTTACTGGGGCGGATACTCCCAGCGTCAGAAAGTCAAGGCGATGTGGCTCAACCGCCGTCCGATCGGCATGAGCGCCGTGCAGGCCATGGGTATCGGTACTGCGGGGCTCACCGCGATGATGTGCGTGCTCGCCCTTGAAGAGGGTGGGGTCAAGCCGACCGACGGACCCATCGTGGTCACCGGAGCCGCTGGCGGCGTCGGCAGCGTCGCAGTCGCGATTCTCTCCAACCTTGGCTACGACGTCACTGCTGTGACCGGTCGGCCCGAACAGCATGAGTACCTGCGGGCCCTCGGAGCGTCGGCCTTCCTGTCTCGCGCCGAGATGTCTGAGGCCCCGAAGCCGCTCGAAGGTGAAACGTGGGGCGGCGCGGTCGACACTGTCGGCTCGACGATGCTGGCCAAGGTCCTCGCGCAAACCAAGTATCAGGGTGTCGTCACGGCGTGCGGCCTCGCCGGTGGCGTCGATCTGCCGAGCACCGTCATGCCGTTCATCTTGCGTGGTGTTCGACTGCAGGGAATCGACTCGGTGCTGGCTCCGATTGAGGCTCGTGACGCGGCGTGGGCGCGGCTCCTCACCGACCTGCCATCGGATCTACTCGACGCGATGACCGAGGTCGTCCCGATGAGTGCACTGCCCGACCAGGGCGAGGCGATCATGGCCGGTCAGGTGCGTGGCCGCATCGTCGTGGACCCCAACGCCTAAGTCAGCGGCGCGGTCGGTTCAACGCAGGGTTGCGTTGAACAGCGCGAGCGTTTTGTCCCAGCAGCCTTGGGCAGCGGCTTCGTTGTATGTCGGGTGGTCGGGCCAGGTGAAGCCGTGGTCGGCGCCGTCGAAGATCTCGACTTCGACGTTGGCGAGCGGCTCGACCACATCGAAGAATCGTTGATGCATCGCAATCGACTGCACCTGGTCGGCTGTACCGATGCCGATGTACAGCGGCTGGGCCAGGTTGGCCGCGGTTTGGTGCGGCGAGTCGGGCTCGCCGTCGACGAGGAATGACGGATGCCAGGTGGCACCCGCGACGATGCGATCGGGCATTCGCATCATCGACCGAAACACCGCACGGGCACCCAGACAGAACCCGAGCACTGCGATGCGGTCGGCTTTGTCGGCACCGGTGGCGCTCAACGCACAGTCGAAGTCGTGCTGGATGCCGTCGTCGTGCAGCGACATCAGCCACGTCCGCATCTTCTCGCCGAGCGATGGATCAGCCGCTCGGTCCTCAGGATTGATGCCCAACAGGCGGCCCTGGCGGTGGTACAGATCAGGACAGATCACGCGGAATCCCTCGTCGGCGAGCTTGGCCATGAAGGTGTGCGTGGCGTTGCGAATGCCGGGGCCGTCGTGGAAGATCACCACGGTCGGCCACGCACCGCCACCGACGGGGCGAACCGCGGGCTGCTTGACGAGGATGGCCATCTCGCCATCGTTCGTCGTTGTCTCGATGATCTCTTCAAGCAACTCCATGTTGGGAAGGTAGTCCCCGTCGTGCAGCCGACTCACGCTGTAGCGCTGGTCAGGCGGCGTGCGTTGCTCGAGCAGATCGACTCAAGGGTCGCTTCCGATGCACCGGTGGATCGCAGCAGATCGAGCAGGTGGCTGGCCGGATGGCCGGTGTTTGGCGCATCGGAGCCGAACAGAATGCGATCCGCGTACCGGTTCGCGATGTCGGCAGTAATTGGGACGGGGCTGAACGTCACCGGCGTCAGGTCAGCGACGAGGTTGGGGTGTTCGCCAAGCAGCTCGACCGCGTCCTCGAAAGCGTGGTGTCCGAAGTGCGCCAGGATGATCGCCGTTCCGCGATGCTGCGCCGCAGCCCGCCCGATCGGGGCGAGCTCGTCGGCAGCGGTGAAACCATCGACACCGTGCCCGGCATGGATCACGACCGGGACACCGCGATCGCCAGCGGCTTCCAGCACATCGCTCAATCGCGGGTCGTCAGCCTCATATGCACCGACCGAACAATGCAGCTTCAGCACCCGTGCTCCCGCTTCGACAGCATCGTTGAAGTCCGCGAGGGGATCGCTGTCGTCGGGATGCACGGTGCAGCCCGGCACGACATCGACCGGGTGATCAGCAAGCGATGCGCTGACCTCGATCATCGATGCATTCAACGATCGAGCCATCTCGGCCTTGTGGGCGTACGGCAGATTCCACACGGTGTCGATGCCGTCCGCGTGGTGGCGGTCGAGCACCTCGCGATGATCGAGTGAGTAGTGGAATTCGGCGAGACCATGGTCGCGGAAGAACCGGCGGACCGCCGAGGCGAGTCGGTCGGGTAGCAGATGGGTGTGGCAGTCGACGATCACGTTGTGCAGTTCAGCAGACTGTTGGGACCTGGCCCTGATCCGAGTCGAGAGGTCATCGAGTGGCCGCGAAGAAATCGCGGAGCTGCCCTTGGAAGTCATGGTTGAACTCGTCGTAGGCCGATCGGAGCGCGGTTGCGGTCCAGGTCGGAGGAGCGAGCGCCGACGGGAGCTGTGGTTCGATGCGCAGGAAGCGGACCGCGGCTGCTGCGACCATAAAGGACTGCGGCATCAGTTCGATTTCGCCGTGGTCGAGCGCTGAACGTTGCCGAGTGAGTGCGTCGTGCAGCCGTTGTGCCGCCGCTTCGAGTTCGGTGAGTGGCCAGAGCCGGGCCACGAGGTCGTCGACATCGTCGCAGGCGAGCGGCCCTGACGTGATCAGAACGTCGGCCGGGCGTGGCGGTCCGGCGGTATTGGCAGGTCGCATCCAGATGTCGGGTCGCAGCTCGGCGAGCCGCGAGCCAACCATCGATTCGCGGAACGCTCGTCGCTCCGCCATTGATCGGCGATCGCTTGCAGCAACGGCAACGATCCAGTCGCCGTTCCATTCGACAGTGGGTGCAGTCTGTCCGCCGTCCTGCTCACGCTGTCGTTCGAGGAGGCGACCAGCCAATGAGTAGTGACCGTCGTTGGTGATCAGTTCGCCGTTGGTCACCATTCGGGACAGGGAGGTGCGCGCGGTGCCGGGTCGAATACCGAACAACTCGGCGAGCGCCACCAGTGATCTCCCGGGCAGGGTCGGGGGGTGTGTGCCCAGCAGCGCTGAGAGGACGACCGACCGAGCACTGAGTGGTTCGATTCCCAACGCGGCCACGTCGTCGGGTCGCATCGGTGCGGTCGTCATGCGTCGTTGCACGCCGTACCGAATTCGTCGGACCCGGATGCGAAGCGCCAACCCACCCCCACCCGATTGTTACGAATCTTGTTCATCACGACCGCAGAGTGTATCATCACGCCATGGCTGCGCTCCCCGACCTCGACGCGTCGGTGCCCACGATGGTGCCTTCGGCAGATCTGCTTCCCGATGTTCTGCCGACCGATCGGCTCAATGCTCGCGGCATGGCCCAGCGTGAGCTGCGCGATGAACTCCGCCACATCAACAACGTGGGCAATGTCGGCACCGTGCTGCACGCCCTCGCGCTGTCGTTCGGCGTTGTCGCTCTGGCCGGGTACCTCAACACCTGGTGGGCGTACGTCCTGGCATTCATCATGCTCGGCGGCGGCCACGCCCGCCTGAACATCCTCGGCCACGAGTCCGCGCATCGGCTCTTGTTCTCGAATCGCACGGCGAACGATCTCGTCGGTCGGATGCTCGCCTATCCCTCATTTCAGGCGGTGATGGCATATCGCCGATCGCATTTCGCCCATCACCGCGACGAGATGGGTCCCGAAGAGCCCGACCTCTCGTTGTACTCGGGCTACCCGATCCCACCCGACTCGGCACGTCGCAAGCTCCAGCGTGACGCGTTGGGACTGAGCGCCTACAAGAACTTCCGCGGTCTCTTTAGCGCCGTTCGCAATGGTGCGCGCGAAGCGCAGTACATCTTGGCAGTGCAGGTCGTCATGCTTGGCGTGTCGATCGCAGTGATGCGGCCGCTGATGTATGTGGTGTGGGTGCTGTCGTGGTCGACGCTGTGGCGCGTGTCGAACCGCGTCCGCTCGATTGCTGAACACGGCGGCATGGTCCGTTCAAGCGATCGTCGCCTCACCACGCACGTCATCCGGCAGTCCCTCATTGCTCGCATGTGGATGGTGCCGTACAACACCGGGTGGCATTTGGCCCACCATGTCGACATGGGCGTGCCGTGGCGCAACCTGCCGAAGTTGCACGCCGAGCTGGTTGAGTCGGGCTGGGTTGTCGAAGGAATTGAGTACCCGAGCTACCGCGCCTTTTGGAAGGTCGCAGTCTCAGGCACCGTCAAACAGCCAGACGTTGCGGGTGCTGGAAGCGGTCAATCAAGCATGCTCAGTTTTTAAGACTGGCCCCTCGCTCCTCGCCCCTCCCTCTGAACTCTCAACCAGACACCCGGTGCTGAGCCCGCATTTTTCGGATCTAGGGCTCGACGATCGCGAAGCCTGTCTCGAATGTGTCGAGGTTGCCGAAGATCGTGATCAGCGCGCTGGGATCACCGTCGAGCGCGACCAGGCCATCACCAACGGCATCGATGAACGAGACACCGCCGCCGCTGATGTCGACCAGCAAGTCCTTTGTCAGCGTGACGGTCACTGCGGCGTCAGGATCGTGTCGGCCGCAGACGTGGTGAATTGCTTGATTTTCGAGCGCCAGTACCCATGACGCTTCGGACTCGTCGAGATCGGTGAACTGCCAATTGGTGATGACGTGTTCGCCCACAACGTCTTCGGACTTGAGACGGATCGCCATGGCATCGAACACCATGTCGATCGTGAGCGCCACAGCGAAGCCACGTCGCGCGGGGGCCGGGCGCGCCGGTGGTGGGCCGTGCCGCAGCTCTTGTGCGCCGGTCAGGTACGCGTTGCGCCACGTCGCCGATTCGGCCTGGTAACCGAGTTGCTCCAGCGCGTCGGCCTGGAGTCCACGCGCTGCCTGATTCGCCGGGTCGGCGAACACGAGATGGTTGACCACTTCGGCGACCCACCGGTAATCACCGGTGTCGTACGCCGCCTGCGCATGAGCGAGCAGGGCCTCGGCGCCGCCCGCCAGCTCGACATACCGTGTGCCGGCATCAACCGGGGTGCGCATCCAGAGGTGGGCGGGGTTGCCGTCGTACCAGCCGAGGTAGCGCTGGTAGACGGCCTTGGCGTTGTGGACGAGTGCGCCGTAGTAGCCGCGCGTGTGGATCTGATCGGTGAACGCCTGGGGCAGTTCGAGCTCTTCGGCGATCTCGGTCGGCACGAGACCCTTGTTCGCGAGCCGCATGGTCTGATCGTGCATCCAGCGGTAGAGGTCGCGCTGGTGTCGGAGGAACTGCGCCACATCGTCGGTGCCCCAACGAGGCCAATGGTGACTGGCAAACATCAGTGCACTATCGGCCCCGAACAGTTCCAGCGCCTCGTTGATGTACTTCGACCAGCCGAGCGAGTCGCGGGCCTGGGCACCACGCAGTGGCAGCAGGTTGTGCATGTTGTGCGAGCAGTTCTCCGCCATGCACAACCAACCCTTGCGTGACCCGTCGGCTTGCTCGGGACCGCGCTCGGGGAAGAAGAAGTTCATCTCGGCTGGGGCCTCGGCCTCGGGCGTGAGCTGGAAGATGATCCGGATGCCGTCGACCGTCTTCTCCTGTCCGGTCTCGGTGATGTACTCAGTCGGCGGAATCAGGCCGATCTGACCCATCGGTGTGGCCTTGCCGAGGCCGCTGTCGACGTGCTGGCGAGGTCCGGCAGGCAGGGTCATGCCGAACTGGTAGTTGGCGCGGCGGCCCATCGCCGGCCCTGCGATGACGTTCTCGAAGACGGCTTCGTGCAGGAAGTGCTCGGGGGCGATGATCCGGACCTGGCCTGATTCGACCTGTTCGTCGGTGACGACGCCGCGGACTCCGCCGAAGTGATCGATGTGGCTGTGGGTGTAGATGATCCCGACGACGGGTCGTTCGCCAAGTTCAGCATTGGCCAGATCGAGGCAGGCCTTTGCACATGCCTCGCTCGTGAGTGGGTCGATGATGAGCCAGCCGGTGTCGCCAGCGATGAACGTGATGTTCGAGATGTCGTACCCGCGTGCCTGCCACAAGCCGGGTGCGACTTCGAACAGGCCGTGGACGGCGTTCAACCGCGCTTGATTCCAGAGGCTGGCGTTGACCGAGTCAGGTGCGACTTCGGAATCGCGCACGAAGTCGTGGCGGCCGATATCCCACACCGTGCGCCCGTTCTCTTCGATCACTCCGGTGGGGTGTGTCGCAACCAGGCCGCGAGTGACCCGATCCATGTCCGCGGTGTCCGGGACAAAAGCACCCGACGCAGCGGCGAGCAGTTCGAGCGTCTGCTCGGTGGGTGGCTTGGGCATGCGGTCATCGCTCATCGCTCAAGTGTTGCAGTTCTGACAGAATCGACAGCAGCGTCGTCCGTTCCGCCTGCGGTTGGAAATATATTCCGGGCATGAATCGTCGTCGCCTCGTGATCATTGCCTTGTTGTCCCTCGTTGCCGCCAGTTGCGCGTCGAGTGACGGTGACGATGCAGCAACCCCCGTGGCCGAGAAGAACGCGCCGGTTCAGACCGATGTGCCGGTTGAGACTGATGTGCCGGTTGAGACCGAGGCGCCAGCTGAGACCGAGGCGCCAGCTGAGACTGATGCGCCGGTTGAGACTGATGTGCCGGTAGAAACCGATGGGCCTGCCGAGGAGGGAGGGTACGACTTTGGTGCGATCGGTCCGATTGTTGGCGACTTCGTTGAGACGAACGACCTCGACGGTGCCGGCCTCGTCATCGTTGATGCCGACGACGGCGTGGTGCACGAGGACTACTGGGGAGAGTTTTCGGCCGAACGCATCTCGCTCATTGCGTCGTCGAGCAAGATGATCGCCGCCGGGGTGCTTCTTGCACTCCAGGATGACGGTCTCATCGATATCGATGCGCCTGTGGCTGACGTGACCGGATGGGATGGCAACCCTGAGATCACCACGGCGCAATTGATATCGAACAGTTCGGGGCTTGTTGGGCTGGGTCCGAATCCTGCGTACCCCCCGTACCTGTGCCAGTTTTTCACCGACTCAGAACTCGAAGAGTGCGGGGCGGCGATCTTCCAGACGCCCGACGATGATGGAGACATCGTTCCGCCCGACACCGAGTTCCGCTATGGCGGCGCCCAGTGGCAGGTCGCAGGAGCCGTCGCCGAGACCGTGTCGGGTCAGACCTGGGCGAAGCTCATCGATGAGATCTACGTCGAGCCGTGTGGCCTCGAAACTCTCGGGTTCAACAACCACTGGGCGCAGGCCGGTGGATTCGGCTACCCCGCCGAGTTCATCGCTGACGGGCCGTCGATGCTCACCGACACGGAGAACCCGCAGATCGAAGGCGGTGCCTATGCGACCACGGGCGACTATGCCAAGTTGCTCTTGATGCATTTGCGCGGCGGAATGTGCGGCGAGAATCAGGTGCTGTCACAAGCTGCGCTCGACACGATGCACGCCGATCGGATTGCAGCGGCGTACGAGGGCAGCGCTGGTGAATCAACCGGTTATGGGATGGGCTGGTGGGTCGATCGTGAGACTGGCCGGATCAGCGATGGCGGTGCGTATGGCTCGGTTCCCTGGCTCGACCTGGAAGACGGCTACGGCGCCTACCTCGTCATCGAAGCTGACTCGGGCACGGGTGGCGAACTTGCCAGCCTTCTCGAGAACGTCGTCGACGACGCGATGAACGCTGGGAGCTGAGATCACAGGTGGATCCTCGTCAGGGACGACGTGAGTCGACCGTGCGCTGCGCGTCAACGCAATCGCTCCGACGATGATCGCGGCCGAGGCGAGGTGTCCGAGCGTGATGGCTTCGCTGAAGAACACCGAGCCGATGAGGAAGACGGTCGGCAATTCACATGCTCCGGACGCAGCGGTGCGGGCCGTGCCGATGACGGGTGCGGCGGCGGCGTAGATCGTCATCGGGATCAGCGCCGAGAAGGCCCCGATCGCGACCACCCAACCGAACGATTCGAACGACGTCGGGAACGCCTCGCTGGGTGAAAGGCTCAGCAGGAGTGGGCTCATCGCGAGCGATGCCCCGACGGCAACCGCGGCCAGGCGTTCGAATGGGTCGAGCGGGCTGAGGCGCTCGGTCAAGATCGCGACACTGAAGCCGAACGTTGCGGGGGCGATGAAGAGCAACGGTGAGAGTCCTGCACCGGAGCTGGTACCGAGACCGACGATGGCCGCAACGACGACGAGCCCGGCTGAGGCGATGGATCGCGGGGTTGGGCCGACGTTGAAGAGCAACCAACCGATGATGAGGGCGAAGAGCGGATAGGTCATCTGCACCACGCCGGCGACGGCGACGTCGGCCGTGTCGATGGTGCGTACGTAGACGATCCAGCCGCCGCCCATCACGACGCCGCTGAGCAGGCCCCACGAAGTTGCCGTCCGTTTCCCGTGACCGAAGTTGACGAAGCGCACCAACACGAGCGCAGTCAGCGCGAAGCGGAAGAAGGCGACCGCCACGACCGACATGCCGGTGTCGGTCAACTGCCGAACGAAGATCGTGGTGCTTGCGTACGCGAACGAGGTTCCGACGATGGCCAGCGTCGCGATGCGTGGTGTCGGTTGCCAAGCACGGATGTGGTCCAGCGTTCCTTCGGGTGATGTTCGAGCGGTCGGGCTGATGAGCACAAGTACATGATCGACCGCATTCACTGATGCGTCTAGCGAGTTGTATGATCCTTATTCATGCAACCTGTGCATGAATCATTGGAACGTCAGCACGTCGACCTCTTGGTTGCCTTGCGGCACAGCGGCAAGCTCGCGACAGCTGCCGAACTCGTCCACATCAGCTCGTCGGCAGCAAGCCACCGGCTGAAAGAAGCCGAGCGTCGTCTTGGCGTTGCCCTCACCACAACCGAAGGTCGCTCGATCCGCTTGACCGCCGCCGGCCTGCACCTCGCCGAGGTCGGCGAAATTGCCCAGCGCAACCTGCGATCAGCAGAGGAGACGGCGCGCTGGATGAACTCCGCTGACCGGCCTGCCGTCCGCATCGCTCTCGACTTCTACGACACCGCACCGTGGTTTGAGCAACTCATTGGACTGCACGACCTTCCGACCGATGTCGACTTTCTCCGCGTCGGCCACGAGCAGACGGTCGAGTCCGTCGAGCGACGCGTCACCGACCTCGGCATCGTCGTGCTCGCGGCGAGGATCCCCGAGGGCAACGTGCTGTCGGCCGACCACCTTGTGGGGGTGGTGCGCGACGATCATCCGGCAGCCCATCGCGGCGAACTGCAACCGGGGGACATCGTTGACGCCACTTACCTGACCGTCGGTGACCGACCGACGCACGGCTTTGAGCATCACGAGTTCTTCGAACCGGCTGGCGTCCGGCCTCATCGTCTGCGCAAGGTCGAGTCGCTGGCCATGGCGTTGCGACTGATCCGGTCCTTCGGGGGTATCACGGTGCAACCGGCGTTGGCGCTGCGCACCCCTCCGCTCGATGGCCTGGTGGTCGTGCCGCTGGCCGGCGCACCGATTCCGGTTCGCTGGGAGATCGTCTTGCGGAAAGACCCTGCTGACGACGAGGTCGCCATGGCCGATGCAATCCGCCGCTTGGTGGAGGCGAACAGATCTTCCGCAAGCGTTTCACACGGGGCCTGACCGCACTGGTGACTCTGTGAGATGGCGGTTGAGGATGTTGCGGGTGACCTGGGCGACTGCAGGGTCATCGGCGAGACCAAACACCCAGTCGGTGGTTCCCACGACCATCACTTCGCCGTCCTGCCGGTTGACGCGGTCGGCGTACGGCCGGGTTACCAGCATCACCGAGTTGCCGTACCGGCAGCGGGCCAGGCTGTCTGCGTCGACGCGACCGTAGAAGCGCGACGCGGTGAACTCGATGTCACCCTGATCGCTGAGCGCAGAGATTGAGGCCGGGTACTCGCCAACACCGATGTTGCTCGACGGAGTGAGCGCCACAATTTCGGTTCGTTCAATCTGCGGTGCGCCGGGCACGGCTCGCGCTATTGGCAACTGGAACTCGTCGAGATCGATGGGGCAGCCGACGGTTTCGTACCCAACGACGCCGTGCTTGGCGCCGAGTAGATCGCCGTATCGCAAGCCGGTGTTCGCCAGCATCCAGTGGTCGTCGCGGTACACGGTGTACGCCCCGGACCCGCGCGGTGTTGCCTGGCCGAACCTGTTGTACAGCCCCCAACGGGAGCCCGCACCGAGCAAGCTCCACTCGGGCTCGTTGACGATCGGGTCCGCCCACATCCCACTCATGCGAGCGGGGTCGACGTCGAGCATCGGATCACTGATGTGCGCTGCGTACTTGTGGCACACCATCACGTCACCGTCGTGTTCGATGCGGACCTGCCAGAACATCGTGTTGCCGGACAGGCTGGCCAAGTGACCGCCGAGCTGCACATGGGACTCCACGACCCGGCGCGCACCGCAGGACCAGTACTCGTCATGACCGACGTCGATGAGCAAGTCGTAGCCATCGGCAATCGTGGGGTCGTCGTCAAGGTCGGTCGAGATGCACGAGTCGAACTCGTAGCCCTCGGACTCGGCCCACTCGACAAAACGACGCTCGTGGGTGAACCATCCGCTGGATCCGATTGATGCCGGGTAGCCGTGGGTGAAGCGGTACTCCTGAAAGTGGTCACCGTTGACATCGGGTTCCTCACCCCACCGCGCCGGACGTGCCTTGCGGTCATCGCGATCAACTTCAGGACGGCACAGCATGCCGCGTCCAAACGGGCGCCTAAAGCTGACTTGCGTTCCACCGGTGTAGAGGCTGGCGCCGCCCCAGGTGTTGTAGGCGTTCCAGGTATTGGTGCCCAGCACGAACAGGGCCCGACAGGATCGCGTGGTCGGCGTCGAGGGTGCGGTGACCACGAAGCAGGCGTGGGCGACATCCCGGCCGGCCGCAGCGCCGTGCGCCGTCAGCGTCACCAGATGGAATCCCGATCGCCAGTCGTCGCCGATGGGGATGTCCACCGACGCAGGCCACGCACAGCCCACACTGTCCGCGTCAGCTGGCGCTGGTACGGACACGCCGTCGATGCCTGTGGCTTCCCAGAGCACCTCTCGTCTGGCGCCCCATCGCTCGACGACGACGTCGTATCGATGCGGCGTCGACACATGCACGGTCGCGGTCGCCCCTGCCCGATAGCTCAGCCGTCCGCAGTAGCCCTCGATCTCGTCGTAAAAGGTGATGTCATCGCTCACGCTGCCACTCTTGCAGCAGTCTGCGCACCCGAGCGACGCAGCGCACTGACTCGCGCCTGCCTGCCGGTCGGCCATTGCTGTGGTTGTAACTTCGAAGAGATGTCGGCCATCACATCATCAACAGGTCGCTGGGGACTGCGCGCCGCTCGACTGTTCGACGGCTTCGACTTCGTCGAGCGGCCCGAAGTGCTCGTTGACGTCGGCAAGGTGGTGGCCGTCGGCGAAGCGCTGCCGGACTCACTCGAGGTGCGCGATCTGGGCGATGTCACCCTGCTGCCCGGCTTGGTCGACTGCCACCAGCACCTCGTCTTCAACGGACGCGGCACACTCGAGCAACAGGTCAGCGATGTCGATGATGCGACGCTCACTGACCGGGCTCGGGCCAACGCTCGGCTTGCCCTCGAAGGCGGTGTCACCACGGTCCGCGACCTCGGTGACCGCGGCTTCGTGACCCTTGGTCTGCGCGCTGATCCGGATCTCGCAACGATCGCCGCTGCGGGCCCACCGATCACACCGCCCGGTGGCCACTGCTGGTACCTCGGAGGCGAGTGTGAAGGCTCCGACAACCTCGCCGCTGCAGTAGCTGACCGCGTGGAGCGTGGCTGTGACGTCGTGAAGATCATGGTCACAGGCGGAGCGATGACACCGTCGTTCCCGCTCTGGATGTCGCAGTTCTCCGAGGCTGACGTGCGGTTAGTCGTCGATGCTGCGCACGCTGCGGGCCTGCCGGTCGCGGCTCACTGCCACGGTGTCGATGGCATTGCGATGGCGGTCGACGTCGGGGTCGACTCGATCGAGCACTGCACGTTCTTCACCGAGAGCAACGAGAGCATTCCGCCGCCCGAATTACTCGATCGGCTCGCGGCGTCCGGTGTTGCCTTGTCGGCAACATGGGGCGTCACTGAGACGCCACTGACCCCGGCCAACTGGCAGCGGGCGCGGCCGGTGATCGAAGACGCGCTTGGGCGCGTGCACGCCGGTGGCGGGGTCGTCGTGGTGGGGACCGATGCAGGCATCTACCGGCAGAAGCCGCACGACGTGCTACCGCACGCACTCCCGACGCTGCTGAGCGCAGGAATGACCACCGTCGAGGCGTTGCGTGCCATCACCAGTTCGGCGGCCGATGTGTGTCGTCGGCCTGAACGAGGGCGGCTGCAGGCCGGCCTGCCCGCCGACATCGTTGCCGTCGCAGGCGACCCCGCCGCTGATCCGGCAGCACTCACCCGCATCGCTGCGGTGTGGCGCGATGGGCGCAGCATCGTCGGCTCGGTCAGCGACACTGAATGAACAGCAGCTCACTCGTCGACGTGACGCGTCGCGCCGGTCTGCTGGATCCGCGCCGACTTCCTGCGTTGACCGCAGCGATTGGTCGGTGGGGACCCACGCTCGCCGCGCCGTACACCGCGTCCGCACTGGCCACGCCGAACCGAACAGCAGTCGTCGACGATCGCGGCTCGATCAGCTGCGGCGAGCTCGATCGAAACTCGACACAACTTGCCAACGGGCTCCGCCAACTTGGACTCGACCGCGGTGAGCGACTTGGTATCGCCTGCCGAAATCATCGTGAGTTCGTCGAGGCGACCATTGCCGCCGCCAAGCTCGGCGTCTCTGTCGTCTACTTGAACACCGGATTCGCGGCGCCGCAGCTACGCGATGTGCTCGCCCGCGAGCAGGTTGATGTCTTGGTGGTCGATGCCGAACTCGTCGAACTGGTCGATCGGGAATCGTTTCGCGCGCCGGTCGTCGTGGTCGGCTCGTCCGCCGCGTGCGAAGTGCACGCAGGAACAACGTCGCTGCGAGCGGTTCGAAGTTCCGGAGCCCGGCGCCTGCCGCTTCGACCGTCGAAGCCGCTGGCGCCAGTGCTGCTGACATCGGGAACCACAGGGACGCCGAAGGGCGCGCAGCGCAGTGTCCGTGCTGACCCAGCGGCGGCGGCGATTGTCGAGAGCATCCCCTACCGGTTCGACGACATCGTTGCGATCACCTCGCCGCTGTTCCATGCCTGGGGTCTTGCCCAGATGGGTCTCGCAGCGTTGCTGGGAGCAACGATCACGGTCAGCGCTTCCTTCGATGCCGATCGAACGCTTGCCCGGCTTGAACACGATGCCGTGACGGTGCTCGCCGTGGTCCCTGTCATCTTGCAGCGACTCCTCGACGCCGAAGGTCTCGACACGACTGACCTGACCGCGCTGCGCATTGTCGCCTCGAGTGGTTCGGCTTTGCCGATTCCAGTGGTCGAGAATTGGCTCAGACGCGTCGGCCCAAACCTGTACAACCTGTACGGATCCACCGAGGTCGGCCAGGCCACACTCGCCACACCTGCAGACCTGACGGCGTCACCGTCGACGGCTGGCCGAGCGCTTGCTGGGTCGACCGTTGTCATCCTCGACGACGCTGGTCGTCCACTTCCTCCGGGATCTGCCGGCCGGATCTTCGTCGGCAACGGCTCGCAATTCGACGGCTATACGGGCGGCGGTGGCAAGGAGATCATCGATGGTCTGATGTCAACCGGCGATGTGGGCCACCTCGACGAGAGCGGATTGCTGTTTGTGACCGGCCGTGCGGACGACATGATCGTGAGCGGTGGCGAGAACGTGTTCCCGGGCGAGGTTGAAGACCTGTTGTTGGCCGTCGAGGGGATCTCTGATGTCGCTGTGGTCGGCGTCGACGATGATGTCTTCGGGCAAGGGCTGGTCGCGCATGTCGTCACGGCGCCAGGGGTGCGGCTGACGTCCAAGCAGGTCCGCGCGGCTGTTGCCGACAACCTCGCTCGCCACAAGGTGCCGCGACGTGTGGTGTTCTGCGATGAGCTGCCGCGCACCGCAACGGGCAAGATCCGCCGCAACCAGCTCTGAAGTCGATGCCGTCTGCGCGGCGCCGCTACGTTCCTCAGGCATGGCCCTCCCGATCTCTCGTTTCCCGGTTCCCGAGCTTGCTGAGCTTCCCGACGACATCCGGGCGTTGATCGAAACGATCCAGGAGAAGTCGGGATTCATCCCCAACGTGTTTCTGGCGCTCGCGCATCGGCCGGCTGAGTTCCGTGCCTTCTTTGCCGCGCACGACGCCTTGATGGACAAGTCCGACGGACTTTCGAAAGCGGAACGCGAGATGATCGTCGTGGCGACAAGTGCAACCAACGGCTGCCTGTACTGCGTGGTGGCGCACGGTGCCATCCTCCGGATTCGGGCGAAGAACCCGTTGATCGCAGATCAACTTGCGATCAATCCGTGGAAGGCCGACCTTTCGTCGCGCGAACGGCACATGATCGACTTCGGCCTCAAGGTCGCAGGCGATTCGGCGCAGATCGTCGATGCCGATCTCGACGCGATGCGTGCGGCTGGCTTCACCGACGACGAGATCTGGGACATCGGTGCGATCGCGGCGTTCTTTGCCATGTCGAATCGGCTGGCGAACCTCACCTCGATGCGTCCGAACGACGAGTTCTACGCGATGGCTCGGTAACCAATCGTCGTGCGGTGCAACAGCCGGTCGTAACCGTCGTAGCCGCTGGTTGCGCGGTGCAGAACGCAGCGGTTGTCCCACATCACCAGCATGTTCGGCTCCCACCGATGTTGGTACTGGAACTCATCTCGGGTTTGCCAGGCATACATCTCACCGAGGAGCAGCCTGGCGTCGTCGTCGTCCATGCCATCGATGCCGATGATGTAGCCGATGGTCGAGTACAGCGTCTCGGCGCCCGTCTCAGGGTGGGTCCGAATCAACGGATGGAGCTGGGTGGCGTAGGCGCTGTCATTCGGACGGATCTGCATCGACCGGTCCGCATCGTCGTCGCCGTACTGACCGTCGGGCGCATAGCCGCCGCGCGCCGAATGGATACCGACTTTGCCGTCGATCTTGGCACGGAGTTCTGCAGGCATCGCCGCAAGTGCGGCCTGCTGGTTGGTGTACAACGTGTCGCCGCCGAGCGGTGGAATGACCTTGCCGTACAGACATGTCCCGTCGGGCGGAAACTCCTGAAAGCTCCAGTCGGCGTGCCAGTTTTCAGCGAAGAGTGACGACGTCTCGTCAGCGCGACGGCGAATTGCCGCGATGTGGGGATGCCCATCGATCGCAGCGAAAAAGGGGTCGTCACCGAAAGGACCGAACCGGAGCGTGAACGCTTCGAGATCACTGTCACTCAACTGCTGATCGGGGAACGCCAACACTTTGTGCTCGAGCCACGCAGCACGGATGGCAGCAACGTCGGCATCATCGAGTCGGCGAAGATCTACATCGCGCACGGTTGCGCCGCACGCCGCTCCGCTCGGCACAACCTGAATGCGTCCTGCGGTGTCCATCAGCGTCCACCTCGAGACATCCGGTCGGCCATGTCATCTGGCATGCCGTGTGGCAGTTGGCGTTCGTGCAGCAGCGCATCGCTGCGGGTGCGTTGCTCGCGGTCATCGATGAGCCGTTTCACGATGCGATTGGTGCCACGTGAGTTGGCAAGGATCTCGCTGCTCAACGCATCGACGGTGGCGTCAAGATTGTCGTCGGCAACGCACTGGTCCACGAGTCCCATGCCGGCCGCCTCGGCGCCGGTGATTCGTCGGCTGGTGAACATCAGCTCCTTTGCTGCGGAGCGACCAATGCGTTCGGGCAGTCGGATCGACATGCCCCAAATGGGTGCCAGCCCCCATTGGCCGTGGGTGTCGCCGAGCTTGGCCGACTCGCTGGCGATGAGCAGGTCACACGCCAACGCGAGTTCAAGTCCACCCGTGTAGCAGTGCCCATGGATGCGGGCGATCGTCGGCTGCGGGAGCGCTTCGAGGGCATCAACCGTCTCCGGTTCGAAGTGACGGCTCGGTGCTCGTTCGCCGGACGCGATTGACCCGAGGTCATGACCAGCGCAGAACGCGCGGCCGGCACCTGTCAGTACGACACAGCCCACCGATTCGTCGCCAGCGATCGCATCGAGATGCTCGCGTAGCTCGATGAACATGGTGGGGCCGAGTGCGTTGAGCTTGTCGGGCCGATTGAGCGTGAGGGTGGTCAGCACAGCGCCGTCTGCAGTGGCGATGTCGGTGCGGAGGACGAGTGGTTCAGTCATGGTGCTACGCGCTTCTCAGGAGGCGTTCCTGTCCGATGGGGGTGCCGAGACGCGCGGCGAGTGCGTCGGTGACGAAGTCGGTGACCTTTGATTCGAGTGGGAATGAGAGGTGGCTGCCCTCGTACCAGCAGATTTCAGGCTGCTCCCAGTGCTCCCACAAGGCGTGCACATTGCCGGGCCGTACCCATCGGTCGACGATGCCGCCGTAGATGAAGCGGGCCTCGTGGGGAATCACGGGCTGCATGGCGAGTGGCGAGACAGCGCGGTTGACGCGTTCGAGCGATCGCCAACTGAGTCCCCACTGCTCGTAGAAGGGCGGCAGTAATGCTTCGACGTTGCGACGCAGGCCGCGCACAAGGTCTGCCTCGGGAACTCCGGCGATCGCGATCGCCAGATCGGATTCGAAACAGGCCAGCAGTGAGGTGAAGTAGCCGCCGAGCGAGATGCCAGATGCCCCGACGGCAGGGGCATCCTGGGTGTCGATCAGCCACTGCTTGAGCCGGCGGATGTCCCAGATTGCCTGGGCTGCCGTGTGCACCGTGTTCATCGCACCGCCGAACAGCACACGGTCACCCGACGCTCCAACGGCGCGTGGGCCGTGCAGCGGCGAGACGGGAAAGGCGAGGTTGAGTCCAAGTTTGTGGTGGAGGCGCTTGGCGTTGAACGCTGCGAAGTCGATGCGCGGCGTACCGGTGCGGTAGCCGTTGATGCAGATCAGCCAAGGGCGCGGCGGCCCCTCGTGGCGCAGGACCCAAGCGTGCGCGGTTCGGTTGGGTTCGTACTCCAGCCAACGTTCACGACCGGGCTCTCCGTCGTGAGGTTCGTACTCGCTGTCGGCGATGAGGTGGTGGTAGTCGAGGCCACTGGCTGATCTGGGTGTCAGGGTGACCCGGCTCAGCTCCGGCGGGTCGACGTGGTATGACATTGGATCATCGACCCAGCCGCGGTCGTTGAACATCTCGACGCCGTCGCCGAGTTCGTTGCGGAGTCGCCGACGGAAGTCGATCGATGGGGCGCGTAGCCGGCTGTTCGTTGTCTCGATCTGTAGGGCCCATTCGTCGACGAGCCACTTGGCGGCCAACATTGGTGTGAGTTTGGGTGTGGGCAGGTCGTGCAGGCGATGGCCGACGACCCAGTTGCGGGTTTGCCCGACCATCTCGTCGATCACTGACATGCGTGCTCCGTTCCCCATCGTCACCTCGTCGGTGACGCCATCTTGACCGTAGTGCCGGCGCCCGATGAGCGGCGGATCGTTCTCCTCCGGTTATCGCCGTTCGAGTGTTGTCAGGCGGCGTCGGTGATGTGGGCGGTGAGCTTGTCGAGGGCCATATTCCAACCCTGTGCGCCGGGGGAGTCTGCGGGCACGCCGACGTGGGTCATCACCATGGCGGTCTTGCTGTTGCGGTCGGTGAGTTCGACGATGACCTTGGTCGTGGTTGGCATGCCTTCGGGCATCTCCATGTCGCCGGCGGTCATCACGTCGCCGTCGGCGTTGCTCATCGACTCGGTGTAGACGAGGCGGGTGTGCGGGGACACCTCGAGGTACTCGCCGACGAACCACATCTGCATCGCCCCGTTGGGCGTGTCCATCTCCATGCAGACGTGTCGTTTGCCGCCGACAGTGACGTCCATCTTGGCTACCGGGATGCGCGCACCCGTCGGGCCATACCAAGCGGCGAAGTGGTCAGCGTCGGTCCACATCGCCCACACGAGTGGCATCGGCGCGTCGAAGGTGCGCTCGATGACCACGGACTTGGTCGAGTCTGAATCGGTGGTGTTGGTGTCAGTCATCGTTGTTGTCTGCCTCTTCTGGTCGATGTTCGGTGTGGTGTTGCAGCCGCGTGAGGTAGTCGTCCATGCGGTCGAAGCGCGCTTCCCACATGGGGCGGTACTGCTCGGTCCAGTCAGCGATCTGAGCGATCGGCGCAGCATCAAGGGCACACGGACGGAACTGTGCGTGTTGGCCACGGACGATGAGACCGGCTCGTTCGAGCACCTTGAGATGCTTCGAGACCGCCGGCAGTTTCATGTCGAACGGTTCGGCGAGTTCGTTGACTGTTGCGGCCCCTTGGGCAAGGTGAGCGAGGATCGCCCGGCGGGTCGAGTTGGCGAGCGCCGCGAAGGTGACGGTGAGACGGTCGTCGTCATCGCCACTGATGCCATTGATGTCGATGATCTCGCCGGAGAAGCCTGAAGTGAGTGTCGCAGTCATGTATTTAACCAAGACGGAAACTAATTGACGAGGTCGATGATGTCAACTCTGTCCGTGACAGACTGGCCTCACTCTCGTGTCCGCCGGGGCCGAGTCGATCGACCCAGGGGACTGACGATGACGACGAATGCTGAACTGCTCAAGCGATACCGGGCGGTGCTGCCCTCGTTCGTCAGCCCCCTCCACGTCGAGCCGATCTCGATCGATCGCGGTGAGGGCAGCCATGTCTGGGATGTCGAAGGCAATCGCTACCTCGACTGGTTTGGCGGTGTGCTGACGACGATGATCGGCCACTCGATTCCCGAGATCGTCGCTGCCGTTCAGGCGCAGGCGGCGAAGGTCATGCACACCTCGACGCTTTATCTCTCCGAGCCGATGATTGGCTTCGCCGAAGACGTCGCCGCGGTGTCAGGCATCCCCGACGCCCGTGTGTTCTTCACCGCCTCCGGGTCAGAAGCCAACGACATGGCGGTCATGCTCGCCACCACGTATCGCGGCTCAAATGAGATCCTCGCAATGCGCAACAGTTACCACGGACGGTCGCACACCGCGCAGGCAATCACGGCGCAAAGCTCCTGGTCGATGGCTGCCATGTCAGGGCTGAACGTCAACTTCATCCAAGGCGCCTATCGGCTGCGATCACCGTTCCGCGACCTCGACGACGACGCCTTCACCGCAGCCTGCGTGGACGATCTCGTTCAGATGATCGATATGGGCACAGCCGGCAGGGTCGCTGCCATGATCGCCGAGCCAATCCAGGGTGTTGGCGGATTCGCCACACCACCTGACGGCTTTTTCGGTGCGATGAGCAAGGAACTTGCGAACCGCGAGATCCTGTTCATCTCCGATGAAGTTCAGACCGGATGGGGCCGCACTGGCGAGCACTTCTGGGGATACCAGGCACACGGCATCGTGCCCGACATCTTGACCTTCGCCAAGGGCGTCGGGAACGGGATCACACTCGCCGGTGTTGTCGCCCGCGCAGAGATCATGGACTGCATCGACGTGCTCTCCTTCTCCACGTTCGGCGGCAATCCGCTGTCGGCCGCGGCGGGGCGAGCCACGTTGAAGTACGTACTCGATAACGACCTGCAGGGCAACGCCAAGCAGATGGGCGAGCGCCTGACTGCTCGCCTCGGACCCGTGATCGAAGCGACCCCTTGGATTGCCGAGCTGCGCGGTCGTGGCCTGATGCAGGCCATCGAGATTGTGCACCCGGGTGGTATCGAACCTGACTCGGCGACAACCGCGCGACTGCTCGACGCTGCCAAGGACCGCGGCCTGCTCGTTGGCAAGGGCGGCCTCTATGGCAATGTCATCCGCATGGCCCCGATGCTGGCCATCAGCGAAGCTGAACTCGACGATGGCATCGATGCCCTCATCGCCGCGATCGGCGTGATCGACGGCGAGCACTGAGCACCAATCGGGGGTGCCTCAGCTCGCTCTGCACGACACCGTTTTGATGAAAGGCTCGAGGTTATGAGCACGACGGAATCCGCTTCGACACAACCACTGGTTGCACCGACGATCGAGGGTCCAATTCGCCCCGACCTCCGCCCGAAGGGTGTCAATCATCTGGCGATCTCGACCACTGACATGAAGGCGCAACTCACGTACTGGGCCGAGGTCCTGGGCTGCCCGACCAAAGCGTTGTATTGGATGCACGGCGTGGAGAACACCTTCCACGGCTTCGTCGAGTTGTCTGGCGAGTCCTACATCGCGTTCGTGCAACATCCCGGCAACTCGAGCAACATTGAGTACGGCGTGACCCACGCGGGCAATCCAGGCGCACCGGTCACTGGTGGCGCGACCCAGCACATCGCCATGCACGTCGACACGCTCGACGACGTTTTGGCGATGCGCGACCGGATCCGGTCGAACGACGTTCACGTGATGGGCCCCATTGATCACGGGATGATCAAGTCGATCTACTTCGCAGGTCCTGAAGGGCTCAGCCTTGAAGTGTGCTGCGGCTCAGACATTGACGAAAAGCAGTGGGTCGATCCAGAGGTGCAGGGCCTGTGCGGCATCTCCGCCGATGAACTCGCCAAGCTCACGAGTCCAGCTGGGGTCGCGGTGGGGGACGAACCCGTTCCGCAACCATCACTCGACTCGGCTGGTCCGCGTATGCACTACCCGGACAACATTTACGCCGCATTGATGACGATGTCTGATGCCGACATCTGGCACCGCGTCAGTGAGACCACGCCGCCGGTGCCGCTCCCCGAGTGAGGGGCTACTTCGGTGCGAATCGCGTCCCGGCGTCGAGACGGATGGTGTCGCCGTTGAGCATGGGGTTCTCGATCATCGCGATCGCCAGACGCGCGTACTCGTCAGGTCGTCCGAGGCGGCGTGGGAACGCAGCGTCCTTCGTGAGGTTCGCGGCGCGTTCCTCTGTCACCCCCGCGGTGAGGCCGGTCGCGAACAAGCTGGGCGCGATCGTGTTGACGCGGATGCCGATCGTGCCCAGGTCGCGCGCCATCGTCAGTGTCATCCCCGCTATGCCTGCCTTCGCAGCGGTGTAGGCGACCTGACCGACTTGGCCTTCGAACGCGGCGATCGACGAAGTGTTGATGAGTATGCCTCGCTCGTCATCGTCGTTTGGGTCGTTGTCAGCCATGTGGTCGGCGCAGAGCCGGTTGGTGTTGAACGTCCCAATCAGGTTCAGATCGATCACCGCTCGGAAGTCGTCGAGGTTGAAGGGGCCGTTGCGGCCCAGGGTGCGCCCTGCCTTGCCACCACCGGCGGTGTTGACCGCCACGTCGAGGCCGCCGAGCGCATCCACTGCCTCGTTGATGACCAGTTCGATGCCATCGAAGTCGAGTACGTCGGTTGGATGCCACGATCCGCTCAGTTCGGCTGCAACCTCGGCACCGGCTGACTGCTCTCGGTCGAGGATCGCGACCTTGCCGCCCCCGGCGGCGATGCGCTCTGCGGTGGCACGTGCGAACCCCGACGCGCCGCCGATGAGGATGGCCTTGAGTCCTTCGATCTCCATATGCTGTTCTCCTGTCTCGCTCTCAGTTGGTGTCGTGTCAACGGTTGACCTGGCGGAATGGCAGGCCTCGATCCGGCGCAGGTTCGCGCGGCAGGCCGAGCACGGTCTCGCCGAGGATGTTGTGTTGGATCTCGTCGGTGCCGCCTGCAATCGACTGGGCGGGAGTTGACACCAGTACCTCAGCAACCACTGCGTCGGTCGGGTCGCCAGTCTCGGTGAGCATCCCGTTGGCGCCGGAGATCATCGAGTGCACGCTGTTTGATCGACGCGCCGCCTCCGACAGCGCGAGCTTGCCGATCGAACCCTCCGAGCCCGGTGAGCGTCCCAGCTCGCGGCTGGCCCGAGCTCGCTTCGCGGTCCAGTCAGCGGCGCGGTGGAAGCTGATTGCCGCGGCCATCTCGTCGCGCAGCACCGGGTCGTCGCTCCTCCCGGTCGATTGCGCTCGCTCCACAACCAGATCGAGCCGGCCCTGTCGTTGCGGATACCAAACGTATGTCCGGTTGTACTCAGCAGCTTCGACGCGGGCCTCGTCAACCACGCGCCCTGATGCTTGGGCAGCGAACTTCGCCTCGCGACTTGTCGCATAGGAACGTTCGTGGGCCAGCGTGCCCCGCGCGACGGCCCACCCACCGCCGACCTCCCCCACGACGTGTGCGTGCGGGATACTCACATCGTTCAGAAAGACCTCGTTGAACGACGAGTACTCGTTCATTTGGCGAATCGGCCGGACGTCGACGCCCGGCTGATGCATGTTGAGGAGGAAGTACGTCAGGCCGCGATGCTTGGGCGCATCCCAGTCGGAGCGAGCGACGAGGATCCCCATGTCGGCGTGATCAGCGGAGGTATTCCAGACCTTCTGCCCGTTGACGATCCACTGGTCGCCGTCTCGGACGGCCGTCGCTTGAAGCCCGGCCAGGTCGGACCCTGCGCCTGGCTCGCTGAAGAGCTGGCACCAGGTCAGCGCACCGGTCAGTGTGTCGCGCAGGAATGAGGCCTTGAGCTCGTCGCTGGCGTGGTCGTACATCGTCGGTGCGGCCAACCCGAACCCTCCACCGAGTGGCACCGCGACCCCACCGGCGTCGCGGATCGCAGCATGGGCGGTCCGATCAGCCCACGCAGGCAGGCCGAGACCGAACCAATTGGTCGACCACGACGGAACCGCCCATCCGGCGTCGACGAGGCGCTCACGCCACTCGATCAGTGAGAGGTCCGGGTTCCATGCCTGCTCGAACCACGCGTGGACCGCCGCGCGCACCGACTCCTCGGTTGGGGTGTCCTGGTTGCTGCGTTCGCTCATGGTGATCGGCAACAAGTGTGATCGAATGGCGCCTGAGAATCAGCACCGGAGGGAGCAACGAATGACTGACATCCAACCACTCGTCATCATCGAGCGCGGCGTCGAGGGCGGCGACGCACATGTCGCGACGATTCGCCTGAACCGGCCGCCGAACAACTTCTTTTCGGTTGGCTTGATCGAAGCGATTGCCGAACTACTCGAAGCGCTCGATGACGACGACGCGGTGCGCGTCGTCGTGCTTGCGGCTGACGGCAAACACTTCTGTGCCGGCGCTGACTTCTCCGGGCAGCGGGAGGACACGACGGCCCAGCTGTACTCCGCTGCGGCTCGACTGTTCCGGACGCGCAAACCGATCGTCGCGGCGATCCAAGGCGCAGCGGTCGGTGGTGGCCTCGGCCTGGCACTTGCAGCCGACTTCCGCATCGGAACACCAGAAGCGCGGTTGAGTGCGAACTTCGCGCGGCTCGGATTTCATCACGGCTTCGGACTTTCGGTGACGCTGCCACGCCTCGTCGGTCAGCAGCGCGCGGCCGAACTGCTCTACACCGGTCGACGGCTCAACGGCGACGACGCCACAGCGATCGGGCTGCTCGATCGCCTTGTTCCACTCGCTGATCTTGAGGCCGAGGCGCAGGCGTTTGCCGGGGAGATTGCCGGGTCCGCTCCGCTCGCCGTTGAGTCGATCCGCGCCACGTTGCGCGCTGGCCTCGCCGACGAGATCGTGGCGGCAACGGACCATGAGATGGCAGAGCAAACACGCCTGCGCGCCACGGCCGATTTTGCCGAAGGCACCCGTGCGATGGGCGAGCGACGCGCACCCAACTTCGAGCGCCGCTAACGGTGGAACTCGACGGCGAAGCGGACCGGGCCGTCGATGACCACGTGGTGTCGCCGAGCGGGAGGGATCACCTGACGTTGTCCGGCCGTCACAGTGCGAACCTCGTCCAGTGTGTCCTCAAAGACGAAGCCGAGCGACCCTGACTCGACGATTAATCGGCCCCACACGCCGTCGGCAACAGCGTGCGCAGCGCGCAGCCCACGCGGTGTCGACGTTTCGTCGAACGTCGGGGTGGTCCGCTGGAGTTCGAGCCCGTCCGGCAATTGTTGAGCGGGCACGAGATCAGGTCGCCTGACCAGCGAACTGTGCGCCATGCAGGCGGGCGTAGGCGCCGCCCCTTCGGAGCAGTTCGCCGTGCGCGCCTTGCTCGACGATGTGTCCGTCTTCCATCACCAGGATCACGTCGGCGCCACGGATCGTCGACAGACGGTGCGCGATCACGAAGCTCGTTCGATCCTGACGCAGGGCATTCATCGCTTCCTGGATCAGGACCTCGGTGCGAGTGTCGACGGAGCTCGTCGCTTCGTCGAGGATGAGGATTGACGGGTTTGCCAGGAACGCACGAGCAATCGTGATGAGCTGCTTTTCGCCGATGCTGATGTTGTCGCCCTCGTCATTGATGACGGTGTCGTAGCCGTCGGGCAGTGTGCTCACGAATCGGTCCACGTAGGTGACACGAGCAGCTTCTTGGATCTGCTCCTCGGTGGCATGGGGGTTGCCGTAGGCGAGGTTTTCACGGATGGTGCCGCCGAAGAGCCACGTGTCCTGCAACACCATGCCGACCTTCGAGCGCAGCTCGGCGCGTGGGAATGAGGCGATGTCGCGTCCGTCGAGCGAGATCGCACCAGATTGAAGATCGTAGAACCGCATGATCAGGTTGACCAGCGTGGTTTTGCCGGCGCCGGTTGGCCCGACGATGGCGATGGTTTGCCCGGGTTCGACCGTGAGGTTGAGATTCTGGATCAGGGGTTGTTCAGGGAGGTAGGAGAAGTTGACGTCGTCGAACACGACGCGGCCGAGCACCGGTGGCGGGTCGACGGTGGCGACCTGTTCGACTGTCTGTTCGTCGGCGTCGAGGAGTTCGAGGACACGCTCCAAGGAGGCAATGCCTGACTGGAAGGTCGTCGCCATGGAAGCGATGCGTGTCAGCGGCTCAGAGAAGTTGCGGGCGTACTGAATCATTGCCTGCATGTCGCCAATGCTGATTGCGCCCGACGAGATGCGGAGGCCGCCGACGACGGCGATCAGGACGTACTGGATGTTGCCCATGAAGGTCATCGCTGGCTGGATCAAGCCCGACATGAACTGTGCGGCGAAGCTCGCTTCGTACAACTTGTCGTTGTCCTCTGCGAAGCGTTCCTCAACCTTGCGGTGCTGACCGAAGCTTTTGACGATCGCATGCCCGGTGAACACCTCTTCGGCTTGGCCGTTGACTGCGCCGGTGTGCCGCCACTGCTCGACGAACCGCGGCCCGGCCCGACCGCCGATCACCTTGATCAGCACGATCGAGAGTGGGACGGTGACCAATGCGATGGCAGCGAGCAGCGGCGAAATGAGGAACATCATCACGGTGACGCCGATCAGCGTCAGGAGTGAGGTGAGGATCTGGCTGACGGTCTGTTGCAGACTCTGCGCGAGGTTGTCGATGTCATTGGTGACCCGGCTGAGCAGGTCCCCGCGTGACTGCTTGTCGATGTAGGCGAGTGGGAGGCGGTTGAGCTTGGTTTCGACTGATTCGCGCAACGCAAACATGGAGCGTTGGACCACACCGGCGAGCATGAAGGCCTGGCCGTAAGCGAGCACGAAGGAGATGACGTAGAGACCGACGAGGAGCATCAGTTGCGAGTGCAGCCGATCGAAATCGATGCCATCGGCGGCGCCGCTGGAACCTGGAATGAGGCCGTCGACGATGATGTCGGTGGCTTCACCAAGGAGCCGAGGGCCGATGACCACAATCGTCACGCTGAGCACCGTGAGAACGCCGATGATCCAGAGGCGGAGGCGTTCGGCGCCGAGGATCTCGCCGAGCCGTTTCACCGTCGGGCCGAAGTTGGTCGTCTTCTCCGCCGGCATGCCAGCAGAACCGCCGGGCCCGAAGCTTGATCGCCGAGCTTCAGCACCGGTCGTGGTCAAGATGTCGCGCTCGTCGTCACCGCCGGGCACATCCGCGGTCCGATCGATCTCGTCGGGGGTCGTGTCGTCGCTCATCCGACTGCCTCGGCTTCGAACTGCGAGTCGACGATCTCGGCGTAGGTCGGGCAGCTGTCGATGAGTGCGACGTGACGGCCCCGACCGACGATGCGGCCGTGTTCGATCACGATGATTTGGTCGGCGTCAGCAATGGTCGACACGCGCTGCGCCACGATCAGCACCCCAGCGTCGCGGACATGGGGCTGAAGGGCGAGGCGGAGTCGAGCGTCGGTGGCGAGGTCGAGCGCGGAGAACGAGTCATCGAAGATGTAGATGTCCGGGCGCATGACCAGTGCTCGAGCGATCGAAAGGCGCTGGCGCTGTCCGCCCGACACGTTGGTGCCGCCTTGGGTGATGGGGCTTTCGAGTCCCTGTGGCATCGATTGGACGAAGCCCGCGCCCTGGGCGACTTCCAGCGCCTGCCACAACTCTTCTTCGGTTGCGTCTGGTCGGCCGAACCGGAGATTCGATGCGACCGTGCCCGAGAACAAGTACGGCTTCTGCGGCACGTAGCCGATTGACCCCCAGAGGAGATCCGGGTCGAGTTGACGAACGTCGACACCGTTGACTGAAACCGAACCCTCGGTTACGTCAAACAACCGTGGCACCAGGTCGACGATGGTTGACTTGCCGGAGCCCGTACTGCCGATGATGGCCGTGGTGCGCCCGGGGGTGATCCGGAATGAGATGTCAGACAAGACCGGGCTGGTCGCCCCCGGGTACGTGAAGCCGACCCCGTCGAAGTCGACCGTTCCGCGCTCGGTCAGTGTGGTGATCGGCGACGTTGGGGGAACGACGGATGAGTCGGTGTCGAGCACCTCGGCAATGCGCTCGGCGGCAACTGCGGCACGGGGAATCATCGACACCATGAAGGTGAGCATCACGACGGCGATCAGCACCTGGACGAGGTAGCTGAGATAGGCGACGACTGAGCCGAGTTCCATCTCGCCTGCGTTGATGCGATCTGCGCCGAGCCACAACACGGCGACGCTTGACATGCTGATGAAGAGGGTGACGGTCGGGAACATCAGGGACATCAAGCGACCGGCGCGCAGTGACGTCGCCGTCAGGTCATCGTTGGCCTCGGCGAAGCGGGCGACCTCTTCGGGCTCGCGGACGAACGCACGCACCACGCGAATCCCGGTGATCTGTTCGCGTAGTACAGCGTTCACGCGGTCGACCTTGAGTTGCATCACCTGGAAGGTGGGCACCATGCGGCTGATGATGATGCCGAGCACGACGATCAGGATCGGGATGGCGACGAGCATGATGACCGACAGTCCAACGTCCTCGCGGATGGCGAAGACGATCCCGAACACCATGGTGATCGGGGCGGCGATCATCATCGTGCAGGCGAGCACGACCAGCATCTGCACCTGCTGAACGTCGTTGGTGACACGCGTGATCAGCGATGGCGCCCCGAACTGGCCGACCTCTCGAGCCGAATAGCTGTTGACCTGCTGAAAGATGTCGCGCCGCAGGTCGCGCCCGAAGCTCATCGCCGCTTGCGCTCCGAACCAGACGGCAGCGATGACGAAGACGATCTGGACGAAACTGAATCCGAGCATCACGGCACCGGTTCGCCAGATGTAGCCGTTGTCGCCTTGCAGAACTCCGTTGTCGATGATGTCGGCGTTCAACGTCGGCAACGTGAGTGCCGCGGCGGTCTGAATCGCCTGCAGCACCAGGACCAGTGTCAGCAACCGCTTGTATGGCCCGAGATGGGTTCGGAGCAGACGTCGCAATTGCACGAAGAATGACCGTATCGGCTGAGGGCGCGTAGATCCGAGAACGATCAGTGGATACGGACGCCTTGGCGGACCAGTTCTGCTTGCACGACAGCGACGTCGACATCGGCGACGTCTCGGCCTTGTTGGATCGAGACCGCCGCTGCGACCCCGGCACCTTGCCCGCTGACGGTGCAACACATCATGTTACGAACGGCGGCATGGCTGATCTTGTCGCCGCCGATGCTCCGCCCGGCGACGAGCAGGTGCTGGATGTTCTTGGGAAGCAGTGCCCGATACGGCACCTGAAAGTACCGCCCGGTCGTCGGCAGGATCAGCACGCCGTAGCCGTCGATGAACTCGGGGAAGATCCCGATCGAATCCTCGAACCGGCCCTGCTCGCGCACGTCCTGTTCGGTCATGTTGTAGACCGCGTCGATCTTGCGGGTCTCGCGAATGCCGACGCTCATGCCGAAGTTACGGATCTTGGCGTTCTCGCAGCCGGGTGTGAATCGACGGAGCGCTTCGGCCGCCATTACTGCCTGTCGCCGCCCCTCGATCTCTGCAGCCGTGAGTGACTCGACGTCGGTGCCGTCCACCTCATCGAGGTGCACCAGGTTGAGGTAGGTGAGGTCACCCTGATCGCTGATGGCTCCCCATGTCCCGCCGATCGTCGTGAGATCGCGCGGAATGATGCCGGCATCGATCGCCTGTGTGAACGGGGCGCGCAGGAACGGCGAGAACATCTCGTCTTCTTTGCCCGTCGTCTCGACCGTCCAGGCACCGTCAGACCAGTCCGCGTAGGTCTGGGGGTCCGCAGCCACGCCGGCCAGGAACGTCTGCTTGTCGACACCGCTGAGGTGAAACATCACCGATGCGGCCAGTAACTCCTCGGGATCCGCCTGCCGGGTTGGTGCACCTGCCCGGGCAGCAACGTCGGCGTCCCCGCTCGCGTCGATGATCCGTTGACCGAGGACGGCCTGGCGCCCTGACTTGCTCTCGACGATGACGCCCCGCAGGAGGCTTCCGTCGAGGATCGGCGCCACGACCGAGCAGTGCAGCAGGGGCTGGATGCCGCACTCCTGCACGAGTACATCGGCGACGTACTTGAACAGTTCGCCGTCGAGTGCGTGGCTGTCGGACTGCGGTTCGGATTGGGCCGCTCCCATCGCCAGCGCCCGCTGTTCGAACTCGATGCCGATGCCCTCGGTGTCGATGGTCTCTGCGTGTCGGTACCACGCGAACCCTTCGACCCCGACGGCGGTGATGTTGCCGCCGAAGCACCCGTGCCGTTCGATAAGTACGACGGACGCTCCGGCACGCGCGGCACCAATCGCAGCAGCCAATCCGCCTGGTCCGCTGCCGATCACGACCACGTCAGCCGAGGCCAACACCGGCGTCTCGCGAGCGGGTTCGGCGACGTACTCCATCGGCTGGCGATGTTAGATCGGTTCAGTCACCGATGGCGGCGTTGGCGACTTCGCCGAGCAGACCGATGCGATCGGTCTTGTGTCCGTTGCCGGGCAGGTTGATGGTCATACCGTCGATTCCGGTGGCCATACAGGCTTGCAGACGCTCGCCCACGGTGTCGGCGTCGCCGTAGATGAGGATGCCCTTGACCATCTCCATCACTTCGTCGTTCCATCCCTTGACCGCTGCGACCTCGCGGAGGTCCTGCTCGGCTTCTTCCATCGTCGGCGCGATGAACACCATTTGCAGCTTGGTCACCTTGACCTCGGAGCGGTCGCGGCCGAGGCGCTCGCAATGTGCTGCGAGTGCGTCAAGCTTGCGCGGGATCTCGTCGATCCCGCCGCTGGCGAGGTTTGACTCGTCGGCGTACTGGGCCACCATTCGCAACGTCTTCTTCTCGCCCGAACCGCCGATCATGATCGGCACCCGAGAAATCGGTGGTGGGGAGTTGACCGCATCGGTGACCTGGTAGTGCTTGCCATCGAGCGACACCGTCTCGCCCCGCAACATCGGGATGATGATCTGCAACGCTTCTTCCATCTTCTCGAAGCGGTCGGTGAAGGTGCCGAACTCGTAGCCGAGTGAGTTGTGCTCGAGTTCGAACCAACCAGCGCCAATGCCGAGCGTTGCCCGCCCACCCGACACGTGGTCGAGAGCCGTGATGGTCTTGGCGAGCAGCGTGGGGTGACGGTAGGTGTTGCCGGTGACCAGTGCTGACAGTCGAACCGATGTCGTGTGTTGCGCGAGTGCCGAGAGCAGGGTGTAGCACTCGAACATGGGCTCGCTCGGGGCACCGATGCCTGGCAGTTGGTAGAAGTGGTCCATCACGAAGACACGGTCGAAGCCTGCTGCCTCGGCTGCTTGGGCCTGCGCGATCACGTTGGCGAACGTGTCGGCGCTGTCGACGCCGGGATAGGTGAAGTTGGGAATCTGGTAGCCGAGTCGTGTCATGAGGTGCTCCTGCGTGAGTGAAGGTGTGCTGACATATTGTTCAGAATGTGTCAGAGACGCAGGCTGACACATTCGCACAAATGTGTCAAGCTGTGGACATGGTGACCCAACCCGACGATGCGAAGCGGTCCGTGATCCACGCAGCCGCGATCAGCGAGTTCTCGGCGCGTGGCTTCAACCGGACCTCGATGTCGAACATTGCGGGCGCTGCGGGCATGTCGCGACCGGCCCTCTATCAGTACTTCAGGAACAAGGGCGACATCTTTGGGTCCGCGTTCGTCGCACTCCTCGACGCGTCCGCAGATGCTGCGCTCGCCGAACTCGAGCGCGATGCACCAATCGCTGATCGGCTCGATGGCTTTCTGCAGCGCTTCGAGGGTGACCTGTGGGAGACGATGTCGGCATCGCCCCATGCCGACGAGATCATGAGCGCGAAGACCGAGCACGCAACTATCGGTGCGCTCGCCGTCATCGCCCGGCTTCAGGCGGGCCTGACAACGTTCCTTGAGGCGGAGTCGAATGTCGACGTGGCAACACGCGAGTCGTGGATCGAACTCGCGCGCCTGTCGCCACGCGGCTTCAAGCTCGACGAACCGACCGTCGATGTCTACCGTCGCCGCCTCACCGCACTTGCCCGCAGCCTCGCGGCAGACATCGGCACCGCCCGATGAACGTCGGTCTGGCGTCAGGGTGGTACTCGCGGTGATCTCCGAGCCGAGCGAGGTCATGGCCGACTGGCAGGAGTGTGATGTCGACGCAGACGGCGTGGCCATTCACGTTTACCGAGCTGGGCGACCCGACCGGCCACCGTTGGTTCTGGCACATGGGTTGAGCGACAGCGGCCGGTGCTGGTGGCGAGTCGCTCAAGCGCTCGAAAACGACTTTGACGTCGTGATGATCGACGCCCGGAATCACGGCCAGTCTGAAACGGCTCCCGGTGAGGGGCCCCCGCCCACTGCCGATGTTGCGGCGGTCGTCGAACAACTCGGCCTCGACCGACCGGCGTTGATCGGCCATTCGGTCGGAGCCCGAACCGTTGCGGACTTTGCGGCCGGCCACCCTGGAGTGGTGAGCCGACTCGTGCTCATCGATCCGCCGTGGACCGCCAGCCAGGAATCTGATGGTGGGATCTCTGACTCGAGACGCGAGGCAGTGCGCAGCTGGCTCGTGTCCTGTTCGTCCGCCACCACGACCGAACTCCGGGCTCTTGCCCATGAGCAGCACCCGACATGGCCGTCCGAGGAGTATCCGACGTGGATCGAGTCGAACCAGCAGGTGCGACCGGAGGCAGCCGACACGATGGTCGGCAGCGGATGGGGTGAGACCGTTGCTGCGATCGACTGCCCGTCTCTGCTGGTTCATGGTGATGCTGACAGCGGCGGCATGGTGACCGACGACGTTGCTCGACGTGTCACCGCGATGAACTCAGCCATCACCGCGATGCGCATTGCCGGCGCGGGCCACAACATTCACCGCGAGCAGTTCGATCGCTTCATGGAAGCCACCCGCAACTTTCTCGGCCGTCCAATTTCGTGAGCCGGTGAGGCCAGCCCAGGCGACGCGCGAGCGCGGGACGAGTATTGTGATCACATGCGGTTGGGGGTGTACGGGATGCCGGTGGACCGCGAGGGGCTCGACTATGTGGTCGAGGCCGAGCGGCTTGGGGTTGACTCGGTCTGGGTCCCCGAGTTCTGGGGATACGACGCGCTCACCGGTCTAGGCGCGATCGCGGCGCTGACCGACACGATCAAGCTCGGCACTGCCATCGTGCAACTGGACACGCGCACCCCGGCGATGCTGGCGATGTCGGCGATGAGCCTCCAGCAGCTCTCGGGCGGCCGGTTCTTACTCGGCGTCGGTGCGAGCGGCCCGCAGGTCATGGAGGGCTGGCACGGGGTGCCCTTTGCCAAGCCCGTCCGTCGTACGCGCGAGACGATCGAGATCATCCGGATGATCACCGCGGGCGAACGCCTGGTCTACGACGGTGAGATGTACCAGCTGCCGCTGCCCGGGGGCGAAGGGAAGGCGCTGCGTGCTGCCGCACCGCCTGTCCACGTGCCGGTGTACATCGCCTCGCTTGGTCCGGCGAACCTCCGTCTCACCGGTGCCGTTGCCGACGGCTGGATCGGCAACTCATTTTTCTGTGAGACCGCCGACGTGTTCTTCGATGAGATCCGCGTCGGCGCCGAGTCGGTTGGCAAGACACTCGGCGACATCGACCTGACGGTGTCGGTCAGTTGCGAGATCACCGATGACGTCGAAGAAGCCGGTCGACGCCATGCCTCGGGCTTCGCCTTCACGTTCGGCGCGATGGGATCGGCGACATCGAACTTCTACAACGAGGCCTTCGCACGGCAGGGCTTCGGCGACGAGGTTGCCGAGGTGCAGCGACTCTGGCTTGATGGTGACCGCGCTGCCGCTGCTGCCCGCGTGCCTGCGGAGATCGGACTCCGCACGAATTTGATTGGACCAGTCGAAGAGATTCGCCGTCGGCTTCGGGAGTATCGCGATTGCGGGGTCAACAGCTTGCGGGTCGGGCCGATGGGCGACACCCTTGATCAACGTCTTGCTGGCTTGGGTCAGCTGCAGGATCTCGTTTCCGAGCTCAACGCGACAGATACCGTGCCAGGTGATGACCGATCGATCGATTGATCTCAATGCTGACCTCGGTGAGGCCTCTGAGTCGGGGACGAAAGGCGACGACGACGCGATGCTGTCGCTCGTGTCGAGCGCCAACGTGGCGTGCGGCGGTCACGCTGGCGATCCCGAAACGATGTTTCGTGCACTGTCGATCGCATCGGAACGAGGTGTCGTCGTCGGAGCCCACCCGGGCTACGCCGACCGCGAGGGGTTCGGTCGACGCGTCATTCCAATGAGTCATGCCGAAGTCGGGCGGATGATCGCAGCTCAGATTGGCGCGTTGCAGGCCGTCGCCAGGCTGGTACCGATCGAGGTGCGCTACGTGAAGATCCATGGCGCCCTCTCGAATCTCGCAGCTCGCGACGCCGACGTGGCCGCCGCCGTCGTCGATGCTGTGCAGCGAGTCAGCGGGGAACTTGCGATCCTTGCGATCTCGGGGACCGAAATCGAGCGCGTCGCCCGGGCTGCGGGCGCGCCGGTCTTTTCGGAGATTTTCGCTGACCGCGGCTACCAGCCGAACGGACAACTCGTGCCGCGCGATCGGCTCGGAGCCATGATTCACGACCCACGTGAAGCAACCGACCGATTGCTCGGCTTCTTGGAAACCGGCCTGATGCCTGTTGTCGGCGGCGAACCGATCGAGCTTGCTGCGCACTCGATCTGCGTGCACGGCGACAGCGACGGAGCGGTCGCGATGGCTCGGATGATCAGAGATGGACTCGGTACGGCGGGGATACAGCCCGCTGGCTTCGTCGATGCGACGTCGTGAGCTCAGCGCTCAACACACCGCGGTACACGGCGGTTGGTGATTGCGGTGTGCTCGTCGAATTTGCCGCCGAGGTCAGTGACATCGCAAATGATGCGGTGATTGCACTGGATCATGTGATCCGCTCGGCGCAACTGACCGGAGTCACCGAGCTGGTGCCTGCATTCGTGAACCTGCTTGTCGTGTTCGACCCGCTTGTCACTGACCATCAGTTGATCGAAGCGGAGTTGCGTTCGGTGATGCACTTGAGCCACGTTGCGGCGGAGGGTCGGCATCACATCGTGCCTGTGTGTTACGAGGAGCAATTTGCTCCGGATCTGGCAGTGGTCGCGGCAGCGTCAGGCCTGAGCGTGGAGGCGGTGATCGACGCGCATCTCGGCGGAGAATTCCGCGTGGCGATGTACGGCTTTGCACCGGGTTACGCCTACATGTCGGGGACGCCCGGGGTGATCCACGTGCCGCGCAAACCCGCTCCGGTGCGCGGCGTCGCCGCCGACAGCGTGATCATTGCTGGTCCGCAATGTCTGATCACGACGATCGAGATGCCGACCGGATGGTCGGTCATCGGGCGGTCGGCGACGCAGGTGTTGCGACCGGCCGAGGCCGACCCGTTTTTGTTTGATGTCGGAGATCGGGTCAGTTTCTCCCGGGTTGACCTCGCGTCGTTTGCCCGTCTCGTGGAGGAGCAATGAGCCAGACAGCTCAGTTGCATGTGTCGTTCGCGGGTCCGTTGGTGACCTTCCAAGATGGCGGGCGATTTGGCAGCCTCCGGTTTGGTGTCCCAGCGTCGGGTCCGATGGATCGGCTGGCGCATGCGGCGGCCAACAGAGCGATCGGCAACGGCGCGCAAGCCACGACCATCGAAGTGTCGCGAGGGGGCATCGACCTCGACTGCGTCACCGGAAGCGTCACGTTGGGTATCGCCGGTGGAGACTGCGTCGTCGACCATCGAGGCAGCATCGAATCGGGGTGGACCGTGATCACGATGCGCCCGGGCGAGCGGGTCAGCGTGCGTGCCGGTGAGTGGGGCAGTTGGTCGTACGTGGCGATTGCCGGAGGACCCGTCGTGTCTCGATGGCTGGGTCACTCCGCCACGCACTCGATGTCGGGCCTTGGAGGCGGAGCGCTGGTGGTCGGCGAGAAGATCGACATCGCAGCCGCCCGCGTCGAGTCGGTCAGGGACGGTGAGATCCCCGTCCCTGACTTCGCCCGATCGACAGGTCGGGTACGGGTTGTGATGGGCCCTCAAGATCACCACTTCGAAGACGAGGCGATCGTTGCATTTCGCGAATCGCCCTATCGCGTGACCGACGCGTTCGATCGGATGGGCGTCCGGCTGGCGGGCGCGCCGCTGCCGCTCCGCGAGGTGTTGTCGATCCCGTCCGAGCCGATCGTTCGAGGGTCGATCCAGGTGGCTGGCGATGGCGTTGCAACGGTGCTGCTCGCCGATCATCAGACAACGGGCGGCTACCCGAAGATTGCGACCGTCGTCTCAGCGGACCTCGACGCGTTTACGCAACTCCGTACCGGCGATGTCGTTGAGTTCGAACCGGTTGAAGCCGCGGAGGCCGTCAGCATCGCGCGGCATCGTGCCGCTCAGATCGAGGAGTATCTCGGCACGGTGGTCAGCCCGGGCCGCACGATGACGCATCGTCTCCGCGCTGAGAATCTGATCAGCGGTGCAGTCGCCGATCATGGCTCGCTGGACTGACCTGACGCCGGCTCGCCCAGCCCTCTCTTCGGCATGTCAGACTTTGGTCACTCAACCACAGCCTGCAAGGACACAAGATGACCGACACCACCGTGATCTCCCCTGTGAAGCTGGCTCACATCGTGATCCGCACGCCCCGATACGCGGATTCGATTGCCTGGTGGAGCACCGTGCTTGGTGCCGAGGTCCGCCATCAAAACGACTTCCTGTGTTTCCTGACATACGACGACGAGCACCATCGCCTCGCAATTGTGTCGATGCCGCACCTCGCTGAAAACGACCGGAAGGCGGCCGGACTTGAGCATGTTGCGTTTACGCATGCTGATCTCGACGCGCTCCTCTCGACGTACGAGCGCCTCGCCAAAAAGGGCATCATGCCGATCGCACCGATTCATCACGGCATGACGTTGTCGATGTACTACGCGGACCCCGACGGCAACCAGGTTGAACTGCAGGTCGACGCGATGAACCCAGCTGAAGCTGAGGCGTTCATGGCAAGCGACGTGTTCGCCGCGAATCCGATCGGCATCAAGTTCGATCCCGCCGACTTGGTCGCGCGGCGTGCCGGAGGTGAGTCCGTCGAGTCGCTCCTCGACTACGCCGCATTGTGAGCGATCAGCGGCATGCCGACTTCCTCGTCATCGGGTGTGGCCCGGTTGGCGTGATGGCAGCGTTGCGCTGCGCGCAGCGTGGGCTGAGCGTCATCGCGATAGACCGTTTGACCGAGGTGTACCCGCTCCCGCGGGCCATCGGCATGGACGACGAGGTCCAAGACCTCATCGCTCGCACCGGCCTCATCGATGAGTTCCGCACCTATTCAACGCAACTGCCCGGCGGCGAATTCACCGACGGCGAGGGCAATCGAGTGGTCGGTATCGAGTTGCCGCTCGGCACGGTCGGCGCACTGGGTCACCCGCCCATGGTCACGTTCGACCAACCTTCGCTCGAACGCAACCTGCGCGCCAAAGCAGTGGCAGCGGGCGTCGACATGCGCCTCGGACTCGAAGCGGTGGCACTCACCGATCTCGACGGTGGGGGCGCACGAGTCGACGTTCGAGGCGCCGATGTCGACACGTCGATCACCGCGCGGTGGGTCATCGCTGCAGACGGGGCCAAGAGCACGGTTCGGTCGCTGCGCAGCATCGCGATGATCGATCAGGGCTTCGACCAGACGTGGCTCGTCGTCGACACCTTGCTGCGGGACCCGGATCTTCCGCTCCCTCGCGTCGCGCGCCAGCACTGCAGTGCGGATCGTGTCTGCACGTTCGTGCCAGGACCGGGTGGGCATCGGCGTGGGGGGTTTCAACTGCGACCCGGCGAACAGCGCGAGGATGTCCTCGCGGCGGAATCGATCGCGCAGCTGTTGGCGCCGTGGGGAACGTCCGACCAGATCGAGGTGACGCGCGCCGCAATGTATCGGTTTCATGCGAACGTCGCCGCCACGTTCAGGGACGGGCCGGTCTTCCTGGTCGGCGATGCCGCACATCAGATGCCGCCGTTATGTGGTCGCAGTGGCCAACGACTTGGCAGATGTGACCGAGCGGATTGGCGCCTGGCGCCGCGCTGCCACGGCGTGATGGTGTGATGGCGTGATGTGGCGAGTGGTCAGTCGTTGTCGAATTTGTCGACGATGTGGTGAGCGGCTTCGGCGATCTTGCCCTTGATCCCGCCTTCTTCGGCAGCATGCTCAAGATCGGCGTCGATGACACCGAGCCGGGCTCGCGCGTCCTCAACCATGGAGATCTTGCCATCACCGTCGAGGTCGTAGGCGCCGAGCCGACTCGCCTCGGCCTCGGGGTCTTCGACGGTGGGGTCGTTCTCGGGTTCTGCAGCCATGAGGCCAATCCTACTCAGCCGGTGAAGCCGGCTTCCTTGTGCGAACCGTCGCACAATGGCTTTGACCCCGACTGGCCGCACCGACAGAGGGTGACACGATTGCGGTTTTCGAGAGTGCTGCCGTCGGCGCGTGTGACCTCGATGCCGCCGCTGACCCACAAGGGACCATCGGGGATCACGGCGACCTCGGAAGGAAGGTCCGGTTCGTTCGTTTCGCCGTCGACGGCGTAGGTGAGCGCACCGGATGGACACCGCTCGACCATTGACATCGCTTCGGCGCGGATCCGGCTGTCATCGGCCTTGGCGGCCATCTTCCAAACGTTGGTGACCCGGTTGCCGCAGAAGCCGGCGTGCACACAGATCGGGCGATCGTCGAACACTTCGAAGCCCTCACCTCCGTAGCTCTTCGCTCGCTCGTCATACGCGCCGTCGGGTGCGTTGTCGGTGCCATCCCACTCGACGCGGGCATGGCTGCCGTCGCAGTACGGCTTGTTGTCCGATGCCCCGCATCGACACAGCGCCACACGTCCCTTGATCTCGGCGGCATCGGCGGTGGTGGTCTTCCAGGTCAGCGGTTCACCGTGCTCCGACATGATGGGTGCCTTTGAGGTGATTGGCACACCCCCACTCACCAAGTACGGCCCGCCATCAGCAATCGCGATCTGGTGGTTCATCGGACCATCCTGTCAGGACAGTGCGGTCCCGGTCGGGTGTCGTGCCGCCTGAGCGGCTCAGGCGTGCACGCCACCGTCGACGGTGAATGCCTGACCCGTGCAGTACGCCGACTCATCGCTGGCGAGGAATAGCACCATGTTGGCGACGTCGATCGGCTGCCCGAGGCGGCGTAATGGCAGGTTCCGTTCCACGCGGGCGCGGAGGTCCGCGTCGGCGAAATGGTCCTCGGTCATCGGCGTGGCGATGATGCCCGGATGCACGGAGTTGACCCTGATGCCGTGTCGACCCCACTCCTTGGCCGCCGCCTTGGTGAGACCGGTGACGGCGAACTTCGTCGCACCGTAGGCAGCGTGGTTGTGCACCCCTTCGAGTCCGGCGACCGAGCTGATGTTGACGATGGAGCACGGCGCTTCAGCTGCAATGGATGCGATCGCGGCAGCGCGCATGCCGAGGAACGGGCCGATCTGGTTGATCGAGATCAAATGCTCGAAGTCACTCAACGTCGTTGCCGCGAGCTTCTTCGTGAGGTCGACTCCGGCGTTGTTGACCAAGACGTCGAGCCGTTCGTGTTCCTCGAACACCTGGGTGACGACGTGATGCCAATCGGCCTCGGATCGCACGTCGAGGTGGTGATACGAAATGCGTTCGTGCTGAGCAGCAACCGCTTGGCCGGCGTCATCGAGCACGTCGGTGATCACGACGGTCGCTCCCTCTCCAGCGAACAGTGCACCGGTCTCAGCGCCCATCCCGCGCGCTCCGCCGGTGATGACTGCGACCTTGTCCTGCAATCGTCCCATCGTTGTGGTCTCCCTCTTGCTCCGCACTGATCCGTTCCGTCGACCTGTGTTTACCAGGCCTATGGTTTCTGCCATGACTCCCGACATTGAAGTGTCCCGTGACATCGCTGCTGCTCCGAGTGTCGTGTACGCGGCGCTGACCGATATCGCGCGGATGGGCGAGTGGTCGCCCGAGAACTACCATGCAGAGTGGAACGAAGGGTTCGACCACGCAGCCGTGGGCGCCAAGTTCACCGGTCACAATCGGCACGGCGACAAGGAGTGGACCACCGAAGCCGAAGTCGTCGAGCTGGTTCCCGATCGGCGGTTCTTCTTTGACTGTGACTCGAGGGGCTTCGTCTTTGCGAAGTGGGGCTATGCCATCGAGGCAACCGAAGCGGGATGCCGTGTCACCGAGTACAACCAGGACCTCAGGCCCGAGTCGGCGCTGGAGCGGAGCGCGACGATCTCAGGCGTTGTCGACCGTCTCGCACACAACCGGACCGGCATGGAGCAGACCCTCGAGCGATTGGCAGCGGCACTCGAAGCCAACTGATCAGTGCGACTCGTCGTCTGACTTGCTGTGGAACCGGGACAACACCGCAACGACAATGGCACCGACGATGAGCCCAATCAACGCAGAGATACCGGTGTTGATCAGCCAGGCGAGCATGCCGCCGATGCCGTCGATGTCTTCGACCTTCTTTTCGAGGTCGTGCACGAAGTCGTAGGGGGCGTGCCAGCCGAGTTCGTCTGCGCCGACGAGCAGAATGTGGCCACCAACCCACAACATCGCCGCGGTACCGATGACGGTCAACGCGCTGAGCAACTTCGGCATGCCCATGACCATTGCTCGACCGATTTTCTGCGATGACGTCGACTCGAGTTCGGCGAGTCTCAGACCGATGTCGTCCATCTTCACGATGAGTGCCACGACGCCGTAGACGATCAGGGTGATCACCACTGCAACGACAACGAGGATGATCGCGCGCTGCAGGAACCCTTCGTCGATCACTTCCTTGAGGGCGATGACCATGATTTCGGCCGAGAGAATCAGGTCGGTCCGAATCGCACCCTTAATCGTGGCTTCTTCGGCGTCGGGACCCTGGATCACGACCGGCACGTCGTGACTGTCGTCGTGTTTGAGTCGGTGGTAGATCTTCTCCGCGCCTTCGAAGCAGAGGTAAGTGCCGCCGAGCATGAGGATGATCTCGACAAGTGTCGGAGCGACCGCGCTGAGCACGAGGGCGACCGGCAGGATCAGCAGCAACTTGTTGCGGAGCGATCCCAGCGCGATGCGCTTGATGATGGGCAGCTCACGTTCGGCTGCCAGGCCACGGACGTAGGCCGGTGTGACGGCGGTGTCGTCGACCACGACACCAGCGGCCTTGGCGCTCGCGCGTCCGGCAGCAGCGCCGACGTCGTCGATCGACGCGGCAGCGAGCTTTGCGAGTGCAGCTATGTCATCCAACAGTCCGGCGAGACCACCAGCCATGTCGTCTCCTCATCAGTGGAAGGGACGGGCAACCTTATGGCGCGACGTTGCTGAACACGACGCAGCCGGCGGCGCCAAACATTCCTCCAACGCCGAGCGACACCGAGACTTCGGCTCCCTCGATCTGCGCGGGCGCTGTGCCGCGCATCTGGCGGATGCTTTCTTGCATGGCGTACATCCCGTACATGCCGGAGTGCATGTACGACAGTCCGCCACCGTTCGTGTTCATCGGGAGCGACCCGCCCGGCGCGGTGTTGCGTTCCCACACAAAGTCGCCTGCTTCTCCGCGCCCGCAGAAGCCGAGGTCTTCCAACCCGTACAAGGGGAGGTGCGCGAACGCGTCGTACACCATCAGGTGGTCGACGTCGGCAGTGGTTATCTCGGCGCTGGCAAACGCATCACCGCCTGCAATACGAAATGCTTTCGACGAGCTGAAGTTCTCCATCTGCGACACCATTGGCGTCTCGACGCCTTCGCCGTGGCCAAGCACGTACACCGGCGCAGTCGGGAAATCCATCGTCCGGTCGGCCGAGGTCACGATGAGCGCACCTCCGCCGTCGGTGACGAGACAGCACTCGAGGAGGTGGAACGGATACGCGATCATGCGCGACCCCAGCACATCTTCGACGGTGATGGGATCGCGAAATGTTGCGCGCGGATTCATGCCGGCCCACTCGCGTTGCACGACGGCCACGTTGGCCATCTGTTCGTGGGTCAGCCCTGTGTCGTGCATGTGGCGCAGAACGGGGAGACCGAACATTGTCGGTGGCCCGGTGACACCGAAGGGTCGTTCAAATTGTCCTGAGAGTGCGCTGGTGAACGCCTGGCGGGCCTTGCCGACGCGTGACTTTCCGCTCTCGGCGTGTGTGATCAGCACCGTCGTACAGAGTCCCGCGGCGATGGCCGCCGCGGCGTGCCGGACGTGGATCATGAAAGAGCAACCGCCGACCGACGTGCCGTCGACCCAGCGCGGTTCCAGACCCAGATAGTGCGCGACGTCAGTCGGCCGTTCGCCCGCCGTGGCGAAGCCGTCGATGTCTTTGATGGTCAAGCCAGCATCAGCCAACGCGTTGAACGCTGCATCGGCATGAAGCTGGAGCTCGCTCGTGTCGGTGATGACGCCCATCTGCGTTGTCTCAGCAGCTCCGACGACGGCGAGTGTGGGGCCGCTCATGATGCGGTCCCGTCACTGACCGGTTGGAAGAACGGCAGCGTGATCTCGTCAGAGAAGACCTCGAAGACCACTTCGACGGACATGTCGATGACGAGCGCTTCGGGTGTCTGGTCGCAGTTGACGATGTTCGACATCATCCGGACGCCCTCGTCGAGCTGCACGACGGCAATGGAGTACGGGCTGGCGATTCCGGGGTGGCCGGTGTGGTTGATCAGGTAGCTGTACAGCGTCCCGCGGCCCGATACCTCCTCGACGGCCACATCGTGACTGCTGCACGCAGGACAGAACGGGCGAGGTGGAAAATACGGATCGTGACATGCGTTGCATCGTTGAATGAGGAGTTGGCCATTGCGCGTGCCTTCCCAAAAGTGCTGCGTCTCAGGGGTGGGCCGCGGCAGGGGCCGCTTCGTTCGATCGACCGTCGGCGTCATCGTCGGAGTTTGGCATTCGCACCCTCGTCGTCAGCGACTCGGGCCGACCGGTGTACCGCGCGAGGTGTCGTCGGCGCTGATGAGCGCGTCGGCGAGGAGATCGACCGCTCGTGCGCGGCGTTCACCGCCGAGGTGGTGCAGCGGCTCGATCTCGGCTGGGTCTTGGATCAGGTCGAACAACTGCTCGTCCCCAGAGCTGTGTCGCGTGTACTTGCTGCCATCCGCGCCGACGACAGTGCGCGTCTTCTCCGGAATCTGAGCGACCGCTGCAATCGCCGCGGGAAGGTCGTCTTCGACCAGCACGTGAGAGCGAACAGCCGCGGATGAATCGGTGAGTGTCGGCACGAGCGACTGCCCTTGGATGCCGTCGTAATGCTGCAGCCCAGCGAGGTCGAGCAACGTTGGGGCGAGGTCGATCGACCCAGCGAGTGACGAGGTTCGACCCGCTGCATACGTTGGGTCGGCAATGACGAACGGTGGTTGCAGCGTGCCGCGGTAGTGCATGAACCCCTTAGTCATCAGGCCGTGATCACCCATCATGTCGCCGTGATCTGACGTGAAGACGATGATGGTGTTGTTGGCCTGACCGGCCCTCTCGAGCCTGCGCAGGATCTTGCCCACCCCGTCGTCGATCATCTCGATCATGCCGTAGGTCGCAGCAATGGCCTCGCGCACCATGTCGTGGTCGGTTGCACCGAACATCCCAACCCAGCCCCGTTGTTTCGCAGCAGGCGTCGCTTGTATTTGGCGGAGGTACGCCGGGGCGCGTTCGAGTGGATCGCCAATTGTTTCCGGCAATGCCATGTCGGCGGGGTCGTGCCGGTCAAACCAGTCGCCGGGTGGGCACATCGGGTGGTGGGGATCGGGGAACGAGGCCCAGGCGAACCACGGCTTCGACTCGCTGCTCGCGTCGTCGATGAAGGCCAATGTGCGGTCGGTGACAAAGGTGGTGGAATGCAGCTCGGGCCCGTAGGGCGGCTGATAGACCTGCCACCAACGGTCCGAGCGACGAGCCGCCGGCGACTCGTTGGTCATCGGTACGACCAGATCTTCGTATCGGCCACCGCGATCCAACGCCCAGTGCAGGTGATGGCCCGTGATGCGTGCCCCGTGATCGATCGACAGTTCCACATGGTCGAACCCGTAGAAGTCATCAGGCCAGTCCGGGATTCCACCGTCGTATCGCTCGGCGTGTTCGAGCTGATTCCAACCTGTTGGCCAGGGGTCGGCACTGACGGGTTGGCGGTCGACAGCAACGACGGCGTTGCGGCTGAGGCCATGTTGGAGATGTGACTTGCCGATCAGCGCAGTGCGGTATCCCGCCTCGCGAAATGTGCGCACGTGGGTGTTGGCGCCCCAGTCCAACGATCGATCGTTGAACACAACGCCGTGCGCCGTCGGCATCCGCCCCGTCATGATCGTCGAGCGGTTTGGCATGCATACGGGGTTGGCGACCCATGCGTTGTCGAACACCATGCCGCGCGCCGCAATCGAGTCGATGTTCGGCGTCCGAACGACCTGGTTGCCGGCGAAGCCGAGGTGGTCGGCGCGGAGTTGATCGCAGATGATGAACAGGACGTTGGGGGCCATGACGCAGTCTCGCGTGCATTGGCTGCTTCGATTTCGTCAGCCGATGGGCTCGCCGTCGTTGTCTTGGATGGTCCAGCTGCCGTTGGCTTGTCGGGCGGCACCGGTGAAGAGTCGGGAGCGGCGGCCCATGTCGATGACGACGCCAGATGCGTCGCGTACGACACGGCGGATGTGTCCCCACAATGCGATCGCCGCGACTTCGGAGCAGTCGATGGGATCACCGTTTTGGGGGGTGGCAGATCATCTTGTTGTAGTGGGCAGCGTCGAGGCGACCGCCTGACACGATCACTTCGGCAGTCGTGTCATCAATCACGATGTTCAACGTGGGCAGCGGTGCCCGTTGGTCTCCGCGGGCAGATGCTGGGCGAGGAACGCGGCGGCTGCGTCTGCTCGTCGTTGTGGTTCGCTCTGCTGCAGATCGGACAAAGTGGCGTCGAACGGATCGATCATTGCCGCCCGGTCCTTCGAATCGATCAAACGTTCCAATATCTTCATCGCGCGAACAAACGCTCGCACTGTCACAGAGTGAAGGGAACGCTGTGAGGTCTGCAGGTTCAGCGAATCATCGTGCTGGTCGCTGGCATCACGACCGGGTGATGCGCCGGCTGGCCGAAACCGCGTAGAGGGGGTCACCCGGCGCACCGGGGTTGCGCAGCTGCGTCGTGGGCTCATCAAAGCCGGTGGTGATCTCGAAGTAGGTCTCGACGATGCGGCACCGGCCGACATCATCAGTGGCCAACCAACCACGGATCGCTTTTGTCGGGAAGCAGCGGTTCGAGAACGTGCAGACGAACATGCCATCGGGCTGCAGGACGCGTCGGACTTCGGCAAAGACATCGAGCGGCTTGATGAGATAGTCGACGGACACACAGCAGGTAACCGCCGCGAACGCTGCGTCTGCGAACGGCAGGACCGGATCTGCGTTGAGGTCCTTGACGAGCCGTTCATCGGCCATGTCGTTGGCAGCGAGTTCGGCCTCGTTCATCCCGGTGATGACCAGCCGCTCGGGCTTGGTGGGAAAGTGCGAGATCCACGACGAGCAGATGTCGAGCACCGGCCCGGACGAGGCCACGCACAGTCCAAGTTCGTTGTACAGCTCACCGACTGCGGCGATGGCGCCGCCGTCGATGTGCGTCACGAGTCGGTCGAACGCGTAGAAGTCCGAATCGTCTGCCTCGTCGCTACGGGTGAAAAACCCAGGGGGAAACGTCGTCGCATGTCGTTGATCCACCCGCCGACAATCCCACACGGCTGCAGTCTCTGCCCGACTCAGGTGTCGTCGCGCTCGACGACACCTCCCGCCAGCTCAACACCTGACATCATCACGTCACGTTGTCACGGAAAGGGACGCAACATGATCACGATTATTAATGGCGGAACGCAAGGACTCGGTGCGGCAGTCGCACGTCGACTCGTCGCCACTGGATTCACCGAAGGGTTGCTGCTGGTGGGCAGGTCCGCCGACCGCGGGAACCAGCTCGCCGAGGAACTCACCGCCGCCGGGGTCGACACCGCCTTTCTCCAGGCCGACCTCGCTGATGCTGAGGCTCCCACCGCGATCGTGGCGGCGGCCATGGATCGCTTTGGTCGCGTCGACGGGCTCGTCAACGTGTCGGCAGTGACCTCGCGTGCCACCCTCTTCGAGGACACCCCCGAGCACGTTGACAGCCAGATGGCGGTCAACGTCAAGGCGCCCTACTTCCTCATCCAGGCTGCGGCCCGAGAGATGATTGCGCAGGGAACCCCCGGGTCGATCGTCAACGTCGGCTCCACGTCGGGGCACGGCGGCCAGTCGAAGCTCACCGCGTACTGCATGTCAAAGGCAGCCCTGACGGTGATGACCAAGAACCTTGCGTACGGCCTGATGCGCCACGGCATCCGTGTGAACCAGGTCAACCCGGGGTGGATGGAGACAGAGTCGGAACACCGGACGCAGATGGAGCAAGATGGCGCGCCCGAGAACTGGCTGGAGTTGGCTGCACCCGGCCGGCCACTCGGTCGCCTTGTGCAGCCCGAGGAAGTCGCGAACGCGATCGTCTACTGCTTGTCCCCAGATGCCGGGCTGATGACCGGGAACTGCCTCGACATCGACCAGTCGGTGCAAGGCGCCGGTGACCCGCCACTGCCCACCGCCAGCGACACCGTCTCCCCGTGAGCTGTGCGTGCTGACCACACCGGCGGATTGAGGCTCAGGTCGGAGACCACCCGGACCACGCGAGGAAGTTGGCGATGACCGTCCGGCCATCTGGGTGTTCTTCGGTCCAGTACTCCGGGTGAAACTGCGTACCCACCATCGGCCGCTCGTCGTGAACGGCCATCTGGATCGGCGTCGCTGCGGTTGACGCCAGGTTGGCGAATCCGTCAGGAAGCTCGGGAACATGAAGCCCGTGTGCGTGCCGGAAGATGGGCTGTTTGCCGAGGCCAGCCAGCAATGGATGGCCTGAGTTCTCGACAGATAGTTCGACGGGGTGGTACCCAAATTCGAACGGCCGACCATCCTTGGTCGTGACCAACGAGGGGTCGTCCGAGGGGCCGTCAGGGGCGGGGAGCGCGACGATGTCGGCGCCCAGCGCTTGGGCAATGAGCTGGAAACCGCCGCAGAACCCGAAGACCGGCAGCTCGGTCTCGCGGATGATTGCATGGATTGGCGCGAGTGCGTGTGGGTCGTAGTCGTCGGGTGCAAACGAGTTCCCGCTGATGAAGATCGCGGTCGCCCCGATCTTGTCCAGCAGATCCTGGTCGACGCGGTCGTAGCGGACGAGGTGACAGTGCGTGCCGGCGAGATCCTCCAACCGGTACGTGATGCTTGTCCGGCCGGCCAGCATCTTCGGGCCGTGCTCGCGTTCGAAGCCGTCGGCGTGTTCATAGTCGACGAAGACGAGCATCCAGTCAGCCTAGGAACGGCAATGAGTTCCGGTCAGGATTCGAACGGCAAGCCTGCGTACTGCTCTGCCATTGCGGCCTGGGCATGCATCGACGACGCCAAATAGTCAAGTTCAGCCTCTTGGGCCCGCTGATCGAATGCAGTTTGTTCAGGGAAACGGTGCAGCAACGTGGTCATCCACCATGAGAATCGAACCGCGCTCCACACTCGCCGGAGTGCCATCTCGGAGTAGCGGTCGAGATACTCGTCATCGCCACCGTCGTAATGCGCAGTGAGCGCCCGCGACAGATAGTGCACGTCCGAGATTGCAAGGTTCAGGCCTTTGGCGCCAGTTGGTGGAACGATGTGTGCAGCGTCGCCGGCGATGAACAAGTTGCCGTATCGCATGGGTTCAGCGACGAAGCTGCGGAGCGGGGCGATGGACTTTTCGATCGATGGGCCGGTCACGACCTGGCCGCCAACAGTGGATCCGAGCCGGGTTGTCAGCTCTGACCAGAAGCGGTCGTCGGACCAGTCGGCAAGGTCATCGTCGAGTGAGCACTGCACGTAGTACCGGCTCAGCATCGGGTTGCGTTGGCTCGCCAGGGCGAAGCCGTTCGCGTGGTTCGCGTACACGAGGTCGGGGAGTGGCGGCGTCTCGGACATGATTCCGAGCCAGCCGAACGGGTACTCCTTTTCAAAGGTCCGCAGCACAGTGTCAGGGATCGCGGGGCGTGCAGCGCCGTGGTATCCGTCGCAGCCCACGACGTAGTCCGCATCGACCCGCTCGGCGATGCCTCCCACGTCGAAGGTGATGCTCGGACGGTCACTCAGCGGATCGTGGACTTCGACGTTGGCGGCTTCGAAGACAATCGCGGCATGGCGAACGTCGGCTGCTGCGTACAGGTCCTCCTGCATCTTGGTCTGTCCGTATGACATGAAGTGGGAACCAACGTGACGGTTGATGTCGATGAAGAACGCTTCGCGTCCACCCCACACCAGTGCTGCTCCGTCGTGGACATGGCCCTCGGCATCCATCCGCGCGTCAAGTCCGGCGGCGCGGAGTACTTCGACCGACCCCCATTCGAGTACGCCTGCTCGGATTCGGTCCAGGACGTGGTTTCGACTGGACCGTTCGACGACGATCGAGTCAATGCCCGACCGGTGCAGGAGGTGGGAAAGCAGCGACCCGGCTGGGCCGGCACCGATGATGGCCACCTGGGTTCGCAGTGTCACGCGGAGAGTCTCACGGATTGTTGACACTCCGGCAAGAGGACCACCATGATGACGCCACGATGATCATCGACTGCCACGGTCATTACACGACCGCGCCGCCACAGCTCGGTGAGTACCGTGATGCCCAGCGCGCCGCGCTCGACGTCGATTCGGGCCACGTCGGTGAGCGCGGGCAACTCTCGATCTCTGACGAGGAGCTGAGGGAGAGCCTCGAAGACAACCAGCTGCGGTTGCAACGCGAGCGCGGCATCGACCTGACGCTCTTCTCGCCGAGGGCCTCGTGGATGGGCCACCACATTGGCAACGAGCACACCAGTCGAAACTGGACTGAGCACTGCAACGATCTGATCTGGCGAGTGTGTGATCTGTATCCAGACAACTTCGCCCCGGTCTGTCAGCTCCCGCAGTCGCCAGGGATCGGCGTCGAATCGTCGGTGCGCGAGCTGCGACGTTGCGTCGAGGAGATGGGGTTCATCGGTTGCAACCTCAACCCGGATCCGTCGGGTGGGCATTGGACTGGGCCGCCGTTGTTTGATCCGTACTGGCATCCGCTGTTTGCGGCGATGTGTGAGCTCGATGTGCCGGCCATGGTGCACGTCAGCGCCACCTGTAACCCGAATTTCCACTTCACGAGTTCGCACTACCTCGGGGCCGACACCACAGCGTTCGTCCAAGCGATGACGTCAGGACTGTTCCGTGACTTCCCATCGATGCGGTGGGTGATCCCGCACGGAGGTGGAGCGGTTCCGTACCACTGGGGTCGATTCAAGGGGATGGCCGAAGGACATCACGCCGAGGGCGGCACGACATGGCAACTGCTCGACGAATTGATGGCCAACATTTTCTTCGACACATGCGTGTACCACCAGCCGGGCATCGACCTGCTCGTCGACGTTGTGCCGACCGACAACATCCTCTTCGGTTCCGAAATGGTCGGCGCGGTCAAGGGAAAGGACCCCGATACCGGTGAGTACTACGACGACACGAAGCGCTACATCGATCGCGCCAATCTCACAATTGAGCAACGGACCAAAATTTTCGACGGCAACGTCCGCAGGGTGTACCCGCGGCTGACGACCACGGGAGTCGCCTCATGAACAAGCACGTCATCGTCCGCAACATCGATCGGGCTGATTCGTCGGTGATCGACCGATTGGCTGTGGCGGGCACGGCAACCGTGCACGAAGCGATCGGTCGCGTGGGATACGTCGGGCCGCACCTCAAGCCGATCCAACTCGACACGAAGATCGCCGGGTCGGCGGTCACCGTGCTCAGCCATCCGGGCGACAACATCATGATCCACGCTGCGGTCGAGATGTGTCAGCCCGGTGATGTCCTCGTCGTTGCCAACACCGCGCCGTCGACGCACGGCATGTTCGGAGACCTCCTGGCCACGTCACTCATGGCGCGCGGCGTGCGCGGCCTGATCATCGATGCTGGGGTTCGTGATACCGCTGATCTGCGGTCAATGGGCTTTCCGGTGTGGGCCCAGCACGTGTCGTGTCAGGGCACGGTCAAGAACTCCCCGGGTTCGGTCAACGTTCCGGTCATCTTGGGTGGAGTCACGGTGCAGCCGGGCGACGTGGTGTGCGCTGACGACGACGGCGTGGTCATCGTCGAACGAGCTGACGCAGCCTGGGCGCTGGAGCGGTCAGATGCACGGCTGGCGAGGGAAGAGAAGATGCGCGTGACGCTTGAGTCCGGCGAACTCGGTGTCGACGTGTACGGGCTGCGTCAGAAGCTGAACGACATGGGAGTCGAGTACATCGACTGACACGTCGAACTTCCGCTAGCGGGTGAGCGCCGAGCGGATGCGCTCGAGCAAGACGGTTGTGTCGAGATGCGCGCCCTTCTCCTCGACAACGACGACGGCTTGCTCGCCCAGCCGCTCGACCAGACGTTCTCTGGTCCGGTTCGGATGCGTGACGAAGTGATCGTGTTGACCACCTGCTCGGCCGAGCGCCTGGGCGGCGAGCTCGTTGTCGCTCCGCATCACCAGGAGGGACGCCAACGCGGCGAGCGTGTAGAGCGATTCGGTCTCGTTGACGTCCTGCAGTCCGACATCGATCACCTCCAACATCAACTGTTCTGCTTCTCGCAGGCGGCCGATCTCCCCGAGCGAGACCGCGAGCGACCGGGCATCCGGGCCGTACATGGTCCCCAAGATGTCGATCTTGAAGCGGAGTGCTGCGTCGAGATCCACGACGGCTGCGATGTGATCCCCTCGTCGCTGATGCAAGAGGCCGGCCCGGGACTGGCAGAGAGAAGCCCAGCTGGGCGACGTGACGACGGACATGCCCTTGTGCATGAGATCCGCCGTTCGCTCCTCGCCGAGCCACTCGACGAGTTGCAGACTCTGGGAATAGTGCATGGCCAGCCCGGCGGAGTCCCCGAGGGTCTCGAAGAGGTCGGCTGCCTCTTCGAACTCCTCGACCCGAGCCGGCCCGGTGGGAAGCGTCGCTGCATACATGACGAGATGGATCGCGCGCTCCCAACGCGGATCGAACCAGGTCTGCTCATTTCGAGCATCCAGCCGTTCCCGCGCTGCCTCGAGGAAGGCGCCGGCGCGGCCGTTCTCGGCACCTTCGAGATTGAGTGTCACAGCGCCCCGCATCAGCAGGGCCCAGCCCATGGCGTGATCCGTCCCGAGCTCTGACGCCAACGCATCGAATCGGTCGGCAATGTTGAGCGCTGCGGGCAGCCGGGTCCACGCGCCGCAATTGGTGCCCACCAACGCAACCCGAGCCTGGCGCTGGAGATCGGCGCTCGACCCTGCGGCCAGATCGAGCCCCCGCAGACACCTCTCGCACGCCTCGAGGTGCAGGCCCTCGTGGGCCCAGAACCAGTACAGGCCGAAGGCCAGATCGAGGTAGCCGTCGGGCTCATCGCACTCGACGAGGGTCTCGAAGGCCAACCGGATGTTCGGGTACTCGGCACGGATTCTGCGGAAGGCCGAGGCCTGCTCGTGCCCCATCGTCAATGGTGCCAGGCGGTCGATCAGGTCGGTGTACCAGTCGGCGTGTCGACGCCGGATCTCGTCGAGCTCGCCGACCTCAGCAAGCCGCTCCAGCGCCCACTGGCGGATCGGTTCCAGCAGCCGGAAGCGGGTCCCGTCGGCATCGTGCTCGGCGACGACCAACGACTGGTCCACGAGTGCATCGATGCTCTCTGCCGCCTTGAGTTGTTCGATTTCGCTGCAGGTGCAGACTGATTGGGCGGCAGCCAGGTCGAACGTCCCGGCGAACAATGCCAGTCGCCGGAACACGCGTCGTTCGGGCCCGCCAAGCAACTGGAACGACCAGTCGATCGTCGCATCGAGCGTCCGGTTGCGTTCGAACTCTGACTTGGTCGAGGCGAACCGGCTGGTGCCCGACGTGTCGAGCACCTCCAGGATCTCGATCGGCGTCATGCTGCGGATTCGTGCCGCCACGAGCTCTATCCCGAGCGGGATGCCGGCCAACCGATCACAGATCATCTCGATAGCGGCGAGATCCTCGTCGTTCGGCGACCAGCCGACCCGGGCCGTTTCGGCCCGCTCGACGAACAGCTCGACGGCCGGAGACCGACCAGGTCCGGTCGCTTCGAGCCCGAGGGTGGGTACCCGGAGGACTGCCTCGCCGGACAGCCCCATCGGTTCCCGCGACGTCGCGACGATGGTGACCTCGGGTGCCGCCTCGAGGATTCGACGCACCATCTCGGCCGCTCCGTCCAGCACGTGCTCGCAGTTGTCGACGACGAGCAGGGCCTGACGGTCGCGGAGGTGTTGTACGAGCAGGTCGTCGACGTCGAGCTCAGTCGGCCGGAGCCCGAACGGTTCCGCCATGGCGGTGGCGACGAGTCCTGACGAGCCGACGGATGCGAGAGCGATGAACCAGGCCCCATCGGCGAAGCGGTCCGTCAGCGGCCGCGTCGCCTCCACGGCGAGACGCGTCTTCCCAGTCCCGCCCGGACCGGCCAGCATCACCAGGCGGTGCTGCCCGATGAGCCCCTGGATCTCGTCCAGCTCGCTCTCGCGTCCGACGAACGAGTCAAGGGCGAGCGGCAGGTTGCCGAGACGTCGTGCTGATCCGGTCGGGACAGGCGCCGACGTCGTTCGGTGTTCGAAGCTGTCCTGGTCCAAGACCGACGACGGCAGCAGCGACGCGCTCTGGAGCAGCACGTCGGATTCCAGGGCAACAATTTCGGGTGATGGATCGAGGCCGAGTTCGTCACGCAGTCGCCGACGAAGATCCTGGGATACTTCGAGGGCGTCGGCCTGCCGTCCCGACCGGTAGAGCGCGGTGATCAACAACGCGTGCAGCTTCTCGCGATATGGATGCTCGGTGGCGAGCGAAGACAATCGAGGAATCACGCTGACATGGTGATCAAGAGCCAACTCGGCGGTGTAGAGCAGTTCGCTGGCTGCCAACCGCTCCTCCTCCAAGCTCTGCATCTCGGACGCAGCAAAGTCCGCGAATGCGAAGTCCGCAAGGGCCGGACCTCGCCACAGTGCCAACGCTTCCGAGAGCCATCGTTGAGCTTCGACTGGGTCGTATGACAACACGGTGCGCGCATTCTCGACAAGCTTGCGGAAGCGCCGCACATCGATGTCCTGTGTGGCGGGGATGGCGCGAAACTGTAAATCCCCTGCTCAGCCCAGATGCGCGTAATGGCGTTTGGAACGTCAACAAGCCGATCTTGGAGCATTTAGTCCGGCCCAAGGCAGCGATTTATAGACCGCGAGGGCGGCTATGCGACAGCAAGCATTATTGTGGGGCCCGAACAACTCAGTACCGGAGGAAGTAAGAACAATGAGATCGATCCACGAAGCGAACCTCAGCGGCCAAGACACCACCGAGGCGTACATCCGAGAGTTTCCGAATCGGGAACAGGTTCGGATGATGAAAATATGGCTCGAGAATCATGAACCCGGCACGTTCAGCTTCACTGGGCTGGTCGATCCAACCGATGTCACCGTGGTCACCCCGCAGGCAACAGTCGACTACGGCTACTGCTGGTTCAGCCTTTCGGACGGTCCAGCCATTGTCCACGCGCCGCAATATGAGCTGTTCTGCTCTGTGTCGGTCTTCGACATGCTCCACAACGTCCCTGCGGTGATCGTCAACCCCGCACGCCCAATCCTGCTCATTCGGCCGGGTCAAGAAGTCCCCAACGGTGACTACACCATCGTTGAGCTTGAGACCGATCAGGGGCTCATCTTGATTCGTATGGTCGTCGTGGACAACCTGGACGAGGTTCAGGCCCTCCACCCGAGCATCCGGATGGAAGGCGGAAGCGGCGACATGACCCGTCCCGTCCAGCGATTCTCACCAGGCGTCGAAGAAGCCGGGCGGGCAATCATTGCGGCCGGCATTCCGTTTCTCAACCCCGATGAAGCGTTCGGGAAGTGTTCAGGCGATGTCGGCGACATCACCCTCGCCGGCGGGGTGATGATCGGGCAACTCGGGACGCCGAGCGACACCGTGCGCTACGGAACCATTCTCACCGACGCGGACGGCGCACCGTTAACCGGCAACGACACCTACGAGCTGACCGTACCGCAGGGCATCGTGAAGGGCGACGGCTACTTCTCGATCACCGTGTACGACAGCGACACCAAACTGCTCATCCCGAACGACCTCGGGGTATACGACCGCACCACCTACAGCGCTGAGCCAGAACCCGACGGCACTTACCGCATCATCCTCAGCCCCAATGGCAAGGGCCACAACGCCATCCCCACCGGGCGACCGTTCTACGCCATACTCCGCGCTTACGTGCCCGTGCCGGGAGCCGACATGACTGTTGGCATCACCAGGCACTGAGCCGCCCTGACCAACCAGTCGCCCGTAGCCGGTCCAACGGTCGAATCAGCCCAATCAGCTTGACGCGGTCCAACATCGCTGAGCTGGGATTCTTGGAGATTCCTTGCGCGCCCTGCTTTGCTTTAGAACCGAGAGTCGACGTCTCATTCGCCTGAAATCGGTAGCTCTGCCCCCGAAGGCGTGCCGCTAGCCTTCGCTACAGATGCGAAAAGAATGTGTGTGGAGTTTCGCGCCACGTTCCGGACCATCCCCTCCGGAAGGGGGATGGCGCGAAACCTTAAATCCCCTGATCAGCTCAGATGCGTGTAGCGACGTTTGGAACATCAACAAGCCGATCTTGGAACATCTAGTCCAACCCAAAGCAGCGATTTATAGACCTCTATGTCGCGCCTGACGAAACGCACCGTGATGTCGGGGCGGTGAGCAGTAACGATTTTGGGCTCGGCGACCCTGCCGTTGCCGGCGGGATAGGGCTTGTGAGTCAGGCGGGTGTCATCTGTCGTGAATAACGCTCCTACTGCAGCGAAATAGTCCAATCGCCGTTTGCAGTGATCTCAATAAGAGCCGGTCCTGGAAAGCGAGCTGAGCCGGCGTAGTTGCCGATCTCGTTCACGAGTAGATCCCGTCTTCTGCCCGCAAGTGGGTAGGTCAACACCGCAAAGTTGCTGTCACCAGCGTGTGTGATATCGGCGATGCCACTATCCCCGGTGACTAAAACTACTGAGTCACCGAGACCAGTGGCCGATTCGTCAAAAGTGGGGGCCTGATCAACCGTGTTGGCTTCGATACGCCACGAACCACCTGCGGTGATCTCAAGAAACGACGCCCCTTCTTCTTCCTGGACGGTGCCTTGGTAGCTTCCGATCTCGTTGACTAAGAGGTCCACCCGTTCCAACTCTGCGTCTCGGGGTGTGGTGGACGTGGCCCTTTGGTTCCTACAACCCGCTTGATACCCAGTCTCGTCTTACAGCGAGGTATCGAGATGCTGCGCTGCAGCGCCTCCCAGGTCCAGCCCTCGCAATCGAAGGCAAGAACTGATTGACCCTGTACGAGCCGTCGACCGCAACGGCAGGATATCTAGGCTAGGGCCGAGGCGAGGTTTACACTTAGGCTGAACTCCGGCTGACAGAATCGTCGTTGTGACATCGACCGTCGGGTGGAATGCGGCGGTGCCGCCGAATGGCTTCGTCAATCGGCCGCGCCAGACCGCCGCGAGCAATGACAATCCGGATGGGCTGGCGACACCCGACTTGTACGCCGGCGTCGAAACCACCCCCGAGCATCGCAACCTCGCTGCCGGAGACCCGACCTGTGTGGGCTGGGAGCGCCGCCGTGACGATCCTGGCGTCACAGCTCTACGAGAAACCTTGCGGCTGAACAACGGGATTCCCGAGCTCGAGATGTGCACACCTGACCAAGTCGAACGGGCTGCTGGACTCTTCCATCGCGACGGGTTCGTCGTGGTCACCGACGCCCTCGACGCACGACGACTGGCCAACCTCAAACGGGCAACCGAACGCGTCGTCGATGAGATTCTTGCGGCTGACCCCGATGCCTCGGCGGGAGGCGGTGCGGGCGGTCTACCGCATCGATATTCGTTCGGCTCATCGTCGGCATCGAGACATCGGTTGCATGAGCCTGAATGGGTCGACGTGATCGATCTCGCCACCACGACACCGATCCTCACTGCCATCTTTGGATCGGCTGACTACATCGTTGGCGGCGGCGGCGGTGACCTCGCGTTGCCCGGTGCGATTGAGTATCAGGGTCTCCACAGCGACAACATTTGGGTCGAGCCGCACGATCCGGTGGGGAACTTGTCCGTTCGGCAGATGCCGGTTCCGGTCGTCACCATCAACTTCCCGATGATCGACTTGACGTGGGAAAACGGCCCGATCCGTCAGATCCCCGGTACGCAGCGCTCGCTCGACCCCATCCCGACGCTCGCTGACGAGCCCGATTGGATGAAATGGTCAACGTTGTGTCCGACGCCAGCAGGGTCGGCTGTGATCCGCGACAATCGGTGTTGGCACAGTGGGACCCCGAATCTGTCGGACGATGTTCGCTCGATGCCGAATATCGAGTACTTCGCCCCGTGGTTCCGGAGCGAGGGTGTCAACCGCTGTCTGCCCTACGACCTCTGGACCACGCTTTCCGAGCATGGCAAACGGGTGAGTCGTTACGTTGCCGGCCACGACGGGGAGACAATCATCGGTGCCGGTTACACGAGCCCGAGGGCCAAGGACCGAGACGCATTCGTCGAAGCCCAATGTGCAGAACTTGGCGCCGAGGTCGCTGCCGAATGGTGGGCCAGGCGCTAGGAAGTCCCGTCGCCGGACGCCAGTCACCCAGCTTGGGGTTTGAGCCGGTAGAGCAGCGCAGTCCCGAGTAGACCGGAGGCGAGGGCGGCCCATTGGGCTGCGGTGTGGCCTGACGAGTCGATGATTTGTCCCATCGTTGGTGGGCCGATGAGGCCGCCGAGGCCGTTGGCGGTGTAGAGCGCTCCCAAGACACCGCCCATGCCGATGGTGCCGAACAATTGGGCCACAACGGCTGGAGACAGTGCGATGATCCCGCCGTAGGAGACGCCGAGGACGATCGCGAAGGCGATCAGGAGCGCGTAGTTCGCGTCCGCAACGATCCAGATGAGAAAACTCAGTCCGAGGCCCAGGGACGACAGTCGGTAGAGCCCAACGATTCCCACTCTGCCGGCGAGCGCACCGAGTCCCAGGCGGCCGATGATCGACGCCATGCCAATGAGTCCGAGGAGGACGGCGGCGGAGCCCGACGCTTCGGTGGTGTCGATGTAGTCGGCCATGAACACGAAGGGCGTGAAGAGCGCCGCTGCGAGGAAGAGTGAGGAGGCGTAGAGAAACCAGAAGTCACGACGCCCGCGGATGATCTCGCGGATTGGTCGGGGAGCCGCGGCTGAACCGGGGGGCCGATGTGCTCCCACCGCGGCGATGACTAACAAGACTCCGGAGACCGCTGCCAGGACTCGATACGCGTCGCGCCAACCGTTGGCTTCGATCAGCCGCTCGATGATGGGAACGAGCACGAGTGTTCCGGTTCCGATTCCTGCGACCGCGAGGCCGAGGGCGAAGGTGCGTCGTTGTTCGAACCAGCCGCCGACAGCGGCGACCATGGGTACGTAACAGCACGCAACACCGATTCCGACCCCGAGCCCGTAGGTGAAGTAGCCGAGGCGAATCGAGGAGACCTCGGCGGTGAGCAGGAGACCACTGACCATCGCAACAGCGCCGAAAACCATCACACGTCGCGGGCCGATGCGATCAGCGATCCGGCCGCTGATGATGCCGATCGCGAAGTAGGCGAACGTGGTGATCGAAAAGAACAGCGCGGTCGCCGATCGGCTGGTTCCGAACTCGTCAGCCATCGGTCCGAAGAACTCGCCGAAGCTGTAGGCGACTCCAAATACGGTGAACATGGCGAGGAACGCGGAGGCCACGACGATCCACGCTCGCGTTGAGTCGACCTCGTGGGCAGCACTGGTGCTCGTACTGCGGATCTTCGTGGGCGGCATCTGCGTTGTCTCCGGGTTCAGGTCGGTGCGGGTCCGGTGCTTGATTTCGTACTCGCTAGTACGACATACTGAATCACCGACACTCGTCGGTCAAGAACTTCTTTTACTTAAAGGTACGAAATGTCTGCCGGACGGCCACGAGCACTCAATCTCGAGACCGCAATGCCCGTGATTCTTCGTCACTTCTGGCATGACGGGTACGGCGGAGCGACCCTCGATCAGATCGCCGCCGAGCTGGGCGTCACCAAGCCGACTCTGTATCGGACGCTCGGAGAGAAAGAGGCCGTGTTCGCGGCGGCCCTCGGCACCTACCACCAGACGTACATCGCACCCGCCGAACGACACCTCGAACAAGCAGCCACCCTCCGCGCAGCGCTCGCTGGGTTCTTCGCGGTCTTTGTCGATCGGATCCTCGACGATGATCTTCCGGGGGGTTGCTTCCTCGGCGACAGCGCCATGACCGGCAGATTCAGTACCGGACCGATCGCGGCCACCATTCAGAGGCTGCAAGGAGGATTGGCTTCGCTCGTGGAGCTGCGCGTCGCAGCGGCCGTTGACGATGGTGAGCTCGAACCCGCCACTTCGGTGGCGGCTGTTGTCCCGTTCGTTCTTGGCCAGGTCTCAGCGCTCTCGGCAATCTCGCGGTCCTCGCCGACCCAATCGCAGCTCGACTCTGTGGTGGGCTACATGCTTGCCGGTCTTCCTTGGGCTGCCCCACGCTGATCGCGTGCGTCAGGCTCGGCTTGATCGCGGCCGGCCGGTCGCGTAACGTGGTGGAAATGATCTTGAGGCAAGCGTGAGGAGAGGCCAATTGTCCCCCGAAGAGATTGCGACGATCGCAGAAGAGGCGTACATCTTTTCGTTTCCGATGCTGATGGGGTATCGCTACGGGTTCGCCACGTTCTTTGCGCCGCCATTGCCGTCGTACCGGGGGCCGGTGAACGAGATGCACGGCGAACCGGTGACGCTCGACTACCGGTTCAGAGATGTCGTCACGCCGAACGCGGACACGCCGTACAGCTTGGCGGCGCTCGATCTGCGGGCCGAGCCCATGGTGCTCAACGTGCCAGCGGTGACCGACCGCTACTACGTGATGCAGTTCGTCGACCTGTTTGGCGCGAATCCCCACTTCGTCGGCTCCCGCGCAACCGGACCTGCTGCAGGGTCCTATCTGCTGGTCGGTCCCGGGTACACCGGCGACGTCCCGACCGGGTTCACCGATGTCTTGCACTTCGACACCGATCTCGTGTTCATCATCGGGCGAACCCAGCTGCTTGGCCCCGACGATGTCGAGGCGTTACGGCCAGTCATGGCGGCTTATCGCCTCGAGCCGCTCTCGGAACGCCTCGGAACCGAGACGCCGACCGCGCCTGGGTCTGACTGGCCGGTGTGGGACGACGAGGCGTCACGCGACGAACGGTTTGTCGGCTACGTCAACGCGCTGCTCGAGTTGTGCCAGCCACCACATCCCGACGAGATCGCGATGTTCGAGCGGTTCGCGACGGCCGGAGTCGGCGCCGGGCTGTCGTTCGATGTCGACAGCCTCGACGACGACGTTCGCGATGCCCTCCGTGATGGCGCCGACCGCGGTCGCGCAAAGATCGCCGCATTCGTTGCCACCTTGGGTCAGAAGATCAACGGGTGGGTGGCGGTGGAGGCGTTCGGCACTCGCGAGTTCTTCGCCGGCAACTATCTGTTGCGGGCGGCTGGGGCGACGGCCGGCTGGGGCGGTAACGACATCGTCGAGGCGTTTTATCCGACTGCCCGCGAGGACGCTGACGGTGAACCACTCTCAGGTGACCGGTCCTACCGGCTGCGATTCGACACGCCACCTCCCGCACGGGCGTTTTGGTCCGTCACGATGTACGACACCTCGTACGACGGCGTTGCTGGATACCTCGTCGAGAACCCGATCGAGCGGTACCTGATCAATTCGACAACCCCGGGCCTCGCTGCAGGCGATGACGGATCGTTGACGATCCATATCCAACGCGACAAACCCGACACTGCCGAAGGCCGCGCCAACTGGCTGCCCTCACCCGCCGGCCCGCTGTACCTGACGATCCGGATCTACTGGCCTGAACCCGAAGCACTCGATGGCACCTGGCAGCCTCCGCCTGTCGTGGCCGTCTGACCTCAGCGCTCATGGACCTTGACGAAATCGAACGGGTGCTGGTCGACACGACCAACACCAAACTGAGACCAGCGGCCCCCGTTCACCATCTCGGCGCTGTTAACTTGTGGCAATGATCAGAGAGATTCCGGCCCACTGATGGGCGACGCGATCGGCGCCACACTCGGGTACGCAGTGGGCATCGCGATCAGCCCGATTCCCATCGCGGCAGTGATTCTGATGCTGTTCAGCGGCCGGGCGCGCATCAACAGCGTCTCGTTCATGGTCGCCTGGGTTGCCGGCATTGCACTGGTGACGACCGTCGTGCTGCTCATTCCGGGCCTCGAGGCCGACAACAGCGAACCGAGTGAGACCACCGGGTGGATCAAGCTTGCCCTCGGTGCGCTCCTCCTTGTCGCCGGTGCGCGGCGATGGCGGACACGCCCCGGCCCCGACGACGAGGTGAAGATGCCGGGGTGGATGGCCAAGATCGACGACCTCAAACCGGGTGCGTCGTTCGGGCTCGGGTTCCTGCTGTCGGCGCTGAACCCCAAGAACCTGCTGCTCGCCCTCGGTGCGGGTGTCTCAATCGGAGCGCTTCCGCTTTCCACGGGCGAGACCGTCGGTGCAGTTGTGGTGTTCACCGTGATTGCGGCGATCACCGTGACCGTTCCCGTGATCGCCTATCTGATCGCCGGCGAACGGCTTGACCCCACGCTTGATCACGCCAAGGCGTGGTTGCTCGGGAACAACTCCGCAGTGATGGCGGTCCTGATCATCGTGTTCGGCGTCAGCCTGCTCGGTGACGCCATTCAGATCCTGACCTGACGAGACAACAAGCGCCTGCACTCGGACCCAGAACGGGGCGCCCATGCGGCTTGGCGCCCCGTCAGATTGTTGGCTCATGTGTTGTACCTCCGGTGGCTCGTCACCTGAAGTCGTAGAGCGTCGCGGGATTGTCAACCAGCACGCGACGACGAGTCGCCTCGTCGGGGATGAGATCTACGAGCAGATCGATGAGGTCGCCGTCGTCCGGCATATGGCGCACATTGGGATGCGGCCAGTCGGTTCCCCACAGCACGCGTCCAGGGGCGGCGGCAACGAGTGCTCGGGCGAACGGAACGACGTCGTCATAGGGCGGTGGCCCGTCGGCAGTGAGCCGCTCGGCACCCGAAATCTTCACCCAGGCCCGTTCATCGCGCATCAGGTCGAGCAGTGTTTGGAACGGCTGCTGCTCAATCCCGTCGGCGGTTGGGACCCGAGCCATGTGATCGATCACGAACGGACACGGCATCCGGTCGAGGAGATCGGCGTACTCAGGCAGGTCCTTGGCATCGAAGTGCAGCACGATGTGCCAACCGTGTGGCTGGACCTTTTCAACGAGCCGCCAGAACACATCGAGGTCGGGTGCGCCGCCGAGGTGTTTGACGAAGTTGAATCGGGTGCCGCGCACACCGGCGGCGTGGAGCGCAGCGATGTCGGCATTGGTGAACGACTCATCGATCATCGCCACGCCTGCATAGCGCCCGCTGCCGCGGCGAAGCGCATCGACCATCGCGGCATTGTCGGTGCCGTGGCACGACGCCTGCACGAACACCGCACGTGACAGGCCGAGGCGTTCCTGGAGCCGCTCAAAATCTTCGAGACCAGAGTCGGGAGGCGTGTAGGACCGGTTGGCGGAGAAAGGAAAGCGGGCCGCGGGGCCGAACACGTGGCAGTGAGCGTCGGTCGCTCGGGCAGGCGGAGTCCAACGGAGGGGAGCGTGGGGGGCTGGGTGAGGGCCGGGAACTGATTTCATGGTGAGGCGGGGAAGACGACACCGTCCATCAATTTGCGTGCCGTGCGGATGATGCCGGCGCGCCGTGCAATGGGTGGATTTGCGCTCGTGTCGATGTCAAGAGTGGCGGTGAAGCTGCCGGTCGGGTGCTCGCAGACGATGATGCCGTCGAGCCCGGCGCCCGTGCGGATGACGTCTGCTACCGGTGAGCCGGGAAGCAGTGCTGCGGTTGCGACCGATACGGCACCCAGCACGCCGATCGCTTCGTGGCACCGGTGTGGAATGAACGTGCGCGTCGAGAGGTCGCCGCTCCCCGTGGGAGGGGACACCATGGTGAGTTTCGGGACGGTGGTTTCGGTGACGTCGCCGAGCCCCATCAGTTGGCCGGCCTGCAAGCGGATTGATTCCAGGCGGGCCCGGAGTGCGTCGTTGCTGTCGAGTTTGTCGGGTGTCTCGGCACCCGTGATCCCGAGGTCTGTGGCGCTCATCACGACGACCGGCATGCCGTTGTCGACCATCGTCACCGCGATGCCATCGATCCGATCGACGGCCGATCCGGTGGGAAGCAACGCGCCGCATGAGCCGCCCGCGATGTCGGCGAAGTCGAGTTGCACGCGGGCCGCGGTTCGGGGCACACCATCGATGGCGGTCGCGCCAGCGTAGACCGGGAGCCCGTCGTTGACCGGAAACGTCGACGTGGCCACAGAGTTGGTGTTCGACATGTACACGCGAACACTCGCGCTGGGTCCGGTGACGACGATCAAGCCGCGCTCGACGGCGAACTGAGCGGTTGCAGCGAGCAGGTTGCCGCAGTTCTGTCGGTCGCTCACGAGCGCCTGGTCGACGCTGACCTGCAGGAAGAGGTAGTCGATATCTGCGTCTGAGCGAGCGCTGCGACTGATCACGGCAACTTTGCTCGTCAGCGGCGTTGCGCCGCCGATCCCGTCGATCTGGCGGGCATCGGGCGAGCCCATCACGGCGAGCAACAGCGCATCGCGCTCTGCGGGATCTGCCGGAAGGTCATTGCTGAGGAAGAACGCACCCTTGGACGTTCCGCCGCGCATCACCATGCAGGGAACGCCAACCATTGCCCCATTCTGCCCCGGTTCAGCGGTTGCCTACAATCGACCTCTCATGGCGATTGACAAGCCCTACCTCGACATTCCAGGAACGACCGTCTTTGACGCGGCGCAATCGCGCAAAGGCTATTGGCTCAACCAGTTCTGCATGTCGCTCATGCGGGCCGATAACCGCGAGCGCTTCCTCGGCAACGAGCCTGCGTACCTCGACGAATGGGAGATGACCGCGGCGCAAAAGCAGTCGGTGCTCGATCGGGATATGAACGCAATGATCGCACTGGGCGGCAACATCTATTTTCTCGCCAAGATCGGCGCCACCGATGGCAAGAGCTTCCAGCAAATGGCTGGGTCGATGACGGGCATGTCCGAAGACGAGTACCGGGCGATGATGATCGGTGGTGGACGCTCGATCGACGGCAACCGCCATGTCGGTGAAGCGCCATGAGCGCACGGATCACCGCAGCGGTCTTCACGTCCCATGTTCCAGCGATTGGCGCAGCGCTCGATCAAGGCAAGACCGACGAGCCGTACTGGCAGCCATTGTTCGCGGGTTACGAACCGTCGAAGGAGTGGATGCGCGACAACACTCCCGATGCGATCGTGCTCGTGTTCAACGATCACGCCACGGCCTTCAGTCTCGACATGATCCCCACCTTTGCGATCGGCACCGCTTCGTCCTACGCGGTGGCCGATGAGGGATGGGGCCCGCGCCCGGTGCCCGAGGTTCGGGGACATCCCGACCTCGCCGCGCACATCGCGCATTCGGTCATTCAGCAAGATTTTGACCTGACCATCGTCAATCGGATGGCGGTCGATCATGGCCTCACCGTCCCGCTGTCGCTGATGTTCGGCCAGCCCGATGCCTGGCCGTGCCCGATCATCCCGGTGGCGGTGAACGTCGTGCAGTACCCGGTTCCATCCGGGCAGCGTTGCCTCGACCTTGGCAAGGCCATCCGCAACGCGATCGAGTCGTACGACGACTCACTCGACGTACAGGTGTGGGGCACCGGTGGCATGAGCCACCAACTGCAGGGTCCTCGCGCCGGTCTGATCAACGCCGACTTCGACGCAGCATTCCTGGACACATTGATCGCCGACCCGGCGCGCCTTGCCGCCATGCCTCACGTCGAGTATCTCCGTGAGGCAGGTTCCGAGGGCATCGAACTGGTGATGTGGTTGATCGCCCGCGGTGCAATGGGCGACCTTGCCGGCCGACCGGCACCCTCCGTCGAGCATCGCTTCTACCACGTGCCAGCGAGCAACACCGCTGTTGGCCACCTCATCCTGACCGAGCCAGATTCGGAGACCTGATGACCATCAATGTTGCGCTGGCAGGTGCCGGCGCATTCGGGATCAAACACCTCGATGCCATGAGCAAGATCGACGACGTGCGAGTGGTGTCGGTCGTTGGCCGCACGCTCGAACCGACCCAGGAGGTCGCGGCGAAGTACGGCATCGGGCACGTCACGACCGACTTGGCCGAGAGCCTCGCACTGGACGAGGTCGACGCCGTCGTGTTGGCCACACCGACTCAGATGCATGCCGCACAGTCGATTGCCTGCCTCGATGCCGGCAAACACGTCGAAGTTGAGATCCCGCTGTGCGACAACCTTGCCGACGGCCGCCGCGTCGTCGAAGCACAGCAACGAACTGGACTCGTGGCGATGTGCGGCCACACACGCCGGTTCAATCCGAGCCACCAGTGGGTCAACCGACGGGTCCAGGCGAATGAGTTCGCGATTCAGCAAATGGACGTCCAGACGTACTTTTTCCGTCGGACGAACACCAACGCTCTGGGCAATGCACGAAGTTGGACTGACCATCTGCTGTGGCACCACGCCGCGCATACCGTTGACCTGTTCGCCTACCAAGTCGGCAGCCCGATTGTCGACGCCCATGCGATGCAAGGCCCGATCCACCCCGAACTGGGGATTGCGATGGACATGTCGATCCAGCTGCGCGCCGCGTCGGGTGCGATTTGCACTCTGTCGCTGTCGTTCAACAACGACGGTCCGTTCGGCACCTTCTTCCGATACATCGGTGATACCGGTACGTACATCGCTCGTTACGACGACCTCGTCGACGGACGTGAGGAGCCGATTGATGTGTCTGACGTCGATGTCTCGACCAACGGCATCGAACTCCAAGACCGGGAGTTTTTCTCAGCCATCCGAGAAGGCCGCGAGCCAAACAGCAGCGTCAATGACGTGTTGCCGTGCTACGAGATCCTCGACCGCCTTGAGCGCCAACTGGCGAAGTGAGGTGGTGCGCCGGCCGAGCGGTGTGTTCTTGCGGACACCCGCCACATGAAATTCGGCGATGAGTTGGCGTTGTTGTGATGGCTATTCATCAAATCGTCGTCGATGGGCTCCAGCGCGCTCTGCACGTCGAATCCTGCGTTGTCCAGGAGCGCGTGCCGAGCGGTCCACCATCGGCAAGGGTGCCGTTGACTGAATCGGGACTACACACATCAAAATGATCCATTTCGACCTCAAGGCCCTCGTCCGCTTTAAGCAGGCCGTCACCCTGAACACCGGAAAGAAAGTTTCTGCTGCCTGGGGCGGCGTATCTACTACTAGTCCATCTTGTCTAATTCGTCAGCCCGTTATTTTCAGGGAAACACCCGGACCCAGTCGTTGGCCACGCTTACTTTGAGCCATCCCAGCCGATCTGCAACGTCCCTGATCGGTTCGCCGTCGGCAGTAGTTTCTGCAGAGCCTGCGTAGGAAAATTCGCGGTCCGCATCATCGTGATCGATGAGAATCGCTAGTCCTGGCTGGGGCCCCGCAAGCGCGTATTCGAGCATCGCCTGATCGCCGGCGGTATTTCCGGCCGCCAAGATCGGTCGTCGTCCTATGTGCATTTGAATATGCTCAACTTTCGCCTCCTTGTCGTTGAGTTTCCCGTGCGCCGATGACTTGCGCACGAGCGACGGTCGGCCCTGATCATCACGGATGAAGTCATATCCGATCAGGCTGCCAACAACGAGCTCAGAGGGAATGCCGTACAACGGCTCACTAATTACTCGAACAAACTCAGTCCCCCCACCTGTGACGACGCCGACGGTGAATTCAAGAGCTCTGAGTTCCTCCAGAAGTTCCAGCATGGGCTGAAACACGAGGCCCTCGAGTCCGGTTCCCAAGGTGCGGTGCTTGTAACTATTCTTAAAATCGAGCACTAACGCCGTGAACTGCTCCGGCGTAAGGCCATCCAAGAGAGATGTAAGTGATCCCAGGAGTCGCTCGAGCCCTATGTCATCCATCGCCGCCGCATCGTGGGAGAGCAAAGCAGCAAACTCGGGCCGTTCTCGAAGCGTTGGATCAGACTCGACTTGTCGGGTCAGTATTCCGACAAAGAAGTCGAGTTGTATGTATGACGGACGTTCCGTCCAGAGAGTCCCGTCGTTGTCGAAGCAGGCAACACGTTCATCTACCGGGACTGATTTTAGGTCATCGAGATAGGCGATAAGCCGCTCCCGCGTTTCCCCCGGACGCCAGGATGGGAGTCGATCTGTCATGTCACTCTCCTGTCTCGCAACCAAAGATAATGTGCTGCTTAGGTGTAATGAGATACTACCCTTTCTAAATGCCGCTGTCGACCCCGACCCAGCCCTTTCGTCTGTACAGCATTTAAGAAGTATTCACTAATCGGCTTGAAGCGAGCTGAGCTCGCCTGCCCAAGGGTGGCGGGTGTGAGGCCGATTTTTTGGGAAAGGCCAATGAGTGCAGAAGGATGACGGGCTTTCGGACGTTTTGTGCCTGATCGGTTGGAATGGGCACGCTGACTGATTCAGCGTGAGCTGTAAGACGGGGCTCCTTGGAATTGTGACCACTTTACGCCACTCGCTATTATTTGGAACGCCGTTCCAATATGCGGGGACTTCGGGTAATGAGGTCAAGAAGGGGTAGTGACAATGACTGACACCGACACCAGTACTGACACGGAGATCCCATGGCCACCAGCGGGATTCCGTGGGCCCGAGCAAGAGCAGGCTGAAAAAGGCGCCGACGTTGCCCCGGCGGATGAGTTGGCCCTCGAAGAGATCAACCCGTTGAACGCTCACCTGTTCGCAAACGATCGTTATCACCGCTACTTCGAACGACTGCGAAATGAAGACCCGGTCCACTTCAATGAGATCGAAACCGCAGGCAGGTACTGGTCAGTGACCAAGGGTGAAGATATAAAAGCGGCGGAGGCTGACTGGCAGACGTTTTCGTCGGCCAGCGGCATCACGTTGGGCGTCCCGACTGCGGAGCGTGGTGCCGTAGGGTCGGAGACATCGGCATTCATCGCAATGGATCCGCCTGAGCATCGCGCGCAGCGTCGGACGGTGACGCCAGCTGTGCAGCCGAAGAATTTGATGAACCTCGAACCGCTTATTCGAGAGCGGACGGTGGAAGTGCTCGAGTCGCTCCCCGAGGGCGAAACGTTCGACTGGGTTGAGACGGTCTCCATTGAGTTAACGACGCGGATGTTGGCAACCTTGTTCGACTTTCCGTTCGAGGACCGCATGAAACTTGCCCGCTGGTCCGACATTGTCTTCGCAATTCCTGAGCCGGGGGGCGTCATTGAATCCCTCGAGCAACGCCAAGAAGAACTGATGGAATGTGTGCAGTACTTCTCGGGGTTGTGGGAAGAGCGCCGTGAAAGTCCAGGTGGTGATCTTGTCTCGATGCTCGTGCACGGAGAGGCGACGAAGGGCATGTCTGCTGTGGAGCACCTGGGCAATTTGCTTTTATTGATCGTCGGAGGCAACGACACCACTCGGAACACGATGAGTGGCAGTGTCTATGGACTGAATACATTCCCAGAGCAATACGACAAGTTGGTCGCGAATCCAGATCTGATCCGCAACATGGTCCAGGAGATCATCCGTTGGCAGACGCCGCTCTCCTATATGCGTCGGACCGCGACCCGTGACTGTGAGCTCGGTGGCAAGCAGATCAAGAAAGACGATCAGCTCCTCATGTGGTATCTGTCGGCGAACCGCGACGCGACCGTGTTCGACAACGCCGACGCCGTCGACATCGAACGCGAGAATGCCGATCAGCATCTCTCATTCGGGTATGGCGTGCACCGTTGTATGGGCCTCCGGTTGGCAGAGATGCAGCTGCGGATCCTGTGGGAAGAAATCCTCGAACGCTTCGAACGGATCGAAGTGCAGGCCGAACCAGGCCGTACGCTCTCGTCGTTCGTCCACGGCTACACCAGCCTCCCGGTGACCGTCACCCGCAAGTAAGGGGACGGGCACGCGGCCCCACCCCTCGGAGTACCCATGCCCGTCGACCTCGACCCCCGCCGCTTCACTCTTCTCGACATCGAGCACCGCGATGACGGCGTGTCGATTGTCGTGCTGAACCGCCCAGAAAAGCGCAACGCACTCAACGTCGCCACCATCGACGAGCTCGTCGACTTCTTCGCTGCCGCCCCGCGTGCCGGAGTCAGGGCAGTCGTACTCGCCGGCGCCGGTGATCATTTCTGTGCGGGCCTTGACCTGATCGAACACCACGACGCGGACCGGAGTCCGGCGGACTTCATGCACGTGTGTCTGCGATGGCACGAGGCGTTCAACAAGATGGAGTACGGCGGCGTCCCGGTGATTGCGGCGTTGAGTGGTGCCGTCGTCGGTGGCGGCCTTGAGCTGGCGAGTTCGGCCCACATCCGGGTGATGGACAACTCGACGTACTTCGCGCTCCCGGAGGGACAGCGTGGCCTGTTCACCGGTGGCGGCGCGACGATTCGGGTTGCCCAGCTGGTCGGCAAAGCACAAATGGTCGACATGATGTTGACCGGTCGCGTCCATCAGGGCCAGGCGGCCGTCGATCTCGGGTTGGCGCAGTACATCGAAACGGAACGGTCGAGTTTCGACAAAGCCCTCGAGATCGCACAGCAGGCGGCGGCGAATCTGCCGCTGACGAACTTTGCGATCTGCTCGGCCATTAGCCACATGCAGAACATGTCGCCATTCGATGCGGCCTACGCCGAGTCAGTCGTGGCTGGGGTCGTCAATACGCAGCCCGACGCCCGCGCCCGCCTCGCAGCGTTTGCCGACAAGTCGGCTCCGCGCACGCGCCCCGACGCTCCGTAGCCTTCGGCCCATGGGCAATCGGGCGGCGCAGGCTGCGACAAAGGCCGCCAGATCGACGGTGGGATTCGCGGCTCGACGGATCGCTTCGAGCGAGTGGCTGATGAGCATCGTCTACGACCACATGAACGAGACCAACTTTGCTGGGCTCGCCGAGCACGAAGAGATGTTGAGTGACTCGGTTCGTGTCGACGCGTACCACCGCGGCATTGAGCGGAACGTACAGTCCGGCGACGTTGTTCTCGACCTCGGGACTGGCACCGGCTTGCTCGCGTTCATGGCGAGCAGAGCTGGAGCGAGCAAGGTCTACGCCGTTGAACACTCAGATTTCATTCAGGTCGCGCGCGAGATCGCACAACTCAACGGCTTCACGAACATTGAGTTTGTGCAGGCCAACAGCCGTGAGTTCACGCCCCCCGAGCCGATCGATGTCGTGCTCCACGAACAGATGGGCGATGAGCTGTTCAACGAGAACATGCTGCAGAACGTGCTCGACCTGCGCGATCGGGTGCTGCGCCCCGGCGGGCGGATCTTGCCCGCCACCTTCCGACTCTTCGCTGAGCCAGTGACCATCCATGACGCGATGAGGATCAGACGTTTCTGGAACATCGATCTTCCCGATGGCATCGATCTCAGCGCGACCGAGCACTCACCGATCGCCGGGCGATTCGACACCGGCCGCAACGAACAGTTCTGGGCCCGGCCAGGATCGGTGGCTTCCACCGTTGGCGAGCCGCACCCCGTTCTCGAGTTCGATCTCCACACCCTTGAGTCGCTCGAGTCGCTGGCGACTGATCACCTCATCGAGCGCACTGCTTCCGCCGACGCGATCGTCGATGGCTGCTGTGTGTGGTTCGAGGCAGAGTTCGACGATGCCACGACGCTGTCGACGAGCCCGCTGGCACCGCTCACCAGCTGGGGCAACCGAATCTTTCGACTCGACCAACCGATCGGTCAAGGCGAGCAACTCCGACTGAACCTTCGGATGGGCCAGCTCTTCGAGCCGTCAACCTGGCACGTCGATCTGCTCTAATCGTCACGCGCGAGCGGCGGTGCCGTCGATGCGCGGACGACCAGCTCAATCGGAAGGATGGTGCGGCGTGGTGGACCACCGTTGATCTGCTCGAGGAGCAGTTCTGCCGCGGCTCGACCCTTGTCGACGAGCGGTTGGCGGATCGTTGTCAGTGGTGGGTCCCAGGTGCGCGCCCGGGGCACGTCGTCGAAGCCGACCAGTGAGAGGTCGTCGGGGATGTGCCGCCCGACCAGTTGCCCGGCCTGACTGGCCCCGATCGCGATCTGGTCGCTGAAGCACAGCAGTCCCGTCACCGTTGGGTGTGCCTCGATCAGATGGACGGCGGCACGCCTGGCCGAGTCCGGATCGTTGCCGCCCGCTTCCCAGAGCACCAGGTCGGCTGCGTCGAGGCCAGCGTCGACCATTGCGGACCGGTAGCCGGCGATTCGTTCGCGGGCGATCCTCATCGTTGCTGCTTGTTCGCGATCGGCTCCGACGTGTCCGCTCCTCACTTCGGAGGTGAGTCGACCGAGCAGGACCGCCATGTGCGTGTGGCCGAGGTCGATCAGGTGTTGGGCTGCCAACCGAGCGCCGGCGCGGTCGTCGATGCCGACGAACGAGGTGCGGTCGCCTAAGTCGGGTTCGTCGACCACTACGACTGGTCGATTTCGGCTCAGGACCGACTCGAGCGCGGGATCGCCGTCGGCGACCGAAAAGACGATGTGACCGTCGACTGCCGCCGAGCCAACCGCGGTGTCGCCGAGCGCGACGCCGGGGGGAGAGGGCAAAAGGGTCAGTCCGGTGCCTGACAGGGCGCTGGTCTCAGCGACGCCCTGCATGAAGCTGGTGGTGTCCGGGTCGGTGAACACGAATCGCAGGTCCTCGGTGAAGAGCAGTCCAATGGCTCCCATGTGCCCGCTCCGAAGCATTCGGGCAGCGGCGTCGGGGCCTCGATAACCGAGTTCGGCGGCGGCTTGCAGGATCTGCTCGCGCAGTGCAGCGCCGAGTTCGTGAGGGCGGTTGTATGCGTTGGAGACGGTGGTGCGCGACACGCCGACGCGGTCGGCAACGGTCTGCAAGGTCACGCGGTTCGACATGTCGAACCTGCCCTTAGGCGGCGAGGCGAACCTCGTCGGCGACGACCGACGCGAATCGAGTGGCAGCCCACAGCTTTGACGTTCCGGTGTCTGGTTCCGACCAGGGGACGCTGATTTCGAGCGTTGAGAACCGGTCGGTTCCGCTGACACGGACTTCGGCGCCGTTGAGGGAGGTGAGGCCCTGGTTGACGCGCAGGCCGGAGTCGATGGCCGAGGTGTGGGTCTCGTTGCGGCCGTCGGCGACCAGTTCGGTTGCTGCATCGAGTCCGGTGACCACCGCGCGAGCGAGGTTGGCCTCGATGTCGGCGGGGAGTGAATCGACGAAGTGGGTAAAGAGAAGTTTCATGATGGGGGGCTCCTGTGCAAGATCTACTGTATCGATCAAGTTCTGAATCGATACAGTACCGCCGCACGTCGGGATCTTCCACCATGAACGTTGTCACGTCGGGCTGCGGCGAAACCGCTGCTCAGGCAATCCAGGCTTTGACCGCGGACAGGTCGTCGAGGGCGTTCGCCCCGGTCGCGTTGACCGTGAGATGGGTGACTCCGACCTGCTTGTACACACCGAGGCGTTCCTTGACGTGGGCCTCGGTGCCGATGAGGTTCGCGGTATCGACATACTCATCCGGCACCGCCGCCATCGCCTCGGCGCGTTGGCCGCCGAGGAACAGATCCTGGATCTTTTCTGCCTCCTCTTCCCATCCGTATCGGCGGAAGAGGTCGTTGTAGTAGTTCTTCGACTTGGCACCCATACCACCGACGTAGAAGCCGACGTGACCACGCGCGCCCTCGCGGGCATCGGCGACGTCGGCGCCCTCGCCAATGGCGAGTTGGGCGTCGCCAAAGATGCTGAGTGGGCCGAGGTCGGCTGAACGTTTGGCATTGCCGGCTGCGAGCGCTTCGCCCCACACCCGGTCGAAACGGTCGGGGACGAAGTGAATGGGCTGCCAGCCGTCGGCGATCTCCGCGGTCATCTCGACATTGCTCGGGCCAATCGACGCAATGACGATCGGGATATCTGGGCGTGCGATCCGGTTCATGAACTTCAGTGGTTTACCGAGACCGGTTCCCTGGTCCGCCGGCAGCGGGAGGGACACCGCCTTGCCATCGTGGGTGACCTTGTCCCCGGACCAGACCTTGCGACAGATGTCGACAGTGTCGCGAGTTCGCCCGAGCGGGCGCTTGAACGGAACGCCATGCCAGCCCTCGACGACCTGTGCGCCGGAGGTGCCGATCCCGAGGGTGAACCGGCCGCCGGAGAGCGCGTCGATGGTTGCCGCCGACTGGGCGATGAGCGCAGGCGAGCGGGAGTAGACATTGACAATGCCGGTCATCAACTCGATGTGGTCGGTCTTTGCCGCGATGTAGCCGAGCACGGACACCTGGTCGAAGCCGTAGATCTCGGGAATGAGCACCATGTCGACGCCAGCGGCCTCGAGGTCTTGGATCTTGGAGGTGAAGCGCTCGACGTTGCCGTCGAACATCAATGCGGTGGAGAGCTTCATGGTCGTTCCTTGCTTGCTTGTGGCTTGATTGTGGCTTGATTGTGGCTTGATTGTGGCTTGATTGTGGCTTGATTGTGGCTTGATTGTGGCTTGCTTGCTGCTTGTTGAACAGTCAGATTGGTGCGGCTGTCCTGCCCTCGACGAACCGGAGGCGTCTGCGGGCCACCGGCACCTTGGCTATTGGGCGGTCCAGCCACCGTCGACGGGGAGGATGACTCCGTTGACAAGGGCGGCCGCGTCGGACGCCAGATAAATGACAGCCCCGGCGACGTCAGCGATGGTGCCGACCGTACCCATGGGGATGCGTTCGATCACCCCGCGTCGGTACTCGGGGTCGTCGAGTCGTTCTGCTGTTCCCGGGGTGTAGATGAAGGTCGGCGCGACCGCGTTGACCGTGACGCCGAGCGAGCCCCATTCCAATGCCAGCACTCGCACGAGTTGGTTCGCGGCACCCTTCGACGCGCAATACACCGCGTGATCGCGGATGCCGACGAGCGATGCTTGGGAACTGATCGCGACGATGCGTCCCGAGCCCTGCGCGAGCATGACCTTGCCGGCTGCCTGCGCGGTGAAGAAGAGTCCCTTGGCGTTGACGTCCATCATGTCGTCCCAGTCGGCCTCGGTCACGTCGATCGCTGGGTGGTTCGCTCCGAGTCCAGCATTGGCAACGAGGACGTCGATGCGTCCGTGCTGCTGCATGATCTTGTCGAACGCAGTGCTGATCGACGAGACGTCGGAGACGTCCATCACATGGCCCGAGGCGCGTCCGCCCTCGGTGATGACCTCCTCGGCGATGGCGTCTGCCTCGTCCTGGGAGCGCGCGGTGAGTGCGACGGTCGCGCCGGCGGCGGCGAGCGCGTCAACGAGGCCCCGACCGATGCCCCGGCTCGCGCCGGTGACCACCGTGACGGTTCCTTCGAGGGAGAACGACGGAAGATGCTCGGAGTCCTTCTCTCAACATTCGTGCACTGAGGTGCATCGCACGGTGTTCAGTCCGGAACCAGCAGGAGAAGGCGCTGGCGTCAGCGCCGCTATCGTTGTGCCCATGCTCGAAGAAGCCGACGGGTTGACCATCGGCCACTGGGAACTTGCGCAGAATGTCTCGGAGTGGATCGAGGTCCTCGCGATTTTCGTCATCGCCGTTTCGGTGGTCATCGCCGTCGTCATTGGCGTCCGCGCCGCGTTCGTCGTCGGTCCTGTTGCCGGGATTGAGGCGGTCAAGCGGCAAGTCGGACGCGGGCTTCTCCTCGGGCTTGATCTGCTCATCGCAGCTGACATCATTCGAACTGTCACGCTTGAGCCGACACTCGAAAACGTTGCGGCGCTCGGTCTCCTCGTCATCGTCCGAACGTTCCTCTCCTGGTCGATCGTTGTGGAACTCCGGGGCCGGTGGCCGTGGCAACTCGAGCAACGAACGTCTGGCGAGGACAAAGTCGAAAAGTGAACGTCGGCCTGGCCTGACTTGGTCTGTCAGACGAGGTCAGGTTCGCCGGCCGCCGCTGAATCTTTCGACGCTTCCCAATCACGCCGCACGCGTTGGTACAGAAACCCGAGCAGCGCAGTGGTGATGACGAGCGAGACGAGGATCGACAGCAGTGGTTGATCGCCGATTGCCGTCGAGACCAGTGCTGACGAGACGCAGGCGAACGCCGCCCACGCAACTCCGCCGATCGCATTCCAGAGCAGAAATCGTGGATAGGGAAATTGGGCCAGACCCATGGTCGCTCCCACCACAAACCGCACGCCGGGCACGAACCGCCCGAACACGATCAACATTGGTGCCTGATCCTGCAGCATGGCGAACGTCTCAGCGACCTTCTCGTTGCGCTCGGCTTGTGCGACACGCTTCGACATGAATTTGCGCAGCACCGTCCGCGAGATCCAGTACAGGATCGAGTCACCGACGATCGCCCCCGCGGAGCCAGCGACGATCAGTCGCCAGATCTCGATGTTCGAACCCTCCTGTGTCGCAAGAACCGAGCCGGTGTTGAGCAGCGACTCGCTCGGGAAAATCGGGACAACGGCGTCGAAGCTGACGAACATGAACACGAGGGCGTACGGGTGGGCGAGTCCATCCAGATCGATGTTGGCGACTGCGCCCGAGATTGCCGCGACGAGCCATGCGATACCGACGACGGCGAATCCTCCCGCGATAATCCATCGAAGCCGAGGGATCTTCCACTGTCGAGTCTCAGGCACCGCAGAACTCATGTCGTGTGGCCGCGTGCGTTCCTGTTCATCACTCGGAACATAGATCTGCTGCCACTCGGAACCCGAGGTTCCCCGCGGATGAATCCGGCGTGTTGGAGCTCCGCGCGGAGACCCGGTACCGGTGGCAGTACGAGTCGTGGCACATATAGGACCCTCCGCGCATCACCTTCGCTTCGCCTGATGGCGGGCCGTGCGGGTTTGCCCGAGGACCGGTGACATGAAATTCAGTGTGGAACCAGTCGTTGGTCCACTCCCAGACGTTGCCGGCCATGTCGTGCAGGCCGAACCCGTTGGGCTGGAACGCATCGATCGGCGAGGTTCCGATGTAGCCATCCTCAGCGGTGTTCTCAACGGGGAACGAACCCTCGAAAATGTTGCACATCGTCTGATCGTCGGGTGCGAACTCGTTGCCCCACACGAATCGTTGCTGGATGAGCCCGCCACGCGCAGCCATCTCCCACTCGGCCTCGGTCGGGAGTCGCACGCCTGCCCACGCGCAGTACGCCTGCGCGTCGGCCCACGTCGTGTGAACGACCGGATGGTCCGACAGTCCGTTGAGGTTCGACTGTGGGCCGGCGGGATGTGCCCAATCCGCGCCGTACACCTGACGCCACCATGGAGTCGCAGCGACGCCGCGGGTATCGGGAAAGTCCTCAGGAAGAAACAGATGGAAGACGAACGACCACTCGAACCGCTCGGCTTCGGTCCGGTATCCGGTGTCATCGACAAACGCTGCGAACTGCCGATTGCTCACTGAATACTTGGCGATGCGGAAGGCGTCGAGGGTGATCTCGCGCGCTGGACCCTCGCCGTCGCCGGGGTATCGATAGTCCTCGTTCGTCCCCATGATGAAGGCGCCGCTCGCGATGTCGACGAAGTCGTCGTCGTGGACGCCGCCCGGACCTGGTGTCCTCTGTGCGGTTGCATCCTGAGCCTCCGATGACGTGCCCTCGCCCCGACTGGGGGCGCAGCATGGGTCGGGGGCTGACTCGCTTTCGTTTGTCACCGAGACGACCCTACTTGTGTGCCGCCAGCAGTCACAGGGTTACTCCATCGTCTCGGACGGCGACGATTGGGTCGCTCTCGTGATCGGTGTTGGTCGCTCATCGGCTGGCGGGCCGATCTATCCTTGCAACTGTGAAGTTCCCAATTCTGAGACCTCGATCGCTCTTTCGGCGGGAGACGGCGAAGGATGACGCAGTGGCGGGGCTTGTTCTCGGCGTGGAGAGTATTCCCGACGGCCTGGCAAGTGGCCTGCTGGCCGGTGTCAACCCGGTTGCCGGGCTCTACGGTTATTTGTACGGGATGATCGGCGGGGCGCTGTTCACGAGCACTGCGTTCATGACGGTGCAGGCGACCGGAGCGATGTCAATCATCGTTGCCGACGTCGATCTCGCCAGCCGCGACGACCCAGCACGTTCGTTGTTCACGCTCACGATCTTGACCGGCGTGGTGATGATCATCGCGGGGCTGTTGCGGCTGGGTTCGTTCCTGCGGTTTGTGTCGAATTCGGTGATGACGGGTTTTGTTACCGCCGTTGGCATCAACATCGTGCTGGGCCAACTCAACGACTTCAGCGGCTACGACGCGCAGGGCAGCAACCGGGTGATCCGGGCATTTGACCTGCTCTTCAATCTCGACAAGGCCGAATTTGGCCCGGTTGTCGTCGGCACGGTCACCATCATTCTGATCGTCGGTTTGCAACGCACCCGGCTCGGAGCGCTCGGCATGGTCGTTGCGGTGGTCGCCGGTTCGGCCGTCGCTGCAGTGTTCCAGAGTGCAGATCGCGACATCGTGCTCGTCCGCGACATCGCCGACGTGCCCAGTTCGCTTCCATTCATCCAGCTTCCCATCATCTCCGAGGTTCCGTACCTGCTGATTCCGGCGTTGTCGCTGGCATTCGTTGGTCTTGTGCAGGGCGCTGGCGTGTCGGCCGGGTTTCCGAACAATGACGGGAGTCTGCCCAGTAATTCGCAGGACTTCGTCGGGCAGGGCGCCGGGAACATCCTGGCCGGCTTGTTCCAGGGCACGCCGGTCGGAGGCTCAATGTCAGCGAGCGCCATTGTCAGCGACGCCGGTGCGCGGAGCCGAACGGCGCTGTTCTTCGCAGGGCTCGTCATGGCAGTCGTGCTGCTGGCTTTCGCGTCGCTGGTCGAGTTGATCGCTATTCCGTCGGTCGCGGGGTTACTGATCGTGGTTGGCGTCGGCACGATCAAACCCGCCAAGGTGCGGACGGTCGCGCTCACCGGCAAGGTGCCGCTCACGGTGATGTCGATCACGTTGTTGCTCACGCTGATCATCCCGTTGCAGTTCGCCGTGTTAGTCGGCGTGAGTCTCTCGGTCTTGCTGTTTGTGATTCGCCAGTCGTCTCGACTCGTCACCTTCCGTCTCGAAATACGTGATGACGGCCGAGTCCGCGAGGTCGAACCGCCGTCTGAGCTCCCGCCGGGCGAGGTAGTTGTCCTGCAGCCGTTTGGTGCGATCTTCTTCGCGACGGCGTCTGTTCTCCTCGAGCAAATGCCGACGGTGACGCCGGCATCGCGACACTCCGTCGTCATCTTGCGCATCCGCGGCTCCGATGACGCGGGGGCCACCTTCCTTGACATTCTTGGTCAGTACGCACGAGCGCTCCGTGATGCGGACTGCAAGCTCATGATCGTCACGAACAACCAACACGTCATCGACCAGATTGACGAACGGATGGTCACCCAGGCCATCGACATCAAGAACGTTTACCGCGGCACCGAGTACGTCGGAGAAACGGTGCGCCAGGCGTACGACGATGCTGTGGAGTGGGTCGCTCAGCACATCGCTGAATCAACTGAGACCGTCGAGACCGCCGAGACTGGATCGACTTCCGAGACCGTTCCCACATCGCATCGCTCCGGTCACGAAGACACGCCAAGCGACCAACTCGCACTCTGAGGACTGAGTCGGCGGAGTGCGATAGCGCTGTGCTGCAGAGCGCTCAGTCGACGCTGACGAGTTCGGCGACGGGGGCGCCTTGCGTCGCGGCGACGGCGTCGCCATACACGAGGTTCATGGCAATGGCTGCGAGCGGGGCAACGAGGATGTAGAGCAGCGTGACCAGTGCCGAGAAGGCCCACAGCGGAATTGAGGCGGCCCCAACGAGCAGGAGGAGCGACAACCCCATCACCGTGACGAACACCATGCCGTTGATCGCGGTTGCTGCGAACGCAGTGTGGAGCCAACGGCCATGGACGAGTTCGGTACTGCGCTGCAACGAGCCGCGAGCATCTGTTTCCTCGTGCACGATCACTTGAGGCATGAGTTGGTAACGCACGATCTGGCGGATGCCCCACGGGATTCCGATGATGCTGACCATCAGGATGACAACGGTGGCGTACGTGCGGATGAATGCTTTGAGCAGCGTGGAACGGCGCGCCCAGGTCACGCGGGTGGCGTCGCGCAGCCCACCGCTCGTGCGATTGGCACCGCGCAGGAACTCGGCGACCAATGCACTCACGCCCACGAAGGCGGCGAGGTTGACTGCCCCGCCCGCCAGCGCGGCCATGAAGAGATTCGTGCCGCCCGAGGGTCGCGCCAGTTCGATGAATTCGCCGACGAATGGAATCAATCGGGCAAAGACGGCGATCGCAGCGGCAAAAGCCGCAGCGGGGAGGTAGAGCAACCCCAGGGCGATGAACAACAGCGGCGACCCCCGGTACGTGACCAATGCGGCGCGGATGATCTGGCCAACGCGGCGGCGGCGGCGCAATGGCTCGGCGGACACGCGGGTCCAATCTGTCCGGCCTGCGATGAACTTGAGCACGGAAAAGATGATGAGGAATCCGATGATTGCTGCTGCGGGTGACACCGTGAAGGTGATCAACGCGTTGGAGCCGGCCGCGACGACACCGCAAAATGCTTCGACGACCGTCGCTCCCTCAGAGTCGCCTGCAGGGATCACGACGCTCGATGGTCGCAACTCATCGAACCAAGGCAGCGGGTCGAGCCAACGATCCTTGCTAGCTGGTCCCGTCGGGCCATTAAACGGGCCTCGTTGGCGCTCACCCCACCGGCCCTCAAAGGACACCCATGCGAGCGGGTCGTCGGGGTCGTCGACCGCATCGGGGAGCAGCACGACCTCTGGTGAAATCGAGTCAGATGGACCCGAGGTGTCGTCACAGCCGAAGCCCTCGGATGCGCCGCGCCCGAGGAAGACCGCTGCGCCGAAGTAGCTGGCATGGGAACCAGCCGAGGAGTAGACCAGCGGGTGGTCGCCGTCGCGCTCAAGCTTGTTCGAGTCCCAGGTGGCGCGTTCGCCGCCTTCATGTTGCGAATAGCCGATCTCGATTGGAGTTGCGGCCAGCGCCTCGTCAATCGACGAGGCATCGAACAGAAGCGATATGCCTTCCCAGTCGCTCTCGTGTTTGTTATTCCAGTCGTTGTAGTACCAGTAAGTCCAGTACTGCACGACGAGCTTGCCTGGTGCGTCGGATGGCTGCACGATGTGCGCGTAGACCGTGGCAGGCTCGTCAGCGGTGTACTTGTTGAAGTCGCGTTCATAAATGCACTCGGGTGACAGCGAACTTCCTGGGAAATCGAGGAAAAATCCTTCCCCAAGGTCAAACAGGTCGGCGGCGCTTGGTGCCCACGTCACGATGGGGTCATCGCGGCCGACTTGGCGCAGCGCCACCTCCGGGTTGTCGAGCACGATGTCGACGGCGGACGGTCCATACGGTTCACCCTCACTGTCGCAGTCTTCAGATTGCTGTTTGACCATGATGATCGGCGCGAACCGCTCAACGAGTTGTTGAGCAGAGTCCTCAGACTGAGCTTGAGCCGGACCGGCCCCGAGATAAAGCAAAGCAACGCTGAGAATCAGGGCAGCGAGAAAGCCCGATGCAACGCGGCGAGCGTCACGAGGGCGAGGAGTATTCGCTACAGAAGAACTTTCGTCTGCTTGGTGCCGGAATGGCGACGTCAGTTGCAACTTGGACTTCCTCTCGACCTGGCGCAACGGACAAGCCACTTGCGCACGGTTGAACAGTAGTCGCCTCTCCCCGCTACGCGGCCTTCCTGGCGATGAGCATCCCCGGTGTCTAAGGGTGCTTGGGCTTCGGTCGGCGTGCAGTCGCGGTGTACCGCTCGTCGCCAGGAATAGCGTCAAGTGCAACTGACGTGAAGCCAGCGGTTCTAAGACGCTGATTTAGTTCAGCTCGGGTAAACGGCCACATTGTGACCGGGTATGACCGAAGGGTGGCGTGATTACCGTCAATGAAAATTGGTGCTATCTCAAGCAGGTGTGGGTCGCCGAACGCCTCAGGAACGTGCCAGGAGTAGGTACGCACGCAGCGTGTGCCATTGCGCTCAACGATGTCTGGCTCGATCTCGACTCGACTGCCCATTTCGTGCACGAGTTCCCAGTCGTGGGTATCGAGAACGAGTATTCCGCCAGGAGTAAGGATCGAGCGGAAAGCTTTAAATGCGTCGATAGCCGCCTCAGCGTCGGGTGCGTGCGCGATCGAGTTGCCAGTGCAGAAGATCGCGTCGAACCGCTCGGGCTCGAATTTGGTTGGAAGGTCTGCCCACGTGCTGGTGATGACGTCAGACCGATCGACTCCTGCGGCTTCGAGGCGGTGACGGGTCACGGCGACCATCTCTGTGCTTGCATCGGAGGCGGTGACGTTGAAGCCACGTCGCACAAGCGCTGTGGCATCGACGCCAATCCCGCACGCAGCGTCGAGAACGCACGCCCCCAGCTCAAGTGACGACATCGCCGCTCTGACCCCGGGTGTGTCACTGCCGAGGAACAGAGCGACGTCGTCGAAGTACCAGTGGTAATCAGTGGCCAAGGACCGGTACTGGTCCTCGGTCATGTCAGCCGAGAAGCTTGGCCTTTTGTGCAGCAAACTCCGCGTCAGTCAGCACGCCCTGATCGTGGAGTTGACCGAGCTGTGTGAGCTGGGCCATGAGGTCCGGTGCGGCGGCAACTGGTGCCGGAGGGGCAGCAGCAGCGGCAGCGGCGGCGGCAGCAGCCTGAGAGTCAGCGAGGCCCTGATCGTAGGCTGATTGCTGAGCGGCAGCAGCTTGTTGCTGGCCCTCGTTGAACTTCTTTGTCTGTCGGGCGCTCACACCGCCGGCAACGGCAGATGCCGTGCCTGCAACCACTGCGGTCCGACCCACGGTTCGGACTACTCCTCCACGTCGGCGACGCATCATGACTGAACTCCTGTTTCTGTAATTGTTGTTGTGGTCATCATCCCTCCAGGGATGCTTCTAGGGCATCGAGTTCGTCGAGCGCTCCAATGATTGATTGCACCGGAATCCGGCCGCTGTCGACGACGACTCCGCCGCCCTCGCGAAGCGCAATCGCGAACGGCGCCGCCCAGGTGTTCTCGAACACGAGCATGATCGCTCGTGTGTCAACTTCCATCGCCTCACCGGCGGCGGCGACGTCGTCGTCGCCGAGAATGCCGGTCTCGAAGCCGTCAAACACATTGATGTGAATGGCTTCGTCGCCGGGCAGATCTGAGATCTCGATTGCCTGCACCGAACCATCGGAAAGCTTGCGGATGAACATCACGTCGAGGATGGTGATCACGCCACGGTCGACGAGGTCGAAGAGCGGCGGCGCTGCCTTACCGGTGAACGGTTGGTCGAACTCGATCAACATCCAGTCGATCGGTCCCATCTCTCTCATGTCATCTGTCACGTGTCACGTCCTATCATGTCGAGTGCTGTCGGGAGAATCTAACACCGGCGCTTGAAGGCGGCGATTCACGATCGTCCGTTTGCTGCGACCTGGTGTGCGCGTGCGACGATGCGTGCATGAAAAATGTCGGCGAGATTGTGCCCGCCAGCGGGGCGGACAGGGCGGTGACGTGAGTATTCGGGCGCTCATCGTGGCTCGGCGGCCGATCAGAGCCGATGACTTCGGCTTTGAGTCCGACGAGGACATCGAGGTCGTCCATTTTGCACGCCGCGCGCAGTCATTGGAAGAGTTGGCCGATGACGTCGACGTCGCGATCGTCGACATCGACTTCGCCGAAGGCGCCGCCTACCGTCGGATCGCTTCGACTGTCGCGCGGCTTCCCGACCTCCGGGTCCTCGCACTGACGACGTCGCCTGCCCGTCACGAAGATGTCGCTCGAGCGATCGGTGCCGGCGCCGTCGGCTTTGTTGATGTCGACGCTGATCCTGAGGAATTCACCGGTGCCGTGCACGCGGTGCAGGACGGCGAAATGTGGCTCCCCGGGGCCGCAACCGGAGCGGTGCTCCGAGATATCGCCTCTGACATCCAGGTCACTTCGAGCGAGCGGCGATCCCGGTTGGTTGCTGTTGCCCTCGGATTGGTTCCGGCGGCCGGGGCGTTGGCGGCCGTGCTGTCGTTGCTCTGGCGAAAGTACCTTGGTCACCTCGGGGTTCGTCCGGTCGACATCGCGCTTGATCCCACCACACGAGTTGTCGATGCGATCGTCACCATCTCACTTCTGGTCGCTGTGTTCGGGCCGCTCCTCTACGTTCGCAGCTGGCTTGACATCGGCGAAAAGTCGCTCGGCGAGCGGGGATCTCATTGGCTTGGCGAGCACCGGACCGTGGCCGGCACGGTCGTTGGCATGCTCCTCCTCGTCATCGGCGCTGCGCTGACTGTGTACGCCGATCTGGTCCTGGTCCTCGTGATCGGCCCGATCGTCGCGATCTCGATTCTGGCGGTCATCATCGGCCTCACCCACGAGCTGCCATCTGTGCTCCGGATCGATCTCATCCGTCCCCGCCGGGCAGCCTTCGCGGGGATTGCGATTGTGCTGCTCTTCATGTCAGCGCTCGGCACTGAGGTGCTCATCAGAGGCCCGGAGTTCGGTGTGAAGGGTGCTGAGGGCGCACTCATGACGAAGTTCATGGGTTTCCGTGCCACCCCAGCAATCGTCACCGATGTCGACGGTGCCCTGCCGGTGCGCCAACGCCTCTATCTCGGCGGGAACGCCGACCTCTACGTGTTCGTCGATCCGTGTCATGGCGACAAGATCGAGATGGTCTCGGTTGGATCGTCCAGGATCGAAATCGTCGACGAAATCTCCTGCTGACGGTCACTGTGTCGAGACGCCCCTCGTTGACTTCTTCGATTCGAGGTCAGTTCAGCTTGTATCGGTCAGCATCGGTGACGAAGTCGGCGTGGCCGTACATGTCAAGCAGCTTGGCGAGTCGCCGGTTGAGTCGTGCGTCAACGTAGCCGTCGACCAAGGGGAGGCGGAGGCCGAATCGGTAGAACATCGTCTTGAGCGCCACGGTTCCTGCTGCGACGCCAGCGGCCACCTTTTCGGCCGGACCAAAGGTGATGCCGATCGAGGCAGCGCGTGCTGTGTCGCCGCCGAGGAAACTCTTGATCAACACGAACTTCGAGAAGCCGTTCTCGAGCCATGCGTGCAGCCGACCCGTGATTGAGGACGTGTCGAACAGGTCGGCGTCCATGGTGCCGCGCACCAGCGCGCCGCACGTTTCGTCGTCGTATCCCTCGCGCAGCGAAACGTGCCGGGCAATGAGCAGGTCGACGATCTCCTGGGGTGTTTCGCCGAGCAGGTCTTCCGGAAGGCCGAGAAGGAAGCACCGGTAACGCGACAGTTCGACGCTGGCTCGTTGTTCGGGGGTGAAGTCGGTCTGTCCCTTGCGGAGCAGTTGTGCCGACATCAAGAAGACGCCGATCAGACCCGCAGGCATCTGGTCGGCCTGTGGAATCGGAATGCCGTAGGTGGCGACGTCCCACTGACCTGAATTGAGGATGTGGTAGCGAACCATCGAGTGCATGAGCCGTACCTTCGCCGCGGCCTCGAATCCTTTACCCGACCGCTGCAGGGCTCCCGGCATGGTCGTGGCGGTGAAGAAGCTCGCCGTCTCGAAGACCCGTTTGGCCGCCGCCTCGTCGGACAGCGTTCCGGTCATCGTCATCGGGAGTGCGGCGTATTTGTTGAGGAAGGTGGCGAGGAATGCTCCGCGGATCGCCAATGGTGTGGCAGTCGCCATCGGGATTCGTTCGGTTCGAGCGCCTTGCTCGACGAGTTCCATGTCGACCCAGGCGGGCGTGTTCTCCATGGCGGAGATGAGGTCGACGAGTTCGCGCGGTGCGTTCTCGACACTGTCGACGCCGCGTTCGCATGCGGCCTCCAACATCTCGACGAGGGCCCGGAAACCATGCTCGGGGATCAACGCGGCGTACGCGTCGGCGATGCGATCGCCGGTCATCGTGGCGTTGCGCATCGTCTCAAGGAGCTCCGGCCGATCGAAGACCCGGCGTACCGCGTCGCGGGTTGCCGCGAATCGCTCGTCGTCGATTGTCGCATTCTGATCCAGGCGCTCGGGCGTGACGGTGAAGTCGACCTCGCCGTAGATTCCTGGGAGGTCACCTCGTTGTCGAGTCACGCTGTCGGCGTACGCCCGTGTCTGCATGTCGGTCTGTGCTCCCTCTCGCGGTAACGAATTGGTCAGAGTACGCCGCCCTCGGTCCTCGAACCGCAACACTCGAGCGGGTGAGACCTAGAGCAGTTGGTGATCGCGAGCGGCTTGGACGGCTGCTTTGCGGTTGTCGACTCCGAGCTTGCGATAGATGGCGCTGGAGTGGGTCTTCACCGTATTGAGGGACACGTAGAGCTCGGATGCAATCTCACGTTGCGACATTTTCGTGGGCAGGTACCGCAAGACGGCGGTTTCGCGTGCCGTCAACTGCTCGACCAGTGCCTCGGCTCTGGCGCTCCTCGCCGCGGCAACGTTGTGCCGAGATTCGATCCGAGACAAGTAACGGTCAGCGATCCCTGGGTCGGGGCACCGATTGATGACCGACCGCGCTTCAGTGAGGAGGGCGTGTCCAGCTGGATCACCCAGATCAATGAGCGTGTCGCCACAGATGGTCAGGACGTAGGCCAACGCGAGGTCGCCGGGGACCCTGCGGGCCAGCTCGACAGCGTGTACTGCGTCGGCATGAGCCGATGATGGGTTGGTGTCGGTTCGCCCTCGAATGGCGTACGCGGGGCTGATTCGATAGTAGGAGGCCATTCCCAGCTCGTCGGCAGCGCGGAGGGCGCTGATCGCCGCTGCACCGGTTCCGTCTTCATCGAAGTCGACAATGGCTTGATAAATCAGTCCCAACACATGGGTGGCCCGAACG
>Ga0209374_1000066_pt1 | contig 109378 bp, 95 predicted proteins | sample SaaInlLV_DNA_10m_FD_184683 | JGI IMG/M metagenome (GOLD analysis project Ga0209374, IMG submission 184683) | Marine microbial communities from expanding oxygen minimum zones in the Saanich Inlet - SI075_LV_DNA_10m (SPAdes) (version 2) | ecosystem: Environmental > Aquatic > Marine > Unclassified... | reverse complement strand
GCTTTAAACTCCATGGCCACAACGGCCTCTGCTATTAAATCAGCAACACGAGCACCCACCATATGAACACCTAAAACCTCATCGGTATTGGCATCACTCAATATTTTTACAAATCCATCGGTATCGCCACTTGCTCTTGATCTACCTAGAGCACGCATTGGAAACTGACCCGATTTATAACTTATACCACCTTCTACTAATTGTTCTTCTGTTTTGCCAACGGAGGCAACCTCTGGCCAAGTGTAAACTACCCCAGGGATAAGGTTATAATCGATGTGTGGTTTTTGACCGGCTAGGATTTCGGCAACAAACACGCCTTCTTCCTCTGCTTTATGCGCCAACATTGGTCCTTTTATCACATCGCCAATAGCATAAATATTTGAAATATTTGTTTGTAATTGATCATTTACTACAACGTGCCCTCTTTCGTTTATTTTTACACCAGCATTTTCTGCTTTTAATCCTTTAGTGTAGGGTTTACGACCTACAGACACTAGACAGTAATCGCCTGTAATACTTACCTCTTTATCTTTTTTATCATGAGCAGTCACAGTAACTTGATCACCATTAATCGTTACTCCAGCCACTTTATGAGAAAGAAAAAACTTAACTCCCTGCTTTTTAAAAGTTTTAGCTAATTCTTTACTTTGGGATTTATCCATCGTTGGTATTATTCGATCCATATATTCAATTACAGAAACCTCTGCTCCCAAACGTCGGTATACTTGCCCCAACTCTAAACCAATAACTCCGCCACCAATGATAACTAGATGTTTTGGGATTTCTTTTAACTTAAGTGCTTCAGTTGAAGTAATAATTCTCTCTTTATCTAAAGTAATAAAAGGTAAAGAAGATGGTTTAGAACCAGTTGCTATAATAGTACTTTTAGCTTCAATTTCTTCAGAAGTTCCATCCTCTTTACTAATAAGGACATGCGTTGCATCTTTAAAACTACCCATACCATTGATGACCTCAATTTTATTTTTTTTCATTAAAAAATCAATTCCAGCGGTCGTTTGCGAAACAACTGTATCTTTACGAGCGATCATTTTTTCTAAACTAATTTTTACATCACCTGTAATTTCAATACCGTGATTTTCAAAATGTTTTAAGGCATCGTCATAATGATGAGACGAATCTAATAGTGCTTTACTTGGAATGCATCCAACATTTAGACAAGTACCACCAAGGGTGCTGTATTTTTCAATTAAAACAGTTTTCATTCCAAGTTGTGCACAACGAATGGCTGCTACATATCCTCCAGGACCAGATCCTATTACGGCTACATCGTATGAATTCATAATGTAATTTTTATTTTTGCGATGCAAAGATAATTAATTGCCTTTTCATTTAAGAATTTAGAAACTTAATTCATTCAATAAAATTTAAGTAATTTTGCTCAATGATTAAAGAGCTACAGCTACGAATAGCTATTCATGAAGAAAAACAAGAGGATATACTTTTAAAAAAAGCATCTCATACCCTAAAATTAGATAAAAAATCTATCTCAGGTGTAAAAATTTTAAAAAAATCTATCGACGCTAGAAAATCTCCTGTGATTTTTAATTATAAAGTCGCTGTATATATCGAAGAAAAAACACCTGAATTTTCAAGCTATAACTTTAATTACAAAGACATAACAAAAGCTGAACCAATTCATATAATTGGTTTTGGACCCGCCGGAATGTATGCTGCTCTTCGTTGTATAGAATTGGGGTACAAGCCTATTGTTTTAGAACGCGGAAAAAATGTACAAGATAGACGTCGTGATTTAAAAGCTATTAATCAAGACCATATCGTTAATGAAGACTCAAATTATTGCTTTGGTGAAGGGGGTGCAGGAACTTATTCCGATGGAAAATTATATACAAGAAGTCTAAAAAGAGGTGATGTTAGAAGAATTTTTGAAAATTTAGTTTATCACGGAGCTACTGAGCAAATATTAATTGATGCACATCCTCATATAGGTACTAACAAACTACCAAAGGTTGTTAAAAATATTCGAGAAACCATATTAAAATATGGTGGCGAAATATATTTTGGAGCTAAAGTGACTGATTTTATAACAACAGGAAATCAACTAAAAGCTCTTCAAGTTAATCACGAGAAAGAACTATCTGTAACAAAAGTAATTCTAGCAACAGGACACTCTGCTAGGGATATTTATTATTTATTACAAAAAAAAAATATTGCTATTGAAGCTAAATCTTTTGCTATGGGTGTTCGAATTGAACATCCCCAAGAAATTATTGATTCTATACAATATCATTGCAATGGAAAAAGAAATGATTTGCTACCAGCCGCTTCATACAGCCTTGTAGAACAAGTAAAAAATAGAGGTGTTTATTCTTTTTGTATGTGTCCAGGGGGGTTTATAGTTCCTGCAGCAACTGCAAAAGAAGAAATAGTCGTGAATGGCATGTCACCTTCAAAAAGGAATAGTCTTTATGCTAATTCAGGAATTGTGGTAGCTATAAATGTCGATCAAGACCTCAAAAAGTACGATCACTATGGCGCATTAAAAGGATTGGAATATCAAAAAAACTTAGAAAAACTTGCTTTTACCTCTGGAGGGCGCTCACAAACAGCACCAGCTCAACGCATGACAGATTTTGTTGAAGGCAAATTATCAAACAATTTAAATAATTCTTCTTATCAACCAGGTCTAAAATCAGCACCTCTACACTCATTACTTCCCAAGATTATTGGAAGTAGACTGAGAACAGGTTTTAAAAAGTTTGGAAAAAAAATGAAAGGTTACTACACGGAACAAGCTAACATTATTGGTGTCGAATCTAGAACCTCTTCTCCGGTCAGTATTCCTAGAAACGATAATTTAGAACATCCACAAATTAAAGGCCTTTACCCTTGTGGAGAAGGAGGTGGTTATGCTGGGGGGATTATATCAGCGGCAATGGACGGAGAACGATGCGTTGAAGCTGCCATAAAAAACAAACAATAACTAATTATCCTTAATTAAAAATTTAAAGAAAAAGCTGTTGTGTGTTTCACTTCGCTTATCATAAAGGTACTGTGAGTACTACCAATATGATCGATTGACGTTAGTTTTTTAACCATGAATTCTCTAAACGCTTCCATATCTTCTACCATTACTTTTAATAAATAATCATAATCGCCACTAATGTGATAACATTCAAGCACTTCCTTTAGTTTGGTAACTTCGTTTTCAAATTGTATCACATAATCTTTAGAATGTTGTACTAATTTAATATTACAAAAAGCAACAAAGCTCATGTTTACCTTATTTTTATCCAATAAGCTTACATTTTTTTTTATAACCCCTACCCGCTCTAGTTTTTTTATACGTTCATAAACAGCAGTCACTGACAAACCCAATTTTGAAGAAAGTTCTTTATTGGTTTGCTTATTGTCCTCTTGCAAGAATCCTAATATCTTTTTATCCACTAAATCCATCTGTATTATATTGAATATTTTTCTAAAAGTAACATTTATTAATTTAAAATTATGATTTTAAAACTATATTTTTTATAATCTATAGTTTTATTTTCATTATTTTATAAATACAATTGTTTTTTATTCTATTTATATTTAATATTGATGGTAAACAAAAATTAAATTCGATGAAATTTAAACCCGCAAATAATATTCAAGATTTACAATATTTTGGAGAATTTGGAGGTGTAAATCCTTCCATTTCAGATTCAGCTACTTATACCTTTTTAACAGCTAATAAAATGCTAGATGCATTTGAAGGAAAAGCAGAAGGTTGCCATTTATATTCAAGGCATACATCACCAAGCAACCAGTATCTGGGGGAAGCACTTGCTGCCATGGAAAACACACAAACTGCTAATGTTGCTGGTTCCGGTATGGGAGCTATAACCACCACTCTATTACATTTTTGTGGCGCTGGCGACCATATAGTTTCTAGTAGAACTGTTTATGGAGGCACTTATGCGTTCCTAAAAAACTTCGCACCAAGATTTAATGTGAGTACTAGTTTTGTAAATATTACTAAACTTAACGATGTTGAGGCTGCTATCACAAAAGACACAAAAGTCATTTATTGTGAAGCCGTAAGCAATCCATTACTTGAAGTAGCGGACATAAGAGGTCTAGCAGAAATAGCCAAAAAACACAACCTAAAATTATTAGTGGATAATACTTTTTCACCCATGATTATTTCTCCTAAAAAATTAGGAGCAGATGTAGTTTTGCATAGTCTCACCAAATTTATAAACGGAACAAACGATACGATGGGTGGGGTAGTTTGTGGATCTCAAGAATTAATTGACTCCATGCGAAGTGTTATAGATGGATCTGCTATGTTACTTGGACCCTCTATGGATAGCATCAGAGCGGCATCTATATTAAAAAACATGAGGACGCTCCACATCAGAATTAAACAGCACAGTAAAAACGCATTATATCTAGCAAAACATTTTGAAAAGTTAGGGTTAAAAACGGTATATCCAGGTTTGGCATCACACCCATCGCATCAGATTTTTAAAAGTATGATGAATCAAGAGTACGGTTTTGGAGGCCTACTAACTCTTGATGTGGGTTCTTTATCAAAAGCTAATGCATTGATGGAGTTAATGCAAAACAAAAACCTAGGATATCTTGCAGTAAGTTTAGGTTTTTATAAAACGCTATTTTCGGCTCCAGGCACATCAACTTCAAGTGAAATTCCTGATGAAGAACAAAAAGAAATGGGATTAACTGATGGAATAATTCGGTTCTCGATTGGTTTAGACAACGATATTGAACGCACCTTCAATTCAATGAAAGAGTGCATGGTAAGCGTTGGAATAATCAATAAATAAAATTCTATTTTATAGGTAACAAAAAAAGTCTGTAAAAAATTACAGACTTTTTTTATTATTCAAATCAGATTATTACTTTACAATAATCCTACCTGTTTTGTATGCAGTTGTAGCTTGACCTCCCATTCTTACAAAATAAACTCCTTGTGACATGTTAGACATATCTATGGTGAGTTTAAACGTATTTCCTTCTCTTGGTACTCTTTTACTAAAACCTACTCTTTGTCCCAAACTGTTGTAGAGAGCTAAAAATAATTCGCCATCATATTCAGTAGTTAATATCGCTTCAAATTGATTGTTTTCTAGAGAAGTGATGATCATTTTTGAATTGTTAATTTCATAATCTTCTACTCCTAGTGAACCAATCATCGCAGTGTAATCTTCCGTCTCGCCAAAACCGATATCTTGACAGGCATCATCAGAAATTACTCCAACACCACTTGCTCTAGCTCTCATCAAGTGCTCTCCTAAAGTTGCTCCAGATGGAACTACCAAATCAAATGACTCTGTAAAATTGCCTGACCCCTGTCCAGCTGCAAAATGATAATTATCGACTACTACTTCATCTGCCGTTAATTGAAAATCATCATTAAAATCTATCCAAACCTTTATATACTGATTCCCGTAATTAGACGTTACAGTAAGGCTGTTCGTACTATCTGGCTCTAAATTAGCAATTAAGTCAGTGAAATTTGAATAGCCTTCGTCATTACATTCTGAGTCATTATTAATCCCAGCAATTTCAAACACATCAAAACCGTGTCCTACGGTACAATTACTTTCAGGTAAACAAAGTAAATTTTCTACAACCACTGTAATTTCATCATTATCGGTAAGTTGATCACTTGCTAAAGAAGTAGTTACTTCTAAAGTATGAGTTCCTATTTCACTGAAATCCCCAGAAACATCAAAGGTAAAGCTTAAAACTTCTTCAGAACCAATAGTATTGTCGAATGATTGAATTATAGGAGAACCTGAATCCAGTATATATTGAATGTCGAAGCCAGATTGATCGTCTGCTCCATAGTTCTTTACTTTTACCGTAATAGATTCACTCCCTAAATTTTGATCCGTTTGAGGCGATACTACTTCATAAATACCAACATCATCCGAAAGTAGATGTTTAACTTCTCTTATAAAATTGTTATTAGCTTCATATCCATCACCACTCAAGTTTGTTTTAGCTTCAATGACATAGGTTTGACCCGGATTGGATAAATCTACACTCTGAGAAAATTGATAAGTTACCGCTTGGTTCGGATTAATGGTACCATTAAAAGTCTCTGAAGCTATTAAATCACCATCAACTCTTAGTTGAACAGGGACATTACTTACAGGGTCTAGACTATAATTTCTGATACTAACTTCTACAGTTTCAGAATTGGTTAAAATTCCATTAACTGGCTCATTTATGGCGCTAACGCCTACGTCATCAGCAAAAGGACCAAACACTCGAAAAGATGCTATTCGAGTTGCCCAATAGTTATTTGATTGAAAATAATCGGCCGTTGACCAAAAAGTAAAATTATCTGGATCTAAAGTCATGTGTGCATAATCACCATATCTATTGGTATTTGTTCTAACTCCATTTCCGTCAATTATAGTAGTTTCATCAAGTGTCATTTGACCAAGAGCATCACCGTCAAAACGACCAGTATACCTTAATGATACTTTTAAAGTTTCACTTGCAGTAGTATAAGCTAATGCAATATTTCCTTCTGCATCCATTGCAGAAGTACTCATTAAACGGCTGTGGCCGTCAGCTATTGAGTAAGTCCCTTCTTGAAATATCTCCCAAGGACTAAAATCATCATTTCTTAATTCTATCCAACGAATTCCCCCTGTTTCGTTTGCATCTATAAAAGTATTAAATGTTATTAACCAAGAGTTATGGTCTTCAAAAGGTCTATAATTTGCTGCAAAAGAAACAATCCCTCCATGACCAGAAAGTCTTTGACTGGTGCCTGGTTGTTTTATAGCTCCATTACCATCTCCAAATACTTCCCCAGCATCGAACGGATCAGTAGGAATTTCTTGTGGGTCTGATATCGTTGAATTTTCAACATTATTCCAATCCATATCAATTTCCCAAACTTTTATGTGGTCATATGTAATAGTAGATGCCCATCCATCATCCTGTAAATAAGTTATATATCCAGGAAGGTTGGTATCAATTTCTGTCCCTAATAAGTTAGCAGGCTCAGCGCTTTTAACATTAATGGGGTTTGAAACCACACCTGGTAAATCAAATAAAACTACTTTGGGGTTTGTGCCACCAGCTAGAATTACATCTCGTTCCATAACAAAAGCTGCAGTTTTGTTTGAGTAATTAGCGGTGCCATAATAGCCATCATGCCAAAGACCATAGTGAGGGTAATCTGGAAAAGACCCCATGTTAAATTGGTAGACATTATAGGCACCTGTGGGATCGTTTGTCACAGAAACTCCAACGGCTAATCCTAGGTTACTTCCTAAACTTCCAAATTCACTTACAAACCAGCGATCTGCTAATTGATCGTACATTACAATTGGGTCACCATTATTAGAAGATATTCCCAAGAAAGCACCTAAACTAACGGGGCCATATTCCAAGTTTCCTGTTTTATCAAATATTTTTACAATTGAATTTACAGAGTGTACATAGTGATCTGGCCCGACTGCTCCAGTAGGATCTGGAGGTAAATATCCTGATTGGCCTTGATTAGCACCTTGAAAATTTTGCAATACTGGCAATGCGGTAATACCTCCCGGTTCTGTTTGAAGGTTTTGGATTATTGTAGGCGAGGTTGTTGTGTTTTCCTCTTGAGGTAAAATATTTACCTGCTGAGGAACAATGATTGAAGCGTCTGGATTGTAATTATTGACGTCATACAATGGAAAATCTTTTAAATTTCCAGTGGTTCCCATGAACGTTCCAGTAATCGTTCCTGTGGGTTGATGTGAATTTTGAGCTACTATACCAATAGAGGAAAAAATAGCAACCAAAAAAAGTAAAATTTTAACTTTCATAGCAATATATTTTTTAATTATTTAAAGTCTGTGAAATTAATTATTTTTTTACAAATACTGATTATTTTATGATTTTTATAACTGTTAAATAACACTAAAGCTTGATTTACTATTAATTTTCAATTACTAAGTGTAATTTTAAAGCATAAATGTGTAAAAAATCTAAATTCATATCTTCAGCATTAAAATTGCTTAAATAGGTTTTTCTAAAGTTCGACCTAGTTATCTCATATTTTAGAGTGGTCTACTAAAAACGTTTGATTACAAAGTATCACTTGCAAACTTCTATTCAAAATCGTAACATTACATGATTAAAAAACAAACCATGCAAGAACAAAAAAAACGCGCTGAATTTGAATTTATACCAAAAAATAAAATAGCCGGTGAGAAACTTTCTATTCTAGAATCTTTAGTACCTGTAGTGGTGTTAATGATATTGCTTGCCTACAATATTTTCTTTGAGGAAGGACAAGATTGGTTAGGCGCTTATACCAATCAATTTATCTTATTATTAGCCGGTGGCGTAGCTGCTATCATAGGTTTTTTAAATAAAGTAACCTATAAAACGATGCTTTTAGAGATCTATGAAAACTTAAAAAGCGTCTTTGTACCCATAATGATTTTATTATTAGTAGGGGCGCTAGCAGGTACATGGTTAATTAGTGGTATTATTCCTGCGATGGTCTATTATGGCCTACAAGTACTAAGCCCTGCTATATTTCTCCCAGCTTGTGTGATTATTGCTGCTATTATATCGATTGCAACTGGAAGTTCCTGGACGACCTCTGCAACTGTTGGTATTGCACTGGTTGGTATAGGTGGAGCATTAGGAATATCATTAGGCATGGTCGCTGGTGCTGTAATATCTGGAGCTTATTTTGGGGATAAAATGTCTCCTTTGAGTGACACTACCAACTTAGCTCCTGCCATGGCTGGAACTGATCTATTTACTCATATTCGTTATATGGCATTAACTACAGGGCCCACAATTATAATAACATTGATCGTATTCTCTATCATTAGCTTAAATATCGAAACTACTGGCAATGCCGACATTAGTGGATTATTAGTATCCATTAAGGAAACTTTTGATGTAACACCCTGGCTATTTTGTGTTCCTCTTGTTGTTGTAGCGTTAATTTTAACAAAGACTAAGCCTTTGGTAGCTTTGAGTGTTGGAGTTTCTTTAGCGGCTATATTTGCTCTTGTATTCCAACAAGACATACTGAACAGCTTAGCATCATCAAACTTAAAAGCTATTGCAAATGCTATATTTATAGATACTGAAATTATAACTTCCAACGAAAAACTGAACGATTTATTTAGTGCTGGAGGTATGAAAGGAATGCTTTGGACAATTTTTTTAATTATTTGTGCAATGTTTTTTGGAGCTACAATGGATGCTATTGGTGCTTTATCTAAAATAACTCAAATTTTATTATCGCTTGCGTCCTCTATTTTCGGTTTATTCGCGAGTACTGTCATTAGTTGTTTAGGTTTAAATGCAATAGCGAGCGACCAATATTTAGCCATTGTAATCCCTGGTAAAATGTTTAAAAAAGCATTTGAAGATAAAGGTTTAGCTCCTGAAAACTTAAGTAGGACCCTAGAAGACTCTGGCACAGTTACTTCTGTGCTGATCCCTTGGAACACGTGCGGAGCATATCAATCAGGAGTTTTAGGAGTTGGTGTAGCTGAATATTTTGTCTATGCAATTTTTAATTGGCTGAGTCCTTTTACTACCTTATTCTTTGCAGCTTTTAATTTAAAAATACGTAGATTAATTTCAAATAAGGTTTAGTTATTTCAACATCTTTTTTCAATAGAAATTGCTTATCAGCAAATAAAAAATTAAAATTTAATTTTATCACTCAAACAAGCTTCTATTGTATTTTTGTGTTCAATTGTATAAATAAAATAAAATAATAATTATGTCAATAGTAGGAAAAAAATTCCCAAATTTAAGCGTTAAAGCCATGAATGAAATGGGTGATGATTTTAGTTTAAACATTTTAGAAGAAGCAACTAGTAAAAAGAAAAAAGTTTTACTTTTTTGGTACCCAAAAGACTTCACTTTCGTTTGTCCAACAGAACTCCATGCTTTTCAAACTTCCTTGGATGAATTTGAAAAAAGAAACACACTGGTTATCGGTGCATCATGTGACACTGCTGAAGTTCACTTTGCTTGGCTAAACACACCAAAAGACAACGGAGGTATTGAAGGGATTACGTATCCTTTAGTAGCTGATTCCAATAGAAACTTATCTAGTATTCTAGGAATATTAGATGGTACCAACGAACGTTACGATGAAGATACGGACACGATACAAATGGATGGTGATAATGTAAGTTATAGAGCTACTTATTTGATCGATGAAGAAGGTACTGTTTTTCATGAAGGAGTGAATCATATGCCCTTAGGAAGAAATGTAAATGAATTTTTACGTTTAATCGATGCTTATACTCATGTTCAGGAAAAAGGCGAAGTTTGTCCTGCTAATTGGGAAGAAGGAAAGGATGCTATGGCACCCAATGCAAAGGGAACTGCAGATTACTTAGCTTCTCACTAAATACCTCATTATGTTACAAGAGCTTGACAAGGACAATCTAAACGAAATTGTCTCCAAAAAAGAGATCGTAATTGTTCAATATAGCGCTGGTTGGTGTGGAAATTGCCGAATTATGAAGCCTAAATTTAAAAAATTAGCTTCCGAAAATGAAGCAGTCGAATTTCTTATGGTAGATGCTGAAAAATATCCCGAATCAAGAAAAATGGCTACGGTTGACAACTTACCAACATTCGCAACATTCAAAAATGGAATACTCGTTAACCAAATCCAAACCAATAAGTTTGATTTATTAAAAGAATTAGTGAATGAAGTTACCAATAATTAAGCATGTTACTCAGTTTATTGAAGAAAATGATGAGGATTTTATTTTAGAAACCATTGAAACCCTTGAATCATTAACCGAAGTGTCATCTCTTAAGGATGAAGAATTAGATGTTATTGGTGAACTTTTATCAAATTTTTATGGAGCTATTGAAGTTTCAAAAATGATTAAAAGTGGTGTGCCACAAAAAGAAGCTTTAAATAGCTTTATGAAAAGAGTACTAGGCTCCATAGATAAATAAAAATAGGCTCTTTAAACCACCATAGAGAGCCTTTTTTCTATTTCTGAGGTATCTTTAGCTTAGTAAGAAATTCGGAAAAGAAAATTAGGAGTAATCTCTAAAGAATATTTGTCGATTATTTCTACCGTCGTTTCCAAATTGTTATTACCGGTATACTCCCGACTAATAAGATTTTTTTGATTGTAAATATTTCTTATTGAAAAACCTAACTTGCCTTTTATTTTACTTTTTTTAGAAAAATCAAAACTATACGTTGATGAAAAATCGAGGCGGTGATAATTAGGTAACCTTTCGGTATTTATTCCTAAAAAATAAAATTGATTATCGGGTGATATGTATGATTCAGTATAGGGTTTACCAGTTCTCCAATTCCAAGCCAAAGCAACTTGAATCCTCTTTGCCTTATAAGCAACAGAGCCAGTAAAAGAATGCCTTACATTAATGCTAGATGTAAAACTTTCATTATCATTTAAACCTTCATAAATACTCATCACGTCATTAAATGAGTAACTAATCCATGTTTGTATAAATTTAAAATCTTTTTTTACATAAAAATCTATTCCAAAAATAGTTTGTTCACCTTTATGAAACCGATTGTCTTCAGGGTTTAAAAAACCTAATGATAAGGCATTTTTACCTTTTATCTTTTTGTAATATCCATCTATATCTAGGCTCCAACCTTGCATATTGTATATAAAACCCATTGAAACTTGGGTACTATTGATAATTGGAAAGTTTTCTCCATCGGATAGTCTCCATAATTTGTTTTCAATAGACAAATCACTTAAAACAGTTTCATCAATTTCGCTAATTATTTGATTTTTAATTTCTCCAGACAATTGAATCTTGAGGTTTTTAAAAATATTTTTGAACAGTAAAATTCTCGGCTCAACTCTCACAGCATCTAGTTCGTCGAAATAACTTGCTCTTAGCCCAATGCTAGCATCAAATAATTTTGAGTTTTTAAATATATATTGAGAGTATATTGAATGTGATCTAACTATGGTTTTATCTTGATCTAAAATAATAGTAAGATCTGCAGTTTCTTTAAATAAATAACTCACATCTTTTAGCACATATTGGTACCCAAAAGTCAAATTTGTTTTTTTATCGAGGTCTAATTTAAACTCCGTGGATAAACCGGAATCATATATTTCATTTCTTTTTTCAAAATCTGAGGTATTTTGAAAATTCTTAGTGGTTATAAAATTATAAGCAAGGCTATATCTCGATACAAAAAGTTGTGATTCTTGTGTTAAATTTTGATTCCACCTTTTATTCCACCCAAAGCTGTATCCGTCATTATTGATTGCTAAAATATCATTATAAGAATTATTTAAATCCTGATCTATGCTCAAATAATCCAGAAAATTATCAATATAAATTGTACTTGCGTAAAAACTATTATTTTCATTTAATTTGAAGTTTAATTTGATATTATAATCTAAGAAATAGAATTTATCGTTGGTATTTTCGATGTTATTTATTTTAGTGTTTTGAAATACTTTATTTGCAATTTTAGCAAAAGAAGGGGACTGAAATAATTCGGTGTAACTTCTTCTTAAAGCTACTTGCAGACTAAGTTTATCTTTTATTAACGGAGATTCTAGAAAGGCATCTGCATTAATACCATTTATTCCCATTCCAACGGTGAATGTATCCGTTACAGAATTTACGGACGATATATCTATAACACTAGAAGCTCGCTCTCCAAATTTTGAATGGGTTCCCTTGTTATGAAACACGACCTCAGAGGTGCTATTGGGGTTAAACGCTGATAACATTCCAAATAAATGTCCTTTGTGATACATGTTGATACCATCCCAAATAATCCTATTTTGATCTAGTGAGCCGCCCCGAACAGCAAAACCCGTAGCGGTTTCATTCGGGCTCACAACACCAGGTAATAACTGAATGCTCTCCAAAATATCTGCTTCAATTAAACCTGGAAGAATCTCTAATTTTTTTGGATTAATAGTGAATGTTGCGTCTTTATTTTTTTGGATTCCTTTTGTAAGATAACTAGTTATCAAAACATCTTCCAAAATTTGGACCCCATTATAAACCGATTGTTCTTCCTTAATTATTATATAGCGTTCATTTATTTTTTCAAATTTAAACGCACTACTATTTTCAATATCTTCTAAAACCTGTGTCAATGAACGTCTCTTTTTTTCAAGAGAAAGCAACTTAGTATTCATCATTGAATCTTGATATGAAAACCTTACATCATAGATACTTTCTATGGTGTTGAAAACAGCGCTTGCCTTTTCATTATTAAATTTAATAAAAAAGGTAGCCTCTTCTTGAGAAAAGGCTACCATTAGGGGCAAAAAAAATAATAAGTAAAATAAATTTTTCTTTTTCAACGATTCATTTTATTCGAGACTAATTATTCCATTCTCCTTTTTCAAATATTTTATATTCATAGTCTTAAAAACTGAAGCCAGTGCAATGTCTAAATCTTGATGGGTAAAACTACCCGTATAAATTCTGGTAAGGTCAACCTCATTGGATTGAATCTCTAAATTATATTGTTTTTCCAGGGATTGGATAACAAATTCTAATGGAACACTCATGAATTTACTTTCCCCTGTTGTCCAAGCGGGAAAATTATTGGTAGTGAAATACTCCTCTTCTTGATTTTTATTAATTTTTCTTACTGATTTCCCGGGAGTTAAAATAAATTCTTTATGATCATAATTCACTTTCACTTTACCTTCAAAGCATACAACTTCAAAAAAGTTATCGGTAGTTTTTACATTGAATTCTGTACCTAAAACGCTGATATTTCCACTCGTTGTATTAACGGTAAACTGACTTCCCTTCTTAACCTTGAAATAAGCCTCTCCCGTTAAATTTAAAACTCTATTTGTTACCCAAGAATTTGGATTAAAATTTATACCAGATTTTGAATTCATCGTTGCTAAAGATCCATCAGGTAATTCTATTGTTTTTTGCTCTCCAAATGCAGTTGTATGATTGATTTCATTTGAAGCCATTAAGAAAAACAAGCCGAATAGTATCGCTAATGTAGCGGCGATAGAGAGTGTCCATCTGTAACTTGTTTTATTGGTAGTATTTTTTTTCTTAAAAGCAATTCTATTTTTAATTTTTGTTAACGATGTATTCAATGGTTGTTCAAGCAATTCGTAATTGTTAATTCCATTTCTTAATTCTAGAAAACTCAGATAATCGTTTGTTGAAACCAATAATTTTAAATCTTGATCTGCTATTTCACCCTCCAACCATTTGGCTAGAAAATATTCCTCTTTATTATTGTTTTTATTCTCCATAATCAATACTAAAACAACTTCAAATAAAAATACCCTACCTATTCTTTGAAGTATTAAATATTACCTATTTTATCTTTCATTTTTATCAATGCTAAATGCATTCTTTTTTCTACAGCTTTTACAGAAATTCCCAATATTTCAGCTATTTCCCTATATTTCTTTTTTTCGATTCTACTCAATAAAAAAACCTCTTTTTGTTTTTCTGGTAAATCAGCGATTGCTTTTTCAATTTTTTCTAAAAATTCTTTTTCTAGCATTACAAATTCTGGAGATTCTTGATTACTGGACTTAATTGTGGTTTTTTGGTGTTCAGCAACCACCTTTTCATGTTTTTTAATATTCAAAAACAAATTATTGGCTACTGTAAACAAAAAACTTTTTGACTTATCAAAATTTACGGTAGCACAATTATCCCAAAGTTTAATAAACGCATCTTGCAAAATATCTTCCGCTAAATCGACATCTTTTGTTTTAAAAAATAAAAATCTTCTTAAATCTTTTGCATATTTGTGAAATAGTTTTTCAAAAACTAAATCATTGCATATATTGTTTAAATCTCTAATCATAATTGTTTTGTAAATATACTCAACAAAACTATAGAAAAAATAAAAATATTTTTTGGTAGGGTAAAGTGTGATATAAATGTTTTATAGGTGATAATACTTAAAAAAAATAAAATAATACGATGAAAAGACAAATCAGATTTGTTTTATATAGTCTAATAGTTTTAGTTGCATTGATTGCTTGTACCAATGATGATAGTAGCATAGAAATAGCAGAGGTACATCAAAGTAGCTCTATCCAAACGGCTCTCAATCAACTAAGAACTCATTATCATGATGACGGTTCGATTAATGAAGAGATGAATCCAACCAACAATCTTGTGTTTGATTTTTGTTTTGATTTTATATATCCCCTAAGCCTAAGTTATAATAATGGAGTGATTGTTACGGTAAATTCTATTGAAGAATTAGTTACCGTGCTTATTAGCACGTCCGAAAACCTTTACATCACTGGAATTGTTTTTCCATTCGATGTATCACTATATGATGTTGAAAGCAACGAACTCGTAGTACAAACCATTAATAATGAGGAAGAATTTTCAAATTTAATAACCAACTGCTATTTTAGTGATCCTTGTATTTGTACTGAAGAATATGATCCCGTTTGTGTTGAAATAATAGCTAATGATTCCGAAATTGTTATCACATTTCCGAACTCATGTTATGCTTTTTGTGAGGGTTTTACAGAAAGTGATTTAGTGAATTGTGAAAATAACACAGAATGTACTATATACGATTTAGAGGTGGTTACTGGTGATTGTAATAGTGATAATACTTACAACATGACTATTAACTTTCAATACGAAGAAATTGGAGAACAAGAGTATTTTGATCTATATGCTAGAAATGATGAGTTGATTGGTTATTTCCCATTATCATCTTTACCATTAACCGTCATCAATTTTCCATCAAGTGGTGAAGAATATGATTTTGTAAAAGTATGCATTAACGACAATCCAGATTGTTGTAAAGAAATAGAATGGTTGCCACCTAATTGTAGTGGTCAGGGAGGTAATTGTGACATAACTTCTTTTGATCTAGTTACTGGCGAATGTAATGACGATGGCGCTACTTATAATCTTATTTTAGATTTTAATTTTGAAAACACTAACGGACAAGAGTTTTTTGAAATTTATTTTAGAGACAATGAGTTATACGATTATTTTCCGTTAACCTCTTTGCCTTTAACTATAAATAACTTTCCCTCCTCTGGAGAAGAAATTGATTTTATCAAAATTGCAATTAATGATATGCCAGAATGCAATATCGAAGTAGAATGGGCAAATCCTTGTTTTTCTGAAACTTTCTGTTACGAATATGTTTTCCCAATTGAAATGATCGTTGGAGACCAGACGTGGTCTGTAAATAGTAACGAGCACGTGGATTATAAATTGAGTATTGGCGGAGATTTAGTTTATCCACTCGATATAATCATTGATAATGAAACTTTTACTGTTTGGCAGGGTATTCTTGAAGGAGCCTATGGCGAACGTTGTGAATAAGAATAATATATTTGTTTTTTGTTCTGATTGAATTAATGACCTTTCATCGCTTATTGATTGGAGGTCATTAATTTTTATTCTATTTTTGAATCTCATTCAAAAAAATGTCAAAAAAAGACTCTTTCCTGGTCAATCGTTTAAAAAGTGTTGGAATTGCTGCCAAGGGAGCCTTACTTCTCATAAAAAATGAAGCGAGTATAAAAGTTCAAGTAATGGTAAGCATTCTGGTCACTTGTGCTGGTTTCTATTTCGATATTTCAAAAACCGAGTGGCTCATTCAGCTACTAGCAATTGGGATGGTCCTAGCTACAGAATCCATAAACAGCGCCGTCGAAGAAATTGCTGATTTCATCCATCCAAATCATCATACGAAGATTGGTTATATTAAGGATGTTGCCGCTGGAGCAGTTTTCTTTGCAGGAACCATTGCAATCTTTATTGCTATGATTATTTATATTCCAAAAATTTAGTTTTTGGGTATTTTTATGATTTCTTTTAAAACAAAAAACTATTTTAGCTTGAAACAATTGATATTTGTATTTTTGTTCAACTACAAGTAAACCATTGATGATTCGAAAAAAGAAAAAAGCTAAACAAATTTCAAAAACTACAACAAAAAAAATACGTTTTGCATTGTCCAAACAACAAAAAATTATTTGGGGAGCTTTCTTATTTGTTTTAGGAATTGCTTTGTTTCTATCTTTTATATCCTATTTTGTTTCTTGGGAATCAGACCACAGTATTATTGGTGATTTTACCACTAGAGATAACCACCCTCAAAATTGGTTGAATACTTTTGGAGCTAATATTGGTGATTTGTTTGTTTACAATGGTTTTGGTATTGCTTCATTAATCATTGCTTTTCTAATTATACTAACAGGAGTTTACTACTTTTTTGATTTTAAAAAATTAAAACTTTCAACCTATTGGTTTTGGGGAATTTTAGTGACAATTTGGACCTCTATTTTATTTGGTTTTTTCTCCAATATAAACCCCCTTTTTAGTGGTGTTATTGGTTTTGAAATCAATGATCTATTACAAGATTATCTTGGCTTTATAGGAGCCATACTGCTCATGTCATTTTTATTTGTTGTATATGCAATTATGAGGTTAAAAATAACTCCTGAACACTTGGTTAGATTACTCAAAAAAACAAAGAAAGAAGTAAAAACAGATTTTGAATCTGTATCCACGAATTTCAACAAAGAAAATAATGAAACTTCAAATTCAGTAAATACAGTCATAGAGTCTCAAAAAAAGGAAATCGAATTATCAAATGAGAATACTGGATTAATAGAACCAGAGTTAAAACCTGATATCGCGATTGAAAAACAATCTATTGATGAGGAAACGAAAAAAGAGGTGGCAATGATTGTAGAAGAAACATCTGAAGAAGTGATTATCGAAAAAAACTTAAGTGATAAACTTGTTAGCGATTTTGGAGAGTTTGACCCAAAATTAGAACTAAGTAAGTATAAGTTTCCAATGATTGAGCTGCTTAAAGAATATACTAATAATTCAGGAATTACAATCAATCAAGAGGAACTTGAAGAAAATAAAAACAAAATTGTTAGTACCTTAAATAATTACAAAATAGGGATTGCCAGTATCAAAGCTACTGTTGGACCAACAGTAACACTCTACGAAATCGTTCCAGAAGCAGGCATTAGAATTTCGAAAATTAAAAATCTTGAAGATGATATTGCACTATCACTATCTGCACTGGGAATAAGAATTATTGCTCCTATACCTGGAAGAGGAACCATCGGTATAGAAGTTCCTAATAAAAATCCCAGTATCGTTTCAATGCGATCAGTTATAGCATCACCAAAATTTCAAAATGCAGAAATGGAACTCCCTATTGCGTTTGGTAAAACTATCAGCAATGAAACTTTTGTAGTCGATTTAGCTAAAATGCCTCACTTGTTAATGGCAGGGGCTACTGGACAAGGAAAGTCTGTTGGTTTAAATGCTATTTTATCATCATTACTTTACAAGAAGCATCCAGCCGAAGTGAAATTTGTGTTAGTGGACCCAAAAAAAGTAGAACTTACCTTATTTAATAAAATAGAAAGGCACTTTTTAGCAAAACTTCCTGATACAGAAGAAGCAATTATTACCGATACCACAAAAGTGGTAAATACTTTAAATTCATTGTGTATTGAAATGGATGCGCGTTACGATTTGTTAAAGGATGCCATGGTACGTAACATCAAAGAGTACAATACAAAATTTAAAACTCGTAAATTAAATCCGAATGATGGACATCGTTTTTTACCCTACATCGTTTTAGTAATTGATGAGTTTGCAGATTTAATAATGACAGCTGGTAAAGAAGTTGAAACTCCTATTGCTCGTCTAGCTCAATTAGCAAGAGCGATTGGCATTCACTTAATTGTGGCTACTCAACGACCCTCTGTAAATGTAATAACGGGAATCATTAAAGCAAATTTCCCAGCACGTATTGCATTTAGAGTTACGAGTAAAATTGATTCTAGAACAATACTGGACAATTCAGGAGCAGATCAATTGATTGGACGTGGAGATATGTTATATAACCAAGGAAACGATTTAATCAGAATTCAATGTGCATTTGTAGATACCCCCGAAGTTGCGGATATTACAGATTATATTGGCTCACAAAAGGCCTACCCAGATGCTCATTTACTTCCAGAATACATAGGAGAAGAAGGAGCTAGCACTACTATTGACAACAATATAAGTGAGCGAGACAAGTTATTTAGAGAGGCCGCGGAGGTATTAGTCATTGCTCAACAAGGGAGCACTTCATTATTGCAAAGAAAATTAAAGTTAGGATACAATCGAGCTGGACGAATCATCGATCAGCTTGAGGCCTCCGGAATCGTAGGGCCTTTTGAAGGAAGTAAAGCTAGGCAAGTACTAATTTCAAGTTTAGAAGCATTAAATCAACATTTAGACAATGAACATAATGATTATTAAAATGAAAACAGTATTAACAATTACTTTATTATTTATAGCAGTTAGCGGCATAAGAGCGCAAGAAACTAAATCATTATTAGCTGAAGTTTCAAATAAAGTTAGAAGTTATGAAAACATTCAGATAGATTTTAAATACAGCCTTCAAAATTCTAGAGAAAACGTACAACAAGAAACTCAAGGTAATATTGTACTAAGAGGCGAACATTATGTTTTAAATATGTTGGGAGTCACTAGAATTTTTAATGGAAAAACAATATATACCATAGTGCCTGAAGATGAAGAAGTAACAATTTCTGCATACGACGAGCGAGAAGATAAGAGTATTTCAGTTTCTGAAATGCTAACATTTTATGAAAACGGATATACCTATAAAATGGATTTATTGAAAAATATACGAGGAAGAAGAATTCAATTTATACAACTAAAACCGATCGATACTAGTGAAGAGATAAAAAATATTTTATTGGGAATCGATATGAAAACAAAACATATTTACCAACTAATACAGACTGATTCCTCGGGAACCAGTTATACCATAACTGTTAATTCTTTTAAAACCAACGAAGCTATTTCTAAGAATTTATTCACCTTTGATGAAGAAAAATTTACCAAGCAAGGGTATTATATAAATAAGTTGGATTAATTATTAAATGAAAACATTAGATCGTTATATCTTATCTAGTTATCTGAAGACGTTTTTTAGCGTCTTTATTATTTTGATGTTTATTTTTATTCTTCAAAGTATCTGGTTATATATTTCGGAACTGGCAGGACGAGGGTTGGATTTGCTAATTGTATTTAAATTTTTATGGTACGTTTCACCAAGACTTATACCCCTTGTATTACCGCTTACTATATTGGTTACCTCGTTAATGGTGTTTGGAAGTTTTTCTGAAAATTATGAGTTTGCTGCGATGAAATCTACAGGTATTTCGCTACAAAGAGCCATGAGAAGTCTTACTTTTTTTATTGTTTTTTTAAGTATTCTTGTGTTTTTCTTTGCTAACAACGTTATTCCTTACTCGGAATATCGTTGGTTAAATTTGAGAAGAAATATACAGCAATTTAAGCCCGCTATGGCAATTGCAGAGGGTCAATTTAGTCAAATTGGAGATGAGTTTAATATAAAAGTAAAAAAGAAAAGTGGAGAAAACGATCGATTTTTAGAGGAAGTCGTAATTCATAAAAAAGATGCAAATCGTTTTAATGGAAACCATACTGTTATCATAGCAGACAAAGGAGAATTAACTTCTGAAGAAGGGAGCAATACCCTTTCATTAGTATTAAACAATGGTAATTATTACAATGAAATTTTCACTAAAGATCCCATGAAAAAAGTTCGTCAAGAGTTTGTTCGAAGCTCATTTGACGAATATGTAATAAATATAGATTTAACTGAATTTAATAATAAAGATGTAGATAAGGAGAATAAGTTAAATAATCAAAACATGTACAATGTTAAAGAATTAAGAGCAGAAATTGACTCTCAATCACAACGTTATACCAATACGATTAAAGCGTTTTCAAATAGCATGTATTTTAGAACAGGGATGACAAAATTTACTAGGAATAAAAAAACAACATATAATGCGATCCCTAAAGACACTATTCCTTTCAGTCCAAAGGATACACTTCTCAACCTATTTAGTGCAAAACATCAAAAGGAAATTGTAAAAATGGCCCTGAACAATGTAAAAAGTTCACTACAAGCGGTAAAATCAAAAAATAAAGAATATACTAATAAAGAAAAGCAATTAAATAAATACGAAATAGCTCTCAACGAAAAATACGCTTTAGCGGTCACCTGTATCATATTGTTTTTTGTGGGGGCTCCGCTAGGGGCAATCATCAGAAAAGGTGGAATGGGATTGCCCATGGTAATTGCCATCGTATTATTTTTAACCTATCATTTTATAGGTATTTTTGCAAAAAATAGTGCTGAAGATGGCACCTTGCATCCGGTGATCGCTTCCTGGCTGAGCACCTTAATTATGTTACCGCTAGGAATATGGCTAACGTATAGGGCAACAACAGATCAAGGTATCATGAGTTTTGACCGAATTAGCTCACTAATAACGAAGCTATTTAAGAAGAAGGAAAAGAAAAATTAATAATGACAAAGAATAGATATCTTTGCAAAAGACTAAAACCAAAAAATGATTTCTACTAATAACGAATCTACCCTAAAACTCAATACCATTTCTGATGCCGTCGAAGATATAAAAAAAGGAAAGGTGGTAATTGTTGTTGATGATGAAAATAGAGAAAATGAAGGTGATTTTATTGCTGCTGCAGAGATGGTGACTCCAGAGATGATTAATTTCATGGCCACTCACGGCAGGGGTTTAATTTGTGCTCCACTCACTGAAGAACGATGCGAAGAGTTAGGGCTAAGCATGATGGTCAAAAACAATACTGTATTACACAATACACAGTTTACCGTTTCTGTCGATTTAATTGGTCAAGGATGTACTACTGGGATATCGGTACATGACCGCTCAAAAACTATAAAAGCCCTTGTCGATAAAAATACTAAGGTACATGATTTGGGTCGGCCTGGTCATATTTTTCCTCTCAGAGCTAAAGAAGGAGGGGTTTTAAGAAGAACTGGTCATACAGAGGCCTCAATTGACCTTGCTCGTCTTGCTGGTTTACAACCAGCTGGAATTTTAGTTGAGATTCTCAACGAAGATGGAACCATGGCTCGATTGCCAGAGTTAATAAAAGTTGCTAAAAAATTTGATTTAAAACTAATATCCATCGAAGATTTAGTAGCCTACCGTATGGAACACGATTCTTTAATTAGTAAAAAAGAAGATTTTAAAATTAATACAAAATATGGCAATTTTAGGTTAAGAGCTTACCAACAAACTACCAACGACCAAATACACATTGCACTAACAAAAGGCAAATGGAAAAATACAGAACCTGTTTTAGTAAAAGTAAATTCTACCTTGATTAATAATGATATCCTGGGAACGTTAACCAACAATGCCGATAAAAAGATTGAAGACATGTTTTCTGTTTTTAATAAGGAAGGTAAAGGAGCAATAGTTTTTATTAACCAACAAAGTCAATCTATTAACCTCCTTTCAAGATTAAAAAGCCTAAAGGAAGCTCAATCCGACCAGATGGTAGCAAAAGCACCAAGAATCGTAATGGACTCAAAAGATTTTGGAATTGGCGCACAAATATTACATGATCTAGGCATCCGAAAAATACGATTGGTAACTAACTCCAAGAATATAAAAAAACGTGTGGGGATGATAGGTTATGGACTTGAAATCAGTGAATATGTAAATTACTAAAGGTATTAATCATTAAAAAAAAGCCTACTTATTGTAGGCTTTTTTTTAATCGTTTAAGACTTTTATTATAAGACAGCTGCTATTGCGGCTCTCATTTTTTCAGCTCGAAGTATCACTTCATCTTCTGACCAACCTACTTTTACCAGCGAGGATATTGTTCTACTCATAATTGCATCACTTTTTGAAAAATTAGTATTATTTAATTTCTCTAATTGATGTCTTATCGTACCGTTTACAGGTCCTAATGATTTAACGTTCCGTAAATGTTCCCATCCGTTGATATAATGCCAGTTATTAGTGTACCAGTAAAAATTAGCCTCAACACCATGATCCACTAGACTTTTATGAGCTTTTTTAGCCAATTCCTCGTTTGGTAGAAAGAAATTTACAAAAGAGTAATTCTCCTCCCCTCCTTTAGGTACCGTTCTGAATGTTATTTCTGCTAGGCTTGACAATGCATTTCTAACAATCGTATAATTCCTTTTTTGGATAGATAAAATAGTATCAAACTTTGTTAATTGACCAAGGCCTACCGCAGCATGTAATTCAGATATACGGTAGTTATATCCTAGAACAGGATGTGTTTCAGCACCCCGATCTTTTCCTATATGATCGTGACCATGATCTTGATATTGATCGGCATTTACATAATACTGTTTATTATTGGTTATCACTGCCCCTCCTTCCCCACAAGTAATCATTTTTACAAAATCAAACGAGAAACATCCTATATCTCCAATACTTCCGAGCGATTTACCTTTATAGGTTCCTCCTATAGCTTGACAAGCATCTTCCAGTAATAATAAATTATGCTGATCACATAAATTTCTTAATGCCTCCAGATTGGCCATAGAACCGCACATATGAACGGGCATAATGCATTTTGTCTTGGAGGTGATAGCCTTCTCAACCGATACGGGATCTAAGGTCAAGGTGCTATCGATATCTACAAGAACCGGAACAGCTCCTGAGGCTATTATAGATTCAAAACTAGCTACAAAGGTAAAAGAAGGCATAATTACTTCATCGCCTGCTCCAATACCAGCAGATGCCAATGCTACAGTTAGTGCAGCAGTTCCACTTGAAACCAACTGACAATAGTCTACCCCCATTTTATTTGCAAATTCGGTTTCAAATTCTTTGGCTTTCCAATGGCCATTTCTCAATCCATCAAAACCATAACGCATTAAAATACCACTCTTTAGAACATCGTTTACGTTTTTGCGCTCTTCGTCGCCAAACATTTCAAATCCAGGCATATTATATTTTTTTTAAATTAAATAGGTTACAAAGATAGTAGTTGCACATAAAAAAATACAATCCTACTTAATATTATTCTAAATCAATAACAATTTCATCAACACCTCTTCTTACTTTCTTCAGTTCTGAAAAAGCATCATCAACTGAACGATGGCCAACAGCCATAACTAAAACCGATTGTAAGCCTTTAGCTGATAGATTTAAATAGGAGTCATATTGGTCGGGTTGAAAACCTTCTATAGGGCAAGCGTCAATTTCTTCTACGGCGCACACTGTGAGTAAATTTCCCATTGTTAGATAAGCTTGTTTAGCGGCCCATATTGTTATTTCTTCATCTGTTTTTTTTGAAAAATTATCAATCAAATAATCTTCATATGATTTTAAAATATCACGAGAAGTGTTTCTTGCTTTATTCACTAAATCGAAATATTTTTTTATAAACTTAGCATCAATACTATTTTCAATACAAATAACAAAAATATGAGAAGCATTTCCTACTTGCCCCTGATTGTAGGATAAGGGAACTAAATCTTTAATTATTTTAGGATTGCTAATAACAACTAATTTTAAGGGTTGTAAGCCATATGAAGTGGCTGTTAAGTTAAAAGCTTCTTTAAGAATCGTTATTTTTTTCGATGAAACTTTTTTGGTAGCATCGAATTTCTTAGTAGCATACCGCCACTCTAATTTTTTTAATATATCAAAACTCATAATTGATTACATTTGTTTTAGCAAAAATAAACATTGTTTATAAAGTGTTTTTCTTTTTACTATCAATACATCAAATACAACTATGAAAAATATACATACTCTAATAAAAAACAGCGAAACACGGCTGTTCAAAGCGGTATTTCCAAATACCACCAATCATTATGGCACTCTATTTGGTGGTACTGCATTGCAACTCATGGATGAGGTTTCGTTTATTTGTGCCACTCGATTTAGCCGTAAAAAAGTAGTGACCGTATCTTCAGACAAAGTAGACTTTGCTAAATCTATACCAGAGGGTACTATTGTTGAGCTAGTGGCTTCTATTAAGTCAGTCGGAACAACAAGTTGTGTGGTAAATGTTGATCTATTTATGGAAGAGATGTACAGTTCAAGACGCGATAAAGTGGTCAATGGATCCTTTACATTTGTAGCCATCGATGACCAAAAAAAACCAATCCCAATTATTGATCTTTAATAATATTTTTTCTTTAACCAAAAGGCAACTTTTACTAGTAAAATTAAAGCTGGAACCTCAACTAAAGGTCCTATAACTCCGGCAAATGCCTGCCCAGAATTCAACCCAAAAATCGCGATAGAAACTGCTATTGCCAATTCAAAATTATTGCCTGCTGCTGTAAATGATATTGCGGCATTTTTGTCATAACTAGCACCTAACGCTTTGCTAGTAAAAAAACTGATAAAAAACATGATGATAAAATAAATTAATAAGGGGATTGCAATAATTAAAACATCCATCGGTATTTTAACGATTAACTCTCCTTTTAACGAAAACATCATAACGATAGTAAATAATAGGGCTATTAAGGTTAATGGAGATATCCTTGGTAAAAATATTTCAGTATACCATTTTTCTCCTTTTATTTTTACTAAAAACAACCTGCTCATTATACCCAGTAAAAAAGGAATCCCCAGATAAATAAAAACACTTTCAGCAATTAACCCAATAGAAATATCTATAATAGCTCCATTAAAACCAAAGTAAGGAGGTAAAATTGTTATAAATAACCAAGCATAAAAACTATATCCAAATACCTGAAATATACTATTTAAAGCAACCAATCCTGCTCCATATTCTGAACTGCCCTCTGCTAAATCATTCCAAACTAAAACCATAGCAATACACCGAGCCAAACCAATTAATATCAAACCCACCATATATTCTGGATAGTCTTGTAAAAATACTAGGGCTAAAACAAACATTAAGAGTGGTCCAACAATCCAATTCAGTAAAAGTGAAATAGAGAGTACTTTTATATTTTTAAAAACTTTGGGTAATAAGGCATAATTAACTTTTGCCAAGGGAGGATACATCATGAGTATTAAACCAATTGCTATGGGAATATTGGTAGTTCCGCTATTATATTGATCCATGTAGTCAGGAAATGTTGGAACAAAGTAACCCATTCCAACGCCTAAAGCCATGGCAATAAAAATCCATAAAGTTAAATTACTATCTAAAAAATTAAGTTTCTTGTTCATTTTATTTAATTTTTGAAAAAATATATTTCATTTCGGTAGCTATCTGTAGGCTTCTTTCTTTATACTTTTCTTTTTCTAAAACTGAGTTGTCAAAAAATTTAGGATCTTCATACATCACCGAGATTCTCTTTTCAGCTCCTGGTATTATAGGGCAGTTTTCATCTGCATCGGAACAAGTCATAACAACTGCAAAATTAGTTGCTGGATTTACTTTATGATCGTAAACTTTTGAAAAACCATTAATTGGTTTTTCTGAATTTGAAAAATAGATGTGAAATCTTGGGTTCCATCCTTTTTTTTCAATTTTAAAAATAAAACCCTGTTCTTCAAGAGTATCTTTTACAGTCTGGTATAATTTTGTTGCTTCTGTTCCGCCAGAAAAGCAAAACAGTTTAGGGATATTATAAAAAGCGGCACAGGTTTGAGCCCAAATTTGAGCTAAATGACTTCTTCTTGAATTGTGCGTACATATAAAATTTATATGGCAAACTTCATCTAAGTTTTTTTTATCTTGAATGTATTCAATTAAATCATTTAAGACTGTCTTTCTATCTTCTGTTACAGTATTACTATTTAAATCCTCTATGGTATTTATAATTTGATCAAATAACATCGCCTAAAATTAAAAAACAAAACTATTACTTTTATTATTAAAACTTTAAATAAATATTAAGATAAAATTAGGGTATTTAGCCCGTTATTGCACCTCGAATAAAAACCCATTTTAATTGATGAAAAAGATCATTTTTCTTATCTTCTTAATGAGCTCAATTGTTTCAGCTCAAGAAACATTTACAATAAGTGGAATTGTGGAAGAAGCTGCCAATGGAGAAACTGCATTTGGAGCCTCTGTGTACCTTAAAGGTACGTCCATCGGAGGTATGACAAACGAATATGGTTTTTATTCCATCTCAGCTCCAAAAGGATCTTATACCCTTGTTGTGTCATATATCGGTTTTCAAGATATTAACAGGGAGCTCATCCTTGATGAAAATCAAAAAATAAACTTTCAAATAGAAGAATCTTCTACGCAATTAGATCAGGTCGTTATTAACGTAGATGAATCTGATAAACTTAGTATTCGGGATCCTCAAATGAGCGTTACTAAAGTAAAAATTAATACGATAAAAAAAATACCGGTCGTTTTAGGGGAGATCGATATTATAAAATCGATTCAACTTTTACCAGGAGTTACTAATAATGGTGAAGGTTCGGGAGGTTTTAATGTTCGTGGTGGTGCTGTCGATCAAAATTTAGTATTACTAGATGAAGCAATTATTTACAACACCTCGCATTTATTAGGTTTTTTCTCTGTCTTTAATGCCGATGCCATTAAAGATATCAAACTTTACAAGGGCGGAATCCCAGCAAAATTTGGCGGAAGAGTATCCTCGGTGTTAGATGTTAGACAAAAAGATGGAAATAATCAAGAGTTTCATTTAACTGGCGGCCTTGGTACCATATCGAGCAGATTGGCTGCAGAAGGTCCCTTGTTTAATGAAAAAGGATCTTTTCTAGTTGCCAGTAGAGGGTCTTACGCACATTTAATTTTAAAAGCAGCAGGAGAAAAAAACAGTGCCAGTTTTTATGATATTAATCTAAAGGCAAACTACAATTTAGATGAGAACAACAAATTGTATTTATCGGGTTATTTAGGTAGAGACAATTTTAATTTTGAAGGCGGTTTTAGTAATGGTTATGGCAACTTGTCCGGAAACCTTAGATGGAATCATATTTATAATGATCGGTTATTTTCAAACTTATCAACCATATATAGTAAATACAATTATGATTTAATTTTAAACATTTTTGAGTTCGATTGGAAATCCTCCATCAATAATTTCAATCTCAAGTACGATTTTAAATATTATGCGAGTGATGCCTTTAAATTAGATTTTGGTCTTACTGGAATTTACTACAACTTTAATCCAGGGGTCATCAGACCCACCTCAGAAACATCTGCCATTAACTATTTTCAGCTAGACACTAAAAAAGCATTAGAAACGGGCGCGTACATTAATGCAGAGCATCGATTAACAGACAAATTAACCGCTCAATATGGAATCCGATTTAGTTCTTTTTTAAGGTTAGGAGATCAAACTATCGTTACCTATGAAAACAACCAACCGGTAGTTTATAACCAGGAGTTAGGAATTTATGAGTCGGGTACTCCCACAGGAGAAACCTTCTATAACAGCAATGAAGCTATCGAAACATTTGGAAATTTAGAACCTCGTATTTCTTTTTCATATCAACTAAACAACAGCACATCATTAAAAGCTGGTTATGCCAGAACAAGTCAATACATCCATTTATTGTCCAATACCGTTAATGTTACCCCTTTAGATGTTTGGACTCCTAGTGGCCCCTTTATAAAACCCCAATTATCAGATCAATATGCAGTTGGATACTTTAAAAATTTTAAAAACAGAACGTATTCATTAGAAGTGGAGGCCTACTACAAAACTGTTGATAACCGAATTGATTATATTGACGGTTCCGATTTAATCGGTCAAAACACTATTGAAACAGAAATATTAAATGGAGAATCTCGAAGTTATGGATTGGAAATTTTATTTAGAAAAGCCTTAGGAAATTTTACGGGCTGGATTGCCTATACTGCATCTAAGGCAGAACAAAGAACTCTTGGAGGTAATGCAGGAGGTCCTGGAATTAATAATGGAGATTGGTACAATGCAGTCCAAGATCGAACTCATGATGTATCGATCATTGGAAGTTATCAACTCAACCCAAAATGGTCTTTTGGAGCTGCCTTTGTTTACCAAACCGGTAGACCTGTAACCTATCCTAATGGACAATATGAGTATGAAGGACTATCGATTGCTAGCTATTCAGAGCGAAATGCAGACCGACTTCCCTCCTACCATCGATTTGATATGTCTGCAACCTATGTCCCTAACAAAAAACCTAACAATCGGTGGAAAGGAGAATGGGTCTTTGGTATTTACAATGTATACAATCGAAAAAATGCGGCAGCCATATCATTTGGTCAAAATAAAGAAACAGGAGCTAACGAAGCTACAAGAACTGCTATATTTGGTATTGTGCCTTCAGTAACTTATAATTTTAAATTTTAAATAATGAAACGAATTTTAAATTCTATACTACTTATCATAGTTTTATTTTTTAGTGCTTGTACCGATGTAATTGATGTAGAGGTTCCTACCGAAGAAGCAAAACTCGTTATTGAAGCATCTATTAATTGGGAAAAAGGAACCAATGGAAGTGAGCAGACGATTTATCTAAGTAAATCAACACCTTTTTTTGATACCAACGGAAATGTTCCAGTTGTCGGAGCCTCTGTGGTAATTACTAATAATAACGATGGTTCTTTTTTCGAATTTAATGATCAAAACGATGGTTCTTATACCACCAGTAACTTTGTACCCGTATTAAACGACAGTTATACTCTAGAGGTCATGAGTGAGGGAGAAACCTATAGTGCTCAAGAAACATTTATGCCGGTAGTTCCTATTTTAGAGGTGTACCAAAGTACCGAGAAATTTCTTCCTGAAGTACTCGAAGTAAATTTTGATTTTTTAGACCCAGTTGAGGAAGAAAATTACTATTATATCAAGTTTAAAGAACAAGCAGATACCTTTCCAAGGTTGCTCGATTTTAAAGATGAATTTGTCAACGGAAATTTAATCTCGGTATTTAATGAAAGACAAGAAAATGAAGATATTAACCAAGTTGAATATGCACCAGGAGATACGGTAAATATGGAGCTCATAGGGATCTCTAAAAGGTATTATGAATACATTCAACTTCTTATTAATCAAAGCGAAAGCGGAGGTCCTTTTGATACGACTCCTGTAGCACTTCGCGGTAATTGCACCAACCAAAATGATCCAAATAATTTCGCTTATGGTTACTTTAGACTAACAGAAGTAGCTAAGGCTAGCTATACGTTTGAATAAATTTACTATCCTGAAAGAAATTATTGGAGCTAAGAAGTGCTAATTTCTTAGGCTTCTTCCTTAAAAAGTTTAGAAACCACCTTCACCAATTGATTTGTATCGGAATAGGTAAGTTGGTAACAGTTTAAATATTCAAACCAATCTAAAAATACTTTTGCATTTTGTTTTTTTGGGCATAACCACGAATCTGGAACCAATTGCATAAAGGCAGTGGTCTTAGAAATTTTATCAATACAACAAGTAGCATTTTTTTGATACTTTATAAAAACTAGATCTTTACAGGGTAAATGAGTGGAGTCATTTTTATGATGCGGGACTAAATACCTTACTATTTTATTTAATTCCTTTAAATCATACTCCTTAGATTTGTTTAATGCTGGGTAAAAAGGGAGTAGTGTTTCTACACTATTTCTTTTAATCGAAATTGCTGCTGGAAAAGCATATACATGTTGGTCTTTTTTATCTACGGGCACAAAATCATCGGCTATACAGTCAAAACCGTGTGCTTGTAAAAGTGCTAAAGAAGTACTTTTACCATTTCCAGAATCTCCTAAAAAAAGAATAGCTTTTTTACCGTCACCAAGTGCAGAGGCATGAAAAACTCCTAGCCATTCCTCTTCATCTTTTTGATGGACTTTTTGAAGGAGTTCCATAGATAATTTGCCTTGAAAATAATGAAGGTCTGCTTTGGCCCATCGATTAACTAGTTTTTTTTCTACAAAAAGGTATATAAAGTCATCTTGTATAAAAACATCGAACTCATAGTCTGCTTTATTGGCTGTATCGATAACTAAATGAGCAAATTTTGGATGTATATAAGAGCGTTCCAATGCACTTAAGTAAGAAATTTTAAAAACACTATTATTTATTTGGTAATGAATGCTGCTATTAAAGGAAGTTGGAAGTTTTACATCCTTACCATGGTAATTTTTATCGGCCTTCGCAAAGGGTTTTTGATTCAATATCCTTTTTTCAAAATCTACAATAAAATCCTTGGCCTGTTCTAAAGACACCTTGGTTTTTTTCGATAAAGTCGCTGCAATTTGAGTTCGGTCTACTCCCTTATCTATTTTTTTTAAAATAGTAGCCGCTGTGTTTTCTAAAATTAAATAATTATTGGTATCCTCAAACCATACGATGGTCTTATCCTCTATTTTTTTATAGATTTTATAGGATGTTTTTTTCATAAAAAAAAATATTTAAAACCGTTGATACATAGTTGATTCACTAAAGGTTTTTTAAAAAAAAATTAAAAAAAACCTTGTAAATCAATGACTTACAAGGCTTATTGCGGAGAAAGAGGGATTCGAACCCCCGGAGGTGTGACCCTCAACAGTTTTCAAGACTGCCGCATTCGACCACTCTGCCATTTCTCCAATAGCGGTGGCAAATATAAAACGCTTTTTTTATTTATTAAAACTTTGAGCGTTTTTTAATTTTCAAAATAAAACTTAGCAAAAAAAGAAGAAATCGCTGTTTTCAATACCTTTTTTTTCTATTAGATAAGCTCTAATTTCCTTTTGAGCTTTTGGGTTAGCAACCGTTACAATACTTTGGAGATTTTTTATAGCTTCCAATTGAGTAAAAGAATGCATTTTTTGATCGTATATAAATTTACCTATTTTATTGGGGTTATCGCATACCCAGGTAAAGGGAATCTTTTTTGCAATCAATATTTTTGCCAAGGACTTGCCTTTTTTTCCAGCGCCCCAGATTACTAATTCCTTTTTTGGAGTGTATTCTAATTGTAAAAAATAGTTAGATTTTATATCTAAAAAAGTATTGTCTGAGTAATGCTCATGGGTTCTCGAGGTTCTGTTAGCGTAATCTCTCCAGTAGTGTAACACCTCATCACATTTTATAGGAGTTAAGCCTTTTCTGTAAAAACGAAAAGCCAAATCGTAATCTTCTGGGTAATTATCTGGCGTAAATGCCTCACATCGGTCTAGATCTTCTCGATAAACCATCCAACATGGAGAGGGTATAACACACTCTTTGTATATTTCATTGAAGTTGGTTCCTGATTCAATGAGAGTATTTAACCAGTGTTCGTAACGTATAAAACCCTCCCCTAAAGTGCTTTCAGAAAAATACTTCACTTTTCCCAAAGCTATATGGCCTAAACCAAATGCTGTTAAATTTGATTTTAACCACTTTAATTTATGCAAACTCATAATATCGTCTGAATCCATCCTTGTAATAAATACCCCTAATGATTTTTTGTAAGCCAACCTTAAGGCAGCTATAATTCCATGCTGTTTATTTTTATGAACTTGAACTCGAGGATCCTTTTTTTGATATTCCTCCAAAATTTTCAGGCTGTTATCCGTCGAATGATCGTCCACAGCAATTAATTCAAAATTCGCCTCTTCTTGGTTAACAATAGAATCTATACATTCCCGTAAAAATAATGCGGCATTTTTAACCGGCATTAAAATACTGATGGCCTGGTGTTCATTCATAATGGTAAATATAAAGACAATTATTAAATTTTAATTTCACATAACTTTTACAATTAAATCTAGAAGATACTGTATATTCGAATTTTAAAATTTTTAAATATGATACGATCTCTTTTTTTATTTATTTTAGTACTAACGGTCTCTTGCTATACAGCCCAAAATACAAAACCTTTAAAAAAGACTGCTGTGGCCTATGCCAATTCGATCACCGCTGAGTCGTTAAAAAACCATTTATACACCTTTGCAGGTGACCAAATGGAAGGCAGGATGACTGGTGAAAACGGCAATAATAAAGCGGCTGAGTATTTAAGAAATTTTTACATGGATCAAGGAGTAGACGGTCCCATCGAAAAAACAAATTATTACCAAACCATTCCTGCCTCTTACTTTAACGGAGGTTCTAATGGAAATCCCTCTCAAAATGTGGTAGCACTTATTAAAGGTTCAGAAAAACCAGAAGAGATTATAGTCCTCTCGGCACACTACGATCATGTGGGGACCGAAAACGGAGAAATATTTAATGGTGCAGATGATGACGGAAGCGGAACGGTTTCGCTAATAGAGATTGCCAAGGCATTTCAACAAGCTAAAAATGATGGTAATGGGCCTAAGAGGTCTATTTTACTTTTGCATGTTACTGGAGAGGAAATTGGATTGTATGGTTCTAGATACTATACAGAAAACCCGCTATTTCCTCTTAGCAATACAATTACCAATTTAAATGTTGACATGATCGGCAGAATAGGCTCTGAAAAAGAAGGTAACGACAACTATATTTACCTTATCGGCAGTGATAAGTTAAGCCAAGGGCTGCATGATGTATCAGAAGCTGTAAACAAAAAATACGTCAATCTGGAGCTAGACTACACCTATAACGACGATAACGACCCTAATCGTTTTTATTATAGAAGTGACCATTATAACTTTGCAAAAAATAACATTCCGGTTATTTTTTATTTTAATGGAACCCACGAAGATTATCACCAAGCAACAGATACTCCCGATAAAATAAATTACGAATTATTGGCTAAAAGATCAAAGCTAATATTTTTAACCGCCTGGGAAATTGCAAATCAAGAAGAACGCATACAAGTAGATCCATAGAAAAATTAAAAAAATCATCGAGAGCTTATTCAGTTTTTGATTTTTTAGGAGAGTTAATTCCACAAAAAAAGCTTCTCTAAAAGAGAAGCTATTGTTTTTGGGTGGAAGACGGGATTCGAACCCGCGACCCTCGGTACCACAAACCGATGCTCTAACCAACTGAGCTACAACCACCATTTTAATTTCGCTTTAAAAGCGGTTGCAAATATAAATCATTTACTACGTCCTCGCAATACAGAGCGTCAAGAATTTTTAAATTAAATCAGACAATGATTTTACAGCTACATAACGTTCTACATTAAAGCCTTCTGCATGTTCCACTCCTATTAATCTTCCTAAGTCTTGTGCTCTGTAGGTAATACTATCCTTAAAATTGGTAGAGGATATTGGTGTTACGGGCTCACTTGAATCTTTTTGGTGAAATTGGGTCTTATAAGCAAATACGGCTTCTAATTTTTTATCTAAATATCCCGAAACATCCACTACAAAATCAGGCTTAACATTTTTCCATTGCATATAATGATATACTTTGCTTGGTCTCCAAGGTTTTTGCAAAACCCCAGTTTCGTCCGTTGTTGTAATTTTTCGTAAGCCGCTTAAAAAGCAAGCGTGACTCGTTAGGTCACTAGCTTTAGGATGATCAATATGCCGATCATCAAAAGCATTACACAACACGATATCGGGTTGGTATTTTCTAATTTTCGAAATAAGCTTCATTTGATGCTCTTTATCATTGATAAAAAAACCATCTGCAAAACCCATATTGAGTCTAAAACTAGCTCCTAATATGTTTTTTGCGTTTTCAGCTTCCTCATCTCTAGTTGCTGCAGTTCCTCTAGTACCTAACTCACCTCTAGTTAAATCTATAATTCCAACAGTACGTCCTTGAGCAATTTCTTTTACCAGGGTTGCCCCTGCTCCTAATTCAATGTCGTCTGGGTGTGCGCCGATAGCGAGTATGTCTATTTTCATTATTTATTTTATTTAGTAACTGTTAGTGAAGGCTTGTTTTAAATCTAAAATTAAATCATCGAAATCTTCTATTCCTACTGAAAATCTCAATAAACCTTCGCTAATTCCTTGTTTTTTTCGTTCTTTTTCCCCTAATAATGCATGGGATGCTTTTGATGGGGCCAATATGGTAGACTCTACACCTGCTAAACTCATGGATGGCTTTATAAGTTGTAAAGAATTTAAAAACTTTTTAGAATTTACCGATTTTTCCAATTCAAACGACAGCATCCCAGTAAAACCGTTCATTTGTTTTTTTGCTAATTGGTGGTTAGGGTGTGATGTAAGTCCAGGATAAAAAACTTGACTTACCAATGGGTTTTCTGTCAACCATTCGGCAATTTGTTTGGCATTATTATTTTGCGCCCACACTCTTAGTGCTAAAGTTTTCATACTTCGCTCCAGTAACCACACTGTATATTCACTTAAACTTCCTCCCAAATTTTTTGCCAAATTCCAAATTTGATCAATGTGTTTTTTTGAAGAAGCGATAGCTCCTGCACAAATATCACTGTGCCCACCTAAATATTTAGTAGCACTGTGAATGATCACATCAATTCCAAAATCTATTGGAGTTTGGTTGATCGGAGAAGCAAATGTATTGTCAATTAAACTCGTTAAACCGTTTTCTCTTGCTAATTTAGAAATCATGGTTAAATCTGTTATTTTCATTAGTGGGTTTGAAGGAGTTTCTACATAAATCACTCGTGTATTTTCCTTTATTTTTGATGCAAAATCCTCCTCTGTAAAACCATCGGTAAAGTCGTATTCAATTCCATATTTAGGAAACTCTTCCACAATAAAATTATAGGTACCTCCATAAATAGTTTGCTGAACAACCACATGGTCTCCCTTATTTAAAAATGCTAAAAGAGCAGTGCTTACGGCCGCCATTCCACTGCTTAATATAAGTCCAGCTTCTGTTTTTTCGAGAGCAGCTATTTTTTTACACAAGGCTTCTTGATTAGGAGTATTAAAATACCTCGGATATCTAGATACTTCTACACCCTCATAAGCATAGGAGCTGGACATATAAAGAGGAGAAATTGCTCCTTTAAACTGCTTGTCCTCCACTTCGCCTATGTGTGTGCAAATCGTGTTAATGCCCAAACTTTTATTTTTCATTTTATAGATTTTAAGTGGTTAAATTTATTAAATACTTGAGAGGTTTGCTATCTTTATGCGATGAAAATTTTACTTACCCATATTAAAGAGTTAGTTCAAGTCCGCGATACCCCGGTAGAAAGACTCTGTGGTGATCAAATGAAAATACTTCCAACCATCAAGAATGCTTGGCTTTACCTTGTCGATGATAAAATTGATGATTATGGCACGATGGACGCTCTACCCAATTTAGAGGCTGATAAACTTATTAATTGCAGTGGAAGAACGGTGTTACCATCATGGTGTGACTCGCACAGCCATCTTGTTTATGCAGGCAATAGAGAACAAGAATTTGTAGATCGGATAAATGGTTTATCCTATCAAGAAATAGCTGCCAATGGGGGTGGAATAATTCATAGCGCAAAAAAACTTCAGGCTACCTCTGAGCAAGACTTATTTTCTCAATCTGAAAATCGTTTAAATGAAGTAATGCGTTTAGGTACTGGTGCTATCGAAATCAAATCGGGCTATGGTCTCACGCTTGATGCAGAATTAAAGATGCTTAAAGTCGCCAAAAAATTAGGGGAAAAACATCCTATAAAAGTGCAAACCACTTTTTTGGGAGCACATGCAGTACCACCAGAATTTAAAAATAATAAACAAGGGTACCTAGATCATATTTGTAACGATATGTTGCCTAAAGTTGCAGATGAAAAACTAGCAACCTTTATCGATATTTTTTGTGAAAAAGGATATTTTACGGTAACAGATACGCATCAATTACTAGTAGCTGGAAAGAAATATAATTTAATACCAAAAATACATGTCAATCAATTTAATGCAATTGGAGGGGTCGAAGCGGGCGTTCAACACCAAGCGCTTAGTGTAGATCATTTAGAGGTTTTAACCGATGATGATCTTTTGGCTTTAAAAGGATCAAAAACAATGCCTGTAGCCTTACCATCTTGTTCTTATTTTTTAAGCATTCCCTACACTCCAGCAAGAAAAATTATTGATGCTGGTTTGCCATTAGCTCTTGCTACAGATTACAACCCAGGCTCCACGCCTAGTGGTAATATGAATTTTGTGGTGGCCACCGCTTGTATAAAAATGAAATTAACTCCGGAAGAAGCTATCAATGCAGCAACAATTAACGGTGCCTACGCAATGGATATTAGCGGCAGTCATGGCAGTATTAGTAAGGGAAAAAGTGCGAGTGTAATTATTACCAAAGAAATTCCATCCTACGCTTATTTACCGTATTCCTTTGGAAGTAATTTAATAGAGCAAGTGATCATTAACGGACAGTTGATGATAAAAAAATATAACCCTAATAGTAAAAATTAATTATTTAAAATTTTATTAAATACCTAGCATATGCAAAAACAACTCATAGAATGTGTTCCAAATATTAGTGAGGGTCGTGATTTAAAAATTATAGAAACCATTGCTCAAATTGTTGAAACAGTTGATGGAGTTAAACTTTTAGATGTTGATCCTGGAAAAGCAACCAATCGTACCGTAATTACTTTTGTTGGGGAACCTCAACCAGTTATTGAGGCCGCTTTTAGATTGATAAAAAAAGCAGCAGAGCTTATCGATATGAGTAAACATTCTGGAGAACACCCCCGGTTTGGTGCTACAGACGTTTGTCCATTGGTTCCTATTTCTGGAATTAGTTTAGAAGAAACTGCTCATTACGCACACCAGTTAGGAAAACGTATTGGAAAAGAACTGGGAATACCTGGTTATTTTTATGAAAAAGCAGCTACCGAGGATAAAAGAAAAAACCTTGCTAATTGCAGAAGTGGTGAGTACGAAGGCTTATCTGCAAAACTATCAGATCCCCTTTGGAAACCTGATTTTGGCGCAACCGTTTATAATAAAGAGGTAGCAAGAACTGGTGCCATTGCAATATCTGCTCGAGATTTTTTAATTGCTTACAATGTTAATTTAAACACCACCTCGACGCGAAGAGCCAATGCGATTGCTTTTGATATTAGAGAAGCAGGAAGAATTAAAAGAGAAGGAAATCCAATTACTGGAAAAAAAATATTAGATGCCAACGGAGAACCCGAGCGAGTTCCGGGTAAACTTAAAGCGGTAAAAGGAATTGGTTGGTTTATCGATGAATACGGAATTGCTCAAATTTCTTATAACCTTACCAATATTACGATTACTTCCATGCATGAAGCTTTTGATGAAAGTTGTAAAGCAGCATTAGCAAGAGGGATCAGGGTGACAGGTTCTGAGATAATAGGATTAATTCCACTGCAAGCCATGTTGGATGCAGCCGATTATTATTTGATAAAACAAAAGCGATCCCTGGGGATTTCAGAAAAGGAAAAAATAAAAGTTGCCGTTAAATCTTTAGGACTAGATGACTTAAAACCCTTTCATCCTGAAGAAAAGATCATCGAATATATGCTAACGAATGATCAAAAAAAATTAATTGATTTTAAATTAAATGATTTTGCAGATGAAACTGCCGGAGAGTCTATGGCTCCAGGTGGCGGTTCTATTTCGGCATATGTTGGTGCTCTAGGAGTTTCCTTAGGGACTATGGTCGCTAATTTATCAGCACATAAAGCTGGCTGGGACGAACGATGGGATTTTTTCTCAGAATGGGCGATAAAAGGGCAAGAATATAAAGAACAACTTTTATTTTTAGTTGATGAAGACACCAATGCTTTTAATAAAATTATCGATGGTTTTAGAATGCCTAAGGACACCGATTTAGAAAAGAAAATACGATTAGACGCAATAGAAGATGCTACCAAATACGCCACCGAAATTCCATTTAAAGTAATGGAAACCTCCTTTAAATCAATGGAGGTGATGCAAGCGATGCTCCAGGATGGTCTAAAAAATTCGCTATCCGATGCAGGAGTTGGGGTACTTTGTGCCAGAGCGGCTGTAATTGGAGCCTACTTTAATGTTAGAATCAATGCTAAAGACATTAAAGACAGGGATTTTGCAACTACTATTTTAAGCAAAGCGGCAATTATTTATGAAAAAACTATTGCTATGGAGCAAGAAACTATTTCTTATATCGATTCACAAATGTGATGATAGGATTAATTTTTTAAACATCGTAATATCCCAACTTAAGATGGCTTATTTTCATATCCATCATCTTAGCTATGAATTTTTTATTATTTCGATAATTTCTATTTTTCTTAAACTTGATAAAATGACCGTTGGAGTGTATGCTAAACCTTTTGTTACTATAGGTTACAAGACGATAATAAGGCACAATCCACGAATAACGATCTAATTTATTTCCAAAATGAACGATCACCCCTTTATCTCGTAATTCAATATTGGCATAACTAATAGCATTGGAGCGACTGTTTTTAGGTTGTAATTGGGCACTTAATTCTTCTATGATGAGTCGGCTCGAACCAACACCTCGCATTTTAATTTTATTAAAAAATGAAAAAGGAGGTCCCACTAAAAGGTCACTTTCCTTTGAATAGTCTATATTTTTATAGGTAGTATTAAAAAGCATTATTGGTTTTTTAAGTTTTCTAGAAACAGCTCCCCATTGGAGAGATGTTGATGTTGTTTCTCTTGAGGCATTTTATCGAACATTCTAACCAGCATTCCTAAGCGAGGATTGGATAAAAAGAAATCGCGATGAACATTCATAAAACGCCAAAATAAGCCATCCCAAACAGCTTGCCATTCTCCTTTTTTATAATTGCTCATTTTCATTAAATAATTACTACCACTGATATAAGGTTTTGAGGCTAATAAGCCTCCGTCTGCAAATTGACTCATACTGTATACATTGGTTACCATCACCCAATCATAGCTATCAATCGATAATTCCATAAACCAACGGTAAACATCATCTGGATCAAACTCACATAACAACATGAAGTTACCTAACACCATCAAACGCTCAATATGATGACAGTAACCAGTAGCTAACAATTTTTTAATAGTGAGATCTATAGGTGGAATACCCGTGGTACCATCGTAAAATGATTGCGGTATCTTCTTTTTAAAATTCCAGAAGTTGGTAGTTCGTGCATCAACCCCTCGGGCCTCGTAAATACCTCTTACAAATTCTCGCCATCCAATGATTTGTCGAACAAAGCCTTCTGTTGAATTAATGGGAATATTGTTATATTTTGCAAATGACAGACATTCTTCGATAACTTTTTTGGGGCTTATTAAACCAACATTTAACATGGGGGTTAAAACACTGTGGTTTAATATAGAATTTTCTGCTACAATAGCATCTTCATAGATACCAAAATCCATAAATCGATACTCAAAAAATTGATGAAGCCATTTATGGGTCAAGTCAAAGTTTATTGGGTAAAGTGGCGCATCGGTAAGGTTTCCTAAATGATTTGAAAAATTTTTAGCAACATAATTTTTTGCTTCTTCATAATAGGAGTCGGTATCTGGAAAAATAATGGGAGGTGGTGTTTTTGTTTTTGGATATTTTTTTCGATTCTGAGTATCATAAGTCCAAGCACCTCCTTCGGGTTTTCCGTCGCTATCGAGAAGTATTCGACTATTTTTTCTTTGTTCAATATAAAAAGAAGTCTGATGGTACTTTTTTTTGTCCAAACTAAAGAAAGAAGTCAAATCATCTTTTGAATTTAAAAATAAGGGGGAAGTAAATTGTTTAAAGGTAAAACCTTCAGCTTTTAACCCCTTATTCAATCTTTTTTGAAGCCAATTGTCTGTGGGATCAATATAATTAATATGGCTGTACCCTTTGCGTTTTAATGCTGGAATAAGAAAACGAATATCAGCTATTTTTTCAATAGATTCAACATAGGTTACCGCTATATTTTTTTCTTTTGTCACATAATCTGCATAACATTTCATGGTTGCTCGGTGAAAAGCAATTTTTTGTTTATGGAATTTATAGTGTTTGAAAAATAAATATTCTTCAACTAAGTAAATAGGTGCTTTGTTTTCAAAAATTGGAGAATTTTGAAATAATTGATGTGGAAAAATTAAGTTTAAACTTTTCATTTGTTTTTTCTGCAGCGTTCGCTACAATATTTTACTGCTTCCCAATCTTTTTTCCATTTTTTTCGCCAACTAAAAGGACGATCACATACTGGACAAATTTTCTGAGGAAGATTTTTTTTATTCATTTTTAAAATTTTGGCACTTGTTCGACTCGTGCATATGGGTGCGTTTCAATTTTTTTTAAGGTATAGTAACTGTTCAGTCCTGAAATTCCTACACTGTTTGTCAGCTCTAAATTGATGTCATTATTGACAATAGCATTTTCTGGGATGATTAGTTGTTCTACTTCACCAATGATCATTATGGTACCATTATTTTTTATATCTAAGGATTCTTTAAAACACATTCCTATTTTTAAATTACTTTCTTTAACAAAGGGAGCTTTAAAATTTACTTGATACTCCTCAGTTAATTTGCAACGCTCAAATTCTGATACTTCGGAATCAAATTTAGCAGAGGTATAATGTGCCTTTTTTATAAATTCAGGATGAATATGATTTATGGTGTACTGTCCAGTCTTTTGGATATTGGTATAGGTATGTCCAAACTTTAATCTTCTGGGTCTTGATATAAATCCCAATAGCGGAGGATTACTACCTAAGTGTACAACAGAACTAAATATAGCCAAATTTGTTTTGCCTTCATCGTCAATAGTACCAATCAAATTTGCCGGCTTAATTCCGGTAATTGAATTGATAATTTTTAATCTCGATACACGATCTAATTCTTGTATTTGTTTATGAGTAAATATCATATTAACGATTGTTTACATGGGTTTTAATTATACGCTTCTTCTCTTTTTGGACTATTGGATGTTTTTTATGATTCCATATTTTTGTTCGTGCAGTTTTGGCACTCTGCTTTAAATCGACAATAGGCTTGGGATAATGAGTCCCTATATCAAGGCCATAAAATAGTTGTTCCATCGCTGTCATGTTCCAAGGTTCATGGAGGTGCGAAATAGGAATATCAGCTAGTTCGGGAACCCATTTTTTTATAAACAAACCTTCTGGATCATGTTCATATGAGTTTTTAACTGGATTGTATAACCGAATGGTATTTATTCCTGTTGTTGCGGCTTGCATCTGAAATTGGGGATAATGAATTCCTGGTTCGTAATCTAAAAAAAGGGTTGCGAGATGATAAACACCATCACGCCAATCCTGATCTAAATTCATCGTAAAAAAAGAGACTAACATCGCACGCATTCTAAAATTAATCCATCCTGTTTGAATAAGTGCCCGCATGCAAGCATCAACGAGTGGATAGCCGGTTTTACCAAGTTTCCATGCATCAATATAGTGTTGATTTTTTTCATGGATTAAAAACTCATAGCCTTTATTAATACAATGAGTTTCATAAGAACATTCGACCTCAAATTTTTGGATAAAATGACAATGCCACTTTAATCGGGTTAACATCCCATTAAAAGCCCTTTTGTTGTGTTGTCGATTTGGGTGTTTACTAACAAACTGAAAGACTTGTTTTATACTCAAATTACCCCAAGCTAGAAAAGGAGATAGCCTACTACAACTTGATCTACTCTCGTGGGGTTTCGAAATATGTTTATGATAATTAGCACCTCTAAGTTCAGTAAAAGAGTTTAAATATTTCCAAGCATTTTTTGCTCCTGCAGGTTGAAATTGTTTAGGATAATTTTTAAGTGTTTTTTCGAATGCTTTAGGTAATAAAAAAGGATGTGATATTTTTTTAAATTTTGCACGAGAATAATTGTTTGGTAAAAGGGGCTCGCTCATGGTTGTATACCATTTCTTGTTCCAATCTACTCTGTTTTTTATACCTCTAAGGACCCCATCTCTCTGAGACTGAGACCAAACAATATGATTTTTTTTAGAAAACAATTCAATTTGTTGATCTCGATACCACGTTTTTGCTATGCCACTTTCACGATAACTATAGATGTTTTTAATTTTACAATTGTTGTTTAAAAAACAAAATACATCTAAAGCCTCCCCGTAAAATAACTCAACATTCCGATGGTACTTTGTTAACTCCAAATTAAGCCCTTGAATCGAATGATAAATAAACTGTAAATGTCTGTTGCTGGTATCTAAATGTTTCATTAAACTTGGCTCAAACATAAATACAATGAGATAAGGCAGACCCGATTTTTCTGCGAGAAATAATGGTTCATGATCTTGCAATCGTAAATCACGCTTTAACCAAACTATATTGATTTCTTTTTTTATCAAAAGATTAATTCTTTTTTACATTTTTTCCAGTACGAGAAAAAACTCGGATAATATCCTTTAATATCAAAAATAAAATCTCTTGGGAAACTATTCCCGCTGTAATGTGAGTTGAGCGGATGTTCCTTAAAGTTGACATCGTTTGGAGAATGATCTAAAATAAAATCAGTAAACTCACCAACGTATATCTGAATAGTATCAATATTATTTTTGCAAAATTCCAACATAAAATTCATACTGTTCAGCGATATTGGATATTGATTGAAGTGAGAGGGTTCAAGTAAAAGTATTCTATTGGCAAGAATTTCTTGACCCCAAAGGGGATCTAAATTGTAAAAATTATAAATATAGGTAGGCCTTTTTGCATCAATTTTGATGAAGGTTTTTTCTGGTAAAGGTGTATTGAGCAAGCAAGCATCAGTCTCTAGAAGTTCTTTTGGTATTTGTAAATTCTGAAAATCGTCATAAGAGACATCTAAAAAAGTATTCGTTTGCTTTGTAAAACAATACTTATTTATATTGTTTTGATTTGCAAAATATTTTTTATTGGAGTTTGTTCCAGCAACCCATTGCCAACTTAAAGCATTACTTGCCCAATCTGCATCTAAAAGATGGTAATACATCCATTTTGCAGGAATACGCCATTGACTTTGCGCTACATTACATGCTAATGAGGCGATATACATTCGAAGATGATTGTGCATGTAACCATTTTCGTAAAAGTTGATAATAGCATTATCTATAGCTTCTATACCGGTATTGGCTTCTACAATAGATTTCGAAATTGCAGTGTTGGATACTTTAAGTTGTTTGTTTTTTAAATCAAAATTAATATCATTTCCCTTGGCTATCCATACCTGTTGCCAATAATCTCTCCAAGTTAGTTCTTGGATAAACTTTTCTGATTGTTCTACCGAATACCCTGAACTTAAAACTTGTTGAAAAATATCTTTTGTAGAAATAATACCTCTTGAAATATAGGGAGAAAGGTAAGAAACTGAACCATTGATGAAATTTCTAGTGCTCGCGTATTTAACCGGATTTATTTGATGAATACGCTTTTGTACATCAGAAAAGAATAAAGGGAAGTTTATATTTTTCACAAGATTAATTTGCGTAAATATATTAAATGTTTAACTATTTTGCAATTTTGTTAAACATTTAGTTAAGAAGAAAAAAGATATAACAATCGTACGCGTGATTTATCGTTGCATTTTAAAAATTACGATCGCATGAGGAAAAGTAATAGAGGCTAGCAAAGCAACAAAAAGAAGATTAAATAGCGCAGGATTGTCATTAGTAAAGTAAGATAGTAAACAAATACCTACAACAGACAATCCCCAATACAAAAAAGAAACCCTAAGGTATTTAATGACATTGGCTAAGTTAGTTTTTCCATAGATACTTATTATTTGATCATTTAGAGAAGGAAGTGCATGCCAAACAATAAAGTATATGGCAAAAGACCACAATAACGTAGAGTTACTGAACAAAATGTAAAACAAAATAACATATGCTATTTCTTTAATTAGTGGTATCCATTTGTATTGTTTGATTGAATAAACAAAATAAAAGATTAAAAGAATCCCAAAAGTGATGAATAAAAAATAATTAAAAAAAGTAGTAGTCAAATTAATATTAGTGATGTCATAAACAATGATAAAAACCTCGTTACTATGTGTTTGGAATATTAAAAAAAAGATTAACAAACCATAGGTTAAATATAAAAGATATTTTGACCAGTGTGTTGTTTTAATTTTTTCTATTAAGTGTTGCTCGCCAAAATGATAACCACTAATTAAAATGAAAATCAATAAACCGAGACTTGGAAAAATTAAAAAGACACAAAAACTAGATAGCACCAAAAACACATAAATGGAAAGTTTAGTCCTAAAATTATACTTCTTTTCACCACTAAAATTCCCGATAAGTTTTAAATCGTTTGAGCCATGAAGTACTCCAAGACTTAAAACGAAAATGTAAGCAAGTAAATTTTCAATATCAATTCCAAATTGTGTAGTTATCCACAAAAAGAAAAAAGTTAGTAATAATTTGACAGTATTTAACTTCAATTTTTATTAATTAGATACTAAATATATTAAAAATAAAATAAAATAATAATAAAAGAATTTTTTTTTGTTTAATTATTTATTATGTTTGTTAAACTTTTAAAAACAAATATATTATGAAAACACTTTTAAGTATGATTGCTTTAGTTCCTGAAATGGCTTCAACTGACTATGTAGGATTTACATTTTTCGTAGGTTGTATGGCTATGATGGCAGCTTCAGCATTTTTCTTTTTGTCGTTAAACCAATTTGATAGTAAATGGAGAACTTCTGTTCTTGTATCTGGTTTAATTACTTTCATTGCAGCAGTTCACTACTGGTACATGAGAGATTATTTTGCATCAACTGGAGATTCGCCAGTATTTTTTCGCTACGTAGATTGGATCCTAACAGTTCCTTTAATGTGTGTTGAATTCTACCTAATATTAAAGGTAGCAGGTGCTAAACAAAGTTTAATGTGGAAAATGATAGGTTTATCAGTTGTTATGTTAGTAACAGGATATTGGGGTGAGGCAGTAGCTACTGACCAAGCAGCCCTTTGGGGAGCAATCTCTGGAGCAGCTTATTTCTGGATTGTTTATGAGATCTGGTTAGGTGGTGCGAAAAAACTTGCCGAAGCAGCTGGAGGAGATGTTCTTAGCGCACACAAAATTCTATGTTGGTTTGTACTTGTTGGATGGGCTATCTATCCAGTAGGATATATGGCTGGTACTGAAGGATGGTACAGTGGAATTTTTGGTGGTCTAGACATGGATGTTATCTATAACATTGGTGATGCTATTAACAAAATAGGATTTGGTTTAGTAATTTATTCTTTAGCAGTTAAAAAACAAGCTTAATACAATTACAAAACAAATAATTTTTTAAAAAGCGTAATCACAAATGGTTACGCTTTTTTTTTAATATTATACTTTAACAACATTTGATTAAGCTTTATAATTTACGATAGCTAATTATAAAAAAACTTCCGATATGACTCATAAAAATAATATTGTAGAAACTCTTTTTAACCTTTTCTTATCAGAGAATACTCGCCTAAAAACAGAAAAAATAATTTTAAAAGTGGCCTTGGTAAGTTTTTTTATTCATTTAGCACTCATTTATTTAATGAAACTTGAATTTATAAACTTTTCTTCAAATTCAGAGCTACTTCAAAATCCAATTTCGGCTATATATACTCCATTTTCTTTTATTCTTATCTATGAAGTATATTTATTAATTTATTACCTACCTAAGTCATTTACAACCTACATCACAAAGCAATACGAAATTATAACATTGATTATCATACGGAAGTTATTTAAGGATTTATCTGCGCTAGAACTTACTGAAAACTGGTTTGAGGTTAAAGGTGATTTACAGTTTACTTACGATTTAGTTGCCTCTATTATACTATTCTATTTAATATTTTTATTCCAAAAACAAGGAAAAATAAAATCGATAAAAAAAGTAACTATCAGACCTTATATAGAAAGATTTGTCAATAAAAAAAAGTTAATCGCAGTTGTTTTAGTGCCGTTTTTCTTTTTCATGGCCCTTTATACATTCATGGACTGGTCGGCTGGCATTTCATTAATTTCCAATGACTTACTGACTTTTCAAAGTGTTAACAACTTGTTTTTTGATAAATTTTTTACCGTACTTATTTTGGTGGATGTAATTTTACTACTATTATCGTTCTTTTACACCGATCAATTCCACAAAATCATCAGAAATTCAGGGTTTGTTATTTCTACCATTTTAATAAGAATGTCTTTCGGCGTGAACGGATTAATAAGTACCATATTAATTGTTGTAGCCGTGCTTTTTGGACTAGCAATCATTAAAATTCACAATAATTATGAGAAAAATGAATTAACCTAAACAGTAGTTATTTAATCGAATTTATTGGTAAACTGATTAAAAAAAATTACTTAATAATCACTTTCTGTAAACTTTTTTTATTGTTTGTAACAGCTTCAATAAAATAAACCCCAGAGTTTAAACTGCTAACATCGATCCTGTCTGTGTTATTACTTTTTTCAAGAATTAATTTACCTTGAAAGTCATATAATTTTAATTTAACAATGGGCTCTTTTGAAGTTAGATTAATTTCATTTTTTACTGGATTTGGATAAATTTTTACAGCTTTTGCATTTTGAGAATTAATCGTATTCTCGATATTCAACGGATTTTCTTGATAGATCCTTACATAGTCAATAATCATTGAGCTTTCCTGGTATTGCGGATCGACAGGCCCTGCAACACCACCCATAGCAACATTAAGTAACATGTATTGATCTTCAAAAAACGGCCAAGTATTTTCGTCTTTAATTACTGGGTTGTAGGTATAAAAACCAACTCCATCTAATAAAAAGGTAATTTGATCGGGAGACCAATTTACTGAATACACATGAAATTGACTCTCTAGATTACTAGCAATGGTTCCTCCTGAATTTGGATTACCCCCAAAACAACAAGGTGTGTGCAATGCACTTCCAATATAATTAATATCTTCTGAAGGAAAAATACCATGTTCCATAATATCAACCTCTCCACAAGCTGGCCAATTTGTTGTTCCAAAAACTGGGTCCCAATAACCTCCATTTTCATTTATATTTTTTCCTAACATCCAAATTGCTGGCCAAGTTCCTAACTCTAATGGCAACTTAGCTCTTACATCAACTCTACCGTAAGTAAATGCAAACTTAGAATTAAGTCGTGCAGAAGTATAATTTTTTGTTAAGTTCTGATCTGTAAACGTTTCTTTTTTTGCAACAATGTTTAAAAATCCTGAATCATCAACATACGAATTGTCTATTCGATTAGTATAATGTTGCTCTTCACCGTTTGCCCAACCCACTCCGGGAATAATCACTTGAGTTTGATGATGCCATTTACTAGGATTGACAATTCCAGGTGTTTCGAAATTATCTTCCCAAACCAAATAGTTGTATTCAACATCTACTTCATTAGGATCTGATGGTGAAGATCCATCATCTATAGTATCGATTAAGAAAGATCCCGAAACCGAAAAACCACCATCTATAAAAAGAGTTAACCTGTTATAATAACCCGAAGCGTCTACAGGTGTAGTACCATCTGAACTCAATACTGCATCAGAAAAGTCAAAAGTAAGATTATCGGTCCAACCAGTATTATATGGAATATCTAAAGCGACTTCAACGTCTGGATTTAAACCGTTTTCTAATTTTAAAACGATATTATGTGATTCGGAATCAAAACTATAAAACGATAAGGAAATAGTATTTTGAAAATCCAAATCAATAGGATTATTCAAATCTATATAAAAGCCTTGCCACGGTTCCGATCCATCATTATAAAATTCACCAACTACATTTTGACTGTCATTAGGGTCAGTAAAAAATGCAAACGCTGTTCCTCCAAAAGGGATAAACTCGTCGGAAGAATCGGAAAAATCAAGAGGCATTATCTGACCAAATATGAACGATGAAAAGAAAAAAAAAGTACAAAGTAATTGAATATTGAATTTCATATAACTATTTTAAAGAAGTTGAACTACCAATTTATAAGTCAAAAATATTAAAAAATAGTAATGGTCACAATACTTTAACAATATATCTAAATGGAAAAAGTATCTTTGTCACTTTGTTAATCAGTATTTGTGGACTCCTATTTTCAAAAATTTTCATCATCAGTTAAAAACATAAAACTTCCTGAAAAGTTTACATTTCCATTTTATTATGAACCTCATCCGTTGTGCAAACTTGCCGCTAATGAAGTACAAAACTATTTATTAGATCAAAAGGATTTTAATCATAATTTTGGACTGAAACCAAACAAAAAAGGTTTAGTACTAGGAAAAATGTTTGGAATCTTAATTGTCCTTGATAAAAAAGGAGAAATTGGATATTTAACAGCTGTTTCAGGTAAAATGGCTGGAACTAACTGTCATAAAATATTTGTACCGCCAGTGTATGATATGCTAAAAAAAGAGTCTCCATTTTTAAATGAAGAAAAGATATTAAATAAAATAAATACTAACATTGAAAAACTAGAAAAGGATTCCACCTATGTAGCTTTAAAAGTAAAACTAGCTTCTGAAAAAACAAAAGCTAGCATAGATATTTCTAAACATAAAGAACATCGAAAAAAAACAAGAAAAAAAAGAAAAATTAAACGACTAAAAGCTATTTCAGAATTATCAGGAAAATCTTTACAAATACTTCAAGAAAAATTAAATAACGATAGCATTAAAGAGAAACAATTAATTAATAATGTGAGACGCTATTGGATTTATCAAATAGACACTATTACTGATGAATTGTCTTTCTTTAGTAATCAAATTTTTAATTTAAAAAAGTTACGTAAAACAAAATCTGCAAATTTACAACAGTATTTATTTGAGCAATATCAATTTTTAAATTCAAAAAAAGAAACTAAAAATTTAATTCAATTGTTCTCCGAAAAAAACAATCAAAATATCCCTGCAGGTGCAGGAGAATGTGCTGCCCCTAAGTTATTACAATACGCATTTTTAAATGATTTAGAACCTGTAGCTATGGCAGAATTTTGGTGGGGGAAATCACCAAATAAAGAAATTCGAAAACACCAACAATTTTATCCATCTTGTCAAGGAAAATGCAAACCCATATTAAAACACATGTTGTCGGGTATTGAAATGGATACGAATCCTATGCTTCAAAACCCAGCCATAGGCAAAGAATTAGAGATTGTTTTTGAAGACAATGAACTAATTGTAATCAATAAACCTGCTGATTTTTTATCGGTTCCAGGAATCCACATTCATGATTCTGTGTTCACCAGAATTAAACAGCAAATAAAAAACATATCAGGTCCCATTATTATACATCGATTGGATATGGCTACCTCAGGTCTTTTAGTATTGGCAAAAAATAAAAGAGCTCATAAAGAAATACAAAGCCAATTTATTAAAAAAACAGTAAAGAAAAGATACACTGCTTTGATAGCGGGAAACCTTATTAAAAATAGGGGTAGCATAAATTTACCCTTAAGAGTTGACTTAAACGATCGTCCAAGACAATTAGTTTGCTACGAGTTTGGAAAAAAAGCAACTACTCACTGGGAGGTCATAAAGCGAAGCAAGGGTAGTACCAAAATATATTTTTACCCTATATCTGGTAGAACTCACCAATTAAGGGTACATGCAGCTCACGCTCTGGGATTGAATTCTCCTATAATAGGAGATGATTTATATGGTAATAAATCGAAACGATTGTATTTACATGCTGATAGTTTGGAATTTAAGCATCCTCTTACTCAAATGATAATGAAATTTAATAGAACAGCAGATTTTTAAAGAGAAAATAACTCCAATACCAATAATTTACAATAACTCCAGTAATTCTGAGGCTGATGCTATTTTATTAAATTGATGATGGCTTACTTTTTTTGTTACCATTTCATGTTCCCAAGTTATATGAAATGGAATATGAATGGCATATGCACCTATCTCTAGAACAGGAAGAACGTCTGATTTAAGAGAATTACCAATCATTAAAAATTGATTAGAGGTAATATCTAAATGTTGCAGTAATTTTTGGTAATTATCGGGTTGCTTATCACTCATTACCTCTATGTGATGAAAATAATTTTCTAAACCTGATTTTTTTAATTTACGCTCTTGATCCAATAAATCTCCTTTGGTAGCCATGACCAAGCGGTATTTAGAAGAAAGTTTTATTAAGGTTTCTTCAATTCCATCTATTAATTTGATTGGTTTAGAAAGCATTTCTTTTCCTAATTCTATAATTTTAGATACCGTCTCAAGTGGTATTCTATTTTTTGAGAGTGCGATAGCAGCTTCTATTAAAGATAAGGTAAACGGCTTAATTCCATAACCATATAAGGGTAAGTTTTTAATTTCAACTTCAAATAAAAGTTGCTTACAATCTTCTTTTGAAATGTAATTTTTTAAAAGTTTACAAAATTCATTTTCGGCATCTCTAAAAAAAGGCTCATTTACCCATAAAGTGTCATCTGCATCAAATGCAATCACTTTTATATTTCGATACATAGTAGAACTATCTTATTAATTTTTTGTACTTAATTCGTTTGGGTAATAAATCACCGCCAAGACGCTTCTTTTTGTTTTCCTCATATTCACTAAATCCACCTTCAAAAAAATAGACTTGACTATCTCCCTCAAAAGCAAGAATATGAGTACATACTCGATCTAAAAACCACCGATCATGCGAAATAACTACTGCACATCCCGCAAAGTTTTCCAATCCTTCCTCCAAAGCACGAAGGGTGTTAACGTCTAAATCGTTTGTAGGTTCATCTAACAGCAATACATTTCCTTCTTCTCGTAATGTCATTGCTAAATGCAAACGATTTCTCTCACCACCTGAAAGCATGGAAACTTTTTTATTCTGTTCACTTCCACCAAAATTGAAACGACTCAAGTAAGCTCTTGAATTTACTTGTTTTCCTCCCATCATGATTAACTCTTGACCATCGCAGAAATTTTGCCATATCGATTTTTCCGAATCGATATTTGCGTGCGCTTGATCTACGTATGCTATCTGAGCAGTTTCGCCAACATTAAAATCTCCGCTGTCAGACTTTTCTTGACCCATGATCATTTTAAAAATAGTCGTCTTTCCAGCACCATTAGGACCTATAATTCCGACAATCCCTGCTTGCGGTAGGTTAAAATTTAAATTTTCATACAGCAATTTATCACCAAATGCTTTAGACACTCCTTTAGCTTCAATGACATTTGTTCCTAATCTAGGACCGTTTGGAATATAAATTTCTAATTTTTCATCCAATTGTTTTTGGTCCTGACTCATTAACTTATCATAGTTTTTAAGTCGTGCTTTTTGCTTGGTTTGTCTTCCTTTTGCGCCCTGTCTGACCCAATCTAATTCTCGTTCTAGTGTTTTTTGACGTTTAGAGGCTGTTTTACTTTCTTGTTCTAATCGTTTAGATTTTTGATCCAACCAAGACGAATAATTTCCTTTCCAAGGGATACCCTCGCCCCTATCCAACTCTAAAATCCAACCAGCTACATTATCCAAAAAATACCGGTCATGGGTAACGGCAATTACTGTTCCTTTGTATTGAGACAAATGATGTTCTAACCAATGAACACTTTCTGCATCTAAATGGTTCGTAGGTTCATCAAGTAACAAAACGTCGGGTTCTTTTAATAATAACCTGCACAAGGCAACTCTTCTTCTTTCTCCTCCAGATAGGACTTTAATTGGAGTATCTCCCGGGGGAGTTCGAAGCGCATCCATAGCTATTTCTAATTTGGTATCTAACTCCCAAGCATTGGTAGCATCAATTTTATCTTGTAATTCAGCTTGTTTAGTCATGAGTTCTTCCATTTTTTCAGGATTTTCATAGACTTCGGGTAAGCCAAACATATCGTTAATTTTATTGTACGCATCAAGAACATCCACTACCTCTTGAGCACCTTCTTTAACAATCTCTATGACAGTTTTAGAATCGTCTAATTGAGGTTCTTGTTCCAAATAGCCAACCGAATAGCCATCAGCAAAAACAACATCTCCACGATAGTTGGTATCAACACCTGCTATAATTTTTAAAAGGGTAGATTTACCACTACCATTTAAACCTAAAATTCCAATTTTTGCTCCATAAAAAAAACTCAAATAGATGTTTTTGAGAACAGGTGTTTGAGAATTCTGGTAGGCTTTTGTAACTCCAGACATGGAGAAAATCACTTTTTTATCATCTGACATAAATCTACTTTTTACAACAAATTATACATATACTAAACTCTTCCTTTTAAGGCATTGAAAACCCATGCGTTGGCAAAGAATCCAATTCCAACTGAAGCAAATCCCCATCCTGCAACATCATCATAACGAAATGCACCTAGGCCTATCAAAACAAAACCCATTATTATCATAATAAATGTTGCCCATGCTAAAACTGTATTTTTATTCATACTCATATTTAATCAAATTAATTAACTTTTCTTGATTTAGAAAAATCACTGTTGTTTTACAACAAATATCGGGATTTTTAAATAAATAAAGCGCCCAATTGGGTGCTTTATTACTATACTGGTAGAAAGCCCATTTTACCTTGTTGGTAATCTCGAAGGGCTTCCATGATTTCTTTTTGAGTATTCATAACATAAGGACCCCAGCTTGCAACTTTCTCATTAAAGGGAGTGCCAGAAAGAAATAATAATTGACTTTTGCCTTTTCCAAATAGTGATATTCCTTCACCATTTTTATGAAATTGAAGAAATTGATTTTCATCTTTTTTTAAACCAACTGTATCATTTACTAGTACATTCCCATTTAATAGATATAACATTGATTGATGCTTTTTAGGAATATTTAATTCATATTTCCCTCCTTCATCAATTGTTATCATAAACGCATTCACAGGTGTTTGCGTTTCTATTCTTCCATATACTCCCTGTAAATTACCAGCTATAATTTTAGTGATCACTTTTTTATCATCAGAAATGACTTCTCTAAAAGCTTCATTTTTTACATGTTGGTAGTTTGCTGGAATCATTTTTTTATGAGCTGGTAAATTTAACCAAAGTTGAATACCTTCTAATGTCCCCCCTTTTTTTACAAAATCTTTTGAAGGTCCTTCTGCATGGATTATTCCCCTACCCGCTGTTGTCCATTGCACATCTCCTGCCTCCACAAGGCTTTCATTATTTAAAGAATCACGATGCAACTGTTCGCCTTGTATTAAAAAGGTAATAGGTTCAAATCCTCTATGAGGATGTGGGCCTAAATCGAATGGATTATTATTTTCATCAATTTCATAAGGCCCATAATGATGTAATAAAACAAAGGGATCAACCATTTCTATTTCGTTGGTAGGCAAAGGTTGCCTTAGTTTAACTGGTCCCATATTTACAAAATCACTCCTGCCTATATTTTTAATTGTATTTAGTTTCATTTTCTATTTCCACAGTTGTGGTTTCTATTTAATTAATAATTTTATATAGTTTCCATGGAAACTATTTTTGTAAAAAAATACTATCGTATTTTATCTAAAAGATCACTTAATTGAATTGCTTCTTCATTACTTAAATTATGCATTAGATCTTCTTTAAATTCTGAATCTATTTTCTTTAATAATTTCAATCCCTCCTTAGTAATTTCTATATGTACTATCCTTCTATCCTCAGGACAATCAATTCTATTAATCAAATTTTTAGCACATAATTTATCCATTAATCGTGTGGCATTAGGTGCCCTTTCCAACATCCTATCTTTAATTGTTTTAACACTGATAGCCGCTCCAGATCCTCTTAATATTCTTAAAATATTAAATTGTTGTGGAGATATTCCATAGGGTTTGAAAAACTCATTTTGTAAGCTATTTATCCAATTTGCAGTATAAATGATATTTAATAATGCTTTTACTTTATTGTTTGGAAACGTAGTCTTGATGTCTTTTGAAATATCTCCCATTGTATCAGTTATATTGCTTTTTCGAAATTTTTAATTTCTAAATTTAATTGATCATTTAAATTAGAATCTGATAGTTCATTTTCTGAAAAATTAGAAATAAATGAGGGCAATAAGAATTCAGCTACCAAATCTGCTCCCATTCTTGGAAATGTATTTTTAGCTATATCAAAAACAGAAGCTCCTCCTCGTTCACCAGGAGATGTTGCCATTAATAACATCGGTTTATTATTCCACAATTTACCATCAACTCTAGACATCCAATCATAAATATTTTTAAAAGCTACACTAAAATTCCCATTATGTTCTGCCAGAGAAACAATCACTCCATCAGAAGATTTTATTTTATCTAAAAATAACTTTGCATTTTCAGGAATGCCTTGTGCTTCTTCATAATCGATTCCATATAAAGGCAATTCATAATCATTCAAGTCAAGAATTTCAGATTCAACATTAGATATTTTATCTGCTACATAAGCAGCTAGTTTTTTGTTGATGGAGTTTTTACTATTACTCCCCGCAAAGGCAATTATTTTTTTCATTAGTTTATTTTTTTATTAAATACATAAGATACTACCATAAGAATAAATGCAATCAAAGCCCAGTTGATACAAAGTAAATTATTTTATTACGTTTCATAATTATTTTGTTTTAATTAAGGTACAAATGTAAAATAAATAATTTTATATTCCTAGGTATATATTTCCAAGGTGTACATTTTTTCAATTTGTAATAAATACTATCAATGATAATAGGAAAGTTTGTATTTTAGCCCAAAGCAATAAATACATGGATTTAGACTTCAACAAAAACGAAGATCACAATAAATTATTAAACTCCAAATTTAAGCAACGATTTGCAAAAGTTAAGCTTGGAGGTGGTAAAACTAGAATCGAGAAACATCATGCCAAAGGTAAAATGACTGCTCGAGAGCGAATAGATTATTTATTTGATCCCAAATCAAAAAGTATAGAAATTGGAGGATTTGCTGGATATAAAATGTATGAGGATCATGGTGGTTGTCCTAGTGGTGGTGTTGTTGTTAAAATTGGTTATGTTAGTGGAAAACAATGTATTGTTGTAGCCAACGATGCTACTGTAAAAGCCGGCGCTTGGTTTCCTATAACAGGGAAAAAAAATTTAAGGGCACAAGAAATTTCTATTGAAAATAACTTACCTATTATTTATCTGGTCGATAGTGCTGGAGTATATCTTCCTTTACAAGATGAAATATTTCCCGACAAAGACCACTTTGGCCGTATTTTTAGAAACAATGCTGTCATGAGTAGTATGGGCATCACCCAAATTTCTGCTGTTATGGGAAGTTGTGTTGCTGGTGGAGCCTATTTACCCATTATGAGTGATGAAGCTTTAATCGTAGACAAAACAGGAAGTATATTTTTAGCCGGAAGCTATTTAGTAAAGGCAGCTATTGGCGAAAGTATAGATAATGAAACGTTGGGAGGAGCTTCAACCCATTGCGAAATTAGCGGAGTTACCGACTATAAATCTAAAAATGACAAAGGTGCCTTAGAAACTATTAAAAACATTTTTTCAAAAATTGGAGATTATGAGAAAGCTGGTTTTAATAGAGAGAAATCATTAAAACCTAAAAATGATCCAAAAGAAATTTATGGCATTCTACCAAAATCAAGAGCTGATCAATACGATATGCGTGAAATTATTAAACGTATTGTCGACGATTCTTTATTCGAAGAATATAAGAAAGATTATGGAAAAACCATCTTAACAGGATATGCCAGAATTGATGGATGGGCCGTTGGAATTGTTGCTAATCAAAGAAAATTAGTAAAGTCTAAAAAAGGCGAAATGCAATTTGGAGGGGTTATTTATAGCGATAGCGCAGACAAGGCAACTCGTTTTATTGCTAATTGTAACCAGAAAAAAATTCCTTTAGTATTTCTTCAAGATGTAACTGGATTTATGGTGGGCAGTAAAAGTGAACACGGAGGTATCATAAAAGATGGAGCTAAAATGGTAAACGCGGTAAGCAATAGTGTGGTCCCTAAATTTACAATTATTATCGGGAATTCTTACGGAGCTGGAAATTATGCAATGTGTGGTAAGGCATACGATCCAAGACTCATAACAGCCTGGCCAAGCGCTGAATTGGCTGTAATGAGTGGAAATAGTGCCGCAAAAGTTTTACTGCAAATTGAAGCAGCATCGCTGAAAAAACAAGGTCAAAAGATAACTACAAAATTAGAAAAAGAACTCTACGAAAAAATAAAATCAAAGTACGACGAGCAAGTATCTCCCTATTATGCTGCTTCTAGATTATGGACTGACGCAATCATAGATCCTTTAGAAACCAGGAACTGGGTTTCCATGGGAATAGAGGCTGCTAATCATGCACCCATAAAAAAGAAATTTAATTTGGGGGTGATTCAGGTTTAAAAATTAAAAAACACAAAACAACTTAAGGTATATTGATCAAAAATTTCATAAATTGCTGTATATTAATGAACTAAAACAAATTTTTATGAAACAACTTACAATTATTTTTGCTTTCATGGTTTTATGGGGCTGTCAAGAAGCTACCGAAACTACGAATCCATTCGAAGATTTTAATACCAATAAGGAAATGGCAGATCGTGCTTACAACCTATTTGAAGCTGGAGATTTAGAAAATATGGCTGCTATGTGGTCAGAAGATATGTTTTGGTCTCCTGCTAATACAAATGACTCCTTATCGAAAGATCAATGGAAACAGGCAATGAAAGGATGGCACGCAGAATTTGAAAACTTTAAATTTTCTGATCGCCAATATTACCCTGGTGTAGATGAAGAGTTTGTACCTAATGGTTCTGTTAGAGTTTATGGGACTTGGAGTTCAACTCACAAAGCAACCGGTAAAAATACTGAAACAAAATACTATGCTGTAATCGAGTATGATGAAAATAATCTAGGAAAAGGAACCATGGAATGGTTTGATCTTGGTGGTGTTTTCGATCAAGTAGAAGATGAAGAAGAAGAGTAAAAGAACATCTCATTATTTTAAAAAAAGCACAAGTATTTTGTGCTTTTTTTATTGAATTAACTCGGTAGCTTGATGTAAATCATTAAGGATCTCAGAGCGTCTAATTTTACCGGTTTCAGTATAGAAAAATTTAGAATAAGTATATATTTTTTTTGGTCGTTCGTATTTTGATAAATTTAAAAAAACTTCTTTGAAATCCGGGAGTTCTTTTTTAAAATCTTCCTCAATAATCAAAATCAACTGGTAGCCGAAAATTTCCTCTTTTTCAGAAGAAATAATAAATGGGCGATTCATGTAAATAGCTAATTTAGCCTCTATCTGTTCAGGGAATAATTTTACTCCTCCACTATTAACTACATTATCTAATCTACCTAAATATTCAAACATATTGGTTGAAATTAATTTTACTACATCGTTGGTAATAATCTTAATATTTGATACGTTTGGAGCTTCGATTACAAGACATTCTCGCCGGTCTACAGAAAAATTAACATTGGGAAGCGCAGCATAGTAATTTGATTTTGCTTTACCGTTTATTGCTTTTACTGCAACATGACTTACGGATTCAGTCATTCCATAGGTAGCAAAAACTTCCGTGCTCACATGTTGTAATTGTTTATTTAATTTTTCGGAAATAGCAGCACCTCCAACTATTAATTTCTTTACTTTATTCAAATGTTTTAATGAATAGCGAACTTGAAAAGGTACCATCGCAACAAAATCATATGTTTTATCATTTTGACCCAAGGGGTCTTTTTGAGGTCCCGTAAAATATAGATCCCAACCCAAAGTCATGGCTCGAACCAACATCATTTTACCGGCAATGTAATTGGCTGGCAAACATAAAAGAGCTTTTGTCTCACTTGGTAATTTAAAAAAAGCCCCCGTAGCTATCGCACTGTTAATCATTTGGTTTTTTAAAATATTTATTTTTTTTGGAGTTCCAGATGTTCCAGAAGTCATTATTACTATATGTTTCTTTTTGTTAAGCCATTCTTTGATAAATTTACCAATCACTTTCTCATAAGGAACCGTAGATTCCTCAAAATTTAAAGCCAATTCATGTAAAGCATCAAATCGGTATGAAAGACCATTTAGTTTAAATTTTGGATGAATGTATATGCTAGTAGACCTCACTGTTTACTTATAGTTTTTCTTAAATTGAATCTTTTTTTAGGGGTGAAACTTTTCCAAATAATTTACCTTGCCAGTCGGTCCACTTATACTTCCATGCCATCACAGCTAATAATACCGGGTATACAATAAATACAGGTAATACCACCTCAATCCCTTTACTTGGATCTGAAAGATCTAGCAAAATAGAATTGGTTTGAAAAACAGTCCAATCACTTGTTACTAATAATGCGATTGTTAAATTAGTACCTGCATGAAAGCCTAAGGACAATTCCATTCCTTCATCCATTAACGTTATAATTCCTAGAAAAAGCCCGGTTCCTATGTAATAAATCATAGCTATGTTACCTATCTTATCCACCTCTGGATTAAAAAAGTGTAAACTTCCAAATACAATAGATGTCAATAGTAATGGAATCCATTTATTTCTGGCAGCTATTCCAATGCCTTGCATTAAATAACCCCTAAAAAAATATTCCTCAAAACTAGTTTGTAATGGAATAAAAACTATAACTATTAAAAACATGATTGAAAAGGATTTCCATTCAAACTGAAACAAATAATTATCAGGGTTGTTGTAAAAATCTAATGCCGTTGAAGTAATACTTAAAAAAGCTATGATACCAAAACCAAAGAAGAAGCGTTTCCAATCAATTTTCTTTCTAGAAGTCGTTAATTGAAGAAAAGATTGATGATGTAAAAATTTAATAACTGCTAATAATGTAACAAATCCACCTAAAAAAGTCAATAACATTAAAAAAAGATAGAGATTACTTTTTAGAGAAAATAAAGAAGAAAAAGCAGTCTCACTAGCAATTACAAACTCTTCTGCATTACTGGCTTTTAACCAAGAAACGATTCCTAACGGAATCACTCCTATAAATTGCCATCCCAATATAAAAACAACTAATGTTCCTAGTAAATAACGCCAAACCTCATGTTTAAATTTAAATGCCTGCTCAATATACATAGTTTAAAAATTAATTGTTTAGAATTTAATCATGTCTAAATTCCACTTTTTATTAGTGTTATAATTTAAGTTTCCGTTACAAACCTCCAGTGGTGAAGGAATATTATTGTTAAAAAGACTTCCAGTTCCAAGTCCTTGAGGATTATTATTGTTTTTTGAATAGGTATATTGAGCGATGGCATTTAGACCTATATTACTTTCAAGGGCAGATGTAATCCACCAATCTGTGGTGTGTGTTTTTGCTAAACGAATCCATTGATCACTCCCTTCAAAACCACCGATCAACGAGGGCTTTAATATTATATATTGGGGTTTAATGGTATTCAGCAAATCATACTTTTTAGGTTCTTCAAAAACTCCAATAAGTTCCTCATCTAATGCAATAGATAAAGGAGATTCTTCACACAGTCTAGCCATTTCTTGCCATTGCCCTTGTTTAATTGGTTGCTCTATAGAATGCAACTCAAAATCCGACAATCGCTTTAATTTTTCAAGTGCTTCTGAAAAAGAATAAGCTCCGTTAGCATCAACTCTTATCTCAATTTCAGAGGATGAAAATTCTTTTCTTATTAATTTTATCAATTCCAACTCTGACAAAAAATTAATGGCACCAATTTTTATTTTTATGCAATTAAAACCTTGGCTTAATTTATCTTTAATTTGATTTTTCATGAAATCCAGAGTTCCCATCCAAACTAATCCATTGATAGAAATTGATTTTTCTGATTTTGTAAATTTTGAGGGAAATAAATCAAACAGATTGGAAGATTCCAGTGATTTAAAAGCAGTTTCAATTCCTATTTGAATAGAAGGGTAAGCTCTTAACTGATCATAAAGTTGATCTTTTCCTAGTTGAATATGGTCACAAGCCCATTGTAACTTATTTTCATAATCTGGTCGATCATCAATACTTAAGCCCCTAAACAAAGAACATTCTCCAATACCAAGTTTTCCATTTTCTTTTATTATTAAAAAAAAAGTGTCTTTGTTATGAAGAATTCCTCTCGAAGTACCACCAGGAATTTTAAATTCTAAAGTATATTTTTGATACGCTGCTTTCAAATTCAATGGTGGGTTATTAAAATCTATAAGACGATAGAGGATCCAAAATCAAGTAACATTAAATCTTTACCTGCATCATAAAATTTCTTTTTGGCTTTTTCTTGATCTATTTCTATATAACTAAAAGTGTCAAAATGAACTCCTAATACTTTTTCACAAGCTACAAAATTACTAGCGATAATTGCGTCCTCTACTCCCATTGTAAAATTATCTCCAATTGGCAAAATGGCAAGATCTAGTTTTGTTTGTAGAGGAATTAATTTCATATCCATAGTCAAAGCAGTATCACCAGCAATGTATACATTTTTATGCTCTCCCTCAATTACAAACCCTCCAGGCTGTCCCCCATAACTACCGTCGGGAAAAGAGCTGGTGTGAACTGCATTAACCAATTTTAAATTTCCAAATTCAAATTTCCAATTTCCGCCATGATTCATCGGATGAACATTAAAACCTTTTTCTTGATAATACATTGCAATCTCATAATTACTGACAATTTTAGCATTGGTGTTTTTTGCTATCGTTTCGACATCTAAAGTATGATCCTGATGTGCATGAGTCAATAAAATATAGTCAGCTTTTAACGATTTAATATCTAACTTATCCTTATACAATGGGTTTCCAGAAATAAAGGGATCTACCATAATATAGTTGCCTAAAATCTCTATTAAAAGTGAATTATGTCCGTAGAATGTTATTTTCATAATATAAATTTAATTAAAAAAACCAAATAATAAGGAATATGCAAAAGTGCTTATCGCTACTTTTTTAAGCTCTCCGTCTAATAGTTTCGGATTTTTGTTTTTACAAACCGTCACTAAATTAAAGATTAATGGAACAAAAGCGATAACATAAATAAATTGACGTATTGAATTAAAATTTAGTAATGTATATAAGAGAGCGAATACAATCGCTAACAAAATGATACAATAATGGTATTTTTTAGCTTTTAGCAATCCAATATTGACCACTAAGGTTTTTTTATTGTTTTTTGTATCGTTTTCTATATCTCGCATGTTGTTTAGATTAAGAACTGACATACATAATAAACCTATGGTTGACGCAGGTAATAATAAATACCAATCGATAGTTAGTGTAAACAAATAATTACTACCTAAAACACTTAAAAGACCAAAAAATAAAAAAACAAAAACATCTCCATATCCAGAATATCCATAGGCATTATCTCCTATCGTATATTTTAATGCGGCGACAATTGAAGTGATTCCTAAAGCAAAAAATAATAAAGAGTCAATCATATTTTCAGAACCAAATGCTAAATAAATTAAAATCACAGCAATGAATAAAGTTACCGAAGCAGTAATTATTATTCCAAGTTTCATTTGCTTAGCGGAAATTAATCCGGAGGCAACCATTCTTTTTTCTCCTTCCCGGTCATCGTCGACACCTTTAATTCCGTCACCATAATCATTTGCAAAGTTTGATAATACTTGAAAACCTATAGTGGTTAAAATAGCTAACAAAAATATATTTGTTTGAAATAAAGGATGATCTTTTGCTATAGATGAGCCCACGATTATCCCGGATACAGACAAAGGGAGTGTCCTTAGTCTTGCTGCGGCTACCCATGCTTTAAACTTTGACATTGATTAAATTTCTTTTCACAAAAATACATTTATTAAATTATTTTGTGCTTTTAAAAGACATCAAATCATATATAAATATGAGTGCTATACTAAGAACTGATATTGGAAAACTAATCTTACGGATTGGATTTTCTGGATTTTTATTTTATATGGATTAGAAAAATTAGAAATAACTCTCACTTCTAAGATTAATTTACAGGCCCAATAGGTTTAGGACCAACAGTTACGCAATGCTCGTTTTATTTGCCGAACTGGCATGTACGTTCTCTATCATCTAAGTATATAAGGTTTTTTAGGCAAGTATTCCTCAGATAGTTGTTATGTTAGTGGGTGTTTTTATAGTTGTCGGAGTGTCAGGAAGCGGAAAATATGATTTTAAAAAAATGATTATTTTAAAACTTCAATCAAAAGTTCTTTTAAAATATCTCCATGAGACAAATTCGCTCCTACGCCTTTACTTTTTAAATCCACTTCTCGAATAGAAGCGATGATACCACTTATTTTTCGCATTGGGTAGTTTCGGGCAGCAATTTCATAATCTTTTATGAAATAAGGGTGAACACCCAATGCCTTAGGCCCTTGTGATTTATTTGATAAGGTTTGATACTTCATTACTTTAGAGAAGAAACCAAATAAAATAGACACAGTAACTACTGTAGGATGATTTTTGGGGTTTTGTGAAAAATATTGAATTATACTGAATGCTTTTTTGATATTTTTATGCGCCAGTGCGTTGATAAGTTCAAAGTTATTATAATCTTTACTTATTCCAATATTCTTCTCAATGATTTGTGCTGAAATTTGATTCTCGGGTTTTACGATCAATTGAATTTTTTCAAGCTCATTATTAATTTTTGACAAGTCATTACCAAGAAATTCAACTAACATTTGTGATGCTTTTGGAGATATCGTGTGCCCCTTTTGTGCAAGCACTCTTCTTATCCAATCGGGTAATTGGTTGTCATATATTTTTTTACTTTCAAAAATGACACCGTTTTTTTGAATTGCTTTGTAAATTTTTTTTCGTTTATCAAGCTTCTTATATTTATAACAAAATACTAGTACAGACGTAGGCTGTGGGTTTTCTGCATACGAAACTAAATTTTCGATCGTTCTGGATAAATCTTGTGCCTCTTTTACAATTATAACTTGCCGTTCAGCCATCATGGGAAATCTTTTGGAAGCGCTGACAATGTCTTCTATTTTAGCATCACGACCATAATAAATCATTTGATTAAATCCTTTTTCTTCCTCAGAGAGTACATTCTTTTCAATAAATTTGGTGATAAGATCAATGTAATAAGACTCTTCACCCATTAAAAAATAGATGGGCTTAATATCCCCCTTTTTAATAGCTGAAATAATATGTTTTACTTTGTCTAAGGGCATTTATCCTGTAGATTATTTATTTATTTTTAAAAAATAAGTACCTTGCAAGGTGCAAAAACTCAACTTTCCAAAATATAATTTTCGATTCAAAAGTAACGAAAATAAAACGTTGATTTTTGATATCATTAGAAAAAAATTTGTGATTTTAACACCTGAAGAATGGGTCCGTCAGCATACTTTACATTATTTGATCTATGATAAAAAATATCCAGTATCTCATATCAACGTAGAAAAGCAACTATTATTAAACGACACTGTAAAAAGATACGATATCATAATTTTTAAAAATGATGGAGAAGTGCACATAATAATTGAATGTAAAGCGCCTAGTATTACCATTAACCAAATAACTTTTGATCAAATTGCTCGTTACAACCTGGCCTTAAATTCGGATATATTAATGGTGACCAATGGATTAACACATTATTTTTGTAAAATGGATTTTGAAAACAAAAAATACCTTTTTTTACATGATTTATCCCCATATGATTCACACTAATAATTTAATCAATTAGAACCTCATTTGTATAAAATATTATATTTTAGTTGACTGATATGAAAATTGCTATTGTTATACTTAATTGGAATGGAAAGAAATTATTGGAACAATTTTTACCATCCGTTGTCAAATACTCACAAGAAGCAAAAATTTATGTTGCCGATAATGCATCTACTGACGAATCCAAATCATTTCTAACAGATAATTTTAAAGAGGTTGTAATTATCCAAAATAAAACGAATGGTGGCTTTGCCAAAGGATATAACGATGCCTTAAAAAACTTAAAAGAGGACTTGTTAGTTTTACTAAATAACGATGTTGAAGTTACTCAAAATTGGTTACAACCTATAATCAATGAATTTAATCAGGACACTTCTTTAGTGGCTGCGCAGCCAAAAATTTTAGATTTTAAAAATAAAAATTATTTTGAATATGCGGGAGCAGGAGGTGGCTTTATCGATCAGTTTGGATATCCTTTTTGTCGAGGAAGAATTTTTAATAGTATCGAAAGAGATAAGGGGCAGTACAATGATATAAAAAAAATATTTTGGGCAACTGGTGCCTGCCTAATTATAAAAAATAATGAATTCAAAGAATTAAATGGCTTTGATGAAATATTTTTCGCACATCAAGAAGAAATTGATTTGTGTTGGAGAATTCAAAAGACAGGTGGAACGATAAAGTATATTGGAAATACAACTGTATTTCATGTTGGAGCGGCAACGCTGTCTAATTATGATCCAACCAAAACTTTTTACAATTTCAGGAATTCACTTTTAATGCTTGTCAAAAACGTGAATAGCTCCAAGGTTTGGGTTATTTTATTCGTGAGACTTTTATTAGACGGTATTGCTGGATTATCTTTTTTAATTCAGGGAAAATGGAAACATACATTAGCAATTGTAAAGGCGCATTTAAGCTTTTATTGTCTTCTTCCTAGTTATGTCAATAACCCATCTAAAAACAGAAAAAAAATTAGGTACTACCTTATAAAATCAATTGTTTGGAATTATTTTATTAGAAAAAATCGTATTTTTAAAAATCTAAACTAATGGTTTTAGAAAAACATCAATACTTTTTTTTTCTATCCTACGTTTTAATATTTTTGAACAACATCTAAACCAATATACTTATGAAAAATTTTCTAATCCTAGCAGCATGTTCTGGATTCATTTTAACCTCATGTGTTACGAGTAAAAAATACGCTGAACTAGAAAGTAAGCAAAAAAACACTCAAGATCTTTTGAACACAGCAACTGTTAAATTAAACGATTGTTTATCCGAAAAATCTGGCTTATCTGCAGAAAACAGTACCTTAAAAAATCAAGTTAGTTCCTTAAATGCTACAAACGGTGATTTAATTAAACAAATTGGTGACTTTACAGACCTAACCATTAAAGGTGCTGAGAATCTTGAAAAGTCATTGGAAAGTATGAAAGAAAAAGACGTAACTATAAATAAACTTAGAGACGCTATCACTCGTCGTGACTCTGTGAATCTTGCACTCGTCCAAAGTTTAAAAGGTGTTCTAGGAGATTTAAACGATACAGATATTGAAATCAATGTAGAAAAAGGTGTTGTTTTCGTGAGTATCTCTGATAAATTACTATTTAAAAGTGGAAGTATAACAGTGTCCGGTCAAGCTAGAGAAGTTTTAGGAAAAATAGCTACGGTAGTAAATAACAAACCGGATTTCGAGTTTTTAGTTGAAGGCCACACCGATTCTAAATCTATAAGTACCGATTGTATAAAAGATAATTGGGATTTAAGTGTACTCAGAGCAACTACCGTTGTTAGAATATTACAAGACGACTTTGGTGTTGCTCCGGAAAGAATGACTGCCGGAGGACGAAGCCAATATATTCCAAAAGCTTCAAATGAAACCGCAGAGAGTAGAGCAAAAAATAGAAGAACAAGAATTGTAGTACTTCCAAAACTTGATCAATTTTACTCAATGATTGAAGAGGGTTTAAATGATCCTGCAATTAATTAGAAATTAAAAAAAAGAGGCTGAATTTATTCAGCCTCTTTTTTTTATATATCTAACCCTCCTTTTCCTTGCCTAATTAACACCGGTTCATCGCCGCATAAATTAATCACTGTTGACGGTATATTATCACCATATCCACCATTAACAACTAAATCGACTCGATTATTCCATTTTTCATAGATCAGTTCAGGGTCTGTTGTATACTCAATTATTTCATCTTCATCGTAAATAGAGGTTGAAACTATTGGATTTCCAAGTTCTCTTACCAGTGCTAACGTTATTTCATTTTTAGGGACTCTAATTCCAACCTCTTTTCTCTTTTTAAATGCCTTAGGAAGGTTATTGTTACCTTGTAAAATAAACGTATAAGGCCCCGGAAGAGATCGTTTTAAAATCTTAAATGTTGGTGTGCTTATGTGATTTACGTAGTCGGTTATATTGCTAATACTATCACATACAAATGAAAAATTTGCTTTATCTAATTTTACTTCTTTTATTCTTGCGAGTTTCTCTAGGGCCTTCTTATTATTAATATCACAGCCTAAAGCATAAACCGTATCACTTGGATAAATGACAAGCCCGCCTTTTTTGAGTACGGATACTACTTTTTTAATATCACTAGCATTAGGATTTTCCTCGTAAATTTTAATGATTTCTGCCATAATATAATTTTTAATTAGAATATGATTCTAAAAATAGGCTATGTAAAATTATAAAAAACAATGTATTATGATGCAATTACTTTTAATTTTGCGAATCGTAGTAATAGCTTTTTAAGTCCACCATTACTAAAGTTTATTTCAGCTTTTGTGTCGGCACCCGTCCCTTCTATTTTTTGAACACTACCCTTACCAAATCTTACATGTTCGACAATTGTTCCAATTGATATATTCAAATCTTTAGCATCAATATTTTTTTGTGCTGAGCTAGTTGCTGGCTTTATCTTTCTTAGTTTACGTATGCTATTTACGCCAGTACTAACAGGGGGTTTACTTGATATCGGTTTTCGCAGTCTTAATTTACTTTTATCCACTTCGCCAAAAATATCAGCATCCAGTAGAGGCTTATACTTGTTTTCAGTGATTATTGTTAAATATTCTAAAAAACTTTCATCAATTTCATCAATGAATCTACTCGGTTCAGCATCAATTAATTTTCCCCAACGATATCTTGATTGGGTATAGGTTAAGTAAGCTTGCTTTTCTGCTCTTGTGATTGCAACATAAAATAATCGTCGTTCTTCCTCTAGCTCACTCCTAGTATTCATACTCATAGCACTAGGAAATAAATCTTCTTCCATTCCTACTATAAAAACATATGGAAATTCTAATCCTTTTGCTAAATGAACGGTCATTAAAGCGACTTTATCTTCATCGCCAGTTTCTTTATCCAAATCTGTAGCCAGTGCAACATCTTCTAAAAATTCAGCCAAAGAACCGGTTGTATCCGCTAATTCCTTTTGTTCTTCAACAAAATCTCGCATTCCATTTAGGAGTTCTTCAATATTTTCAATCCTTGCGATACCCTCAGGAGTTCCATCTTTTTTGAGCTCCGTATACAATCCTGTTTTTTTAATAACGTGCTCTGTAATTTGAAATACATCATAACCTTCATTCAAAATTTGAAAACTTTTGACCATAGTTACAAAATCTTGCAGTTTAGATTTAGTTCCTTTATTGATCTGAATTTCAACTTTATCCAAATTTTGCATGACTTCAAAGATCGATCTATTGTATTTATTTGCAACTACAATTAATCGTTCAATTGTAGTCTGACCAATGCCTCTTGTAGGAAAATTGATAATTCTTTTTAAAGCCTCTTCATCTTTTGGATTGATAAGTAACCTTAAATAAGAAAGCACATCTTTAATTTCTTTTCTTTGATAAAAACTCAGACCTCCATAAATTCGATATGGAATATCTTTTTTTCTCAAAGCATCTTCAATAGCTCTTGATTGCGCATTGGTTCTATACAATACGGCAAAACTTCCATTGACTAACTGATGATTCATTTTATGTTCAAAAATAGTACTTGCTACAAACCTACCTTCGTCGCCATCAGTCATACTCCGATTTACAAGTATTTTAGATCCTTCATCATTTGCAGTCCAAACAATTTTATCCAATCTTGTTTTATTTTTTTCTATGATACTGTTGGCCGCATTAACAATATTTTTAGTAGATCGATAGTTCTGTTCTAATCTAAAAACTTGAACATTATCGTAGTCGTTTTGAAAATTCAAAATATTATTAATGTTCGCCCCTCTAAACGCATAAATACTTTGTGCATCATCTCCAACCACACAGATATTTTGAAATCGATCACTCAGTGCTTTTATGATTAGATATTGGCTATGATTAGTATCTTGATACTCGTCTACTAGAATATACCTAAATCGATTTTGATATTTAGCTAGCACTTCTGGAAAACGAGTTAAAAGTTCATTCGTTTTTAGTAATAAATCATCAAAATCCATCGCTCCAGCCTTAAAGCATTTATCGACATAAGATTTGTAAATTTCACCCATTCTAGGGATTTTAGCCATTGCATCCGCTTCCATCAATTCGGGATTGTTAAAATAAGCCTTGACTGTAATTAAGCTATTTTTGTAGGAAGAAATTCTAGAGTACACTTGCTTGTATTTATAAATGTCTTTGTCAAGATGCAACTCTTTAATGACAGCTCTGATAACACTTTGTGAGTCTTGAGTATCATAAATAGTAAAATTAGAGGGGTACCCCAATCTGTCTGCCTCAACTCTTAATATTTTTGCAAACACACTATGAAAAGTACCCATCCATAAATTTTTCGCTTCACTTCCACCCACTATTCGTGCAATTCGAGATTTCATCTCTTTAGCTGCTTTATTGGTAAAAGTTAAAGCCAATATATTGAAAGGATCGATACCTTTAGACATCAGGTAGGCAATTCTAAAGGTTAAAACTCTAGTTTTACCTGAACCTGCACCGGCAATGACTATCATTGCTCCTTCCTGTTGTAAAACAGGAGCTAATTGTGCCTCGTTTAATTGATTTAAATATTCTTGCAATTTGAAGTGTTATTTCAGGAAATATTAAAGGTGAAATTAAATAAAATATCAAAACTATTTTAATGGTTTTAGCACAATTTATAAACAGTTTTCAAAAAAGAATATCTATAAAGTGGAATCTTGAAAATTCAATCTCAATTTCTAGCTTTAGACTTTTTAACTATAAATTAAAATTTTTGATAATCAGAATCAGTACTATTTTCTGAGTTAGTTTATATTATGTCATTGCAAAATAAAATTAAACACTGTAGATTTGCAGTGTAAAAATTATTTATGGAAGACATTACGCTAATTATTAGTTACTTCGCTTATTTGTTACCTGCGATTGTGGTGGGCCTGATTGCATATTTGTTTTTCAAGGGTCATACGGCTAATGAAGAAGGAAGAAGACGTTACCTAATTCAAAAAGAAGCACAGAAACAGGCATTGCCTCTTCGATTGCAAGCATACGAACGCTTAACTTTATTTTTAGAGCGTATCGATCCTAATAAACTACTGCTAAGAGTAAAGCCCTTTTCTGACGAATTAGAAAAATACGAGTCTTTATTGATTCAAAACATAGACAGTGAATACGAACATAATTTGTCACAACAAATATATGTAAGTAATGAATGTTGGAATGTTATATCTGCTGCAAAAAATGCCACTATTCAGGTTCTGAGGCAATCGACAACTAACGAAAAAGTGACTAATTCAGATCAATTAAGGTCATTTTTACTAAATTATTTTATAGACGAAGTTACCCCCTCCCACAAGGCTTTACTTTATACAAAAAAGGAAGTAAGGGAATTATTTTAGTTTTCTTTTAAAATTTTATTTAAAAAAAAATGCGCCTGATTATCCAATGTATCGCTTAATAAAATTAGTTGTTTTTTATAGATATCATTCTTCCACAATTCCATTAGTAATTTTCTAGAAAAATTTCTGAACCTCCAATAATGATGTTGACACGCGTCGATTAAATTATTTAACGTTCCAGAATCCCATAAACTTAAATACCCTAAATACTCAAATGCCTTCTCTCGGACTGTATACCCATAATTTGAAGACGAATATTTTTTTAATTCGTTGATATAGGTATCCTTTTTTTTTGGATTATAATCTTCCGTAATTAAGGCCATAAACAACCAAAATTGCCGTATGTTTTTGTCTCTGAAACCGATTACAGTGTCCATTTTATCGAGATATTTAGTTCGGTCTAAATAGAAATTTGCGCATAAATTTCCAAAGGCAATCTCTTGGGTTGCATAGGACTTATCATCTAACAAACTTTCATAGTCTGTTTTTAATTCAGATGGTATTTTGTTCATAGATAAAGCTATGGCCTGTCTAATATTAATATCATTAGTCTTGAACGCTTTTTTATAGATTGGTAGGGTTGACGAAATCGGTTCATTTTGAAGTTGAAATACAACCTCTTGGCTAAGAAAATAGTTTGAAGAATCCAAAATTTTATCAAAATCAAGAATTTTTGATGACATCGAGAGTGGCCTCAAGGATAAAACGTTGAAATAGTCTCGCATAAAATTTGATTTCATTAGGGACTGATATACTTCCTCATATGGAAACTTAGTTTGTTTGATCCAATCTCGATCAAAATTACTTAAGCTCTTACCATAAATGAATTCAATTTCGTGAAGAAAATCTTTGATGCTGACGTTCTGAAATTGATTTTTAACTAAATAGTTTTTGACTCCTTCTTTAAATACTTCATCTCCTACAATTTCTCTGAGGATGTGTAAAGCCAAAGCCCCTTTGTCGTAAAATGTTATTGAGCTAGCTTTAGGATCATTTAAAGCCTCTCCTTTTCCTTCTTCACTGAGGTACTTGAGTTGTTCCGAAGATTGATATAATTTCCAATAATAATAGTCTTCACCAAAGATATCTTTTTCTGCTAATAAGGCGTAATAACTTGCAAAGCCCTCATGCAACCAATGGTCGGCGCCTGAACGTTCAGTAACTAAGTTGCCAAACCAATGATGAGCTAATTCGTGTGCATTAACGTTTACATAATTTTTATCGTTAAATCCAATCGAATCGACAATAAAAGTATCAGAAAAAAAAGTGGCGGTAGTATTTTCCATTCCTGCATACATAAAATCGTGCAAAGGAACTTGTTTGTAATTTACCCAAGGATATTTAACGTCAATTTCATTTTCTAAAAAATTAAAAATTCTCTCCGAAAACCGGTAAGTGGGTTCAAAATATAATGAATCATTTGTAGGGTAATACAATTCGATGGAAGTCCCTGTAGCTGACTCCTTTATTTTTTTTGAAAAATCTCCAACCGCAAAAGCGACCAAATAACTAGAAATAGGACGAGTCATTTCATAATCCCATTCACTAAATTTTTCATTTTTAGTAATCGATTTTAATTCGCCGTTAGCTATTACCGTTTTTTCTGATGGAATTATGTAACAGATATTAAACTTAATTTTGTCGTTCATATCATTAATACTTGGTAACCAGTTAGAAGTATCTTTGCCTTGGCCTTGCGTCCATATTTGATTATTAAAAAAGTACAAGGCTTTTTTTGGAGTAGCTTCGTAATTGAAGGATATTTGGTAAGTTTTGTTTGCTTTAAAATCGGAAAATAACCATATTTTTTTATTTTTTGAAACCACCCTAATTTCAGAATCTAAATCGATAGAGTTCAATAAAAAAATATCAGGTGCATCCAAATAAATGGAATCGCATTTTTTTAAAATTTTAAAAATATAGGAAGCGCTAGCCTTGACTTTTTTTTCCTTAAATACTGGTTTTACCCTTGCCTTAACATTTATGAAATCTACTTTTTCTATTTGCTGGCTATAAGAAACGTTAATACAACACAGCAATATAAAAATCCTTCCAAAGACTGCTGATGGTAAAAATTCAATCCAATAATTAATTTTCATAAAAAAAGGTTATTTCCGTTTTAAAAATAACCTTTTAATATAAATTCTAGTGACTTATTTATTCAATTATTATTTTTTTGGTTCCTGTTCCTTTTTTATTATCAATATTAATAAAATAAATACCTGAGGAAAGGTTGGACAAATCAAACTTTGTATTGGATAATTCTGAACTAGAATTAAAATAATAAGATTTAATTAAACTTCCATCTATGGAATGTACAGTCACTCTTGTATTACCATCGAAACTATCAGTGAAAATATTAAAAAAACCATTTGACGGATTGGGATAAATTGAAATATTAAAAATTAATTCATTGTTTGAATTAACTCCTAAATAATTTCCATAAACGATAGGTTGAGAACTGTAGTTAATTATTTGACCATCTACATAATAAACGGGGTTATAACCATCATTGCAATCTGAGCAAGTTACCCCAGATTCACAATCCGGATTATTTGGATGACAATAATCTTGATAGGTAGGATGAAAACGATAGTCAAGATTAACAGATGTTCCAATGTAGGGTGTTAGATCGTAAATATTTGGTGGAGCAATAGCTCCTGGACACCAGCCTGCTCTGTTATACTGCCATGTTCCTTGTTGTCCAGTGCAATTGTCTGGATTAGGATTGCAGTCATTCCATAAGTGCTGAATAAACGTTTGTTCGCCATCTACATCAATAAAATGATAAGCGTTAAAAAATTCTGCAGCATTTCCGCTATTGTTACTCCCCCATCCATGTCCAGTGTTTGATAATCTTAAAAATGACGCCTCTACTTCATCGATAAGACCAGCTTGGTAGGTTTCGACTGGTTGTAAATTCGCTGGATTTCCAAAACTATAACTTCCATCCCAAGCTTCAGTTACAGAACTATAAGGAAAATCAGGAGTCCCTTCTGTATAATCGATGTCTAAAGTTAATTGCCAGCCACCTGTTCCCCAGGTATCAATAAACACTCTAAATTCTACTTGTCCTTGCAATAAAGATGAGTAATCCGTTACATCCAACTCGTGGTCACAACCAACACCGTAGGGTGTTATGTATCGAATTAACTGAACCCAATTACCGTCAGGAGCTTTTATATCAATATGTGCCCATCGGTCCCAATCATCGCAACCACCTCCAATATTTGGACATTCTACATCTAAAAAAGCATTTAAATTGTTATATGCGCCAACAAATTGAGGCAGGTTATAGGTTCCATAATACCAACGGCTATTATCACCTCCAAATTCGATAACTACATCCTCAAGTGTGCCAACCGTTTGATTTGTGTAAGTGTCTGTTACATCAATATTCCTTGAAATAACTGCCTCATTTCCATTGCTCGCAATCGCTTTGATGTCTATAGTATGATTTCCAAATGAAGTGGGAGTCCACAAGTAGTAATAAAAACCATCTTGTTCTTCTGCAGTAAAGGTATCGTCTCCAATCTGTAAATCAACTTGTTGGATGTTTATTAAGTCATCAGAAACTATGATAGAGGATTTTATATAAATGGGATATGCCATCAAAGAAGGCATTTCTAATGGAAAATCATCTATAAATGTAGTTGTTACTTCCGGATAATATAATGATAAATCAATAACTTCAAAGTTTATGGTGTTTTCTGATGGATAGTACTCATCATTTCCAGCCTGTAAAGCCCTAACCTCAACAATACCTGGGTCTCCGGTTAAAGTAATTGTATTATCATTAATGGATGCAGGTCCCGAAACTATTTCAAAAGTTAGGTCCAATCCATAATTTGAGGATGCAATAACTTCAAAAGGATCATCTTCAGTCCCTTTATCAAGGATCTCATCAAAAGTAATAAGTTGATTGTTTTGACCAGTAGGTGAACAGACTAAATCTTGATAAACTTCTAATTCTGCGATACCCATGTAATCGTCAGCATAGCCAGAAAGACCTAAAATTTTAATATATCTAGCCTCGATAGCATGAAAAGTAGATTGTTTAAGAGCGATATCATTTTCATCCGAGTAATTAAAAACTCCCCCTCCTTGAACTAACCAGTTAATCCCATCACTGCTTAAAAATATCTCATGAGCTTTGACTTTTGCATTGGTGGGGTTTTGACGTGGTAAAATACCAATACCAGATACCGGATACTCAGCTCCCAAATCAACTTGTATTTCGTGAGGATAAGGAACGCCACTACCTGTATGCCATATGGTAGCGGGATCTCCATCAATCGCAAATTCTCCTAGATAGTCAGCAGACCACTCACTATCAGTATATAATATCGACCAAGAGTCAGAGTTTACTGGTAAAATATCGCACTGAGCCCAAAGCTGAATATTTGATAATAAAACAACCAAAAAGTAAATTTTTTTCATTAGATTATTTTTTTAAGATTTATAAAAAATTGTAGTTTGCAAAATACAATATAATAAAGATTAAATAAATTTATTCTTGTGAATTCAAATTTTTTTCAAACATCAATTGAATACCTTAAAGGCGTTGGACCCAGTAGAGCAGAATTGTTAAAGAAGGAATTAGGAATATTTACTTTTCAAGACTTGGCCAATCTTTTTCCGAATCGTTATTTAGATCGAACTCAATTCTACAAGATAAGTCAACTTGAAAAAAATAATGCAGAGGTGCAAATTATCGGCAAGTTGACACAAATTAAAACTGTTAGTCAAAAGAATAAAAAGCGTTTGACAGCAAGGCTTGAGGATGATTCAGGAAGTATAGAACTAGTCTGGTTTAAAGGTCATAAGTGGATAAAAGAAAATTTAAAGATCAACAATTTATATGTAATTTTTGGAAAAACCAATTGGTTTAACGGGCAGTTTTCAATGCCACATCCAGAAATGGAAACTTTAAAAACTTATGAAAAAAAATTACGCCCAGTAATGCAACCGGTATATCCATCAACCGAGTTATTATCCTCCAGAGGAATTTCTAATAGAGTAATGTTCGGTATTATGGAAAATTTATTTTTTGAATCTAAGGATTATATTTTTGAGACCTTGCCTAAAGATGTTTTAGAATCTTATCACTTATTATCAAAAAAGGAGGCCTTAATCAATATCCATTTTCCTCAAAATCAACATTTACTTACAAGGGCACAGTATCGATTAAAATTTGAAGAATTTTTTTACATACAAATACAATTAATTCGAAAAAATTTACTCCATAAAGCAAAGATTAAAGGGTATCCATTTTCTAAGATTGGGAATAATTTTAACTTATTTTATAAAGAATTTTTACCCTTCAAATTGACAGTTGCGCAGAAACGAGTTATTAAAGAAATTAGAACTGATTTAGGAAGTTTTGCACAAATGAATCGGTTGTTGCAAGGAGATGTAGGTTCAGGCAAAACTATTGTGGCCTTAATGTCAATATTGATAGCTATTGACAATGGTTTTCAAGCTTGTTTAATGGCGCCAACTGAAATTTTGTCAGTACAACACTATAATGGGTTAGTTGATTTATGTAAACAACTAGATATCAGTATTTTTATATTAACCGGCTCATCTAAAACTTCAGATAGAAAAATTATTCATGAAAAACTAGAAAATGGTAAAATTGATCTCTTAATTGGTACCCATGCATTGCTTGAAGATAAGGTGAAATTTAAAAATTTAGGGCTTGCAATTATCGACGAACAACATCGATTTGGAGTTGCTCAACGAAGTAAACTTTGGCGTAAAAATAACTTACCTCCTCATATTTTAGTAATGACTGCTACACCCATTCCAAGAACTCTTGCTATGAGTGTTTATGGCAACCTAGATATTTCAATAATAGATGAACTTCCTCCAGGACGAAAACAAATTAAAACCGTGCATCGATTTGACGCAAATAGACTACGAGTTTTTAAATTTATTAAGGATGAAATTTTTAAAGGTAGACAAGTTTATATTGTTTACCCTCTTATACAAGAAAGCGAAGCTCTAGACTATAAGGATCTTATGGATGGGTTTGAGAGTATTTCAAGAGAATTTAAAAAACCAACGTATCAAATTTCTATCGTTCATGGAAAAATGAAAGCAAAAGACAAAGAATTTGAGATGAATCGCTTTTTAAAAGGCGAAACCCAAATTATGATTGCGACTACTGTCATTGAAGTTGGCGTAAATGTTCCAAACGCAAGCGTAATGATAATTGAAAGCGCGGAACGTTTCGGCTTATCTCAACTACATCAATTAAGAGGTCGCGTTGGCAGGGGTGCAGATCAAAGTTATTGTGTATTAATGACTAGTCATAAATTATCTGAAAATGCTAAAACAAGAATTGAGACTATGGTAAAAACCAGTGATGGTTTTGAAATTGCGGAGGTAGATCTAAAATTAAGAGGTCCTGGAGACCTCATGGGCACCCAACAAAGCGGCGTTTTAAATTTACGAATAGCAGATATTGTAAAAGATCATGAAATATTAAAGTTTGCGAGAAGTACTGCTAGCGAAATACTAAAAAAAGACCCTTCCCTTGCACTGCCTAAAAACACACCAATAAAAATGACTTACATACAATTAAAAAAATATAAAAACATATGGAATTATATTTCATAAATAAATCGCATCTTTTAAATTAAAAAAGGAAACCGTAAGTTAAAAATTAAGTTAAGTTAGACTATGAAAATAATATTGATTATAATCGGAATAATTGTTACCTCTTTTATCATTGTTCAATTGTTTGCTTTTAGCGGACGAAAAAATATTGAATCCTACCCATACCAGGTGAAAAAAAAATATAAAGATTTTGAAATTAGAAACTACGAGGCGAATTTATTTACATCGGTAAAACTTTCATCAAATAGCTATAAACGTTCTTCTAGAAAAGGTTTTTCGATTTTAGCAGGTTATATTTTTGGTGACAATGATAAAAATAAAAAAATAGCCATGACCTCCCCAGTTGCAATGTCTATTGAGGACTCCGCTTCTACTATTATGATGTTTATGGTGCCTCGAAAATTTAATAAAAAAACACTTCCTAAACCGAATCAATCACAAATATATTTTGTGGAAGAACCTGCAAAAACTGTTGCAGCGATACAATTTTCAGGCTGGGCTAATGATGAAAAAATAGACCGGTATCAACGTCAGTTAAAACTAGCTTTAGATATGGAGAACATTTCTTATTCCAATAAATTCTATTTTTTCGGATACAATCCCCCCTATGAATTTTTTAATCGTAAAAATGAAGTCATAGTCGAATTAAACTGAAAATTTTTTATATTTAAATATGTCCATAAAAAACATGTGAAGTAGTATATTTGACCTCTGTAATTTAATACAAGCATGAAAATTTCATACAACTGGCTCAAACAATTTATAAATATAGATTGGGATGCTGAAAAAACGGGTGACTTATTAACAGATCTAGGATTAGAAATTGAAGGAATCGAAGATTATGTATCTGTAAAAGGAGGACTTAAGGGAGTGGTCGTAGGCCATGTTTTAGAATGCGAACAACATCCAAATGCCGATCGTTTAAAGGTTACAAAAGTAGATATTGGAAATCTCGGTATCGTCCAAATAGTGTGTGGAGCGCCGAATATAGCAATTGACCAAAAAGTTCCCGTAGCCACTATAGGCACTACACTTTATGATGAAGACGGAAACCCTTGGAAAATTAAAAAAGGTAAAATACGCGGTGAAGAAAGTCAAGGAATGATTTGTGCTGAAGATGAATTGGGGCTTGGAAAAAGTCATGATGGAATTATGGTTTTGAATAGTGATACTATTCCAGGAACTTTATGCTCCAGCATCTTTAATATCGAAAAAGATCAAGTCTTTGAAATTGGATTAACTCCAAATAGAGCTGATGCCATGAGTCACTGGGGAGTAGCAAGAGACTTGAAAGCAGGTTTACTGAGAAATGAAGTTAAACTAGAGCTCATTACTCCTTCAAATAGTAGTTTTAGGGTAGAAAATAGAACTCACAAAATAGGTGTTAAAGTAAAGGATAACAATTTAGCACCTAGATATTGCGGTGTGACCATAAGTGGAATTAAAGTGACTGAATCACCACAATGGATACAAAATAGATTAAAAGCTATTGGTTTGACCCCCATAAATAATGTAGTTGATATTACAAATTATGTTTTACATGAACTAGGTCAACCTTTACACGCTTTTGACAGTAGTAAAATTTCAGGCGATAGTATTGTTGTTAAAACGTTAAAAAAAGGAACCAAATTCATTACTCTAGACGGTATTGAAAGAGAACTTCACGAAGACGATTTAATGATTTGTGATAAAGATAAACCAATGTGTATTGCAGGAGTTTTTGGTGGCATCGATAGTGGTGTATCCGAGACTACTGAGAGCATCTTTTTAGAAAGCGCCTATTTCAACCCTGTGAGCATTCGTAAGACCGCTAAACGCCACGGATTAAACACAGATGCATCCTTTCGTTTTGAAAGGGGTATCGACCCAAACATTACTGAATATGCTTTAATGAGAGCTTCTTTATTGATAACTGAAATTGCAGGAGGAGAAATTACAAGCGATGTCGTTGACATTTATCCAAAAAAAATTGCCGATCATCAAGTAATATTAAACTTTGAAAACACCACTAACCTTATTGGAGAGAAAATCCCTAGAGAAATAATCAAGGAAATTTTAACATCTTTAGAAATTAAAATAAATAATGTTACCGAGGCTGGAATTGGAATGACCATACCTGCCTACAGAAATGATGTAACTCGTGAAGCAGATGTGATTGAAGAAATATTGAGAGTTTACGGTTATAACAATATACAATTTACTGAAAAGTTAAAAGCTTCTATTTCATCCAATCAAATTGTAGAAGACTATCAAATTCAAAATAAAACTGGAAATCAGTTAACGGCCTTAGGATTTCATGAAATGATGGGGAATTCACTTACCACCCCAAAAAACATTGAATTATCTAGTAACTTAAGTGCAACTCATAATATAGAAATGCTTAACCCATTGAGTAACGATTTGTCTGTTATGCGACAATCAATGTTATTTAATGCTCTAGAAACTTTAAAATATAACATCAATAGAAAAAATACTAATGTGAAGTTATTTGAGTTCGGTAAAACCTATCATAATTTTAAAGAAGGTCGCCAAGAACCAAAACACCTTTCAGTTATTGTTTCTGGATTAAAAAATCATGAAAACTGGACGCATAATCCTGAAACGAGTAATTTCTTTTACTTTAAAGGCATTATCAATACACTTTTAGAGCGTCTAGGCATTACTAATCTTGAAGAAACAGAAACGAAAGACCCTGTTTTTTCAGAGGGATTAGCCTACCAAATTGATACTAAATTGATTGTTGATTTTGGTATTTTAGCGAAAAATATTACCTCTAGTTTTGATTTAGAATCTGAAGTATTTTACGCAGATTTTAAATGGGATATGGTTCTCGAATTAATAGTTACCGAAAACTTTAAGTTAAAAGCTATCCCAAAGTTTCCAAAAGTAAAAAGAGACCTTGCGCTTTTGCTTGATAAGAACATTACATTTAACTCCATCAAAGAATCTGCTGTAAAATCAGAAAGAAATTTACTTAAAAACATAAATTTATTTGATGTTTATACGGGCAGTAAATTACCAAAAGATAAAAAATCCTATGCTATCAGTTTTACTTTACAGGACGAAAAAAAGACACTAACTGACAAACAAATCGACAAGATCATGAAAAAACTTCAACAGAATTTTGAAAATGATTTTGGAGCTATCTTACGCTAGATAGCGTTAAATTTAAAAAAACCAACCGTTTAAATTCTTTTTGCGATTCTATCTTTTGCCAGTTGCAATATAATATGAAATTGATCTTCTCTATTGGTTTCTGAGTTATCCACTTCTATGGCGTCATTTGCCTTTAAAAGTGGTGAATCAACCCTAGTCGAATCCATTAAATCTCTCTTTTGAACATTTTTAAAAATTTCGTCATAACTCACCTTCTGCCCTTTTTCTGTTAATTCGTTGTATCTACGTAATGTTCTAACATGAGTATTTGCTGTCATAAATATTTTTAATTCTGCATCAGGAAAAACAACAGTGCCAATATCTCTACCGTCCATCACAATCCCTTTTTTTATTCCCATTTGATGTTGAATAGAAACCAGTTTTTTTCTTACTTCGGACAGGGTTGCTATTGGGCTTACAAAATCAGAAACGTACATTGTCCTAATTTCTTTCTCTACATTTTTACCATTTAAATATATATTTGCATGGTCCATTGTATTCTCCTTTTTAAATTCAATTTTGATATCCGGTAGAGAGCTTAGTAGTAAATCTTTGTCGAAATGATCTTTTGAGAGAAAATTATTTTGCAAGGCAAATAATGCGACGGCTCTGTACATAGCTCCAGAATCAACATAAATATAATTCAAATAATCTGCTAATTGTCTTGCAACCGTACTTTTTCCTGTGGAGGAATACCCGTCTACTGCTATTATTATTTTTTCCAATTTATTTAAATAAGGATTTAAAGTTAGTCAATTATAAATAAAGCTAAGTATTATTGCAGATTTAACATAAGACCAAAATAACTTGAAGCCGCTGCCGAACTATACTTTGCATAGGAGTAACTCAATCTTAACTTATTGAACTTAATCGAAAATCCAGCGCTTAATCCTGCAAAAGCTCTTTTTTCTATAATTTTTAACTCCTCACCTCTTCTAAAATTATAGCCCAATCGCAAATTAAATCCTTTATCAGGAAATAACTCAATACCTATAATGGTATGTCTAAAAATATTATCTATAAAATTTATTTTTTCAGTGGTTACATTTCCCTCCAAATCGGTTTCATTCCTATTTGGATTTGCAAAAGCGATATTCCAGACCTGCATATTCTCAAAAGTAAGATGCCATCGGATTGGAACATTCGCTAAAGTTTGAGATATTCCCAATATAACTTCCAATGGTAACGGTTCATTCAGTGCATCATAAGGTTTAATTTGAGTTCCTATGTTCCTAACTACTCCAGATATGTTTAAATCCCAATCCTTATAAACATAGATGACACCGATATCTAAGGCTATACCAAAAGAAGTGTATTGCTCTAAAGTTGAAGAAATAAATTTCAAATTTGCACCAATATAAAAATCAGTAAAAGCAATATTTCTTGCGTGACCAACAGACAAAGCTATATCAGATCCAGAAAAACTATTGGTCTCATTTCCTTGTTCATCATAACCATCAAAATTTCCGTAATTCACATAAGAAACACCGGTATGTAATACTTGTGTTCTTCTATCCCATAAATAAGCATATGCTGCAGAACCATAATTAACATCTCCTATGTAGTTTACATAATTAACAGACAAATGATTGTCCATGGAGGGATTAATGGTCGCTGGATTTACTAGGGCCTGCGTTGGATCGTAGTCGTAATTAGTAATATTTTTTCCTCCCAATGCTGCCATTCGAGGGGATGTAGTAAGGTTTAAAAATTGATAAGCATACTTACCACCTACTTGAGCGTTTGTCAAATATGATGAAAACATAATGAAAAATAAAATAATATTTTTACTCATGTAAGCGTAATTGCTTTGTCTGAAGATTTAACGGCTTCTGGTTTATTTTATTTCAAATGAGTTAATATATGACATAAATTTTAAAAAATTAACCTAGTTACAAAAACCCTTTCCAGCGAGCAATTAAAGGTGTTTTATAATAATTAATAAACACTTAGGAAATTGATTTAGCATTTTTTACTTTTTGTTTCGTTAGCGCAATATCTATTACCTGACTCATATCTTTTACATAATGAAATTTTAAGCCTTTGATATATTGAGGCTTTATCTCTTCAATGTCTCTCCTGTTTTCTTCACACAGTAAAATTTCTTTTATGTGAGCTCGTTTAGCTGCTAATATTTTTTCTTTTATTCCCCCTACAGGAAGAACCTTTCCCCTCAAGGTTATTTCTCCAGTCATCGCAATACTCCGCTTGACTTTTCTTTGAGTATATAAAGATACTAATGAGGTTAACATTGTTACACCAGCACTTGGACCATCTTTTGGCGTTGCTCCTTCAGGAACGTGTACATGAACATTGTATTTTTTAAACACATCCGCTGAAAGCCCCAACAACTGAGCATTTGCTTTAATATATTCCATCGCAATTGTGGCTGATTCTTTCATTACTTTTCCTAAATTTCCAGTTAATGTAAGTAATCCTTTACCTTTTGAAATAATTGATTCGATAAATAGAATATCACCTCCCACTCGTGTCCAAGCTAAACCTGTAACTACTCCCGCCACGTCGTTGTTTTCATATTTATCTCTTTCTAGTTTTGGAGCACCAAGTATCTCAAGGATTAGTTCATTTGATATTTTTATGGAGTACTCTTCTTCCATTGCAATTTTCATCGCAGCAAATCGAACCATTTTGGCAATCTGTTTTTCCAATCCTCTAACACCACTTTCTCTGGTATATCCCTCTATTATTTTTTCTAATTGTGGTTTTGCTATTTTTAAATCATTGTTTGTTAAACCATGATCTAATAACTGTTTTGGCAATAAATGTCTTTTTGCAATTTCTACTTTTTCTTCAATTGTATACCCTGAAACATTTATAATCTCCATACGATCACGAAGCGCTGGCTGAATGGTTCCTAAGCTATTTGAAGTAGCTACAAACATCACTTTAGACAAGTCATAACCAACCTCTAAAAAATTATCATAAAAAGAATTATTTTGCTCAGGGTCCAACACCTCAAGCATGGCAGAGGAGGGATCACCTTGACTTCCTGCCGATAATTTATCTATTTCATCTAGAACAAAAACAGGGTTTCCGGTTGCGGCTTTTTTTACATTTTTTAGAATCCTACCTGGCATAGCTCCAATATAGGTTTTTCGATGCCCTCTTATCTCAGACTCATCTCTTAACCCGCCTAAAGACATTCTTACATATTTTCTTCCGAGCGCCTCTGCAATCGATTTTCCAAGAGAGGTTTTACCTACTCCCGGAGGGCCATACAAACAAAGTATTGGAGATTTCATATCGTTTCGCAGTTTTAAAACCGCTAAATACTCTATGATACGTTTTTTAACGTCTTCTAAACCAAAATGATCTCTGTCAAGAATTTTACGAGCTCTTTTTAAATCAAATTTATCTTTACTATATTCCTCCCAAGGAAGATCCAAATATAATTCCAAGTAATTACGCTGGATTCCATATTCAGCCACTTGGGGATTCATTCGTTGCAATTTTGCTAGCTCTTTTTCAAAATGTTTGGCCACTTCCTGGCTCCAAATTTTATTTTTGGAACGTGATCGCATTTCTTCTATCTCTTCTTCTGAAGTATTACCACCCAATTCTTCTTGAATTGTTTTCATTTGTTGATGAAGAAAATATTCTCGCTGTTGTTGGCTGATATCGCTTTCTACTTTAGACTGTATATCAATTCGAAGTGATAACTTTGTTAATTCAATTTCCATGAAGCGTAACGTTTCCATTGCTCGCTCTTTAAGATCACTAATTTCAAGTAGTTTTTGTTTATCCTCAACAGTAACATTGAGATTGGATGAAACAAAGTTGATTAGGAAAGAAGAACTCTCAATGTTTTTTATCGCAAAAGCAGCTTCTGAGGGAATATTAGGACTACTTTTTATAATCTGTAAAGATTTTTCTTTAATAGAATCTATTATTACTTTAAATTCTTCATTTTCAAAAGCTGGTTTTGCTTCTGGAACCTCTTTTATAGTTGCGGTCATATAAGGGATTGAGGTGATTATTTCATTCACTTCAAATCTTTTTTGACCTTGGAGAATAATCGTGGTATTACCATCTGGCATTTTTAATACTCTCAAAATTTTAGCTACAGTTCCAACTTTATGGATGTCTTTCAATTCAGGATCCTCAATATTTTCATCCATTTGAGAAACTACTCCAATAATTTTATTTCCTTTATTAGTTTCATTAATCAATTTTATCGATTTGTCTCTTCCGGCAGTAATAGGAATGACAACTCCAGGAAATAAGACGGTATTTCTCAAAGGTAAAATTGGTAAAATTTCAGGTAATTCTTCTTTATTCATTGCTTCTTCATCTTCAGGAGTCATTAAGGGTATTAATTCTGCATCTTCATTAATATCTTGAAATGACAAACTGTCGAGGGATGTTACTTTTGATCTAGCCATATAGTTATTTGAGACATAATGTCACAAGCATTACCATTTGGTAATAAGTGATATTATACTTTATTTTTATTAATAATCAATCAGGTATCTTAAACTAAGCACTCTAGCTTATTCTAAGTTTTAAATTTAAATTAATATTTCAATTCTTATGCCATTTTATTTATTGCACATGACAACCTTTTTGTCTGAGTGCTCGAAAGCATAAAATTGATATTATTTTTTAAAAAAATAATTAAAAATTTTTAGGATTTGTTTAGACATAAAAAAACCTCCTAAAAGATTAAGAGGTTGTTTTGTTAACAAGAAGGTAAGTACTTCTTTTAAAATTCAAGAGTAAACTCCCCTTCTGTAATTTCGTATACTTGGTCTGGGTTTGTTAAATCAATTGCGGAATAAGTAAAAGTTCCTTCGATAAAACCTGCATCTTGGTTATAATCTAAAATAGTTAAAGTACCAGGACTAGAAATATAGGTAGTTGTAACACCGATTTCTGGTGTGTATTGACAAAACTTTTCAGAACCATTAATCAAATTACTTGTCATTTCATAAGTTCCGATTTCTATATCAGTCGGAAAAAACAAGCCCATCTTTTGTCCTGTATCAGATATAATGGCCGTTATGTTAAAACGTGATACCCCATTAAAAAATGACTCTCCTACAAAAATAGAATCAGGTCCAAAGAATTGACCGTCAATAAATGCGGTAAAACTTGTAACTGTATCACCAGGCGATGATATGTAATCCACTTCAAAAGATCCTTCTGTTATTTCTGCTACCGTAGGATCTAGTTCTAATGGATCGGTTGCTGTAAACTCAAATGTTGCCTCAATAATTCCTGTAAAGGTATTAAACTTTGTGATGTTGATGGTCCCTGGATTCGATGTTAGATTTTCTCCAATGGTTGCTGGATTAAATAAACTTATTAATTTAGTTCCATCTGAAAGTGACTCCATAGCATAGGTTCCAACTCCAGTATCTTCTGGTATATCTATTCTTATAATCTCTCCTATCTCGTTAACAGCTACTATTTTTACTACCGATATGCCCGCTATTGTGTTTAGGGATGTGGTTATTGATTCAGCATCAAAATTAACGCCATCGACTTTAGCAAAAAATTCATCAGTGATGGGGGTACCACCACCTCCTTGTTCTTCGGAAGTATAGGGTATTTTATTGAAAATACCATTCGTTATTTCCTCAGTCTCAAAAGTAGGCTGACCATTACTATCCAAAACTGGATTGCCATCAACATCAAGAATAACGCGTACTCCCGTAAAACTAAATGTTCCTGAAACTGTAGCGTTTTGAGTATCGAAACCTGTAATATTTAATTGTCCAAAAACTCCAAAAGTTCCATCTGAAACAAAAGGATTTTCTGGATTTGTTTGTATGTACACTCCGCTATTTTGAGTTCCTAAGCCAGCTGTGATGTTAAAAGTTCCTACACCGGGATTTTCGAGTGTTAAAATGATACTTTCACCTGTTTCGATAACAGTTCCAGTTATCGTAAGTAAATTAGTATCGCTAAGCACCCCTGAAGCTAAATCAGTAGAAAAAATTCCAATTCCTACGTTCGCTCTAAATTCTCCTTCATCTATGGTAATTGAACCATCAACCTGGGGAAAATCACCTTCTAATGGTTCATTTACACAAGAGGTTTGTAATAGAACAATGGAAAGCATAAAAATCCATTGGGCATATTTTAAAATTTTCATAAAAAGCAATTTTATTATGTAATAACAACAAACTTAAATAAAAATTGTGAAGATTGTACTATTTCTTTGGAACTCTCATTAATAAAATAACTCCTACGATAAAAAATAACATTAAAAACACAATAGAATTACGCATACTTCCGGTATACTGATCAATAAATCCATAAATTAACATTCCGATGACAATCCCGATTTTTTCGGACACATCATAAAAACTGAAGTAAGAAGCTGTATCCTTGGTCTTGGGTAAAAATTTTGAATAAGTTGATCTAGACAATGCCTGAATCCCCCCCATCACCATACCTACAAATCCAGCGGTTATATAAAACTGTATTGGAGAAGTCATAAAAAAGGCAATCACACAAAGAACCGCCCAAATTCCATTGATAATAATTAATGTAGTAATATTTCCAAACTTACCAGAAGCTAAAGAGGTTAATTGAGCTCCGAGTATGGCTACCAATTGGATTATTAAAATACTAGATATTAGACCAATTGTTTTTTGATTTTCGCTACCCCAATCAATCTCCTGTTCACCAAAATATGTTGCCACAAGCATTACTGTTTGAACTGCCATGCTGTAAACAAAAAATGCAGACAAATACCGCTTTAGCACCTTATTTTTAGTGAGAGACTTGTACACCTTTTTTAACTCTCGATAACCATCAAAAAGTAAATGCCAGGTGACTTTATTGTTAGATCTTTTCCCTTTTGGTAAAAAATAAAAAGTATACTGACTAAATAGTAACCACCAAATACCAACTGATACAAATGAAATTTGCATAGCCTTCATTTTTGACTCTCCGTCATCACCCAAGCCAAAACTCTCTGGAATCATAATCATTGCTAAATTGAATAACAATAGTAGAACACTCCCAATATAACCCAACGAAAACCCCTTAGCACTGAGTTTATCTTGTTGTTCTGGATATGCGACGTCTGGTAAATACGAATTGTAAAATATCCAACTACACCAGAAGCCTACAAGGGCTAATAAATAAAAAAACAAACTTGTTAAAATATTTTCTAAATTAAAGAAATAAAGCCCCATGCATGAAAAAGCACCCAAATAACAGAAAAATTTCATAAAACCTTTCTTATTTCCAACAAAATCAGCGACTCCAGAAAGGATTGGAATAAGTATAGAAATAAAAACAAATGCAATAGCAGTCGTGTAGGTAATAAGAGGAGTACTCCTTATTGTACCTCCAAAAATAGAAATGTATTCAATTCCAGCAGAACTAAATAAAGCTTGATAATATATTGGGAATATTGATGAAGCTATTACCAAACTATAGACCGAATTTGCCCAATCATAGAAAGCCCATGCGTTTAACAATTTTTTACTACCTTTTTCTAATGTTTGCATTTTAAACGGAGTTTTTTGTGATGTAGGTTAAAACAAAAATAAACATTCTTTAATTAACTATTTTAAGCTAAGTTCATTCATCAAATTAAACTACCAATATGAGCCATAATTTATATATTTTTAAGTGTCAATTAAGTTTATGTTTAAAGAAAAATTAAAAATATTTTTATTTGGAACAGATTTTGATATTAAATACAAAAAAAATAATATCATGAAAAGATTAACCACACTATTTGCATTTTGTTCAATCATTCTGACCTCCTCCTGTACTGGTCCAGCTGGTCCTCCAGGATACGATAATATCGGAAAGGTTTTCGAAGCTACTATCAATTTTAATCAAGGTAATGATTATTCTACGCTTATTACATTTCCATCAGATATAGTGGTTTACGAATCGGATGTTGTAATGGTTTATATGCTTGAAGATGTTGTAAACGGCGACATTGACGTTTGGAGTCAGCTTCCACAAACATACTTTTTAAATCAGGGCACCTTACTTTACACGTTTGATCATACTTTTTTAGATGTAAATATTTTTTTAGATGCTAATTTTAATTTAAACACACTGGGATCTAACTATACAGATAATCAGGTTTTTAGAATTGCAATTCTTCCAGCTGAGTATGGCACTAGTAATTTAAGTATGAATCAATTAATGAATGTCTTAAACATAGAGGATTCTGATATTTCTTCATTATATAATTAGTAATTTAACCTTTTCAGTAAAGGTGTTTTAGAGCACCTTTAATTTTTGACATGGTTTATCCTAATTTTAATTTTAGAAAAAATTCAGTTTTACAAAGTAAAAAATGAAAAAAACAATTGTTCTATTAGTGACTATTTTAGTTGTGAGTTGTCAAAGTAAAGCACAACCTAAAAAGGAAAAAGAGGTTTTTAAAATAATCAAATCGGAAGCCGAATGGAAAAGCTCATTAAGTAAAGATGAGTTTTATATTCTTCGCAAAAAAGGTACAGAACCCCGATATTCAAGCAAGTTTAATTACAATGATCAAGAGGGGGTTTATTCTTGTTCGGCATGCGGCACAGCACTTTTTGAAAGCAGTTACCAATATGATAGTGGATCAGGTTGGCCCAGTTTTGATCGTGAAATTAAAGGAAATGTATCCTATTCTATTGATAATGACTTAGGGTATACAAGAATAGAAGAACATTGTGCAAACTGCGGTGGACACTTAGGTCATGTTTTTAATGACGGGCCTACTCAAACTACCGGAAAAAGACATTGTATTAACGGAATCGCTTTAAAATTCACACCTAAAAAGACCTCAAATGAAAAATAATTTCCCAAAACAAGCAACAGAAGCCTACTGGAAAGAAAAGCTTTCTGAAGAATCGTATCGTATATTAAGAGAAAAAGGTACAGAGCCTCCTTTTTCTGGTGAATACAATCTTCATTTTGAGAAAGGTTCCTATCAATGTAAGGCGTGTAACAATCCTCTTTTTCTAAGTGAACAAAAATTTGATAGTGGATGTGGATGGCCTTCTTTCGATGATGCTATTGAAGGAAGTATCAAAACTATTTTGGACAAAAGTCACGGAATGATACGAACAGAAATTGTTTGCAATGATTGTGGTGGACATTTAGGCCATATTTTTAACGATGGTCCAACCGAAACCGGTCAACGATATTGCGTAAATTCGCTATCTGTAGACTTTAATCTAGCATAGTTTTTAATCAACTATTCTCTCATAAAATTTTATTGTCAATTTATTTTTCTTTTTTATTCCATTACGTATACATTTTGTAATTTTGTACTTTAAAATTTCAAAATAAAATGAGCAAATACGATATTATAGTTTTAGGGAGTGGCCCAGGAGGTTACGTAACTGCCATAAGAGCATCTCAACTAGGTTTTAAAACCGCAGTTATAGAGAAAGAAAACTTAGGAGGAGTCTGTCTTAATTGGGGATGTATTCCTACGAAAGCCTTGCTTAAAAGTGCTCAAGTTTTTGATTACTTGAATCATGCGGAAGATTATGGACTTAGTCTTCAAAATCCTGATAAAAATTTCACAAAAGTAGTGGAGCGTAGTCGCAGTATAGCAGACGGAATGAGTAAAGGTGTTCAATTTTTGATGAAAAAAAATAAAATTGACGTAATTGATGGTTATGGAACCTTAAAACCTGGCAAAAAAGTAGATGTGGATGGAACCGTATACAGTGCTGACCATATTATCATCGCAACGGGTGCAAAGTCAAGACAATTGGCTAATTTGCCTCAAGATGGTGAAAAAGTGATCGGATACAGAGAAGCGATGACTTTAAAAAAACAACCTAAAAGCATGATCGTTGTCGGAAGTGGTGCTATTGGAGTAGAATTTGCCCATTTTTATAATGCTATGGGAACAGATGTAACGATTGTTGAGTTCTTACCAAACCTGGTGCCTTTGGAAGATGAAGAAGTTTCAAAACAATTTGGAAGATCCTTTAAAAAAGCAGGTATTAAAGTGATGACCAACGCTTCGGTCGAAAGTGTAGATACTACTGGTAAAAAAATAAAGGCCACCGTAAAAACTAAAAAAGGAGAAGAGGTTATAGAAGCGGATATCGTGTTATCCGCAGTTGGAATAAAATCCAACATAGAAAATATTGGATTAGAAGAAGTTGGAATTGTTGTAGATCGAGACAAAATCATTGTAAACGATTGGTACCAAACAAACATACCTGGTTATTATGCTATAGGTGATGTAGTTCCAGGACCCGCATTAGCCCACGTTGCTTCTGCCGAAGGAATAACTTGTGTTGAAAAAATAAAAGGAATGCACGTAGAAGCTATTGACTATGGCAATATTCCCGGTTGTACCTATGCAACTCCAGAAATTGCTTCTGTAGGATATACCGAAAAACAAGCAATAGAAGAAGGATACGATATTAAGGTAGGTAAATTTCCATTCTCAGCCTCCGGAAAAGCAAGTGCTGCGGGGACTAAAGATGGTTTTGTTAAAGTAATCTTTGATGCCAAGTATGGAGAATGGTTAGGATGCCACATGATTGGCGCTGGAGTCACCGATATGATTGCTGAGGCAGTATTAGGTAGAAAGTTAGAAACTACAGGTCACGAAGTATTAAAGACTATCCATCCACACCCGACCATGAGTGAAGCAGTTATGGAAGCAGTTGCAGATGCTTATGATGAAGTGATACATCTTTAAAAAATGTACAATATCAGTTTAAAACGCTCTATCAAAATAGGGCGTTTTTTATAGAAAACTTTTGAGTGCCAATTCATAGCTATTCAAACCAAAACCTACTATAATTCCTTTTGCATTTGGGGAAATATAGGAATGATGCCTAAACTCTTCTCGAGAAAAAGTATTGGATATGTGTACCTCCACTACTGGTGTTACTATCCCTTTAACAGCGTCACCAATACCCACTGAGGTATGTGTGTAAGCAGCCGCATTTAAAATGATTCCATCAAATGAGAATCCTACTTCCTGTAGTTTATCTATCAATTTTCCTTCAACATTTGATTGAAAGTAGGATAAGTTGAGTGCTGAATATTTTTTTTTTAAAATACTAAAGTAATCCTCGAAGGTTTGATCACCATAAATAAGAGGCTCACGTTTGCCAAGTAAATTTAAATTTGGACCATTGATGATAATAAGGTTTTTCATAGGGTAAAAATACAAAAGTTATGATACAAAAAAAGGAGCCAAAGGCTCCTTTTATAATTATAGTGTGCTTAGATTATAATCTAAAACCTACTCTCATCATTCCTGTTACGCCACCATCTAGTCCCCAAGAGGTGATATCATCACCTGAAGAAACACCTAAACCGTAATTTAGTTCAAGTCCAACGTATACTTTTGGGATGATGTAGTAATCAGCTCCAATAAAAGCATTGGCACCAATAGTAAACCCGTTAAGATCAGTTTCATTCCCAGCATCATCAGTTTCAGTACCAGCATCAAAATAACCTACACCAGCGCCGTAACCCCAGTATGTAGATAAACGCTCGGCACCTGAAAAGTGATTTTCAATACCATAACCCAAACCAACAGCGTAAGTCATGTCAGAACCTTCAACACCCGAATCAGAAACATTAAGAGATGCCGTGTAACGTACAGCTCTCGAATCAGATTTGAATTTTCTCATCATAACGTTAGCCTTGTCAGTAAACATTGTTGAACCATCTAAATTTGGCATAAAATTAAATTCAAAAGCAGTCTCCCCCTCTGAAGGTTTGTTAAAGGTACCTGCATTTGTAGTAATCTGTGCTGAAGCAAAACTAAAACTTACTAAAGCAATAAAAAGTAATAAATTTTTCATAATATTTATAATTTTTGATTATTGTTACTCAAATTTAAATAAAGAAAAACATCATTATACTACAATGGATATACGTTATTAACAACTGATTGTTAATAACTAAAAATTAATGTTAGTTCATAAATAACTGTTAAACAGTTATTTAAAGTAAAATATTATCTATTAAATCTATTTAAAAATTAATTTTCAATAATTACCAACAATTTAACAACCTGCAAAAAAGATTAAATTTAAAGAAGTGTCCAACCAATGGATAGGCTAAAAACCCTATTTTTTGCATCGACAACTTCTGGAAAAACTTCAGTAAGACCAAAATTATAACGACCGTCAACTCTAAAACCTAAGGGTAAATCTAAACCAAGTCCTACAACACCAGAAACATCATTTGATTCGGTAGGAATAACATCATCATCGTTCACGATTACACCAAATTGTGGGCCAAGATGTATATTAAGTCTTTTAATGAGGTAATATTTAAATACCACCGGTATGTTTACATAACCTAAGTCAACTTTACCAACATCTAACTCAGCGCCTTGTTGAGAATAAAGTACATCTCCTTGAACCGCAATTTTGTCGTTAAATTTGATCGTAAAAAACCCACCAAGATTTAAACCGGTTTTAGTGTCTACGTTCGGAAAATCAGTTAGTGTTGTAAAATTCGCACCTACTTTAATACCCAGATCTATCCCTTGTGAAAATGATTTAAAACTGAATAAAAAAATGAGCGTAATAAAAATTGTTTTTTTCATAATTATATAATTTAGTTTAGTTTATCAAATATATTAATTTCTAGATTTGTTTTGTAGATATTTAAATATTATGTTTAATGAATATAATCAACCATAGGTATACAAATGAACTGGCTTGATGCTTTAAAATATTATCAAGATTATTTAAGAATAGAAAGAGGCTTATCGGATAATTCTATTAAAAACTATTCTTTTGATATAAAAAAACTCATAAAATGGCTTAAAACTTCATCAATTATAGATTCTCCTTTAGAAATTAAAAGAGAAATCATCCAAGAATTTATTTATCATATTGCAAAAGAGATTCATCCTCGTTCTCAAAGCAGAATCATTTCTGGATTAAAAGGTTTTTTTAATTATTTAGTTTTTGAAGAGTATCGAGCCACAAATCCTGTTGATCATATAGAAAGCCCTAAAATTGGAAGAAAGTTACCGGACACACTATCTGTAAAAGAAATAGATCATTTAATTGCTGCTATAGATTTAAGCAATTCTCAAGGAGAAAGGAATAGAGCTATCATTGAAATACTTTACGGTTGTGGCTTGCGTGTTTCAGAATTAATAAATCTTAAAGTATCCGATTTATTTTTTGAAGAGGGATTTATTAAAGTTACGGGAAAAGGAAACAAACAACGGTTTATTCCTATTGGGCCTACAACTGTAAGATATATAACTAGTTATATTTCTGAAATCAGATCATTTCAAAACATTAAGCCCTCAGCTAAAGACACGTTATTTTTAAATATAAGGGGGAATAATCTTACAAGAGCCATGATATTTCATATCGTAAAGGAATTATCAAGTAAAGCTGGAATTCATAAAAAAATCAGTCCACATACTTTTAGGCATTCCTTTGCCACACACCTTTTAGAAAATGGTGCAGATCTAAGAGCGATTCAACAAATGTTGGGTCATGAAAGTATTACTACCACAGAAATTTATACCCACATTGACAAAAGTCATTTAACCCAAATAATTAATAACTTTCATCCAAGAAGATAATTATTTTGCAATATTCACTGCTCTTGTTTCTCTAATAACCGTAACTTTTACTTGACCCGGATAGGTCATTTCTGTTTGGATTTTTTGAGAAATATTAAAAGATAACTCTGAGGCTTTTTCATCACTTACCTTTTCACTTTCTACCATAACTCGCAGTTCTCGACCAGCTTGTATGGCGTATGCCTTATTAACACCTTTAAAGCCGAAAGCGACTTCTTCCAAATCCTTCAAACGTTGAATGTAGGAATCCAATACTTGTCTTCTTGCCCCAGGTCTTGCACCGCTTATCGCATCGCAAACTTGAATTATGGGCGACAATAAGCTGTTCATTTCAATTTCATCATGATGGGCTCCAATCGCATTACAAACATCTGGTTTTTCACCATGTTTTTCGGCTAATTGCATTCCTAATAAAGCATGCGGTAATTCGGTTTCTGTTTCTGGAACTTTTCCAATATCATGTAACAAACCAGCTCTTTTTGCTAATTTCGGATTCAACCCAAGTTCAGAGGCCATCACTCCGCAAAGTTTAGACACTTCTCGAGAATGTTGTAACAAGTTTTGGCCATAGGAGGACCGAAACTTCATTCTACCCACCGCTTTGATTAATTCTGGATGGAGTCCATGAATACCAAGATCAATTACCGTTCTCTTTCCTACTTCTTTGATCTCCTCTTCTATCTGTTTTTTTGTTTTTGTAACTATTTCTTCAATTCTGGCAGGGTGAATACGTCCATCAGTAACTAATTTATGTAAGGATAAACGAGCTATTTCTCTTCTAACGGAATCAAAACAAGATAGAATAATGGCATCTGGTGTATCGTCAACTATTATTTCTACTCCAGTAGCAGCTTCTATTGCACGGATGTTTCTACCTTCTCGTCCAATAATTCGACCTTTGACATCATCACTCTCTAAATTAAAAACAGACACACAATTTTCTACAGCCTCCTCTGTACCAATTCGTTGAATGGTATTAATAATTACTTTTTTTGCTTCTTGTTGAGCGGTTAATTTAGCTTCTTCTAATGAATTTTGTATGTAAGCCATGGCATCTGTTTTGGCTTCATCCTTTATAGTTTCCATCAACTGAGCTTTTGCATCGTCTGCAGAGAGGCTTGAAATAACTTCAAGCTGTTCTACTTGTCTTCGATGCATTTTATCTATTTCTGTTTGTCGTTTGTCTAGAAAAGACAATCGTTCATCATAATCTTTTTTCTTTGATTCTAAACCTGAAGTTAAGTTTTTAGCTTTTGCTAATTCGCTTGTTACTTTAGATTCTTTTTCTCTTGCTCTCTTCTCTGATTCAGATATTTTTTTATCTCTATTTAAGATGACTCTCTCATGTTCGGCCTTTAATTCTAAAAATTTTTCTTTCGCCTGCAACATTTTATCCTTTTTTAAGGAATCTGCATCTTTATCTGCTTGTTTAGCTATAGAAGCCGCTCTTTTTTTTGCAGATTTAACTATATCTGATGCTTTATTTTTTTCAAGAATTTTAGCAATTATAAAACCTACTATCATCGCTATGACTCCTATTATTAGGGGTAATATTATATCATTCATGTGTATATTCTTTTGACTTCAAGTATCCATCTACTTGAGTTGTATTCATAAAAAAAGCCTACATTAATATCGGGTTTTGTATAAACTCCTTAAAACAAGTTTAGGGTTAATTAGTTGGTCAAGTATCCGCTCTCCCTGAGGACACGGCTCGCTTTTGCAACTATAACTCGCCCTTTTTAAAGAATTCGCGTTGAGTTTACCAAAAATAGTATTAATGTAGGCAGTAACCTTATTTTAAAGAACGTTACGATTTAAAAATCGTGCAACATTTGATTTAATTTTTCAATTTTATTTTCAATATGTTGGCTATCTTCTGTTTTATCTATTTGTTTTTGTTCTACTTGAGTTGCAAACTGTAATGCGCACATAGCCAATACATCTTGCTTATCCCTTACAGCATAACTTTTTTCAAACCTTTTAATCATTTCATCTATCTTTTTAGTAGCTTTTCTTAAAGCTTCTTCTTGCTCTGGGGTAGTTGTTAAAGGATAAACCCTGTCTGCTATTGATAGTTTTATTTTTTGTTGGCCTGACATTTTAATTTATTCTGAAAGTTGAGTTATACATTTGTCAATTTCCCGAACCAATTCATTTATTTTGAGTTTTGTTTCTCGTTTGTGGTTGTTACTGCCTAGCATTGAATTAGCTATTTTTAATGTATTACATTCATCCTTCCAAGCATCAATATCTTTAAGGTATCGGTCTTGTTTAGATTTTAAAATTGTAATTTCTTCATCCAGTTTTACCTTTAAACGCTTCAAATTCTCGTGTTCTTGAAGAAGTTTAACGACCTTATTCTCTAGAGAATCAACAATTTCTGATAAATTACTCATTCATAATTAATTCAATACTATACCTACAAAGTTAACAATCGCTTGCTGAAAAGCCAATTAAAAAGTAAATAATTTTGTAATATTGATAACTTATCTGAAAAATTGATTAACTCCCAACAATTTATTGTAGCGTATTATTAATTTTACACTATGAAAAAGATTAAAGTTTTAGTATTCCTTTGCTGTTTTTCTCTATACGCTCAGGATGAAATTCCTGAAGATTATTTTGAAAATCCCGTTAAAATCCCACTGATTCTCTCAGGAAATTTTGGAGAATTAAGAACCAATCATTTTCATAGCGGATTGGATATAAAAACACAACAACAATCGGGTATTCCAATTTACGCGCCAGCCGACGGCACCATCTATCGAATTAAAATCTCTCATTTTGGGTATGGTAAAGCGCTTTATATCAAACATCCGAATGGATTCCGGACGGTTTATGCGCATCTAAAAAAATACAATGAACCAATTCAAAAATTTGTTAAAGATGCTCAATACAAAAAGGAGGCCTATGAAATTGAATTATTTCCTGAAGAAAACAGTCTACAAGTAAAAAAAGGATCACTCATCGGATATACCGGTAATAGTGGAAGTAGCGATGGGCCGCATCTACATTTTGAAATAAGAGATAAAAATTCTCGCCCTATGAACCCCCTTTTATTTGGGATCAATATACCAGACACGAAAAAACCTGTTGTAACAGACGTTTTTGCCTATCCATTAACAAAAGATTCTCATATTAACCAAAATCAAAACCCAGTAAAAATTAGACTTATTTTACAAAAAGATGGATCTTATAAAGCTGAAAATATATCTGCATATGGAAAGATTGGGTTTGGAATCTCTGTTTTTGATCAACAAAATGGGGCTTCCAATAAGAATGGGATTTATGAAATTGATACCTTTTTCAATGGAAAACAAAATTTTAATGTTGTTTTTGAAAAATTTTCATTTGCTGAGACCAGGTATATAAATAGATACATTGATTATAATCATTTTAAAAATAATAAGAATCGTATTCAGAAACTGTTTAGACAATCAAACAATCCTTTAAGTATTATCAGAAATGAAAGTGAAAGCGGAATTCTTGATATTCAAAATCAATTAAATTCCAATTATTTAATTAAAATTTCGGATTTCAGCAATAATAGTATTTCAATTTCAATTCCGATTAAAGGCGATCAGCTTGAAATACTAGAGCCTAAAATCATTCATAAAACAGAGGATTTTATATATGCTCAAGAGAGCTCTTCCATAACAAAAGGTAAGTTTAATATTTACATTCCAGCTAATAGTTTTTATGAAGACACCTATTTAAGTATAGTTGCTAATGTTGATACTTTAAAACTGCATGAAGATATTATACCGCTTCATAAAAATATCTCTATAGCAACAGATGTATCCAATTATAATAAAACAGATATTGATAAACTTTATATTGGTAGGCTTAATTATAAAAAAACACCCTATTACGTAAAAACCTACAGAAAAGGGAACAAACTTACTGCAAAAACAAAAAAATTAGGCACCTACGTTTTAACAGTTGACACAAAAAATCCAGAAATTAAACCTCTTAATTTTTTAAATAAAAAATGGATCAGCAATAACAAAACTCTAAAAATCAAAATCTCTGATGATTTAAGTGGAATAAGCTCCTATAGAGCTACCATTAACGGAAAGTTTATTTTGATGGAATATGATTATAAAAAAGATGTTCTAACCTACGATTTTGGCGATAAAATCATTTCTGAAACAGAAAATAATTTGAAACTAATTGTTATTGATAATGTTGGAAATAATACTACATTTGAATCAACTTTTTTTAGAAAACAAACCTAGAGTAAACTTGAAAACATATACTTCGCTTCTCATATTTCTTTTTATCATCATTTCCAGCACTCTTTCAGCTCAAAACGCTATTATTAAAGGTATTGTTCTTGATGAAAACAACATTCCTATTTCTGAGGTAAATGTTAGTATTGGAACTAGGGGCACGCAAACAAATTTTGACGGATTTTTCGTTCTTGAAGTTCCTTCTAAAAAGAAATTAGATCTAGTGTTTTCTCACGTTACGTTTAAAAATATAAAAATTTCTGTCCCTTCTTTGAGCCCTAATGCTGACTTTGAAATTAATCCTGTAATGAGTCTAGCTATAGAGCAAATTGGAGAGGTCGTAATTTCAAGAAATAAAAGAAAAAGAATAGAGGGAATTACCACCATAAGCCCTGAAGCTGTCCGGAAAATACCCGGAGCAAATGCAGGAGTTGAAAATTTAATCAAATCTTTGCCAGGCGTCAATAGTAATAATGAATTAAGTACACAGTATGCGGTGAGGGGTGGAAACTACGATGAAAACCTAGTCTATGTAAATGAAATTGAAGTATATAGACCCTTTTTAATAAGAAGTGGTCAGCAAGAAGGTTTTAGTTTTGTAAATACTGATTTAACCTCTAAAATTGATTTTTCTGCAGGAGGTTTTCAAGCTAAATATGGTGACAAGCTTTCTTCTGTTTTAGATATTACATACCGAAAACCCGTTGCTTTTGAAGCTTCGGCAGACTTAAGCTTATTAGGTGCTAATGTTTCTTCCGGAGGGGTTTCTAAAAACGGAAGATTTAATGGTATTGTGGGGGCCCGTTACAGAAATAATAGTCTTTTTGTAAATTCAACAGAAACTGAATCAAATTATAAACCAGTTTTTGCTGACGCGCAAGCTTATTTAACTTATAAAATCACCAATAAATTTGAATTAAATTTCCTTGGAAATATATCCATCAACGATTACCAATTTGAACCACTGACTAGACAAACTAATTTTGGAACGATTACAGACCCTGTAGCATTGCTCGTTTTTTATGAAGGACAAGAAGTAGATCAATATCAAACTTATTTTGGAGCTCTAAAAGGAACTTATGCAGTATCAGACAATTATACAGCCAAACTAATTGGTTCCATCTATCATTCAAAAGAACAAGAGCATTATGATATTTTTGCTGAATATAGATTAGGAGAAGTAAATACAGATATTGGAGGTGAAGATCTGGGTGAAGTTGAATTTACAGAAGGAATTGGTTCTCAATTAACCCATGCAAGAAATGATTTAGATGCCTTGTTTATCAATTTGGAACATAAAGGAATCTTATCGATTGAAGATAATCAAGTAGATTATGGAATAAAATATACTCATGAAGATATTCGAGATCGAATCCAAGAATATGAAGTTATAGATTCGGCTGGATTCTCCATTCGTCCTCCAATTGGGGATTTAGGCAATAATGAACCTTATGACCCTTTTGTATCCCCGATAGTTCCTTATACTTCTATTAGAGCAACTAATGATGTTCAAATTGACCGCATTTCTGGCTTTATTCAATGGAGTAGAAGGACGACCATAGGAGAAAGTGACCTTTGGCTTAACGCAGGTGTTAGAGGACATCACTGGACTGTAGGTGGAAAAGGACTGACTAGCAATTCACAAACTGTCTTTAGTCCGAGAGTTCAAGCATCATTGAAACCCGACTGGAATGCTGATATTCTTTTTAGAATTTCAGGTGGTTTTTATCATCAACCCCCTTTATACAGAGAATTAAGAGATTCATTAGGTGCTGTAAACACCAAAGTGAAAGCTCAACAATCAATTCACATAGTATTAGGAAATGATTATAGCTTTGACCTCTGGGGCCGACCATTTACTTTAAATTCTGAGGTATATTATAAATCATTAACTGATGTAAACCCCTACACACTTGAAAATGTAAGAATACGTTATCGAGCTAGAAATAATGCTGTAGCTTATGCGTATGGAGCTGATGTAAGGCTAGCAGGAGAATTTGTGCCAGGAACTGAAAGTTGGGTAAGTGTTGGATATTTAAAAACAGAGGAAAATATAGAGGATAGAGGATATATTTTTAGGCCCACTGATCAACGATTAAAGTTTTCAGTTTTATTTCAAGATTACATAAAAGTGATTCCAGACTTAAAATTATATTTGAACTTAACCTACAATACTGGTCTACCAGGAGGATCACCTAGTTATGCAGATCCATACAATTTCCAGACCAGATTACCCGACTACAAAAGAGCTGATGTAGGTTTTTCGTATATTCTAATAAACGAAAATAAATTAAAAAAAACGGGGTTTTTGAAACCTTTTAAAGAGTTGACTATAGGCCTCGAGATTTTTAATATTTTTGACGTTCAGAATTCTATTACGAATACCTTTGTAAGAGACGTCTACACAAAAGTGCAATATGCAATTCCTAATTATCTAACACCTCGTGTACTTAACATTAGGACCACAATGAAATTTTAGAGACTTAAGAATTGATTAATTCTTTTAACGTTTGAATTACAAAGTCTACCTCTTCTCTTGTATTGTAGGTAGAAAACGAAAATCGAACCGACGGTTTTAACATGTCTTCTTTTGATAAGATTTCTGATAATACATGTGAACCACTTATGCTTCCACTCTGGCATGCAGATCCTTTTGAACACGCGATTCCTTTTAAATCAAGTTGAAAAAGTACAAGGGATGCTTTTTCCGGTGAAATAGGCAATAAAACATTTAGCAGTGTATAAGTACTCATATCATCATCACCACAGTAACCATTCAGTTTAGCAGTTGGAATTTCTTTTAACAAGGTATCCTTGAAGTATTTTTTTATCGATTTTATATAGTTGGTTTCTTCAGCAAGATGTTGGTAGGATAATTTCAAAGCTTCATTAAGACCCGCTACTGCATAAACAGCCTCAGTCCCGGCCCTCAGACCTCGTTCTTGAGCTCCTCCCTTTATAGAGGATTTTAAACCTGAATTTTTTCGAATAAAAGCAAAGCCAATCCCTTTTGGACCATGAAACTTGTGGGCTGCTACTGCAGCAAAATCGATTGGAATTTTTGAAAAATCTAAGCTATAATGACCAGCAGATTGAACAGTATCACTATGAAACAAAGCATTATTATTCTTACAAATAGCGGCTACTTTTTCAATATTTAAAATATTACCAATTTCATTATTAACATGCATTAAACTCACTAAAGTTTTTGATGAAGAATTTTTCAAAAGTTTTTCAAAATGATCATAATTGATCATACCGTTTTGATCTAATTGAACATAGTCTATCTGAATATTAAGTTCATTGCTCAAATCTTGTATCGTATGTAAAACAGCATGATGCTCTATTTTACTCGTTATTATTCGTTCTACTTTTAAGTCTCTTACACAACTGTTAATTATCAAATTATCTGCTTCTGTTCCTCCTGATGTAAAAATTATTTCTGCTGGAGATACTTTAAAATGAGCAGCTATTTCTTTTCTGCAATTTTCAAGAATTGATTTGGAGGATCTCCCGATAGAATGGGTTGAAGAAGGATTCCCAAATTCTGTACTTAATATTTCTGCTATCTTATCAACTACCTCTTTTCTAACTTGAGTTGTCGCTGCGTTATCAAAATAAATTTTTCTCATAATGGCCAAAAATACAATTTATTATAGTTTCATAATAAAGAAAAATTGTTTCTTTGTAGGAATAGATTTCTTTATGCGTAAAATTCTTTTTATTTCAATAATACTTAGCTCCTTAGCATCCTGCAATGATGGTGACGTGATTGTAACGGATTTTAATTTTATCAATAATAATTTGAAAACATGTGGCGGCATAGGTTCTTATACTTTTTATAATATCAATAACTCCTCTGCAGCTGAAAGTATCTCTCTCGTTCTTGAAACAAATGATATTTTATTTATTGATACTGGAATTAATGAATACCCATTAAACGGGACATCGTATTTGGTTAATTATAGAAAATACGATGCCGATATTGATGGTAATTACTTTTGCAGTAGTATCCCTCCTGTATCACCAAATGTTATCGATGAATATTATGGAGCATCTGGATTGGTTCAACTTAAAACGATTGTAGTTAAGGATGATGAAGACGGAATTATAGAAGACGCAACTAGCGAACTAGATTCTGACAACGATGGACTATTAGATTTCTTTGACAATGATGATGATGGAGATAATGTCCCTACAATAAATGAGTTAGGACCCGATTTTTTGGAAGGAATTTCTGAATTTCCTTTAGATACAGATGGTGATTTAATTCCTGATTATTTGGATGTGGATGATGATAATGATCTTATTTTAACTAGATATGAGGATGCAAACGGAGATTTAGATCCAACAAACGATTTTACTACCCCTAACATACCTGATTATTTAAATGAAAATATTGCAGATAACAATATCATCGATCAGTATAGAATTCATAGCTATCAACTAACGAGTGATATTGAATTAATAATCAACAACCTTATTTTAGTTAACGGGTCAGAGCAAATAACCAAAGAAACGATGGTACTTGGGAATCAGAATAATGTAATTGACGGAACCGTTTCGCTCACACCAGAATTTTAAAGAGCTAGTGTTTGCTTTGAAAAATATAAACCTCAGTAGCGCCAAGTCCATATTTATCATAATCAGCATCATAAAACTTTAGACATCCTTCATGTTCTTTGAGGACTCTTATTAATTCGTACTTTAAAACTCCCTCACCAACACCATGAATGAATACAATTTTTTGAATTTTTTTTGCTATTGCAAAAGCTATTTTTCTCCTAGCAGTTTCTAATTGAAAATTTAATATTTGAAAATTATCCATATTTCTAGTATTTGGAACTAGTTGATGGATATGCAAATCCACTTCCATTCGAGGAGACTTTCTTTCTTTTGGTTTTACTTTTAAAGAATTTTTATGTTTTTTTTCTTCTTTTTCAGAAATGATTTCTGAAATATTTTCTATAGAATTTGCTAGGTCAGATAATTCAATTGATTGGTAGACTAATTCTTTTTTTAGATATTGTTGTTGAAAGCCATCCAAGTCAATTATAGTAATATTATTTCCTGCAATAGATACAATTTTTCCGGAAATATCTTCATCCAAAACCGAGACATAATCACCAATTTTCATCTGTTAAAAATCAAATTCGTTGATGGTCTTTTTAATTATTGAAACACAATCCATAATTTGCTCTTCAGTCATCACCAAAGGGGGTGCAAAACGAATAATATTTCCATGTGTTGGTTTTGCTAACAAACCATTGTCCCTGAGTTTTAGACAAAGATTCCAAGCTGTTTTGCTGTCTTCGGTATCATTTATTAGTATCGCATTTAGTAAGCCTTTACCTCTTACGCCAGTCACTAATTCTGTGGTTTCAATAAATTTTGAAATTTCACTTCTAAATAACTTGCCTAACCTATCCGCATTTTCTGCTAATTTTTCCTCTTTTACTACCTCTAATGAAGCTATAGCGACAGCACATGCCAAAGGATTACCTCCGAAAGTAGAACCATGTTGACCAGGCTTTATAACGTTCATTATTTCATCAGTTGCTAAAACTGCTGAAACAGGATACACCCCGCCACTTATGGCTTTTCCTAAAATTAAGATATCTGGCTTAACATCTGGTATTCCACTACAATTTTTATCTGAACAATTACAATTGCCACAAGAAGCCAATAAACGTCCTGTTCTTGCTATTCCCGTTTGAACTTCGTCAGCAATAAATAAAACGTCATACCGTTCACACATTTTTTTTGCGTTCGACAGGTAATCTTCAGAGGGAACATAAACTCCAGCTTCTCCTTGAATTGGTTCCACTAAAAATCCTGCAATATTTGAGTTAGATTTTAATACCTCTTCTAATGCATCTAAATTGTCATATTCAATTTTTATAAAACCATCGGTATAAGGGCCAAAATTTTTACGAGCATCTTCATCATTTGAAAAAGAAATAATAGTCGTTGTTCTCCCGTGGAAATTATTTTCACAAACTATAATCTCTGCTTTGTTTTCTTCAATCCCTTTCTTTTCATAAGCAAATTTCCTGGTAAGTTTTAATGCTGTTTCCACAGCCTCTGCGCCACTGTTCATAGGCAGTGCCTTTTCGAATCCAAAGTACTCACAAATATATTTTTCATAAGTTCCTAAGACATCATTATGAAATGCTCTTGAGGTCAAGGTCAATTTATGTGCTTGATCTGTTAAAGCTTTTATTATTTTAGGGTGACAGTGCCCTTGATTGACTGCAGAATAAGCAGAGAGAAAATCATAATATTTCTTTCCCTCTACATCCCAAAGAAATACTCCTTCACCACGCTCTAAAACGACTGGAAGTGGATGGTAATTATGAGCGCCATACTCATTTTCTAAATCAATTGCTTTTTGTGTCGAGATCTTTTCAACGATATTCATTACTAATAAATTTTAAAAATTAAAAAATACAATTCCTACTGTACCTTTATCCTTTCGTAGACCCGAAAATTCAGCATAGGAGAGAAATCATCCTTGGTTTGCAATTTACTAAATTTTAAAACATTCAAAAAATGATTTAAAAGCTATATACTAACTAAAAAATATAATTTTTTTTCTTATTCAGTTATTAAAGCTATTCTTATTTTTGCATTCATGGGAAAAAAAAGGCAGAAAAAGGTTTTTGAAGATTTAGAAATAGTAGATGCAGGAGCTAAAGGGAAGTCAATCGCTTTTGCTCCAGATGGAAAAGTTGTTTTTGTAAACAATGCGGTTCCCGGAGATGTTTGTACGATACAGACTACTAAAAGGAGAAAAAGCTTTTATGAGGGAAAAGCAATTTCATTTTCTAAACTTTCAAATAAAAGAGTCGATCCTGCCTGCGACTATTTTGGAACTTGTGGTGGTTGTAAATGGCAATTTATGGATTACCATCATCAACTTTATTACAAACAAAAAGAAGTCGAAAATAATTTAAAACGTATAGGAAAAGTTGAGATCCCATTAGTGATTCCAATCCTAGGTTCAAATCAACAATTTTTTTATCGCAATAAAATGGAATTTTCTTTTAGCGACAGTAAATGGTTAACTTTAGAACAAATAAAAAGTGACCAAGTTATTGAAAACAGAAATGCATTGGGCTTCCATATTCCAGGCATGTGGGATAAAATACTAGATATTAATTCCTGTCATTTGCAAAAAGACCCAAGCAATCATATTAGAAACTTTATAAAATCTAAAGCAGAAGAATTCAATCTAACTTTCTATAACAATCGTAAACAAGAAGGGTTTTTAAGAACATTGATGATTCGAACATCCACAACAGGGGATTTAATGGTCTTGATACAATTTTACTTTGAAAATAAAATAAATCGTGAATTATTATTGGATGCTATTGGAAATCAATTTCCTGAAATCACCTCATTACAATATGTAATCAACTCAAAGGGAAATGATACTATTTACGATCAGCAAGTTATTTGTTATCAAGGAAATGATCATATTTTTGAAGAAATGGAAAATTTACGATTTAAAATAAACGCTAAATCATTTTATCAAACTAACTCAGAACAAGCCTATGAGCTTTATAAAATAACCAGAGATTTTGCAAGTCTTACCGGAAATGAAACAGTTTTTGACCTTTATACAGGCACAGGGACTATTGCTCAATTTGTATCTAAAAAAGCGAAAAAAGTTATTGGAATTGAATCGGTTCCTGAAGCAATTGAAGCCGCAAAACAAAATGCCCTACTTAATAAAATTAATAATACGGAGTTTTATGTAGGTGATATGAAAAAAGTTTTTAATGATGATTTTATCAAATTACATGGTTTTCCCGATGTCATAATAACGGACCCACCCCGAGATGGAATGCACAAAGACGTAATTAAACAATTGCTGAAGATTTCAGCTGATAAAATTGTATATGTAAGTTGTAATAGTGCAACACAAGCTAGGGACCTTGCATTATTAGGTGTTGATTACGTCGTTAGCAAGTCTCAAGCTGTTGATATGTTCCCTCAAACTTTTCATGTAGAAAATGTTGTACTTTTGGAAAAAAGAAGCACCTAGAAATTATAGACATGTTTAAAAAAATAATTTTTTCAGTTCTACTTATTGCTTTATCGGTAAGCTGTACAAGGGATGATATTTGTACAGAAGAAACCCCCAAAACACCTTTACTAATCATTAACTTTAAGAGTAAAATAAATCCACTTCTAGCAAAAGAAGTTCCTGATTTAACGGTCACCACAATTATAAATGATGAAAATGTTGATCTCTATAAATCAGTAACGAGAGATTCTATTGCGATTCCATTAAATACCTTGGCAGATACCACTGATTATTTACTGATCAGAGGAAATACAACCAACACTGATGGTAATACCGATTCGATAACTTTTACTTACCAAAGGGATAATATTTATATTAATAGAGCTTGCGCCTTCAAAACAATATATAAAAATCTGATTACACAATTAGAAATTGAGGAGAATAATTGGATCAATGAAATAGAAGTTAATACATTAATAATAGAAAATGAAGAGAACACTCACGTTACTATTTTTCATTAAGATTCTATTTCTATCTGAGTTTAATGGGTATGCTCAAAAGAAAGAAATTAAAATTAACGATACCATAACAAAAAATAACAAGTATGGTTTACGTATCGGGGTTGACATTGCTAGACCTGTAATTTCATTATTTGATGAAAATTTTTCTGGTTTTGAAGTTATGGCTGACTACAGATTAACGCATCGATTTTATATCGCTGTAGAATATGGTTTTGATCAAGATAATCAGACGGAAAGCAACTTAATAGCAGCTTCTAAAGGAAGTTATTTAAAGATTGGTGGCGATTTTAATGCCTACAATAATTGGATTGGCATGAACAATGCTATTTATGTTGGTTTAAGGTATGGGGTTTCCACCTTTGATCAAAACCTTGAAGGATACACTATTTATACGGGTGATTCAACATTCCCGGGGACTATGGTATTTGATCCTAGATCATATGAAGGGCTGACTGCCCAGTGGGCAGAATTTATATTTGGTATTAAAACTGAAATACTAACTAATTTATTTTTATCCATCAACCTGCAACTTAAAAATAAATTTTCTGAAGATATTCCCGAAAACTTTAACAACTTGTACATACCAGGGTTCAATAAAACTAATGATTATGGTAACTTTGGAGTTGGTTTTGGTTATGGAATTTCTTATTTAATTCCTATTTATAAAAAATAAAAAACTAAAGGTTCTTTTTTGTTTTTTTACTTCCTTCGTACATATCATAACGAACGAGTTTACTTTCTAATTTACCATTAAAAAGTTTTACACGCCTTGATGGTCTTAATCCGACGTGTTTTAAAGCTTCTATATTACCGGTAATCATCCATGCTTGGGTTCCTGGATATTGGTGTTTTAGTGTGGTACCAATAGAAGCGTATAATTTTTCAGCATCTACTTGAATTCTTTCATCATAAGGAGGATTAAATACTAAAAACAAAGAACGCTCTGTTACTTTTTTACTTGTAAAGAAATCTTGATTTTTTACAGTTATAAATTCTTTTAGATGAGCACTTTCAATATTCTCATTTGCTTTTTTTACTACATCCGATTCGATATCAAAACCTTGTATGGTATAATGAAAATCTCGTATCTTTTTTAAAGCTGCATTTTCAATTAATTCATATAAATCCACATCAAAATCTAGCCAATTTTCAAACGCAAATTCATCTCGATTCAAATTTGGCGGAATATTACAAGCAATCATAGCGGCCTCTGTTAAAATAGTTCCACTACCACACATAGGATCTAATAAATCACATTGTCCATTCCAACCTGCTAACATAATTATACCAGCAGCTAAAACTTCATTAATCGGAGCCATCGTATTTGCAACCTTATAACCACGTTTATGTAATGATTGCCCAGAACTATCTAATGATAAAGTGCAGATATTACGATCTATATGAATATTAACCCTAAGTGTTGGGTGATCTAAATCTACATCCGGTCTTCTTCCTTCCTTATCCCTAAAACGGTCAACAATTGCATCTTTAGTTTTTAAAGCAATATATTTTGAATGCGTAAATTTATCTGAAAAAACGGTTGCATCTACAGCTAAACTTCCATCTACATTCATAAAATTCTCCCAGGGAAATGCATACACTTTTTTGTAAATATCTTCTTCAGTAAAAACATTGAAAGTAGTTATTGGTTTTAAAATTTTAATGGCAGTTCTACAACAAAGATTTGCTTTATACATAAATCCTGTATCGCCTTCAAAAGAAACATTTCTGGTACCCAGCTCTACTTTAGAAGCACCAAGTTTTCGGAGCTCCGTAGCTAGAATAGCCTCTAAACCAAACAAAGTTTTAGCAACCATTTTAAAGTTTTTTTCCATAGATATTTTATTCGTAACCACAAAAATACAGTAATTTAGTAGCGTAAATAATAATTAATGCTAAAAGATATAGAAAATTGGTATGCCTCCTGGTTTGACACTCCTTTTTATCATATACTTTATAAAAATAGAGATGATGATGAAGCTGGTTTTTTTATGAAAACCCTATTGTCTTTTTTGAACTTAAAACCTCAAGCTGAAATTTTAGATTTAGCCTGTGGTAGAGGCCGTCATTCAATTTATTTAAATAAATTGGGTTTTTTAGTTACGGGTGTTGATTTATCATCAAAAAGTATTGCGTATGCAAAAGATTTTGAAACAGACACTTTAACGTTCGAGGAGCACGACATGAGTAAGGTGTACCCTAAGAAATTTGATGCTGTATTTAATCTATTTACTAGTTTTGGGTATTTTGAAAACGAAGAAGACAATCTAAATACCCTAAAATCTATTAAAAAAGAATTAAACGAACAAGGCGTCGGTGTTATAGACTTTTTAAATGTAGATTATGTTCAAAAACATCTTGTAGCATTCGAAACTAAAATAATTGACGATATTACATTCCATATCAAAAGAAGTATTAAAGATAATTACATATACAAAGAAATCAATTTTATATATGATGGTCAAGATTATGTTTTTACGGAGAAGGTGAAAGCTTTGCGCTTAAATGATTTTAAAAAGTATTTTGAAAAAGCTGGAATTAATCTTCTTTATACTTTTGGGGATTATCAATTAAACAAATATCAACCCGAAAACTCCAGTCGCTTAATTTTAATTTTTAATTAATAAATGAATTATTTAATACTTTTTTTAGCTGTATTTATAGGTTACTTTTTAGCGCTCATATTAAAGGTTAAAGAAGTAAAAAAACTTTCAATCTACCTAGCCTTTAGTGGGGCTTTTCTTTTAGCTCTTACCATTTTTGAGTTGTTACCTAATGTTTACGAAACACCTAATAAATTAATTGGTGTTTATATAATCGCTGGTATATTGCTGCAAATTATTTTAGAGTTTTTCTCTAAAGGTGCGGAACACGGACATGTTCACGAACATAATGAATCTAAAACATTTCCCTGGTTACTATTTATAAGCCTAAGTATTCATGCATTACTGGAAGGTTTTCCAATTACTAAGGATAATAATTTACTGATTGGAATAATGATACACAAAATTCCTATAGCCCTAATTCTATCGATCTTTTTTATTAATGCTAATTATAAAAAGACGACAACCCTATCCTTTCTTTTCTTATTTGCAATTATGACTCCCATTGGAAATTGGCTGGCAAATAATTTTGAATCTATTACCTACTATCAAAAAGAAATTACAGCAATAGCGATAGGAGTATTTCTTCACGTATCGACGACTATCTTATTTGAGAGTTCTAAAAATCATCAATTTAACATCTCCAAAATGAGCGCTGTAATTATTGCAATCGTATTGGCATTTTTTCTATAAAAGCATTTTCTTTACAAGGGCATTCAAACGTTATTATCCTCTTTATTTAATTAATTTTTTCGATCGTTATTGATCTACTAGATTCCTATTTTTTGAGCTATAG
>Ga0209374_1000065_pt1 | contig 112620 bp, 106 predicted proteins | sample SaaInlLV_DNA_10m_FD_184683 | JGI IMG/M metagenome (GOLD analysis project Ga0209374, IMG submission 184683) | Marine microbial communities from expanding oxygen minimum zones in the Saanich Inlet - SI075_LV_DNA_10m (SPAdes) (version 2) | ecosystem: Environmental > Aquatic > Marine >... | reverse complement strand
AAAAGTTTCAGAGCGAAAGACGAGATTTGAACTCGCGACCCCCACCTTGGCAAGGTGATGCTCTACCCCTGAGCTACTTTCGCAATTTTGTAATGAACGTTTCTCAACTAGTATAGAAAGGTGCAAATTTAATACAATTCTTAGAATAGCAAAGTTTTTTTAAACTTTTTATCCTCTTTTCTTTTTGGTCAACATCCGTTTGATTTCATTCAATTTCATTAAGGCTTCAACGGGTGTTAAGGTATCAATATCAATAGCCTCAATATCTGTTTTTAATGCCTCTAAGATAGGATCGTCTAAATTAAAAAAGCTCAGTTGCATCTCTCCGTCCAAGTCTTTGACTTTGGCGGTCAGCTCATCACTCGAATGAGATTTCTCGAGCTGTTTCAGAATTTGTTGCGCACGGTGTAAGACTTGTGGTGGCATCCCTGCCATTTTTGCCACATGAATCCCAAAACTGTGATGACTACCTCCCTTTACCAACGTTCGTAAAAACAAGACATTGTCTTTCAGCTCTTTGACAGACACATTATAATTTTTAATGCGATCAAAGGTTTCCGTCATTTCATTTAACTCGTGGTAGTGGGTTGCAAATAAGGTTTTGGCGTGTGACGGATGTTCGTGCAAATATTCGCTAATTGCCCAGGCAATTGAAATTCCATCATAGGTACTGGTCCCGCGTCCAATTTCGTCCAACAACACCAAACTGCGTTCTGAGATATTATTTAAGATCGAAGCGGTTTCATTCATCTCTACCATAAAGGTAGACTCGCCCATTGATATATTATCACTCGCCCCTACCCTTGTAAAAAGTTTATCAATCAATCCGATGCGTGCACTTTTAGCAGGCACAAAACTCCCAATTTGCGCCAAAAGGACTATCAAAGCGGTTTGCCGTAAAATGGCCGACTTTCCAGACATATTTGGCCCGGTAATCATAATGATTTGCTGGGTGTTTCGATCTAAAAACACATCATTAGCTACATAAGATTCCCCCAACGGTAATTGCTTTTCAATCACCGGGTGACGTCCTTGTTTAATGTCTAAATCATAAGATTCATCCATTTCGGGATACACGTAGTTGTTGTGTTGTGCCAAATGTGCAAAAGACCCCAAACAATCCAATTGTGCAATCAGCTGTGCATTTTGCTGCACCTCCAAAATATACGAATGCATCCAAAGAACCAACTCAGAGAAAAGGGTTTGTTCGATCTCTAATATACGATCTTCAGCTCCTAATATTTTACTTTCATACTCTTTGAGTTCTTCCGTAATATAACGTTCGGCATTGACCAGTGTTTGTTTTCGAATCCAGCTTTCTGGCACCTTGTCTTTGTGTAAATTCCGAACTTCAATATAGTAGCCAAAGACGTTGTTAGAAGCGATTTTAAGCGACGTAATTCCTGTGGCGGCACTCTCACGTTCCAACATTTTATTTAAATAATCTTTTCCAGAGAATGCAATGGCACGTAAACTTTCCAATTCTTCTGACGCAGAAGAAGCGATGCTATTGCCTTTGAGGATATTTACGGGCGCATCTTCATTAAGCGTTGCTTTAATTTTTTCTCGCAACAATTCACAGCTTTGAAACTGTTCGCCAATGCGTTTTAAATCGGCATTCTCACAATGAGACGCCAAGGCTTTGATCGGCACAATGGCTTCCAAAGAATTTTTTAACTGCACCACTTCACGAGGATTCACTTTGGCAGTCGCTACTTTAGAAATGAGACGTTCCAAATCGCCCACTTGTTTGATGTAGTTCTGTGTTCTCTGAAGCGATTCTTCATGTTCTAAAAAATACTGCACCACTTCGTGGCGTGCTTTTATTTTTTCTTGTGACTTTAAAGGCAATGCCAACCAGCGTTTTAAAAGCCGTCCGCCCATGGGAGAAATCGTGTGATCGATCACATCAATTAAGGTCGCAGCATTGGTATTGGTGGAATTGTACAACTCTAAATTTCGAATGGTAAATTTATCCATCCAGACATAGTCGCCTTCTAAAATACGCTCAATGGCGGTGATGTGCTGTAGCTTGTGGTGTTGGGTTTCTGCCAAATAATGCATCACCGCGCCAGAAGCCACAATACCTTGTGTCAAGGCTTCAATTCCAAAACCTTTAAGAGTTTTAGTTTGAAAGTGTTTACAGAGGGTTTCGTTTGCATAATCGTCCTGAAAGACCCAATCTTCTAAATAAAAGGTGTGGAAATTAGTTCCAAAAGTATCGTTAAAAGTACTTCGTTTTTGTTTTTCTATGAGGACTTCACTCGGGTTAAAATTTTGAAGGAGTTTTCCTATATATTCAGCGGAGCCTTGTGCGGTGAGAAATTCACCTGTGGACACATCTAAAAACGCCACTCCGATGGTTTTCCCAAAATAGACCGCCGCTAAAAAATTATTGGTTTTAGAACTCAACACCTCATCATTCAGCGCAACTCCAGGAGTAACGAGTTCGGTTACGCCTCGTTTCACAATCGATTTGGTGAGTTTGGGATCTTCTAATTGATCACAAATGGCAACGCGCTCTCCTGCTTTGACCAGTTTGGGCAAATAGGTATTGAGCGAATGGTGTGGAAATCCCGCCAATTCGGTTTCACTCTCACTGCCGGCGCCACGCTTGGTCAGAATAATATCTAATATATTTGCCGCCTTCACCGCGTCACTCCCAAAGGTTTCGTAAAAGTCACCAACCCTAAATAACAGCAACGCATCAGGATACTTGACCTTGATGGCATTGTATTGTTTCATTAAAGGCGTGACTTTCTTCGCTTTTTTTGCCAATGGGTGTTTGATTTTTATACCTTACTTTTGTATCGCAGTAGGACTGCTAAAGTAATTAATTTTAGCCTTTTTATAAAACTAAGTTTATTAAGATTTAAAACACGGATGCGAAAGTTAGAAAACAGCGAGTTAGAGCGTTTATCAGTAGAAGGATTTAAGGCGGTTGAAAAGACCCCTTTAATTGTGGTTTTAGATAACATTCGAAGTTTAAATAATATTGGAAGTGTCTTTAGAACTAGTGATGCGTTTCGGATTGAGAAAATTTATCTTTGCGGAATTACCGCTAGACCCCCACACAAGGACATTCAAAAAACAGCCTTAGGAAGTACCGAATCTGTGGACTGGACGTATGCAGAAAGTACCCTCGAAATTGTTCAGGAATTACAAGCAGACAACGTTCAAGTCCTGTCTATTGAACAAGCAGAAAACGCAACGATGCTTCATAAATTTACCCCAAAAGCAAACACAACCTATGCCTTAGTTTTTGGAAACGAAGTAAAAGGCGTGTCTCAAGAAGTCGTAAATCTCAGTGACCAAGTGATTGAAATTCCACAGTATGGCACCAAGCATTCGCTGAATATTTCGGTGAGTTGTGGCGTAGTTTTATGGGATCTGTTTAGTAAATTAGACTAGGCACATATTTGCTCTAAAATCCAAAGATAATCGACTCTATTTTTAATAAAATCTCGGTTTGAAATATCAATAATTTTTACGTTAAACTCGGGGTGGTTTTTTATAAACTCCAAATAGCCCGAATTGATTTTCTCCAAATAACTAGACTCGATGGTTTTCTCATAGTCGCGCCCTCTAAGTCTAATGTTCTCTTGTAAGCGTTCGGTATTTTGATAGAGATAAATGTATAAATCGGGTCGTGCAATGTCTTTATAAACCTGATAAAACAATTTACGATACAACACAAACTCATCTTCACTTAGCGTAATTTTTGAAAAAATAAGCGATTTAAACACGTCGTAATCACTAACAATAAAATCTTTAAATAAATCTAATTGCGATAAATCATCTGAGATTTGTTGGTAACGATCGGCCAAAAACGACATTTCTAAAGTAAAGGCATAACGGGTCGCATCTTCATAGAATTTTGGCAAAAATGGATTGTCTGCAAAACGCTCCAGAATTTTTTTGGCATTAAAATCATGGGAAATCATGTGTGCTAAACTTGTTTTTCCTGCACCTATATTTCCTTCAATAGCAATAAAATTATATTTTGAAAAATCAAAGGCTTGCATCGGATTTGTCAACTGGTCCACTAAAGGAGTTACAATACTCTCATCATTGCAAATTTCAAGCAGTGTGCTAATGGTGTGTTTTAAAACAGGATGTTCAAAGTCAGAAGCGATATCCGTTAATGGTTGCAGTACAAAACGACGGTTGTGAAGCCTTGGATGTGGCAATTCTAAACGCTCTGATTTAGAAATCAAGCTGTCAAAAAATAACAAATCTAAATCAATAGTCCGGGAGTGGTACAAACCATCATCGTGACGAGTTCGTCCCAAGTTTTGCTCGATAATTAGTAGTTTTTCAAGTACTTGTGAAGCCTCAAGCTGGGTGGTTACCTTTAGACATCCATTGATGAAATCCGCGCCTTCAAAGCCTAAAGCTGGCGTTTGATACAGCCTAGAGATCTGATCAATACTTCCAATTTGAGTATGGATCGCATCTATAGCAGATTGAAGGAGGGTTGTTTTATCCCCTGTGTTACTTCCAATCCCAATTAAAACCGTTTTTTCGTGCGTCATATGATCTAGCAAATTAAGTAAAAGAAAAATTAATATGATATCTTTACCAAAGTATTTATTGACAATTTATATGACGAATAAAGATACGGTTCTCGCACGACGCATTTATTTACTTCTTGGGGTGTTATTTATTACCTCTTTGGTGGTCTCTAATTTAATTTTTAAAAAATTCTTTTATTTCTATCCTCTAGAATCCCCCGTATTTGGAGTCCAATTGTTTGAAATATCGGTAGGAATTCTCCCCTATCCTATTACATTTTTAATCACCGATTTGATAAGTGAAATTTACGGCAAACAAAAAGCCAATGAAGTGGTGGTTGCTGGAGTTTTAGCGTCTATTTTTTCTATGGGCATTATTTATGTAGCAAATTTGGCGCCTGCAACCGACTGGTCTCCCGTATCGGACGGCATGTTTTCGGAGGTATTTGGCAGTACTTCAATCGCCGTATTGGCAAGCATGCTAGCTTATCTATTTGCTCAATTTATTGATATCCAAATTTACCACTATTGGAAACAACTCACTAAAGGGAAACATCTTTGGTTACGAAATAACTTCTCTACATTTTTGTCTCAATTTATAGATACAGCAACGGTGCTATTACTCCTATGTTTGTTTGGGGAAATTAAATGGAATTTGTTTTTGGGACTGCTCATGGCCGGCGTTGCTTTTAAAGTGATCATCGCTGCTTTGGATACACCATTTTTGTATCTCGGGGTGTATTGGTTTAGAAAACGATTTAAACTAGAGGTGAATCAAGAAATACAAATCGACTAAGAAACATTTAGACCTATAACTAACCCTTCATTACTGCGTACGTTAAAGACGGTATTGTCTTCAAAAATAAGGTATTGCCCTTTCACTCCTTTTAAGACCCCAGAATAGACAGGGGTTTTGGTAAGATTCAAGCTTTTTGGTTTCTCAGGGTATTTATGAACAGGGAATTCTAACTTAAGTGCCTTTTGATTGGCTAAAAAATAGGGTTTGGTTTCTTCAGGAATATAAACTTCTAAACGCTCTCGCCAGTCTTCTAAGTTATCATCCGTTGCTGTACCCTTGAGCATTTCACGCCAATTGGTTTTATCACTTACAAATTTTTTAAGTGCAACCTCGGTGACCCCAGCGAGGTAACGGTTTGGAACCTCTACAATTTCTAGAGCTTCTTGTGCTCCTTGATCAATCCAACGAGTAGGCACTTGGGTTTTACGAGTGACGCCTACTTTGACATTACTAGAATTGGCCAAATACACAATGTGAGGCTGAAGTTGTACGCGTTTTTCGTATTCTAAATCGCGTTCTTCTACATCGAGATGTGCCTTACTTAGTTCTGGTCGCATGATCCAATCGGCAGCTTGTGGGAGTTCGAAAAAACAGGATTTACAAAAACCTTGTCTAAAAATAGAATCCTCACTGCTGCAATTTAAACACTGGTATTTGACAAAAGATAGTGTGAGTGTTTTATTTAATAATTGATTCATATTCAGTACATCATTTTCAAGGACTAGAAAATATTGAATTGGTTGAGAAAACTCTGTTTCCATTTTTGTTAAAACACCTTGATAGAGCATTAGCAGATTTTTATTACATTTAGCATTGTAAATATATGCATTTATATGGCAATTCCATTAGTAAATTCTGTGGCATCATGGGTTCTAAAGAAGCGATTTCATCAAATTGATTTGTTTCTAAAATATCCTCATGAAGTTCAAAATGAACTGCTTATGAATTTAGTGTCTATTTCTAAAGACACAGAGATTGGAGCTACTTATGATTATAAATCCATTCGTAATTACCGCGATTTTGCTCAGCGCGTTCCTGTTTCCACCTATGAGGATTATCAGAATTTAATAGAGCGCTCTCGAAAAGGCGAAAAAAATATATTTTGGCCAAAACCAATTAAGTGGTTTGCAAAGTCGAGTGGGACAACCAGTGCACAAAGCAAATTTATCCCTGTCAGCACAGACTCACTAGAAGACTGTCATTATGCAGCGAGTAAGGATTTACTCTGTATGTATTTGAATAATAATGAAAATTCTACTCTTTTTAATGGGAAAAATTTACGCTTGGGAGGCAGTAAAGAACTCTATGAAGAAAACGGCACCGTCTTTGGAGATTTATCCGCAATTCTGATTCATAACATGCCTTTTTGGGCAGAGTTTAGCAGTACGCCTAGCAATAAAGTTTCCTTGATGAGTGATTGGGAATATAAAATGCAGGCCATCGTTAATGAAACAATTAATGAAAATGTAACCAGTCTTGCTGGGGTTCCTTCTTGGATGCTGGTCCTCCTCAATACTGTTTTGGAGACTTCTGGAAGTAAAACAATTTTGGACGTTTGGCCCAATTTGGAAGTGTACTTTCATGGCGGGGTCAGTTTCTTGCCTTACGTCGATCAATTTAAATCTATCATCCCTTCAAACTCCATGAAGTATTATGAAATCTACAATGCTTCCGAAGGCTTTTTTGCGATTCAAGATCGGAACCATTCTGACGAGCTTTTGTTGATGTTAGATTACGGAATTTTTTATGAGTTTATCCCAATGAAAACTTACGGAAGTCCAACCGAAAAAATAATTCCCTTATCTGAAGTTGAAGTCGGCGAAAATTATGCCATTATTGTGACTACCAACGCAGGACTTTGGAGATACAAAATTGGAGATACTGTGACCTTTACGTCTGTATCGCCCTATCGCATTAAAGTCACTGGAAGAACCAAGCATTTTATAAATGTTTTTGGCGAAGAGTTAATCATTGAAAATACAGATAAGGCGATAAAAATAGCTACACAAAAAACCAAAACAGAGATTGTCGATTATACAGCAGCACCCATTTTTATGGAAGGGAAGTCTAAAGGGGCGCACGAGTGGATTATTGAATTTCAAACTCCTCCAAAAGACCTTCAATATTTTGTAGAAATTTTGGATAATTCTCTAAAAGCCTCAAACTCTGATTATGAGGCCAAACGCTACAACAATATGACCTTGAATATTCCCAAAGTTCATGTGGCACAACAAGGATTGTTCCATAAATGGATGAAAAAAAACAATAAATTAGGAGGTCAACATAAAGTGCCTCGCCTGTCCAATTCGAGAACTTTCTTGGAAGAATTGTTAAGTTTAGAGTAACTTTTATGAAATAAAATAGCTGTTCGTCATTTAATTGTAGATTTGGGGTTATTGTATTCTATAAATAAATATTTTAGAGATAACAGAGTTTAAAATTATTTTTTAACATTTTTTTAACATTTTACCCAAATCTGTTTAAACTCTATAATTTGTATTTAAACAAAGCACAAGTTATGGTCAAAAATCACAAACTTCTAATGATTAAAAAAAAGAAAATGTAAAGGCTATGAGACTGCTTTAAGTTGCTTTAAGCGTGTACGGCTAAGGTGCTTTTGAACATAGGCTTTATCAACAACCAAGGTTGTTTCATCACTGCTTGGAAGTATAAACATTGCATCGGTTAAAATTTCTTCACATAACGATCGCAGTCCTCTTGCACCTAGTTTATATTCTATCGCTTTTTTTACAATAAAATCCAAAGCATCATCCTCAAAAGATAACGCAATTTCATCCATTTCAAAAAGCTTTTTATATTGCTTTATAAGAGAATTTTTTGGCTCTGTTAAAATTGCTCTTAAGGTTTCCTCATCTAAAGGATTCATATAGGTAAGTACGGGAAGCCTTCCAATAATTTCTGGGATGAGTCCAAAATCTTTTAAATCTTTGGGAATAATATATTGTAATAAGTTATCTGTGTCAATTTGCTCTTCATCATGAGAAGCTTTGTAACCAATTGCGGACATATTGAGCCGCTTAGAGATATGAAGATTTACGCCATCAAATGCACCTCCAGCGATGAATAAAATATTTTCTGTATTAACTTCAATAAACTTTTGATCTGGATGTTTTCGGCCGCCTTTGGGTGGCACATTTACAACGGTACCTTCTAATAATTTTAAGAGTGCTTGCTGCACACCTTCCCCAGAAACATCGCGAGTAATAGAAGGATTGTCACTTTTGCGGGCAATTTTATCAATTTCATCAATAAATACAATCCCTCTTTCTGCTTTTTCTTGATCGTAATCTGCTGCTTGCAGTAAGCGCGTGAGCATACTTTCGACATCTTCTCCTACATAACCCGCTTCTGTTAATACCGTTGCATCGACTATAGCTAGAGGGACATTAAGCATTTTTGCGATAGTTTTGGCCATCAGTGTTTTTCCAGTCCCTGTTTGCCCTACCATGATGATATTGCTTTTTTGAATTTCAATATCGTCCTCATGAGGGGGCTGTAATAACCGCTTGTAATGGTTGTAAACCGCAACAGACATTACTTTTTTAGTTTGCTCTTGCCCAATAATATAGGAATCCAAAAAGGCTTTAATTTCTTGAGGTTTCTTGAGCATGACATCCGAAGCTAGAGCGCTGCCTTTATCTTGCTTTGCCTCTTCAAGGACAATTCCATTGGCTTGTTGGATACAACGATCGCAGATATGCGCGTCAATTCCTGCTATGAGTAAATTTGTATCGGCTTTTTTCTTGCCACAAAACGAACAGTCTAATTCTTCTTTTGACATAACTCCTTTGGGGTGTTTTTAACTTCGTGTTAATATTTCGTCAATCATACCGTATTCTAAGGCTTTATCGGATTTCATCCAATAATCACGGTCACTATCAGCATATACTTTATCATATTCTTGTCCAGAGTGCTTGCTAATAATTTTGTAAAGTTCTTCTTTTAAAATTAAAATTTCACGTGCTGTAATTTCTATATCACTTGCTTGACCTTGTGCGCCTCCCAGAGGTTGGTGAATCATCACTCTAGAGTGAGTCAACCCACTTCGTTTTCCCTTAGCACCTGCACACAACAACACTGCTCCCATAGAAGCTGCCATTCCTGTGCAAATTGTTGCAACGTCGGGTTTAATCAACTGCATGGTATCATAAATTCCTAGCCCTGCATATACACTGCCACCAGGTGAATTAATGTATATTTGAATATCTTTTGAGGCGTCCGTACTTTCTAAAAACAACAGCTGTGCTTGAATAATATTGGCAACTTGATCGTTGATGGCTGTTCCCATAAATATAATACGATCCATCATCAATCTTGAAAACACATCAAAAACAGCGACATTCATTTGACGCTCTTCAATAATATTTGGGGTCAAACCCATTGGGGTCATACTGCTTACTATTTTGTCGTAATAAGTACTGCTAATCCCTTGGTCTTTGATGGCGAATTTTTTGAATTCATTTCCGTAATTCATAATGCTTTTTTTAGGTTTTTAGAATGTAAATATAAAGCTATTTATAGATTTATACTTATTTTAAAGATATAAAAAAACACTTCCTAAGAAGTGTTTTTTACAAAATTGTTTTTTAAAATTACTTCCCATAAACCTCCTTAACAAAGGCATCATAGGCTAATTTTTTTTCTTTAAAGTTGGCGTTTTCTTTGTAAAAATCCAATAATTTCTGACTTGTTAATTGTTCAGAAATACGCTTCACCTCTTCTTGATTCGATAACACACGTGCAACGATATCTTCAATTTCTTTTTCTGTTGGATTCATTTGGCCATACTGTGCCATTTGAGCTTTGATCATTTCTGAAGTGTAGGCTTTTAAGTCCTCAAAATTAACCTGAAGGTTATTATCTACAATGAGCTTGCTTTCAATTAATTGATAACGCATGCTCTTTTCTGATTTTTCAAATTCCTCTTTGGCTTGGGATTCGTTTAATTCAGTTTCACCCGCAGTTTGAATCCATTTTTGAAGAAACTGAACTGGTAAATCAAATTTTGTATTCTCTACAAGATATTCTGTAACATCGTTCAAGAATTTTTGATCAGCTTGCTGTACAAATTGTTTTTCGGAGTCTTCCTTTATTTTAGCTTTAAGTTCTGTAACTGAAGTGACAACTCCTGGGCCAAATAATTTATCAAATAATTCCTGATCTAGGTCCGCTAATTCTCTTGTATTAACTTCACTAATTGTAAAAGTGACTTGCACATCTAGTCCATGAGCTGTGTCGTGGTCTACTTTTAAATAGGTCATCAAATCGTGAGAGTCGTTGAACAATCCTTTAGTATTTAAGGTCAATACATCATCAACATTCGCTCCTAAAAAAGCTTTTAGATTTGACTTCCCTTTTAGCTTATCTAAAGTCAGAGTTGCTGTTGCCTCGATCCCTTCTGCATCATTAAAAAATACACCAGTTACTTCGTCTTCATTACCAACCACTGTTTTTGAAACAAGTTTTCCGTATTGTTTTTGAATGTTAATCAATTGATCGTCGATCATCTTTTTATCCGCAGTAATCGTGTATTTAGTAAGCGCTTTTTTAGCTTTAAGTTTGATCTCAAACTCTGGACTTATCCCGATTTCAAATTCAAATGAAAAATCTTCACCTTCCCAGTCTAAATCGTCTTGAGCAACTGGAAGTGGACTTCCTAAAACATCAAGTTTTTCTTCTGTAAGATATTTTCCTAATGCTTCTTGAAGTGTTTTATTGACTTCGTCTGCTAATACAGATTTTCCATATTGCTTTTTTACAAGACCCATTGGGACTTGTCCTTTTCTAAAGCCAGGGATATTTGCTGTTTTGCGATAATTTGTTAAAATTTTCTCAACGTTTTCAGAATAATCTGATTTCGTAATATCAATTTTAACCACGGCATTTAAGTTGTCGATGTTTTCTCTTGTAATATTCATTATGATGAAATAAAAATTGGGTGGCAAAAATACAATATTTTTAACGCCTTACAAACATTTTTAAGCTTATGTGTATCAAGCTATAAAGCTGCTCACACTATCAAAGAATTCCACAGGGTTTTCGGCATGTAACCAATGACCTGCATTTGAAATTGTTTTGATAGCTGCGTTTGGAAACTGGCGCTTTATAAGTGTTTCATCTTGAACTGAAATGTATTCTGATTTATCACCTCTTAAAAATAGAGTCTCTTTTTGATACTTTAAGTTGGGTGCTAGGGCTTCTCCAACTTCTGAAACATGAGTTTTAAGTGTTTCTAAATTGATTCGAAGTCCTAAAACTTCTGAAGATACTCTGTATATGTTTTTCAATAAGAATTGGCGGGTCCCAATATCTGGAACATATTTAGAGAGCTGAATTTCTGCTTCTTTTCTTGACTTTATGACTTCAAAATTTAAAGAGGATAAGCCTTCTAAGATAGCATCGTGGTGGATAGGATAAAATCGCGGTGAAATATCTGCTACAATTAATTTTGAAACAATTTCTGGGTAAAGGGCCGCAAAAAGCATTGCTGTTTTTCCGCCCATTGAATGCCCTAAAAGAATAATATTCTCTAAATTATGATGACTGCAATAGGCTTTTAAATCTGATGATAACAGCTCGTAATTAAATTTGGAGTGGTGAAAACTACGCCCATGGTTTCGTTGATCGACGAGATGAACTTGAAAGCCTAAAGCTGAAAATTGATTTGCGAGGGTTTTCCAATTATCGCCCATTCCCAAAAATCCATGTAAAATCACAATTGGATCCCCTTCTCCTATAATATTGGAATGCAATTCCATTATTTTAATTTATTCAGATACATATTAATAACGTTGTCTATCCCTAAATACAAACTCTCTGAAATAAGAGCATGCCCAATAGAGACCTCCAGTAATCCAGGCGAATTTTCTTTAAAAAACTGAACATTATCCAGTGACAAATCGTGCCCTGCATTCAGACCTAATTCTAATTGCAAAGCACGTTCTGCACATTCTGTGTATGGAATTATTGCGTCTTTATTTCCAAGAGAAAATTGATGTGCAAATGCTTCGGTGTACAGCTCAATACGATCTGCCCCTATTGCCTTTGCTCCTTCGACTTGTTTGAGCGATGGGTCTAAGAATACAGAGGTTCGGATGTCGTTTTGATTAAATTCTTTAATGATTTCAGTCAAAAATACTTTGTGTTTGAGAGTGTCCCAACCTGCATTGGACGTAATTGCATCTTCTGCATCGGGTACCAAAGTGACTTGCGTTGGTTTAATTTTAAGCACCAAGTCTATAAAGTCTGGAATGGGATTTCCTTCAATATTATATTCGGTATGAACCACTGATTTTAAATCATAGGCGTCCTGATAACGGATGTGTCGTTGATCTGGTCGGGGGTGAATTGTGACCCCTTGAGCTCCAAATTCTTGTACATCTTTGGCAAACTGAACGACATTAGGAGTATTGCCACCTCTAGAATTTCTTAGAGTCGCAATCTTATTGATATTTACGCTTAGCTTCGTCATTAAAAATTAAATTTGCAGCAAAAATACAAAGTACTTAACGCTTAAAGTATATATTTTTTGATTAATTTGCATCTGAATAAAATGAACCCATGCCTTTAAATCAATTTATAATAAACGATCTAAACCCTTCAAGTCCAGAAACACTTATTGAGGAGATACAGACTGTTTTCAAACAATTAACATATTCACATATCCCTATCCTAAAAGAAGAGGTTTATTTGGGTTGTTTATCTGAAACAGATGTATATTGTTTTGAACCCAAACAAGCCGTATCTGAAGTCCTCTACGCTGTCGAAGGTTTTTTTGTACGAGATTCTGCTATGTGGCTCGATGTTTTGGAAGCGTTTGCCCAAAATAATTGTAATATCATGCCCGTTTTGAATGCTGAAAACAACTATATAGGTTATTATCAATTAATTGATGTGATATCATTGTTTAACAGAACCCCCTTCTTTTCGGAACCGGGTGGGATTATCGTCATTGAAAAAGGCTTAAATGATTTCTCATTCATCGAAATCAGTCAAATTGTGGAGTCCAATAACGCCAAATTATTGGGTGCATTTATTTCAAAAACCGAAAATGATTTAACGCAAATTACCCTAAAAATTGGGAATGTAGGACTAAGTACCATTTTACAAGAGTTTAGGCGCTATGGATACACTATTATTTCGGGACATGAAGACGATACTTTTTTACGAACACTCAAAGATCGATCGGCCTATTTAGATACCTACTTAAACCTTTAGTAATAAAATCAATTCAAATGAAAATAGCTGTCTATGGCCCCCTTTACAACGAGCGCTCAAAAAGCACAATTGAAACACTCATCGTTTATTTAAAAAAACGAAAGGCCATTGTTGTTTTTGAAAAAAACTTTCACACTTCCATTGTAAAGGATTCAGATATTGATCTTAATAGCTGTTTTTCTGAAACTTTTGACATTTTAGATGCTTCCTATAATTTATTAATTAGTATTGGTGGGGATGGAACTATTTTAAGGGCTATCACATTTGTTAAGGATTTAAAAATTCCTATGGTAGGAATCAATACAGGGCGTTTAGGGTTTTTAGCAACAATTCCTATGAATACTATTCACGAGGCGATGGATGAAATTTTTGAAGGAAATTATAGAATATCCAAACGCAGTTTATTATCTATTGAGGTAGATGCCAAAGACACCTCTTTTAATTTGGACTTTGCATTGAATGAAATTGCTGTGAGTCGAAAAAACACAACTTCTATGATTTCTGTAGAAACCTGGTTAGACAATGAGTATCTAACATCTTATTGGGCTGATGGCCTAATTGTTTCAACCCCTACAGGGTCAACAGGGTACTCTCTAAGCTGTGGGGGACCCGTTATAATTCCCGAATCGGATAGTTTGGTATTAACTCCAATTGCTCCTCATAACCTGAATGCACGACCGTTAGTAATTTCGAGTGATAAGGTGATAAGGTTAAAAGTCAGTGGACGTGAAGATCAGCATCTTGTTTCCTTAGACTCAAGAATAAATACCTTAGAAAACAACACCACAATCACCATTCAAAAAGCCCCGTTTTGTATCCATATGATTGAATTAACAGAAGATGGGTTTTTAGAAACCCTTCGAAAAAAGCTTTTGTGGGGCGCAGACCCACGGAATTAAGCAATATATACTTAGAAATCAAGTTTAATGATTAGTGAGGAAACAAATTATCTGATCCATATCGAAATTATTATATTTGCATTCTTAAAATTACCATGAAAACAGTTGTATCCCTTATATGTTTCCTTTTTGTTTCTATTTTGAGTTTTTCTCAGACTTATGAAATTGGTGGATTTCTTGGTGGCAGTAATTTTATTGGAGATGTTGGATCGACCCAATTTGTAAATCCTAATAAAATTGCTTTTGGAGGTTTGTTTAAATGGAATAGAAGTCCAAGACACGCATTGAGGGCAAGTTTGACCTACAGTACGTTGTCAGCCGATGACGCTTTATCTAGTGATCCTCGAAGAAATTTACGTGCTTATAGCTTTAATGTGGATATCTTAGAAGCCTCTGTTGGAATCGAATTTAATTTTTTAGATTTTGATTTACACACGGCAATCCCGATGTCTACGCCCTATATATACACTGGAATAAGCTTGGCCAATCATCCAAATTTCTACTTCACAAATATTGACTTGATCTCAGAAAAAACGAGAAGCAATGCCTATGGAATTCCAATTATTCTTGGCTTAAAGACAACTTTGTCACGTTATATTATTCTTTCTCTTGAAGTTGGAGCACGCTATACTTTTTCTGACGAGCTAGATGGAAGCGAGCCTGACACAGAAGAATTAAAAAAAATTGTGCGTTTTGGCAATTTTAATAATAATGATTGGTATGTATTTAGTGGTTTTACATTAACTTACACTTTTGGTAGAAAACCTTGTTATTGTTCTTTTTAATATGAGCTTAAAATCTAAAATACACCCTCAAAACCTCCCTAAGCATATTGCCATTATCATGGATGGAAATGGTCGTTGGGCTAAAGAAAAAGGCCTTCTTAGAGTCTTTGGTCATGAAAATGGAACAAAATCCGTTAGAACCACTGTAGAAAGTTGTGCCGAACTAGGTGTAAAAAATTTAACGCTTTATGCGTTCTCTACAGAAAATTGGAATCGCCCAAAATTAGAGGTAAAAACTCTGATGCAACTTTTGATTTCTTCTTTAAAAAAAGAAATGAATACGATGCAAAAAAACAGTATTCGACTGAATGCTATAGGAAACATTGATCATCTTCCTGCACGGGTACGTAAAGAATTATTGCATGTAATTGATGAAACAAAGAACAACACACACATGACTTTAACTCTTGCTTTAAGCTATGGCTCTAGAGATGAACTTGTAAATGCAACAAGACAAATATGTGATAAAGTTAAAAATAATATAATTTCAGCAGAAAACATTGATGAAACGCTAATTAATCAGCATCTTTACACCCAGAATTTGCCAGATGTAGATTTATTGATCCGTACTAGTGGCGAAAAGCGCATCAGCAACTTCTTATTATGGCAGATTGCTTATGCAGAATTATATTTTACTGATGTATATTGGCCAGATTTTACGAATAAAAATTTGTATAAAGCCATTATAAATTATCAAAAAAGAGAAAGACGATTTGGAAAAACAAGTGAACAGCTTCATTGATAAAGCTTTTAGATACAGAAATACACTACTTTGCTTCAGTTTACTTTTGAGCAGTTTTGTAATATTCTCCCAAGAAATAAAACTGAAAACATCAACTTTCACCATTGCTGACATTAATGTTAGTGGAGACACTTCTTATGGTGCTGAAACTATCATTACGTACTCTGGGTTAAAAAAAGGAGAAGCTGTAATCATACCAGGAGGAGTTAAAATAAGTGCTGCAATTAAAAAATTATGGGATTCAAACTTATTTAGTAGTATTGAGGTGTTTGCAACTAAAACCGAAGGAAGCAACGTTTACTTAGAGATAGCTTTAAACGATTTACCAGAACTAAAAGACGTCAAAATTGTTGGCGTCAAAAAAGGGAAAATCAAAGAAATCATCAAAGAAAATAACCTCACGTCTGGTGTTAAAGTCACTGAAAACCTCATAACGACTACCAAAAATTATCTTGAAAACAAATATCGGAAACTTGGATTTTTAAATGCCAAAACAACTGTTACTACGTCAAAGGTTGTGGATTCTGTTAAAAAGTCGAGAGTTGACATGCTTGTACGAATTGATAAAGGTCAAAAAATAAAGGTTAGAAATATTACATTTAATGGTACTGGAAAACTGAGTGCCAAGAAACTTCGTAAAGCAATGAAAAATACGAAGCAGAAAAATGTATTAAGAATCTTAAAACGTTCTAAATATATTGAAGCTGACTACAAGGAAGATTTACAAAGCATCGTCGATAAATACAAAGAAAAAGGATACAGAGATGCACGAATCATTTCTGACACTCTCACCACCAACAACAATAATACAATCAGCTTAAATATTGGAGTTGAAGAAGGAGAAAAGTATTATTATGGGGCTATTAATTTCTTAGGGAATACGATCTATTCAGACGAACAACTAAATCAAGTTTTAAAAATTAGGAAGGGAGACACTTACAACGGTATTGAATTAGAAAAAAGAATCGCAGACAACTCTGACCCTGACGCCTTTGATTTAACAAATTTATATCAGAATAATGGCTATCTTTTTTCTACAATTACACCTGTTGAAGTAAGCACTGATGGAAATATCATAGATATGGAAATTCGAGTTACTGAAGGAAAACCAGCATATTTCAAAAACATCAGTGTTACTGGAAATGATAAAACGAATGATGCGGTTATATACAGAGAATTACGAACCCGACCAGGTCAGCTGTATAGCAAAAGTAATATTGTAAGAACCATTCGTGAACTTGGCCAGCTTGGCTATTTTGATGCTCAACAAATCTCCCCAGATTTAAAGAATGTAAACCCTACAGATGGTACTTTAGACGTTGAGTATACAGTTGTTGAAAAAGGGGCAAGTCAAATTGAATTACAAGGAGGTTACGGAGGAGGTGGATTCATCGGAACCTTAGGTCTTTCGTTTAATAATTTTGCTATAAAAGACCTTTTTAATAAAAAAGCTTACAAGCCCTTTCCTATGGGTGATGGTCAAAGTTTAGCATTACGTTTACAAGCTAGTAGATTTTTCCAGACTTACAGCTTGTCATTTACAGAACCGTGGCTAGGCGGTAAAAAACCTGTTCAATTTTCTTCATCGTTGTCTCAAACTAAACAATTTTTATACAATCCTGCCACAAGAGATGCCGATAAAGATAGAAGCTTTAACATCACTGGTATTACGCTTGGAGTCGCCAAAAAACTATCCGTTCCAGATGATTACTTTGTATTGTCGCAAGCTATAAGTTTTCAATATTATGATTTAAATAATTACAATACAGGCTTATTTACATTTGGAAACGGTAACTCAAACAATTTGGCTTACACTGTTGGGTTGAGTAGAAACAATACTTTTAATGACCCTATATATCCAGAAGGTGGTTCAAGTTTTAGCTTAACCGCAAAATTTAGTTTTCCATACTCTTTAGTTAACAATGTAGATTATAGCGCTTTAAAAACAGAGAGAGAAGAGCAAAATGATCTGATACAACAATACGCAACAACATCGACCCCTGAAGCTGCTGAAATCAGGAATACTGCTTCAGAACGCATTGGAGAAATTGACCAAGAACGTTATAAATGGTTAGAGTTTTATAAAATTAAATTTAAAGGGGAATGGTACACTAAGCTGGCTGGAAAGTTGATTTTGAAACCCACCTTTGAATTCGGGTTTTTAGGAGCCTACAATAACGACAGAGGTGTCATTCCTTTTGAACGCTTTTTCCTTGGAGGAGATGGATTAGGGACCTACAGCCTCGATGGCAGAGAAGCCATTGCACTAAGAGGATATCCAAACCAGTCACTCTCAAGCCAAGATGGTGGGTCCATCTATAATAAGTTTTCTTTAGAGCTTAGACACCCCATTACACTCGCACAACAAACAAAAATATTTGCACTTGCCTTTTTAGAAGGTGGTGCTTCTTATAATAACTTTGATGATTTTGACCCATTCGCAATCAAACGATCTGCGGGAGTTGGTTTGCGTTTATTTATGCCTGCTTTTGGTTTGTTAGGGATTGACTTCGGACATGGGTTTGACCCATTACCAGGCGAAACCATTAAAAGTGGATGGCAAACACACTTTATTATAGGGCAACAATTTTAATGTTTGGCACGGTAATTTCTATAAGGTAACAGAATGAATGGAGTTGAGTTGAAATATTTTAAAATTAATTTCGTTAATTTGAAGAACTATATATCAAAACCCAATTCTAAAAATTTGAAACCATCGTAATATGAATTTGTTAATTTTAAAATTATTAAAACTGACACCCCATAAAAAAATAAGTCTATTATTTTTTATATGTACAATAGGTAGCTCTATATATGCACAAAGAAGTGTGCGAATCGGCTACATTGATACCGAGTATATCTTAGAAAATATCAACGAATACTCTAACGCCAATGCACAATTAGATTCTAAAGTTCAGCAGTGGAAAAGCGAAGTTGAAAAAAGATTAACAGACCTAGAGGATCAAAAAAAGCAACTAAACAACGAGCGTATTCTTCTAACCAACGAACTCATCTCTGAGCGTGAAGAAGATTTACAAATTATTGAAAACGAGATTATTGAATACCAACAAAAACGATTTGGACCAAATGGGGATTTAATGATTCAAAAACAACAACTGATACAACCCATTCAAGACCAAATTTTTGCAGCGGTTCAAGAAATTGCTGCCACCAAAAAATATGATTTTATATTTGATAAATCTGCCGATGTAGTGATGCTGTATTCAGCAGACCGTTATGATATTAGTGAACAAATATTGCGTACCATTAATAGATCTTCAAATAGAAAGCAAGTTGAGTCGAGAAAAGAACGCAAAGAAGCTAAAGAAGAGGAAACAATCGTTGAGGTGGACAACACCAAGGATGAGCGTCAAAAATTATTAGACAAACGAAAAGCAGAACGTGAAGCAGCGTTAGAAGCAAATCGACAAAAAAAATTGGACGCTCGAGAAGCAAGAAGAAAAGCTGTAGAAGCTAAAAAACAGAAAGCATTAGAAAAACGCGCTAAAGCAAAATCTGAAAAAACTAAAACTTCTGCGTCTGAAGTATCTACGGATGAAACTGCAAATGCTGATGAAACTGAAACCACTGAAAAAGTGGACCCAAGAGAGGCACGTAAAAAAGAGCTCGCCGCTAAAAGGCAAAAAGCATTAGAAGACCGAGCAAAAGCAATTGCCAATAAAACAACAACAACTAAAGCTTCTGAAGTAATTAATGACAGAGAAGCGCGTAAAAAGGCATTATTAGAAAAGAAAAAACGAGCATTAGCAGAGCGTAAAGCACGGCTTGAAGCACAGAAAAAAAGAAGAGATAGTATTAAAAACAATAAATAAATTTAAATCATAAACACAATTACAATGAAACACTTAAAATCACTTTTATTAGCAGCTACATTTTTTGTTGCGACAAGCTTTACATTACAAGCTCAAACAAAAGTTGCACATATTAATACACAAGAATTAGTAGAAGCAATGCCAGAAATGCAAAGTGCTAAATCAGAATTAGAAAAATTGGCTAAAACTTATGAAACAGATATTCAAGCAATGGCCACTGAATTACAAAATAAAATAAAACAATACGATGGTGAGTCTGCTACCAAAACAGACGAAGAGAATGGAAAGCGTTTACAAGAAGTTCAAGGAATGGAACAAAGTATTCGCCAATACCAAACGCAAGCACAACAAGACTTACAGAAAAAAGAGTTTGATTTATTAAAACCAATCACTGAAAAGGCTAAAAATGCGATCCTTAAGGTTGGAAAAGCTAAAGGATTTGATTATGTCCTTGATGCTTCTCAAGGACAAGGCATTATTTATGCTGGTGGTACTGACTTATTAGTAGACGTAAAAACTGAATTAGGGTTTTAGTAAAACACCTCCCAAATAATTTACAAAAAGCTACCTCTATTAGGGTAGCTTTTTTATTTTTGTATTGTATGAGTTCAAAACCTATTGGTATATTTGATTCGGGGGTCGGAGGTCTCTCTATTTGGAGAGAAATCCATCAGCTACTTCCTATGGAATCCACTATATACCTTTCGGACTCCAAACATGCTCCCTACGGTCCTAAAGGCGAAAAAGCCATCATTGATCTTTCTATTAAAAATACAGAATGGCTCATAAATAAAGGCTGTAAACTCATTGTAGTAGCTTGTAATACTGCCACAACCAATGCCATTAATACCTTAAGAAAAAACTATCCCCTACCATTTATTGGGATTGAACCGGCGATCAAGCCTGCAGCACTTCAATCAAAATCTAAAGCCATAGGGATTTTAGCAACCAAGGGCACGCTTGGAAGTCAATTGTTTCACAAAACCTCACAACTGTATTCTAGCGATTTACTAGTGATTGAACAAGAAGGAAACGGCATTGTAGAGCTCATTGAAGATGGTGCATTGTATTCTGATGAGATGAAGCACTTAATCCTTAGTTACCTTCAACCAATGCTTGATGCTGAAATCGATTGTTTAGTTTTAGGCTGCACTCATTATCATTTTTTGACACCTATATTAAAACAACTATTACCCGCCCATGTCAAAATTATTGACTCTGGAAAAGCAGTTGCTCGACAAACAAAAAAAGTTTTAGAAAACACTAAATTACTGAACACAACTACCGTCAAAAAAAGAAATCACTTTTATACTAATGGAGAAAAGAAAGTCATTACGTCTCTTCTAAAATCAGAAACAGCTGGTATTACAAAAATAGACTTTTAGCTTTAGTTTACACTCGGGCATTTACAGTCGTACTTTTCTTTCTTACAACCAAAGTTGTACCCTAAAGTCAATTGGTGGTAGCCTCCATTGTTAAAAACTATTGAATTGGCTTGGTATGAATATGTATATGCAAACACAAAATTATTATATTCAGCACCGACGATTGGAGTGAAATACTGAAGTTTTTGACTGCTTACGCCTGAATCTGTAGTAAATTCAGCACCATCAAAGCTTCTTCTGTAAGAGATTCCAGCAAAAAGTTTTCCAAAATCTAACTCTTTATAAGCTTTGAAGTTAACATCAATAAACGATTCTTTGGTAGCATCTTTATATGCGTACATTAAAGAAGGTTCGTAACTCCAGTCGCTTCCTAATTTAGAAAATACATTCCCGGCAGAAAACAAGTAAGTTCTTAGGTTGTCATAGCTTATCCCTTGTTCATTGATATTAATTCCCTCATTTGCCAAAACATTTTTAATGGTTGCATGTGCATAGAAATTTATGAAATGGTAAGAAAATCCAAAATCAATATTAAAATCGGAAGCGCTCTGTTCAATCCCTGCAATAATTGGATCAAACTCTAAAAAAGCAGTTTCATCTAACTTATATTGAATCAAACCAGCGCTCAATCCAAAGGATAACATGTTTAAATCAATCGTATTTCTGGAAAACATAAGGTGATGTGCATAGGTCAAATAAGCTCCCGATTGAGAGTGGTAACCGTTTTTGTCATTAAAAAAAATAGCTCCAACTCCTGATGAAGATTCTCCAATACGTCCATTGATACTCATTGTTTGTAGACTTGGTGCATCTTCATCTCCAAACCATTGTTGACGACCTGTAAGTCTAATTTTATTACAATTAGAAACGCCTGCCATTGAAGGATGAAGTAAATAATAATTATCTGTTAAATAGTCAGAATATATTGGTAAGCCTTCTTGAGCGCTTATTGACTGAACAAACAGTCCCATTATGGCAATAAGCACAAGTTTCTTAAATACTGTCATAAATATTATCTTTTGAGCGTAAAATTCGCTCTTAATTGGTTAACTTCTCCTGTTACAGGATCATTATAATCTAACACAAACCAATAATCACTGGATGGAAGCCGTTCTCCGTTAAAGGTTCCATCCCAACCCTCTCCTGTTGGACTGAGTTATTTTAATAATTTCCCGTAACGGTCAAATATATAAATTTTTGAGCTAGATTTCACTGTCATTCCTACGATATTCCATGTGTCGTGGTATCCATCGCCATTTGGTGTGAAAAATTTGGGGTACCCTATTACTATTTTCTTTTCACTAATCTCATTACAGTTTAATAAATCCCGCACATAAATAATGTGTTCTCCAATTCTAACATTTTCAAATACTGTCCCTCGCTGCCATGGCCCAAAATGTAAAAATTTCGTTATTTGAATAATCAGAGTTTCCACCAGAGTCAGATAAAATACCTCCACATTGAGTGAATGTACCATTTTGCATGTTGATATCTTGCGCAAAAGCAACACAGGTGATAAGACCAAAGAATACTGAAAGTAGGCGTTTCATTCTTCATATTTATTTGGGTGCTCTCCAAATATACAGAAATTTCTTTATTATCTTTGTAAAAATTATACTGATGAAAAAAATAACGGTTTCAATTCTAGAGACTAGCAATCCAAAAATTATAAAATTTGAAACGGATTCATTCCTCACAAAATACGAAAGTTTTGAATTTTCAAATATAGATGATGCAAAAAATTCTCCTTTGGCTCAACAACTGTTTCATTTGCCTTTTGTAAAGAAAGTGTATATTTCAGGAAATTTTATTGCTGTGGAGCGTTATGATATTATTGAGTGGAGCGATGTACAAACAGAAGTTGGAGAGCAGATCGAAAATTATCTAAATGAAGGTGGGGTAATTATTTTAAATGAGGATAAAAAGAAAAATCCAGTGACGGTATATGCAGAAAGCACTCCAAATCCTGGCGTACAAAAGTTTGTAGCTAATAAAACTTTAGTGTCTCAAACATTTGAATTCATATCTATTGAAGATGCAAAGTTATCTCCTTTTGCAACTGCACTCTTTCAGTTTCCTTTTGTAAAAGCAGTTTTTATCGACAAAAATTATGTATCAATTACTAAGTATGATATTGTTGAATGGGGCGCCATCACTATGGAATTAAGAGAATTTATGAAATCTTATATTGAAGATGGGAAAGAAATGGTAACTGCTGAAGCAGCACAGGTTTTGGAAAAAACAACGGTTCAGTTAGATGTAGCTTATGAAGCCTTAGATGACACTTCAAAAGAGATTATAAATATTTTGGAAGAACACATCAAGCCTGCGGTCGCTAGTGACGGCGGGAATATTGTATTTGAGTCTTACGATGTGGCAACAAAAACAGTTAAGGTTATTCTACAAGGCGCTTGTAGTGGATGTCCTTCCTCTACCTATACACTTAAGAGTGGGATAGAAGCCATGCTAAAAGAAATGTTAGCTGGAAGAGTGGAATCTGTAGAAGCTATTAATGGGTAGAAAGTTCGGAGACTTCTTTCCCAATCACGCTGCCAATAGCAACGCCCATTCCTCCCATTCTAACCCCACAAAAGACATGGTTTGAGAGCTGCTTCACTATCGGTTTTTTTTGTGATCCCACACCCATAATCCCTGACCAACGCTGTTCGATTTCAAAATCCCTCTTGGGAAGAATTGTATTTTTGAGCAAGGCTTCTAAGGCGTTTTGAATTTTTTCCGTTTGAGAAAAATCAGTAGTATGCTCCTCCGTGAAAGCTAAATTTCGACCTCCTCCTAATAAAATACGATCATCAATATTTCTAAAATAATAATACCCACAATCTAAATGAAACGTTCCCTTAATATGTAGGTTCTTTATTGGTTTAGTGATTAAAACTTGAGCCCGTGCTGGCTGCACGTCTTCATTCATTAACTGTTGTGCAAATCCATTTGTTGTTAAAATTAATTTCGAGGAAGAAAATTCAAAATGATTTGTTTTGATTTCTACTTTACTGTATAGATCAGTGTAAGTTTCCACAGTACAATTATTCAAAATAATAACACCCTGTTGTTGTGCTTTTTTAATTAAGGACTGCATCATTTTACCGGTATCAATTTGACCTTCAAACTGATTGTGAATATAATTTTTCTCAACACCTGAAAAACCAAAACGGTTAGTAGTACTCGAGAATACTTCGTCTTTAAAGATTGGCTTTAAAAAAGTATTCACTTCTTGCATCTTGAGTAAACAAGATTCATAAAGACTTCGGTCTTTTTTCAAAAATAATTCATACCCTCCCAATTGTTTGTATGAAAGGATCTTATCTCCTAAGGTTTGTCTCAAAAGCTGAAGCCCTTGATACCGTTGACTAACAAGTTCTAGGACTTCCTCGGTTGTGTGTGATTGTAAATCTTGTAATATCTCACTTAAACTCCCAAAACAGGCAAAACCTGCGTTTTTAGTGCTTGCCCCTTGAGGGAAAAGCCCTTTTTCTAAGATGACTATTTTGGCCCGTGGTGACTTTTTTTTTAGTTGGAGTGCGGTACTTAAGCCTACAATTCCGCTCCCAACAATTGTATAATCAACATTGTTTAGCCACGTGTTTAATTCCCAGTAGGATAAGTTCATAGGCTAAAATTACAATTTTTATCGGATTAATTTACTTCGTAATTAGAATAAAAAAACTCCGAATTAGATTCGGAGTTTTTAATATATGAGTCTTAAACAACTTTCATTGTAAAGTCTTCCATAAATTTAGTGGTATAATTACCCGCTAAATAGTCTGGATGATCCATCAGTTGACGGTGAAATGGAATGGTTGTTTTGATACCTTCAATAACAAATTCGTCCAAGGCACGTTTCATTTTACTAATAGCTTCTTCTCTTGTTTGAGCAGTTGTAATTAACTTGGCTATCATAGAATCATAATTAGGAGGGATGCTATATCCAGCGTACACATGAGTGTCTAAACGAACCCCATGCCCGCCAGGCGAATGTAGGTTTGTTATTTTTCCCGGAGAGGGTCTAAAATCATTAAAAGGGTCTTCGGCATTAATTCTACATTCGATTGAATGTAATTTTGGAATGTAATTTTTTCCAGATATCAATACTCCAGCCGCTACGGATATTTGTTCCCGTATTAAATCAAAATCGATGACTTGTTCGGTAATTGGATGCTCTACTTGGATTCGCGTATTCATCTCCATAAAAAAGAAATTGCGATGTTTGTCTACTAAAAACTCAACGGTTCCAGCACCTTCATACTTGATATATTCGGCTGCTTTAACAGCAGCTTCTCCCATCTTTTTTCTAAGGGCAGGTGTCATAAAAGGAGAAGGAACTTCTTCAGTTAATTTTTGGTGACGACGTTGTACAGAACAATCTCTCTCTGATAAATGACAGGCCTTCCCATTAGAATCTCCAACAATTTGAATTTCAATATGTCTAGGTTCTTCAATAAGTTTTTCCATATACATATCGTCATTTCCAAAGGCGGCTTTAGATTCTTGTCTGGCTGCATCCCAAGCCTCTTTAAGATCTTCTTTTTTCCAGACAGCACGCATCCCTTTTCCTCCACCTCCGGCAGAAGCTTTTAACATTACTGGATAGCCCGTTTCTTTTGCAACTTTTATGCAGTCTTGAAAAGTTTGAATCACTCCTTCACTTCCTGGAACACATGGAACGCCAGCTGCTTTCATGGTTGCTTTGGCATTGGCTTTGTCGCCCATGCGATCAATCATTTCTGGCGAGGCACCAATAAATTTGATTCCGTGTTCATCACAAATTTTAGAAAACCGAGCATTTTCAGATAAAAATCCATAACCAGGATGAATTGCATCGGCATTGGTGATTTCTGCTGCAGCGATGATATTAGAGATTTTTAGATAAGATTCACTGCTGGGAGCGGGTCCAATACAAACTGCTTCGTCTGCAAATTTAACATGTAAACTATCAGAATCTGCAGTAGAATATACAGCAACAGTTTGTATGCCCATTTCTTTGCATGTCCTTATAACTCTTAGAGCTATTTCGCCACGATTGGCTACTAATATTTTTTTAAACATAGTTTTTACGCTTTAAAAATGTAAACTATTATTATGATGGATCTACTAAAAATAACGGTTGATCAAATTCCACTGGAGAAGCATCGTCCACAAGAATTTTTACAATCTTTCCAGAAATTTCTGATTCTATTTCGTTAAAAAGTTTCATGGCTTCAATCACACAAAGAACATCGCCTTCTGAGATCGATTGACCTACTTCTGCAAATAAAGGTTTGTCTGGTGAAGGTCTTCGATAAAAGGTGCCAATGATTGGAGATTTTACTGTAATATATTTTGCGTCTTCGGATTCCACAGCTGGTGGAGCTGCAATCTGCACAGGAGCAGCTTCTTGTTGTGGTGGTGCAATAACGGGTTGCTGCATTGGAACAGCAGTCTGCTGTACAACCGTAGTCACTGACTCCCCAGCACCTGTTTTAATGGTGATTTTGAAATCATCCGTTTCTAATTTCACTTCACTTGTACCTGATTTAGCTACAAATTTGATTAAATTTTGAATTTCTTTTAAATCCATAATTAGAGTTTTATTGTTTAGTTAGTTTGTTTATTACATTTAGGAATTATATGCCCATTTTAGGTATATTGATCCCCAATTAAATCCGCCACCAAATGCAGCGAATATTAGATTATCTCCTTTTTTTAATTTTGATTCGTAATCACTTAATAATAGCGGAAGGGTTCCTGAGGTTGTATTGCCATAGTTCTCGATATTCATCATCACCTTTTGAGAGTCCAAATTGATTCTATTTGCAGTTGCATCAATGATACGTTTGTTCGCTTGATGCGCAACTAACCAATCGACTTTATCGTTGTCCAAATTATTCCGCTCTAATATTTTTTCGGTTGCATCTGCCATATTAAATACAGCATTTTTAAAGACTGTTTTTCCATCCTGAAAAACAAACTGCGACTGATTTTTCAAAGACTCTTCTGTGATAGGATTAGCAGAGCCACCGTGAGTCGCACGTAAAAATTCGCGGCCAGATCCGTCACTTCTTAAATATTCATCTTGGATACCATAACCTTCTTCGCTTGGTTCGAAAAGAACAGCGCCGGCACCATCTCCGAAAATGATACAAGTAGCACGATCTTCATAATTAATCATTGAAGAGTTTTTATCAGCTCCTATTAATAATACTTTTTTATACATTCCAGACTCTATATAACGAGAGGCTACAGACATTCCGAATAAAAAACTTGAACATGCGGCATCTAAGTCAAATGAAAAGGCATTAGTAGCTCCAATTTCAGAGGCTGTATAAGCAGCTGTTGAGGCTGCTTTCATATCCGGAGTTGCAGTTGCAACAACTACAAGGTCTATAGTCGTTGGATCTAAATTGTGTTTTTTGATAAGATTTTTAGCAGATTGGATTGCTAAAAACGAAGTGCCTTTATTGGCACCTTTAAGAATTCTACGTTCTTTAATTCCTGTTCTTGATGTGATCCATTCGTCGTTAGTATCAACCATTGTTTCAAGTATCTTGTTGGTTAAAACGAAGTCAGGTACATATCCACCTACAGCGGTTATTGCTGCTGATATTTTGCTCATAAATTGCATTTTTTATTTTGACCGGTTTAAAAGCAATTACGCCAAAACAACCAAAAAACGTGTCAAAAATACTCAATTTTGATTAAAAAAGGCTTAAAAATTGATTTTTTTGCGTTTTTAAAAATTGTGTTAAACAAAAAAAAACGCTCTCATTAGAGCGTTTTTTTAATACTGTATGTAATACGACCTACTAAGCTGCGTTTTCCTCAGCTACAGTAGTGTCTACTAAGACTTGTCCTCTGTAGTATAATTTCCCTTCGTGCCAGTGCGCTCTGTGGTATAAGTGCGCTTCTCCTGTAGTTGGGCAAGTTGCTATTTGAGGCGTTGTTGCCTTGTAATGGGTACGTCTTTTATCTCTTCTAGTTCTGGAGATTTTTCTTTTAGGATGTGCCATTTTTTATATTATTTATCCGTTAATAATTTTTTTAATGTGTCCCAACGAGGGTCTATATCTTCTTGTTGAGGTTTATTTTCTAAGCTTTTTGGGCTTAATTTTTCGAGTCTTTCAAGTATTTCTGAGTCTAATGTACCATCTTCAACTCCTGGATGAATCCGTTTTTGAGGAAGGGACAAAATAATTAATTCATAGATGTGATGTGCAACGTTAATTTCGTATTCGGCATGTGGAATAATTAAAATTGCCTCATTTTCGTTATTATACTCATTTCCAAACTGAACGACTAGATCAAAACTGTCACTTACAGGGTAATCAAATGGTTCGTTTGTTAGGTCACAATCTACATTAATCGTTCCTTCTGCAGAAAATTTCAACTCTAAAAAGGTTGATTTTTTTTCAAGGTTTAGAACAATTTTAACGTTTGCATCGTTAAACTCATCATATTCAAAATGCTCAAAGAACTTATAATCTATCTCATACTCATAAACATGATTACCAAGCTTTAGCCCTACAAATTGTATGTCAAATGCTTTTAGTGGCTTCATTATCACGCATATTTGAGCCTGCAAATATATAAAAATTTATTTAGGCGAACCCCAATGTAAGTGTTTTTTTATTTAACGCTTTTTAGGTTGTTTCCGTAATGGGTTTGACGTGAGAGTTTCATTCATTTTACGATTTCTAAAAATAGATATCCCAGAAAAGATAGCTTCTTTAAAAGAGCTAATATCGGCCTCTCCTTTCCCTGCAATTTCATAGGCGGTTCCATGGTCTGGAGACGTGCGAACTTTATGAAGGCCTGCTGTAAAATTTACACCATTTCCAAACGCTATAGTTTTAAAAGGAATCAAGCCTTGGTCGTGATAAGTCGCAACAATTGCATCAAAGTTTTTATAATTTTTAGAGCCAAAAAAACTATCAGCAGAGTAAGGACCGTACACTAATTTTCCTGTTTTTTTGATGGTTTCTAATGTAGGTCGTAAAACGGTATCGTCTTCGGTCCCTATGACGCCATTATCTCCTGTATGGGGATTAATCCCTAAAACAGCAATGCGGGGCATTCGGATACCAAAGTCCTGAATTAAGGAATTGTATATAATTGAAATTTTCTTTTCAATTAGTTCTGGTGTAATATGACTTGAGACCTCACTTACCGGCACATGATCTGTTAATAAACCAACTTTAAGATCCTCAGACACCATAAACATTAAGCTATCCCCTTGGAGCTCTTGGGCTAAATAATCGGTGTGCCCAGGAAACTTAAACTCCTCTGATTGTATATTGTGCTTATTAATTGGTGCTGTAACCAAAACATCAATCTGATCGTTTTTTAGGTCTTCAACTGATGCTTGAAGTGATTTTATAGCATATCCACCAACTTTTTGATCTTCTTTTCCAAAATCAATTTTAACATCTTCATGCCATACAGTTACAACATTTACTTTGGAATTCACTGCTTGACTTGCCTTTTGTATCTTATTAAACTCTAGATTGCTCTTAAAGTGTCTTTTAAGAAACTCCACCGTTTTAACAGAAGCATATACAACAGGAGTACAGAATTCAAGCATTCGATTGTCTTCAAAAGTTTTGATGATCAACTCGCCTCCGATCCCATTTAAATCTCCTATACAAATTCCAATTTTTATTTTTTCTTCTTTTTCCATTAAAAGTGACGTGTATGTTTGTAATTTTGAATTCACAAATTTAACGAATTAAAAGCATGTTTACAGGAATTATTGAAGATTTAGGAATTGTAAAAAAATTAGTCACCGAGAATGACAACTTACACTTAACAATAGAAAGTGTGTTGGCTCCAGAGCTTAAAATAGATCAAAGTGTATCTCATAATGGAGTATGCTTAACAGTTGTCGCATTGTCAGAAAAAAACTATACTGTGACAGCTATCAAAGAAACGTTGGACAAAACAAACCTCAACTTTTTAGAAATTGGAGCAACTGTAAATTTAGAACGCGGATTAAAATTGGGGGCCAGGTTGGACGGACATATGGTTCAAGGGCATGTAGATCAAGTGGGGACTTGTACTGGTGTAGAAACCCAAAATGGAAGTTGGATCTATTCCTTTAAGTATGACGTATCCTTAGGAAATCTCACAATTGAAAAGGGCTCTGTTACAGTTAATGGAGTGAGTTTAACAGTTGTAAATTCTAAAAACGATGGTTTTAGCGTAGCAATCATTCCTTATACATACGAGCATACTAATTTTAACGGATTTGAAGCAGGTACAATAGTAAATTTAGAATTTGATGTGATCGGAAAATATGTTGCTCGTTTGTATAATGCGCGCTAACTTATTTTAGGAGCTTTTTGTTCTGAACCTCGAGCAATTTTTTTATATCAGACAACAACTGAATATCCGCAGGGGTTGGGACGGTAACATCTTTTACATCATCTGCTTTTGCTTTCAGATTGTTGATGAATTTTACGACAATAAAAATGGTGAATCCAACGATTAGAAAATCGAGAATGGTTTCTGCAAATAAGCCATAATCCATAGACACTTGACTGGTAGTTTCTGTAGCCGATCTTAAAATAAGTTTCTTTTCTTGAAAATTAATTCCATCTGATAAAAGGGATAATGGGGGGAGTATAATGTTTTTTACCAAAACATTGATGACTGCATTAAAAGAGGCACCAATAATAATTCCGATGGCCATATCTATCATATTGCCTTTAACCGCAAAATCTTTAAATTCTTTAAATAGTTTCATATCTTTAATTTATTGATGATCGTTTCGTCTGTAAATGTAACATACTCAAGCACCGATTCCCATTTGAAAGGTAAAATTACTGTTTAATTTTTAAGGTGACAATATGCAATCTTAAAAATTAAATCTATGACATCTAAGTTGTTTGTACTAGTGCCCACAATTGTAAATTCACCTGAGTAACAAAGAGATTTAAACAAAAAAGCCTCCCAATTTCGTTGGAAGGCTTGATACTATAAGGTTTGGGTGTTGATTACTTTGAGTAGCTAAATACTTTTGTTTCAGGGTCCATTCCTCCAATATAAGTTAAGATTTCATCGCTATGAGAATCAATCGCTGCCCAGAATTTTTTGTCGTCCTCTGTCATTGGACCGCCTAAGTTTGCTTCCTCATAAGCTGCAAAGTCTGACCAAGAATTGTAAACTTGGTATGTTTGCCAGTCGGCTCCAGAGCCATAAAAGTGACGGCTAGCGTAAGCTGCTACGGCATGCCCACTTTCCTTAAGTGTCTTTAAACTTCCGTTTATAATACCATCAGCGAAGTCTCTGTTTTTTCCCCATTTGGTATCATATGTACTCACAACTACTACTTTTTTGGTGCTCCAGTCTAAATCCTCAGCTTCAAACGTCATATCTTCTAAACCTCTACTTTGTCTGATTTGGTCTGAATGGTTGTGAACATACATCGCAACATAATTTTGGTATTCCGACATAAGTGCATCTTTGGCTGCGTCGTCTAGGTTCATAGCTTCTACATTGGCTTGCATGGCGGCATCTGCCAGAGCTGGATCATTTACTAAATCTTGTTCATTTGCATAAAAGTCATAAATAGCAAACGTATAATCTCCTGCAAAGGCATGTGCAAACATTCCTCCACCAGTAATTTTTCGATCTTCAGAAATTGAAAGGTTGGTAAATTTTTCGTGTAGCTTTAAGAAAGTTTCAGAATTTTCTCTTTCTACCGAAACGTAAGTAATGTTGGCAACTTGTGCACTCACTGTAATCCCTACAGTTAAAAATAATACCGTAATAAAATTCTTCATAATTGTTATATTTAGTTAAGATTAATTGATTGTTTTATTTTTTAATTGATTTTTTAAATTGGTTCCACTGTGTTACTTTTCCGTCCACAATATGGTAGTATTCGTAATAAATTTCTGAATCGATATCTGAATCTGGATCCGTTATTTTTGTTGTAAACTGTGCATGTACCCAATCGCCTGAATCGATAGTTGTTTCTTCAGAACCATCATCAGTAAGTGTGAGAGCAAAAGCATAGTTTGTAACCCATTGGTTGTTGCCTGCAGTTTCAGATGCCACAGCATCAGCTTTAATTTTATCTACAAACTCTTGAGGGGTTGTTGCTACAAATCCATCGTCAAAACTAAGAGAGGCCTCGTCCGCGATAAATGTTTTCATCGCTTCATAATCTCGTTTTGCCCATGCAGTGTCGAGTTGATTAAAAATATCTACAGCACTAGAAGAGCCCATCTTTACTTGAAATTCCGTGTCAGTTAAAAATCCATTTGTTGGAACCTCACAAGGTTGTTTTTCATTGCAAGACGCAAGTGTAATAGCGCACATTAGTGCTAAAATTGAAAATATATGTTTCATGTATTTTAAAAATTGGTGGATTTCAAATTTATAAAAATTAATTGTAAATAACAAGTTGATTTTTATGATTTAAATCACGATACATATAGAAAAATACATGTGTTATATTGTTAGAAAAAAGCTATCAAACAAGTCTAGAAGGCGTTTTAAAGGTTTAATAAAACCTAATTACGATCCAAATCAATCAAAAATTCAACTAAATTTTGTTCGCGCTTTAGATTCAGTTTTTTCCTAAGCCTATATCGAGCAAGCTCAACTCCTCTAGTTGTAATGTTTAACAGTTTTGAGATTTCTTTAGAACTCATATTCATTCTAAGGAATGCCGCTAATTTTATTTCTCTAGGAGATAAACGTATATTATTAGTCGACAGTTTTTCTAAATAATTTCCATGTACCTGGTCAAAATGATATGCAAACTGATCCCAAGAATCATTATCCGATAACTCGTGATCTATCGTCTTAATTAGACGTTTTAGGTCTTGTCTAGAACCTCCTTTATTTAATGTACCTCCAATTTTATCTTGAACATTTTTAATGAATTCTTTATTTTTAAGTAATTGCATCGTAATCGATGCCAATTGGTCATTTTTAAGATCTAACTCGGATTGCAATTTTTCGGTGTGAAGTTTGTCAATTTCATCGTCTTTAATTTTAAGCTCTTTCTCTTTCTCTTCATTTATAATTGATTTTTCAGTTTTGTATTTTCTACGCTGAATTACTGGGATCAATACAAAGGCCAATACGCCCATCCCAAAATAGCCCAACTTGGCGGCTTGGGTTGCATACCAAGGAGCTAAAACTTGAAATGAAAAACTAGATGTTTTACTTTCGATTCCGTATAAATTTAGTGCTTTGACCTCAAAAGTATATTGACCATATGGCAAGTGATCATAGCCTTTGTCATTCATTGGTGACCATTTGGACCAGTCCTTATCTAATGGGGTTAATTTGTAGCTGTACTCTAAATCTTCATAACCATCGAAGTAAGGAGATACATAGCTTATTTCGATTGTTTGCCTAGAATCTAACTCTAAAGGTTTGGTTAGTAATGGAAAAATAGTGGCTGTTGAATCCTCACTTTTTGTGATTTCAACAGAACTAATAACTACTGAAAAATCTTTATTTATAAGATGATCTTTTAAAGGATTGTAATGAATAAACCCTTCTTTTGCCCCAACTAAAATATTCTGATCATCAATAATAGAAATACTTTGAAGGTCATCATTGATAAATTTATTGATATGTTTAAATACCAGGGTTTCCTTTTGAAATGCGCCATAACCTTCTTCTTTTAGCACCCCGAGTTCTTGATTTTGTATGAAGTAAATAGAATTATCTTCCGTAGAAACTAATTTACTGACATGTGCCTTTCCAAGCATTTTTTCAAAAAATAAATTCCGTGAAAAACTTAAAGAGTCTGCGTTAAAATCATAAATCCCATGTTCTGATGTGAAAATTAATTTTCCGTTCAGTATGTAAGAAGTGATTAAGATATTTGATGGGAATCCACTGTGTTTACCATAGTGTTGGACCTTCTTTTTAAGTTGCAGATTACGATCTAAATGAAGTTTATAGGCTCCTTTATAACCATGCGTCATCCAAAGCGTGGAATCATTTTCAAATTCTAAAATTCTAGACGACTCTGTCAAACTAGGGATTTCACCCACCCTATTCCATCGTCCATTTAACTTTTTAAAATATCTTATGCCCTGATAATCTCCGCCCAAAATAAGGTCTGGATCAGAGGACTTAACGAATTTCCAACTTCCGATATCATGAAATTTATCTAGCCTATTTCCGTTAATTGTAAAAGCACCTTGGTGATGATTAAGAATAAGCTCGTCATCAATTTGTGAAAAATTATAAACTTGACCTTCACTTCCTTGAACAAATTCATATTTCAAAGCGTTATTAGATTTTTGAGCAGAGCTCTGTGTAAAAACACCATTACTCGTTCCTAAATAAATAGATTCATTAAAATTATGAGCGGCATACCCTGTGCCTTCAACTCCTACTTCTTCATTTAATAATGAAAAAGGCAAACTCATTTTTAGGTAATCGATGCCATTATTTAACGCGACCCATAAATTAGTAAAATTATCTTCGTAAACAGACTTTACCGTTCGGTCTGATAATCCATTGTTTTTTGTAAAGTGTTGCTTAATGGTAAAGTTAGGATTAAGAATAAATAAGCCATTGTTTTGAGTGCCTATAGCATAGTCTCCGTTGTTAAGTTTAGTAACTGCATTCGTGGATCCAAATTCATTTGAATAGTCTTTAAAAGGAGTATTCGGATTGCCCGATTTATAAATCACTCCCATGGTGCTGAAATAAAAATCATCTTCTGCTGATGCTATTATTGCAACGAGTTCGGGCATTAATTTAGTGTCTAAAATTTGTTCGAAACTTCCGTTTATGAACTCATACAACCCCTCTTTATAAAATTGAGCTATAAGCTTATTTTTGTGTTTAAATGAAGCGATTAAAAATCCAGGTGATTGCAATTCTTTTATTTCATCACCATTAAAAACTAATAGTTTACTTTCTGTATTAAAAAATATACGCTGATCTATTTCAATAATTTTCCATATTTCAGAAAATGACTTAAGATCAGGCTCAAGATTATCGACCAAGGAAGTAAACTTAAATCCGTTTGTGGTGTTTTCAAAATATCCTAATTGATTCTGCCCTCCAACAAAAACCCTGTTTTGATAATCTACTTTAACAGCTCGAATCTTTGTTGCCAAAGGAACCTTATACTTAACCCATTCGTTTCCATCAAATTTTAAAAGCCCTTCGTTGTTGGCACTATACAACATACCATTTGTATCCTGATCAAAACCCCAATTTTGAATACTTCCCTCATAATCTTTTGGATCAAAATGGGATTTGAGAGGGATTTTACTCAAATTGAATGACTCATTTGACTGAGAATATGTTTCGCAGAAAAACAATATAATTAAACATAAATTTAATATTCGTGAACGCATATTGCGAGTTTTGTTTTGAAGGTCTAATGTATTAAAAAAAAGTCATATTCTCTGAAAATTTAATTTTATGAGAATTTTTGATGAGTTTATATTCGAACAAAATGAGTTTTTGATGTGGTGGATTTTAGAAACTAAATTAACTTAAATGTTACATTTGGACTTGTTATAATGCAGGCTAATGATTTTGCTTGTTTTAAATTAATTTAAGTTACATAAACAAAATTATTATTATGAAAAAAATTACTTTATTATTTCTTTTAGTATTGACAACATCTCTAGGTTTTGCTCAAAACATATTTACAGATGGAACTTTTGATGACCCAACAGCATGGACAGTGATCCAACAAAATGGAAACAACAATGCGACTGCAGTCATTGCCGATGGAGTCGTGACATTTGATGACATTAATGACGCTGGCTGGGGAGCTGAAGGTCATGTAGCCATTTACAAAGCATTTACCGTTGATGAAACAGGCTTTTACCAGTTTGATGCGGACGTTACCACAAATGGTCTTAATGAGCATTGGTTTGAATTGTATGTAGGAACAACAACACCAGTTGATGGGCAAGAGTACAATACTAATGATTTTGGAGCCGTAAATTTATTAGCCCTCAACTCTTGGGATTGTGGAGGTACAACAAACACATATTCTGGTTCTTGGTTAGCAACTAATTGTAAAAGTTTAGACGGAACTATTGGACTGGACGCAGGCACTACCTACTACGCTCTTGTTAGAACAGGTGGAATAAACTGGGGTGCTGGAGTCATATTAGACAACCTTACATTGGTATCAACCGAAGCACCACCTGCACCAATCACAGAATTGACTGTCGATTTTGAAACCGCAACAGAATTTGGAGCTTCAGATGGCGCTGCCTACACAGATTTGGTAGCTAATACTGTGACAGATGGGATTAATACAAGCGCATTCGTTGGGCAAATATCAGACTGTAATTCTACTTGGTGGTCTCATGCTTTCCTAAATACTTCAGGATTCGATCTGTCTTCTGCTGACAGAGGGTTTTCATTAATGGTAAAGGGGGGTCGTACAACACCTATCATGCTAAAACTTCAAGTTGGTGACAATCACGGAACAAATCATGAAGTGTTCGGTCAAGAATATACAACTCCTGGCGAATGGCAGAAAATTACATGGGATTTATCAGCATTTAATACTATGGATAGAACGAGACTTGTATTGTTTTTTGATATTCAAAGTGATACCAATACGGGTGGAGCTACAGATACGTTTCAATTTGACAACCTTGTTTTTGGCGCGTTTGCATCGCTTGGAGTTGAAGATTTAAAAACTAAAGGAGTTGCAGTATATCCAAACCCAACTACCAATTCCTGGAATGTTGCTATGAACAATATGCGTATCGATTCTATAGAGGTTTTTGACATCCTTGGAAAGCGAGTGATTTCATTACAACCAAATACAATGTCGACAACAATTGATGCAACACATCTCACTCCTGGTATTTATATCACAAAAATCAAAACTGAATTAGGAATGGAAACTAAAAGACTGATCAAACACTAACCAACCATTTAAATTAATCCAAAAATCCCTGGCTTTTATTATTAGGTCAGGGATTCTTATAGATTTTAATTATTATGAAAACAAGATTACTTACACTCGGATTCATGCTTTGTATGAGCATCGGTTTGGCTCAGAATTCGGTTTCTGGAAATGTAGTTGACGAAAAAACTAAACAACCCATTCCAGGAGTCACCATACTAATCAAAGACTCCACTAAAGGAACAACAACAGATTTTGATGGAAATTTTTCTATTGATGCTTCTCCTGCTGATATCCTTGTGGTTTCCTATTTGGGGTATCTGACTCAGGAAATAAAAATAGAAAACAAATTAACTTTCTCTATCATACTTAAAGAAGACACAAGTGAATTAGACGAAGTAATTGTGGTTGGTTATGGCACAAAATCTAAGGTCAAGTTAACCTCAGCAGTCTCAACGATTGATGAGGAAACTTTAAAAAGATTACCTGTAGCTGCTGTAAGTAATGGTCTAGAGGGATTGGCTTCAGGATTATTTGTGAGACAAAATTCAGGGGAGCCAGGATTTAGTAATTCCTCTTTTGAAGTAAGAAATTTTGGTAATGCATTAGTGATCGTTGATGGCGCACCTGGTGACTTAAACCAATTAGAAGCTAATGAAATCGAAAGTATATCTGTTTTGAAAGATGCAGCAGCAGCGGCAGTTTATGGAGTGCAAGGAGGAAATGGTGTGGTTTTAATTACAACAAAAAAAGGGAGGTTTGGAAAGCCAGAACTCACATATAGCAATCAATTTACTTATACGTCTCTGACGTCGTATCCTGATTTTCTAAGCTCTGCTCAATACGGCGAAGTTTTAAATGAAGGTTTAAGAAACTCTAATCAAACCCCTGCTTACACAGAGGCTGAAATTGAGTTATTTCAATCTGGAGCAGATCCCATTAATTACCCCAATACCGATTGGAAAAGTTTAGTCATAAAAGATTGGGGCTTTCAACAACGCCACAATTTAAACCTAACAGGAGGTACAGAAAAAGTGAACTATTTTGTTTCTGCAGGATATTTAGACCAAGGGTCTAATTACAACGCCGATGTATTGTCGTTTCAACAGTACAATTTACGTTCTAACCTTAATGCAAAGGTTACTGACAACTTACAATTAACGTTTAATCTGGCTGCTCGCAGAAAGATGAACGAAGCACCAGCCTACTCAGCCTATAATATTTTTAGAGAATTAAGCAGAGCTCTTCCAACAGATTTAGCATACTACCCTGACGGAACACCTGCCAAACCAAGTGTGAGTCCAAATCATATTGCTGAAGGAATAAAAGATTTTAATGCTGGCTATTACCGAAGAAAAAATAACAATTTTGATGCCAAGATATCTCTCAAATGGGATGTCAATCAAATCCCTGGGCTAAGCCTAAAAACATATGCTTCGTTAATTTATGATACATCATTTCAAAAAGACTGGGGAAAGACATATAATCTCTATACTTTGAACAGGCAAACAGGAAATTATGATGTATTTCGTGCTACCCCTGAAGGATCCTTTAGTGACACTGTTCTTGAGCAAGGTACAAGCTATAGCAATCAATACGTCTTACAAGAATCCATTAATTATGACCAAACGTTTGGAGACCATAGTGTTTCGGCATTGGCTTTGATGGAAGTTCAAAAAGCACAAGGAGAAAATTTTAGTGGAAGACGACAAGATTTTCAATCCACCCTAATCGATCAACTCTTTGCAGGATCCCTAGAAAATCAAGGGGCTGATGGTGGTGAATATCGCGAAAATCGATTGGGTTTTGTAGGACGATTAAGCTACGACTATAAATCAAAATATTTCTTTGAATCTACAATAAGACATGATGGCTCATCACGATTTGCACCTGGAAAAGAATGGGGAACATTCCCATCTGCTTCAATAGGCTGGAGGCTGTCTGAAGAATCCTTTTTTGAACCTTTAAAGAATACCGTTTCGGAATTTAAATTAAGAACCTCAGTAGGGACCGCTGGATATGATGGAACTGCTGCTTACCAATGGTTAAGTGGTTTTAATTATAATTTCTTCTGGATACCTGGAGATGCCGCAGTTCCAACTATTGACAACACCGCACTCGCAAATGTTGACCTCACATGGGAAAAAAATACGACCTATGATGTCGGATTTGACACCTCTTTGTTTAACAACGCACTCTCAATATCATTTGATTATTTCTTAAGAAAAAGAGAAAATGTTATCGCTAGAGCCAACTCTAGCGTCCCAAGTACATTAGGTGTCGCCGTGGCCGACCAAAATTTATATGAATTTTCAAATGAAGGGTTTGAATTTTCATTAAACTATAACAAACAATTAAATGATAATTTGAAAGTAAACGCTTTGTTAAATTTTTCAAAGTCTAGAGAAAAGGCTGTTTTTATAGACGAAACATATCAAGAAGATCCATTTATGAGAGATAATCTTACGATAACAGGAGGCTATACAAATTTGAGAAGAGGCTATATATCTCAAGGGCTTTTCCAGTCTCAAGACCAAATAGATCAATGGGCGATCCAAGATGGCAATGGAAATTCAAGTTTACAACCTGGAGACATAAGGTATCAAGATTTAAATGGGGATAACATTATTGATGTAAAAGACCAAAAGGTATTTGGAGTTGGTGATAAACCTGCTATTAATTATTCATTAAACCTAGGGGCCGAATACAAAAACTTTTCGCTTTCTGTATTATTAACTGGTGCTGCAGGCTATGATATTTATTTAGATGGTGAGGCACAAAGCCCTTTACGAAATGGATTTAACGGTTACAGTTATCAACTTGACTATTGGACGCCTCAAAACACCGGAGCTGCCTTTCCAAGAGTCGCTGACGGTGGATTCAATGATAATAACTATAAATACTCTGATTTTTGGTTGAGAAACGGAAAGCATCTAAGGTTCAAAAATATTAATTTAAGTTACACCTTACCAGAATTCAAAAATAATGTAGGTTTTGAAAAAATGACAGTCTTTGTAACGGGATATAACCTATTTGTTATTAAAGATTATAAAGAAGAATTTGACCCGCAAAATACTTCCTCCGTGGGCTGGTATTATCCACAAACAAAATCTATAACATTTGGTGTAAACATAACACTTTAATAAAATTACTATGAAACGTATAAACATAATTTTTGCACTATTCGCACTCACTTTCATTACTTGTGATGATGACTTTTTAAACGAACCGCCATTGGATCGTATCACCGAAAATGATGTCTGGAGCGATAGAGCCCTAATGGACACTTATTTTTTTAAGATTTATGATCGAATGCCTTGGGACTATTTAGAAAGTTTCTGGGATGTAGGTGGCTGTCAACGCGATGGTATATCAGATTTGGCTAGAGGTACCTATACTTGGACAGCATTATTAAACCAATACCGTCCGGGAATATGGGGTACCGCAAATAACACCTGGCCTCTAGATTGGTGGGGGTATGATATAATTTGGAAAATCAATTACTCTATTGAAAATTTAGAACAGATTCCTAACTCTGTGCTTACAGTCGAAGAACGCAACAACCGACTCGGAGAAATGCACTTTTTAAGAGCTTACTGTTATTTTGCTTTAGCAAAACGTTACGGAGGTGTTCCAATTATTCTTGTGCCTCAAAATCCGGATACAACACCACAAGAGGAATTATTTCCTAGCAGAAACACTGAAAAAGAAGTATATGATCAAATTTTATCTGATTCACAAGCTGCATTCGATTTACTACCAAACAGCTGGGCTTCTCAAAAAGGAAGAGCCTCTAAATGGGCTGCTAAGTCTTTGGAATCCAGAGCTGCACTATACGCAGGGAGTATTGCAAAATACGGCTCAGTTCAGCTTGATGGAGTTATGGGAATACCTGCTTCAAATGCGGATGCCTATTACCAAACGTCTTTGAGTGCTTCACAAACTGTAATTATTGAAGGTGGATATTCACTCTTTAATCAATACTCTGATCCAGCAACTAATTATGCTAATTTGTTTTTAGACGAAACAGATGATGAAGCCATCTTTACCAAAGTTTGGATTCCATTTGAAAAAGGACATGAATATGATTTACATAATGTCCCTTTTAGTTATCGACTGGATTGGGGAGCAAGTATGTCCCCAACAAAGCAACTTGTAGATAGTTATGAAGTATTGAGTACAGGTCTATTGCCTAGCGAAAGTGGTTCTGGTTATGACGAAAATAATCCATGGGAAAATCGTGACCCACGTCTTAAAGGCACCATATTAACCAATAATGATATATTTCAAGGGGAGCCAGTACAAATTTGGTATGGCACAGAAACTGGCGGATCTATTGATACTGGGAGTGGCACGGGTATTGGCAAAGACGGGCTCAATATTCATCCCGATGCTACAAAAACAGGGTTCTATGTAAGAAAATATTTAGAAGATGGCGATTCACCTCTTTTTGTACCACAATATTACTCAGGTCAGGATTGTCTTATTTTTAGATTAGGCGAAACCTATTTAAATGCAGCAGAAGCTGCCATTGAATTAGGGCAAGAAGTTCCTGCAAGAGACTATATTGAAGTGATCAGAACCCGAGCTGGTTTACAACAAAACTTACGTTTAGAGCCGTATTCTGGCACTGAATTAAGGGATAGAATCCGTAACGAAAGAAAGTTAGAGCTCGCCTTTGAAGACCATCGTTATTGGGATGTCAGAAGATGGCGGATTGCAACAGAGGCTTTAAGTATTCAGGTTGAAGGGGTGAGAACACTTAGACATATTGATGCCGCAGGAAATGAAACATTTACCTACGAAACTTTTGATGCAGAAGCATTGCCAATGAGTTTTGATCAACGTCATTATTACTTACCAATTGGTCAAAATAGAGTTAATAATAATCCGAACCTAATAGAAAACCTAGGGTACTAATTTTTAATTCCAAATAAATAAACATATGAAACTAATAAAATTTTTAAGCTGGACTTTTATTGTAGGAATTATTTTTATTTCTACTGGATGTGCAGATGACGTCGAAGAGACTGTAGCGCCTCCAACAAGCGAAGATGCTTTTTTTACATTTGAATTTGATTCTGAAAACCCTAACAAAGTATATTTTTCAGCAACTCCAAATGATGCAAACTGGTACACACATTGGGATTTTGGTGACAACTCCTCTGCAGAAGGATATGAAGCCAGCAAGATATTTTTTGATAGTGGTGATTATGATGTGAGGTTTAGAATATTCACTGAAGGTGGAGTTGCTGAATCTATACAAACCGTTGTTATAACTGATGACTTAGAAGCCCCTAACCTCATTCAAAATGGTGAATTTGAAGGCGGTAGTGATCCATGGATTATTTTACCTATTTCAGACGGAATCAATGTGTCATTTGATAATAACGAAGCTCATTGGACAGGTGTCGGAGGAGGACATGTTGGTATTTACCAACCCATTCAAGTTTTGGCAAATAACGAATATCGAATTTCTATGGATATAAGTGGTGGTCCATTAACGGATTCTTGGTTTGAAGTTTATGTAGGAATGGAAGCCCCTGTTGAGGGTCAAGACTATACTGATGGAGGAAAAAGGCTATCCTTGAATACCTGGGAAGGTTGTGGAAACGAACCATTTGAAGGAGATTTTTCAGCAATTACTTGTGAAAGTGAAGGTGCAATATTTGAATTTCCTGAAGCCGGAACGGTTTACTTAGTGATACGAGGAGGAGCGATAGGAAGTGGAAGCTACGGGTCTAATGGCGTTGTGATAGACAACGTGACTGTTCAATCCCTTGGCTCATTTGCACTCGCTGTTGTGTCAGATTTTGAATTTGAAACATCTGATCTTACAACAACGTTTACCAATACATCTGCCAATGCAACAAGTTATGCTTGGGACTTTGGAGATGGTTCTGGCACCTCAACTGAAGAAAATCCAACTTACAACTATACAAATGGAGGCACTTATATGGTAACACTAACAGCGACTAATGAAACAGGTTCCGCAGAGATTACGAAAGAAGTGACTGTGATAGATCCAGCTGCTGCACCAGTAGCAGGTTTTACATTTGACGCTAACAATCTTACCGCAACATTTACAAATACATCTACAAATGCGACAAGTTATACTTGGGATTTTGGAGATGGTACTGGCACTTCAACAGAAGAAGACCCAGAATACACATATACTGTAGCTGGGACTTACACTGTGACTCTTACAGCCACAAATGACGCCGCTGTTTCGGATGACTTTTCAAGTGAAGTGACCGCAGAAGAGCCTGTGTTTACAAATCTTATCACAAATGGAAGCTTCGACGATTCAAGTGGTTGGACTATTATTAATATAGACCCTACCGATAACGGAATTGGTTCCGTAACCATCGCAGATGGAGTTGTGACCTTTGCAGAAACACAAAGTCCAAGTGACTGGAAACACTGGGCTATTTATACCCAGCTAACATTAGATCCAGGGGTCTATCAGTTTGATATGGACATGACTTATGCTGATATTAATGACGTTTGGGGAGAAGTCTATATTGGTGCTACACAGCCCGTAGAAAATACAGGGGACTATAATGGAGACCAATATGTTCTAAAAGCCTATAATGCATGGGAATGTGGAGATTTAAAAACCTATTCGGGGCCAGCCGTAGCAGGTGGTTGCGATACAACCACAAACCCAGGTCAATTTGAAATTACATCCACTGGAACCTACTACCTACTGTTCAGGACTGGAGGTGGTCAATGGGGGACGGAAGGAATTGTTTTAGACAACTGGTCCTTACTATTGCAGTAATACAAAAATTATATTATCACAAAAAGAAAATTTGAATCCTAAAATAAAAGTTCAATGAAAAATTATGTGCTTTTTATAAGCCTAATGTTTACAGTATTATTTAGTTGGGGTCAAGGCCTTCACACTCAAGGAACACAAATTGTTAATTCAAATAATGAAGAAGTTCTTTTAAGAGGCTACGGACCTGGAGGATGGCAAATCATGGAAGGTTACATGATGCAAACCTCTGGATTTGCAGGGTCCCAACACGAGATAAAAGAGAAGTTGGTCGAATTGATGGGAGAAAGCAATACAGAAACCTTTTTCAACAAATGGCGAGAAAATCATTTTACGCAACGAGATGTAGATTCTTTGGCAGCATGGGGGTTCAATAGCATTCGTATTCCAATGCATTACAATCTATTTACTCTCCCTATCGAAGAAGAAGCGGTGGCAGGAGAAAACACTTGGATAGAAACAGGATTTGAATTGATAGATGATGTTTTAGCTTGGGCAGCACCTCACGATATTTATGTCATTTTAGACATGCATGCAACTCCTGGAGGACAAGGAGCTGGTTCAGAAATTAATGATTATGACCCTTCAAAACCATCTTTATGGGAAAGCCAAGAAAACAGAGATAAGCTTGTAGCTTTATGGACCAGAATTGCGGACCGATATAAAAATAACGAATGGATTGGTGGTTATGACCTCATCAATGAAACCCATTGGAACTTACCAGGAAATACATTATTACGAGAAGTCTTTGAAGACATTACTGCAGGGATTCGGAGTGTAGATACAAATCACATTATATATATTGAAGGAAACTCTTATGCTAACGATCACAGTGGGTTAACACCGCCTTGGGATGATAATATGGTTTACAGTTTTCACAAATACTGGAGTAACAACAACCCAGGAGATTTGGATTGGATTCTTCCACTCAGAGAACAACAAAACGTTCCACTTTGGATGGGAGAATCTGGAGAGAACTCCAATACATGGTTTACGGATGCTGTATCACTTTTTGAAGACAATAACATTGGCTGGGCCTGGTGGGCCGTTCGTAAAATTGGCGATATAGATAGCCCATACGCTATTGATATCAATCCAGGATATCAAGATATTTTAGATTATTGGCAAGGAAATGGTTCGCAACCAACCCAAACAGAAGCTTTTAATAGCATGATGGCACTTGCGGATAATTTATTGGTGGAAAATAGTAGATTTAGAAAAGATATTCCTGATGCATTGATAAGACAAGTTCAAACGGATGAAACGATTCCATACAATGGAACAGCATCAGTAATTCCAGGGGTCGTTCATATGTCAGATTTTGATTTAGGTAAAAATAATTTTGCATACTATGATACGGTAGTGGGCGACTATAATTTATCTACTGGAGATTACACTGCATGGAACAGTGGATGGTCTTACAGAAATGACGGAGTCGATATCGAAAAAAATACAGATGATGTCAATAGTAATGGATTCCATGTTGGTTTTGTTGAGCAAGGAGAATGGATGAAATATACGGTAAATATTACTGAAGCAGCCGTTTATAAAGCAACTGTTAGAATTGCAACACAAGAAACGGGTGGAGAATTCTACCTTTCGATAGACGATCAAGAAATAACGGCGACACAAGTTGTAAGTTCAACTGGAGGGTGGACGCAATTTTCAATGTTTGAAATTGAAGACATTATTCTTCCTGAAGGTCAACACAGCTTAAAATTACATATTAATAACAGTACTCCTGTGAATTTTAGTAGCATTGAATTTGAAAACACAGGAACCGTAGAGACTGTAGCCCTGAAAGCTTTAAATGGAAAGACTGCCGCCAATGAAAAATCTTTAGAAGTTACTATTAGCGAGCCTGTTTTGGAAGCATCATTAAACGCCACTGAAGACCAGTTTACAGTGCTTATAAACGGGCAAGAAAAGACAGTAACATCTGTTACAGCTGATCCTTCAAGGGACCGCTTAATTGTTCTTAACTTAGAGGATTTCTTTCTTTCGGGTGATGTAATAACCGTGAGTTATACAGGAACTACAATTGAATCCCAATCAAGTAAAACTTTAAATACATTTACGGATTTAATTATTAATAACGTAGCTCCACAACGCGTTGTAATCCCCGCACTTATTCAGGTCGAAGATTACGATTTTATGGAAGGAATGGGATTAGAAGACACTTCTGATGAAGGAGGCGGTCAAAATTTAGGCTATACAGATCCAGGCGATTATGCCGATTACTCCATTTTTGTTCCACAAACGGGTTTATACGGAATTAAACTTAGAATCGCTGGATTTAGCCAAGGACAAATTGGGCTGTATACTGTTGATGAAAATGCTGTAGAAACGGAACTAATTGTCATGAATACTGTGATTACTAATGGGTGGCAAACTTGGGAAACAATTGCAGACAACTTGACTATTGAGAAAGGAATACACACGTTAAGAATGCGAATTTTAACAGGTGGATTTAATTTTAATTGGATGGAATTCGATTACCCAGATAGTGACGGCGATGGTGTCTTAGATGGTAATGATGCATGTCCAAACACCCCTGAGGGAGCTATTGTGGATGTAACAGGCTGCGAAATTTTCTCTTTACCTACTGAAAATTATGTATTATCGGTGTATAGTGAAACTTGTAGATCTCAAAACAACGGAAGCATAGCATTATCAGCCGAAGAAAACTATACTTATACAGTTTCTTTAAGTGGTGAAAATTACGCAACAACTGAAACATTTTCATCTGATATTAGTTTCGAAAATTTATCAGCTGGAACTTATGTATTATGCATCACAATAGATGGGCAACCAGAGTATGAACAGTGTTTTACAATCGTTGTAATTGAGCCAGATGAACTCATTGTTAATGCGGACCGCGTTGCTTATTCTTCGAGCTTAAATATCACTTTAGACGGAGGAGAAGTGTATTATATTACCTTAAATGATGAAACATTCATTACCGATGAAAGTTCCATTGCATTAACGTTATCTATTGGTGAAAATATATTGAGTGTAAAAACAAACAAAGAGTGTCAAGGAGTGTATGAAAAAACCATAGTTGTTGGTAGTGAGCCTATATTATATCCCAATCCTGTTCAGGATATGTTATTTATAAATATCGGGCTTACAAACCTGGCTAGAATCCCAGTAGAGATTTATGATTTGACAGGAAAATTAATCGTCTTTAAAACATACAGCCCGACGTCCAATACATTATCAATCGATGTGTCGAATATTGAAAGTGGATTTTTTGTATTAAAAATAACTACATCAGAAAAGACCCATAATTATAAAATTATAAAACAATGAAAGAGATCAAAAATATAATTTCGATAAGTTTATATTTAATAATCATTGTAAGTTCTTGTAGTAGTGAACAAGATGACACCGCAATGATCAGTGAGCCCTCCCCAGGGGCGGCAACACTAATTTTCCCTGAGAACAATACAGAATGTAATGAAGGTACTGTGGTGAATGTGATCGAAACAGATGTCCTCTTTCAATGGCAAGAAGCTACAAATGCAAGTTCTTATATATTACAAATTACAAATTTAAATGACGGGACCTCAAGAAATATAAGCACACTTTCAAATGAATTTTTAATCCGTGTTTTAAGAGGGACCCCTTATTCGTGGTCTGTAAAATCCTTAGCAAGTGGCACAACACAAACAACAGAAAGTGAAGTTTGGAAATTTTATAACGCAGGCCTTCCTCAAGAAAGTCATCCCCCATTTCCAGCGGAAGCTGTGAGCCCTCAATCGGGTGCAAGTGTTAATGAAGGTGTTGTAAATTTACAATGGGAAGCAACAGATATTGATAATGATATAGCTTCCTACACCATATACCTTGATACGGTAAATCCTCCAGCCAATGAAATTGGGAGTACAAGCAATACAAATACAAATAGTACTGTGACTTCTGGTGAAGTTTACTATTGGAAGGTCGTTACAATAGATCAAAATGGAAACACATCAAATTCGCAAATTTTTGAATTTAGTGTCAATTAAATATAAATACAAGAAAATGAAATACGGCATCTATACTATGATAGCAATATGCTTGCTATCTTGCATCAAAGAAAACAAAGGAGATACACATATTGTCGAAGATACTGTTTGGGAAATAGACTTCTTAGATAATTTTGATACTTTCAATTCAGATAATTGGCAGGATCAACGTATTTGGGTCAATAACGAAACACACTGCTATGTTCCTGACAATGAATTTGGCACTAGAGAAGTTAGTGATGGAACTTTAAAATTAAAAGTTGTTAATATTGGAAAAAAACGTCCTTGCGACAATTTCGATAAACACGGAAATCAGCACCCAGAAACACAATATGTAGCGGGTCGTATCGCTTCAAAAAACCGAAAAGAATTTATTAAAGGGAAATGGACCGCAAGATTAAAATTAAGAAACAATGGAGAGCCAAGTATGTTTCCCGCTTGGTGGATTTTAGGTTCTCAAAATAATGAATCCCCTGTCCAAGAAGCCGATGAAACTGTTTGTTGGCCTATGACTGGTTCTGGGGAGATTGATATTTTTGAACATCATGGAGATCATCATAAAAACAGTTTCACAACTGGTGCTATTAAAAGTTTAGAGGAATGCAACAAGGGAGATTGGTGGACTTTGCGTAAAAGTTTAAATGCGAATTTAGGCGAATTTCACGAATACTCTGTTGAATGGGAGAAAGATGATTTAGTGTATCGTCTCGATGAAAAAGAAGTGCACCGCAACATAGGGGAAGGAAATAAGTATCCTGAATCTATGTTTGCGATTTTAAACTATGCAAAAATTACCGATTCACCAATGGAGGGCGAATGGGTTATGGAGGTCGATTGGGTAAAACATGAATATAGAAAGTAATTCACATTAAACGATGATTAGGAAATATTATAAACTACTAAGTCTTTTGGTTTTAATCACCTCATGTAAAGACGCAAAAGTTGGTACAGCAGAAACGAAGGAAGCTGTTTTAAACGAAGGAAGCTACACTAGCAAAATACTTGAGGTATATACCACAGCTAGGGATACTGAGTTGCGATTAACGAAAACAAATCAACTGGAATTTAAAAATAAAGTACAACCCTTAGAAACTGAAATAGCAATTTTTGTAAATACAAAAAAAACATTTCAAAAATATCTAGGAATTGGTGGAGCTATAACGGATGCTTCAGCTGAAGTTTTTTCAACTTTGAATCCTGAAAAACAAAATGAACTGCTTCAATCCTATTTTGGGAAGGGTGGTATTGGGTACAATATTATAAGAACAAGCATTCATAGTAGTGATTTTGGCTTAGGGAGCCACACCTACATTGACGAAGGTGATGATGAGCTAGAAACATTTTCAATCGAAAAAGATAAGGTAAAAAGAATCCCTTTCATAAAAAGAGCGATTGAATTGATTGATGACAATTTAGTGTTTTATGCAAGCCCATGGAGTCCACCAGCTTTTATGAAAACCAACAAAAATATGCTTAGAGGGGGGAAACTCCTTCCAGAATTTCGTCAAGCTTGGGCTAATTACTATGTAAAATTTATTGAAGCTTATGAAGCTGAAGGGATTCCTGTTTGGGGGTTGACCATACAAAACGAGCCCATGGCAACTCAACGCTGGGAATCTTGTATTTACACCGCTGAAGAAGAGCGTGATTTCTTAAAGTATTATTTAGGACCCACTCTTGAAAAAGCAGGTATGGGTGCTAAAAATATTGTGGTATGGGATCATAATCGAGACCTTATTACAAATAGAGCTAATACTATTTTTGAAGACCCAGAGGCTTCAAAATATGCTTGGGGAATTGGCTTTCATTGGTATGAAACCTGGACGGGTGGATTGCCCAAATATGATAATTTAAAAAATATCAATGAATCGTTTCCAACAAAAAACATGCTTTTTACAGAAGGATGTCAAGAAAATTTTAATACCGAAAGACTGCATCATTGGCCAAACGCAGAACGCTATGGAAACTCTATGATTAACGACTTTAATAGTGGAGTTGTGGGGTGGACAGATTGGAATATTCTTTTAGATGAAAGAGGAGGTCCAAATCACGTTCAAAATTTTTGCTTTGCTCCTATTCATGCAAATAAAAAAACAAGTGAATTAATATATACCCCTACTTTTTACTATATTGGTCACTTTTCAAAATTTATCAAACCGGGTGCCGTTCGTGTGAGTACAACAACAAGTCGCACTTCAATAGAAAGCACTTCGTTTATGAACAAAAACGGAAAGATCGTCACTGTCGTAATGAATCCAACAGAAACTAAAATCGTTTACAAACTGATCGTTAATAACAGTGAAGCTCTTTTAGAAATTGCACCACGCGCGATGCAATCCATAGTTTATTAATAAAATTAAGAAGTTAAATTCCACAGATTATGAACAGAAAGCTTGTATTTATTGCATTTGTAGTATCCTTAGGAGGCTTCCTTTTTGGGTTTGATGCTGGAATTATTTCTGGAGTTATGTCCTTTGCAGGACCAGAATTTGAATTAAACGAAATACAGTCTGGATGGGTCGTAAGTGCACCATCATTTGCAGCAATGATTGCAATGTTGTTTTCTGGTAGATTAAGTGATCTTTTGGGGAGGAGAAAATTACTCATTTTTGTTGCTTTTTTGTATGCAATCTCTGCGGTTCTATCCGCTGCTGCAAGTTCTTATGAAATCTTATATATCGCAAGAATGATTGGTGGATTGGCCTTTGGTGCTGCCTTGGTATTGGCGCCTATGTACATCGCTGAAATATCAACTGCAGAAAACAGAGGTAAATTGGTTACCATACAACAACTAAATATTGTATTTGGTTTTTTCGCGGCCTTTCTAAGTAATTACTTTTTCAATAAATACAACACTCCAAATAGTGATTTTCTTACAGATGAAAATGTTTGGAGGTGGATGCTAGGCGTCGAATTAATTCCAGCAATTTTATACTTCATATTTTTGTTTTTTGTCCCTAAAAGTCCGCGATGGTTGTATCTAAAAAATCATATTTCTGATGCAAAAGAAGTTTTAATAAGACTTCACGGAAACGAAAGAGGTCATACAGAGGTCAATTCTATAGAAAAAAGCATACGCAGCGATAAAGACACTTCGACGTTAAAACTAACAGATTTATTAAAAAAATCGTTGCGCTTCATAATAATTATAGGTTTAATTATAGGCGTACTTCAACAAATTACAGGAATCAATGCCGTTTACTTTTATGCAACGTCTATATTTAAACAAACAGGAATTGGTAGTGATGCTGCTTTTTCATCTGGGGTGTTGTTAAGTACTGTTTCGGTTGTTTTCACTTTTGTCGCCATCTACCTAATTGATAGAATGGGGAGAAGACCCTTATTGTTAATCGGCACTGCTGGGATTGCTATAAGTTTATTATTATGTGCTTATGGATTTGACAAGGCTACATATCAACTTTCCAAAGAGAAAATTTCTCAGTTTGATTTTTCTAATTCAGAAAAATTAATACATTTTTCCGACAGAATTTATGACAATGACCTCGATTTTAAAAATGATGTGAAATCTGCCTTAGGAAATGCAACATATATTAAAAATGATGGTGAAATTTTAGAAGCGGCAACTAAAATAAATGCCACTTTAGTCTTAATTGGAATTCTTGGTTTTATAGCTTGTTTTGCATTTTCTTTAGGCCCAGTAATGTGGGTGTTGTTGTCCGAGTTATATCCATTAAAATACAGGGGGTTGGCCATAGGTGTAATTGCATTTGTTAATTCACTTATCAGTTCTTTGGTTCAATTAATTTTCCCTTGGGAACTTTCAAATTTAGGAAACGCATTAACCTTTTTCATCTATGGATTCATTGCTTTAATAGGCTTCTTTATCCTCTTAAAATTATTACCAGAAACGAAAGGGAAATCTTTAGAGGAGTTAGAAAAAGAGTTGGTAGGCTAGCTGTTTAAAAGAAGTGGCTAAAAAGTCCGTTACTTAAGTAATATAAATTTCTTGATATTATAAACTGTAGGTCAGAAAAAACCCTCGATTTCACGAGGGCTTTGATTAAACAATGCAGTGCAGCGGCGACACTTGTGGAGAAGATCGGATTCGAACCGACGACCTCTTGACTGCCAGTCAAGCGCTCTAGCCAACTGAGCTACATCCCCTTTTTTTGATTATCTTCTTAGAGATTGAAATGGTGTATAGAAATACTGTTTGCGAATTTATAATATTCTTGGCACTTTAATGGCACTAATATGGCACTTTTCGCTTTTAGTTGTTTCTCAACACGCTTTGTTCCAAAGCTACTGAGTTAATTATTTCTTATATTTGAAGTATAAACCAATTTAACTTATGAAGAATTTTTGTTACTTATTTTTAGCTTTATCCATCTTCTCTTGTAGTAGTGACGATCAAAATTGTTTTACGATCATCGATAAAATAATTTCTGAAAATGAATTTGTCTTTGTAGGAGATTTTGACACTTCCAACACCACTACTGATGGTACACTTAACGGGTACGGCGATATTAACTTAGAGGTTAGCGAAGACGTGTACAATGCGTACGATGAAGGAGATGAGTATTGTTATCAATAGGATCAAATCTACTGACCTTTAGTCGTTTGCTTAGCGTATTTTTTGTGTTTATTTTATTTATTACAAAATAAAAGTTAATTTTGAAAGTGATATTAATTTAATAATTTAAAATATGGAATGGTATTTAAAAGTAATGAATCAGTATGCGACATTTAGCGGTCGCGCTAGAAGAAAAGAATACTGGATGTATGTGTTGTTTTATTCTTTGTTTTTGATCGTTGCAATGATCCTTGACAATGTAGCGGGCTTGTGTTTTGAAACTGAATTTATGGGACAAACCCTAAGCTCAGGCTACGGCTGGTTATATGTGTTAACAGCACTTGTACATTTTTTACCTTCTCTAGCGGTCGTTGTAAGAAGACTGCATGACGTTGGTAAGAGTGGATGGATGTACCTTGTTGTTTTCATCCCAATAATAGGCTTTATTTGGATCCTCGTATTACTTACAAGAGACAGCCAAGCTGGAGACAACAAATATGGAGCCAATCCAAAAGCGTAACCCATAAAAAAAATAGTTCTTTACTTAGGCCTTTACTCGTGTGTAAAGGCTTTTAATTTATAGGTTCAATTTTAAACTAGTGGGGTTTGCTAACAAATTAGAATTTTCACTAAAGTCTTTTTCCGTACTTTTGACTCTAAAATCAATCCATTATGAGCAGTAAATTTTTTGGCAATAAAACCGTAAAACAAGTAGAAACAAAAAAAGGAGGGAAATCTAACCTTAAAAACAAAAACACCAGTAAAACTACTGCCGTACGAAAAACAGGTCGTGGAAAATAGAACTATTGAAAACACGAATTAGTCTCAAACACATCAATAAACTTGCGGTCCCCGCCATTATCGCCGGTATTTCCGAACCGATTCTTTCGCTTACGGACGCTGCTATTGTGGGACATATCCCTGTTAATGCCACAGAATCCTTGGCAGCCGTTGGAATTGTAACCACTTTTTTATCTATGCTTATATGGGTCCTGGGACAATCGCGAAGCGCTATTTCGTCCATTATTTCTCAATATTTAGGTGCTAATAGATTAGACGAAGTCAAAAATTTACCTGCCCAAGCCATCGCTTTTATATTGATTCTCAGTTTTCTAATTTGCTTAGGGACTTACCCCTTTAGCAATGCTATTTTTAAGCTTTATAATGCCTCGGGGCTTCTATTAGACTACAGTGTTTCCTACTATAATATTCGCATATTTGGGTTGCCGTTTACACTATATACTTTCGCTGTTTTCGGCATTTTTAGAGGCCTTCAAAACACTTACCACCCTATGCTAATCGCTATCACCGGCGCAGTAGTGAATATCATTCTCGATGTAATGTTGGTGTATGGAATTGCAGATCTATTTCCACCGCTCTACCTCAAAGGCGCTGCCATTGCAAGCGTGTTGGCTCAATTTTTAATGGCAGCCCTAGCCACCTACTTTCTTGTGAAAAAAACAGAAATCCCTTTAAAACTTTACGGACCAATAAATAAAGAGTTTCCAAAATTTCTCAACATGATTAAACACCTCATCGTTCGGACTTTGGCTCTCAATACTGCGTTGTATTTTGCCGCACGATTTGCAACAGGATATGGGAACACCTATATAGCAGCCTATACAATCGCTATTAATCTATGGTTTTTTGCCGCCTTTGCTGTCGATGGCTATTCGAGTGCAGGAAACATCCTATCCGGAAAACTGTTTGGAGCTAAAAACTACCATCTACTCGTACAACTTAGCAATCAACTGATAAAATATGCCCTCATTGTAGGCTTCATTATGGGGGGTATCGGCGCACTGTTATACAGACCTATTGGCTATACATTTACAAACGACCCTGAAGTGTTGACTCAGTTTTATGACATCTTTTGGATTGTATTGTTAATGCAGCCTATCTGTGCATTGGCATTTGTATTTGATGGCATTTTTAAAGGACTCGGAAAAATGAAAGACCTTAGAGATGTTTTGTTACTAGCTACTCTATTGGTTTTTTTACCAAGTATTTTTATTTTCGATTATTATGGATGGAAACTTCATGGCGTTTTTACGGCCTACACCTTATGGATGATTGCGAGAGGAATCCCACTCATAATAAAATTTAGGAAACAATTTTTACCACAGGTTCAAAACCATTAACTTTGTATAGAACTATAAATCCATTAGACACCAAAAAACACCAATGAGCAACATTCGAATTACAAAACAATTTTCATTTGAAACAGGACATGCACTTTATGGATATGATGGTAAATGTAAAAATGTTCATGGACACAGCTACCGTTTGTATGTGACCGTCATTGGGCAACCTATTTCAGATAATACTCATGTAAAATTTGGAATGGTGATTGATTTTTCTGACTTAAAAAAAATCATCAAAGAAGAGATTGTTAATGTCTTTGACCATGCCACCGTATTTAATAAAAACACACCCCACGTAGAATTGGCAAAAGAACTTTCGGACCGTGGACACAATGTACTATTAGTCGATTACCAACCCACAAGTGAAATGATGGTGATTGATTTTGCAGAAAAAATAAAAAAACGATTGCCCGATGCTATAAAATTACACGCCCTTAAACTGCAAGAAACTGCCACAAGTTTTGCAGAATGGTATGCAAGTGATAACTAACAGTTTGATATGACGGATTTAAAAATCCCACAAGGAAAAAAAATATACTTTGCTTCTGACAACCATCTGGGTGCGCCGACAGCAAAAGAATCTATGCCTCGCGAAAAAAAATTCGTGCAATGGCTAGACTCTGTCAAACACGATGCAGAAGCTATTTTTTTATTAGGGGATTTGTTTGATTTCTGGTTCGAATATAAATATGTTGTTCCAAAAGGGTTTACAAGGGTGCTAGGAAAATTGGCAGAACTCAGCGATCAAGGAATCAAAATTCACTTTTTTGTAGGGAATCACGACTTGTGGATGAATGGTTATTTTGAGGAAGAATTAGGGATTACTGTGCATCATCAACCTCAAGAGTTTAGGTTTAATTCCACCTCTTTTTTTATTGGTCATGGCGATGGACTTGGCCCCGATGACAAAGGTTTTAAACGCCTTAAAAAAGTATTTACAAATTCGTTTTTCAAATGGCTCTACCGTTGGATTCACCCCGATATTGGCGTTCGATTTGCACAATATCTTTCTGTTAAAAATAAAGTTATTTCAGGCGATGAAGATGTCAAATTTCTTGGAAACGACAAGGAATGGTTGGTGCAATACTGCCAAAAAAAACTAGAAGAAAAACACAGTGATTATTTTGTGTTTGGACACCGACATTTACCATTAGATATTGCCCTAAACGAAAGATCAAAATATATCAATCTTGGTGACTGGATTGGATATTATACCTATGCTGTTTTTGAAAACGACACTCTGACACTGAAAGAGTTTTAAAATCCTTTTTATTTACGGCGTCCTCCCGAAGTATTTATTAGATAAATTTTTTTGATTTGATTTGAAAAAAAATCGTAGATTTATCAAAATTAAACAATGGACGCTTCTAAATTGTCAGGCTTTGCCTCTATTTCATTGGAGGAAATGAATGGTGTTTCATTACTGAAACGCGTTGATACTAAATTCCTAACATCAGGATCCGAATTGTCTAAACTTTTACCGCTCCTTTACTCTGATTATCGGATCTTAGAAATTGACGGAAATCGGTTAATGAATTATTCCACCCTTTACTTTGACACAAAAGATTTTCGTTGCTATATGGAGCACCACAACGGAAAAGCTAAACGTCATAAAATTAGAATTCGAAGGTATGTAGAATCGGATATTTGTTTTTTGGAAGTTAAAGAAAAACAAAACTCTGGAATGACTAACAAAGTACGTTGTTCAATCGATGATTTTGAATCAAACTTATCGCCAAAATCAAAAAAATTCATTGAGAAAGCCACTAAAAAGGAGTGGGAATTAGAGCCAGCTTTACACAATTATTTTAAACGCTTTACTTTGGTTAATACCCAGAGATCCGAGCGTGTTACCATAGATACGGGGATAGAATATAAAACAAACTCAACCGCAAAAACATTTAAAAATGTGGTCGTTATTGAAGTAAAGCAGGAAAAACAAAACACAAGAACACCTATTTATAGTACGTTAAAATCTAACAGAATTAGAACTGTAAGTTTTAGCAAATACTGTATGGGCATTGCTAATATATTTGAGGGTGTAAAATCAAACAAGTTTAAAGAACTCAACTTAAAAATTAACCAACTAAATAACTAAAATGGAACTACTAGGCATTCCTGTATTCGACGACGATTTTTATAAAATGATGATTCGGTTTTTATTGAATTTATTTTTCCTCACCGGGATTGTTAAATTCATCTATTACAAACACAGTCAAAAAAAAGAATATCTTTTCACCTTCTACCTAATTGGTATTGTCGTTTACTTTTTGTGCTTTACATTAAAAAAGTATGAATTGGATTTGGGAATGGCTTTAGGGTTGTTTGCTATTTTTGGAATTATCCGTTACAGAACACTTCCTTTAGAGGTCAAAGAAATGACCTATCTCTTTGTGGTAATTGGGGTAGCAGTAATGAATGCCCTTTCAAACAAAAAAATGAGTTATGCAGAAATCATCGCTGCCAATTCAATTATACTACTGGCTTTGCACTGTCTTGAGCGCTATTGGGCACGAACAGAAATACTCTCTAAAGAAGTTATTTATGAGATTATTGAAAACATACGTCCTGAGAATCACGAACTACTCAAAGCCGATTTAGAAAAAAGACTTGGGGTTGAAATCCTAAGTTTTGAGATTGGAAAAATAAATTTCTTAAAAGATGTTGCCAAGGTAACTGTATATTACAAACAATAATTTAGACTATGAATTTATCTAAACAAAACAGCCTTTTATTCCCCGTCCTTGTGTTTTTATTAATAAGCTCGAACATCATAGTGGCTCAAAACTCCAATGATTTAGAAGGGTGGAGCTCTGTACAACTTGATATGAGAGCAAGTAAGAAAATCACGTTTTCAGTTTCGCAACATCTGAGGTATCGAAATGATATTACGTCAATGAGTACTTATTTCACTCAACTTGAATCACACTTCGAAGTTCTAAAGGATTTTGAGTTAGGGGGTGGCGTTCGATTTATTAAAAAAAATGATGATGTTGGCAATAAACAAGGAATTGAATCGCACTTTAGATATCAATTAGATGCGAGTTTCAAGCATGACATCAATAAAATAGGCATGTCTTACCGTCTGAGGTATCAAAATAAAAATGAACTTGGTTTTTCTGAAGACGAAGGTGATATTGCAAAAGAACAACTCCGATTGATGTTTGGAGTCGATTATAAATTACTGCCTATTAATGTCATCTTTAAAATAAAAGCTGAGTTTTTTAATACCTTTGTCAATAAAACAGTTGGCAATAAAATTAATCGACAACGATTTACCCTTTCGGCTTCACGAAAGTTTAAAAACTTTGGGAAAATATCCCTTTTCTACAGGATTCAAGATGACTTAAATGTTAAACTAGAAACTGGTGAGGTTACCCTTTCAAAATCAATTTTAGGGTTTAAATATGTCTACAGTTTAGATTTTAGAAAAACATAGTGGAACATTATTAGTCCTGAGTTTCGTGTTCATTTAGATCTTTTTCTAGGTCTAATTTTCGAAAGCTAGGTGAAATGATCCCAGTGGTAACCACCGTAATCAAGGTCATAGTTCCGCCAAAAACTACTGCCGTAACCGTTCCCATGAGTTTTGCTGTCAGCCCACTTTCAAAAGCACCTAATTCATTCGAGGACCCCACAAACATGGAGTTAACAGAAGATACGCGACCTCTCATATGATCGGGTGTTTTCAGTTGTAAAATAGTTTGCCTGATCACCATGGAAACGCCATCGGTAACCCCACTAAAAAACAGTGCTACTACTGAAACCCAAAAAACTGAAGACAGTCCAAAAACAATAATGCAGACGCCAAAACTAAAAATTGCCCCTAATAACTTGAGTCCTGCATTTTTACTAATAGGAATATAAGCAGTAATCAGCATGGTCATAAATGCTCCTACTGCTGGAGCGGCCCTTAACAACCCAAAACCTTCAGATCCTACTTTTAAAATGTCTTGTGCAAATATGGGAAGTAGCGCCACAGCTCCTCCAAAAAGAACAGCAATCATATCTAAGCTTAAAGCTCCTAAAATGGCTTTTGTTTTAAACACAAACCGAACTCCTTCTTTTAAACTTTGTACAATGGGCTCCCCAATTTTGGGATTTAAAATCGGTTTGCGTGAAATTCCAAATAACAAAATAAAAGACAAAACAACCAAGCCAAACACAATACAAAGCGACCAGTGAACGCCAATCCAATTGATCGTTAACCCCGCAAAAGCAGGCCCTAATACTGAAGCCATTTGCCAAGTTGAACTGTTCCAAGTTGCCGCATTAGGATAAACTTTTTTGGGAACAATCAAGGCTACAAGAGAGAAAATAGTGGGACCAAAAAAAGCACGAAGCAAGCCACCCATAAATACAAACGCATAAATGATATAGAGAATCGTTGATGTCTTCCAATCGGATTCTACTGCTGGACTCGTCAAAAAGAAAAGTCCAAAACTAATGAACGAAAATAGACCTATACATTTGAGGAGTAAATTTCGTTTTTCACTTTGATCCACGATATGACCGGCAAATAAAGCCATGCTAAAAGCCGGTATAATTTCCATGAGCCCAATAATCCCTAGAGATAATGGGTCTTTAGTGAGTGTATAGACTTGCCACTCAATAATGATAAATTGCATGGACCAACCAAAGACAAGGATAAACCTTAATAATAAAAAGATATTAAATTCCTTAAATCGGAGGGCTGCATAGGGATCTCTTTTTGCCATATTAAGATTTAACACCTTTAAGTTTTAATTGTAAACTTACTCGTCCATTCCATTCATTTTCATCAATGGAATAGGCAACTTTAAATGGGGTTTTAGATTTAATAATTGGTAATTCGCTCCCTAAACCAAAGCCAATTCCAACAATTTTTGCACTGCCTTTTTGAGCGAGGGTAACCCGTAAATGGGTTTGATCTTCGCCCACACATTTTCCATAGCCTGTATCGTGTACTCCAGAAGTCATAAAAACAGGGGACATGTTTTGAGGTCCAAAAGGGGCAAACTGTTTTAGGATTCTATAAAATTTTGGAGTGATGGAATCAAAGTCGATTTCGGCATCAATTTTAATTTCAGGCGTTTGAAGGTGAGAGGGCAAAGTAGCTGAAACTTCAGCTTCAAATGCGGCTTTAAATAACTGATAATTTTCTTCTTTAATAGTAAGTCCAGCGGCATACATATGTCCGCCAAATTGTTCTATTAAATGGCTGCAGTTTTCTAAGGCGTTATAGACATCAAATCCTTTTACAGAGCGAGCAGAAGCTGCTAAAAAATGGCCGCTTTTAGTAAACACCAAGGTAGGGCGATAATAGGTTTCTATGAGTCGGGAAGCAACAATCCCAATCACGCCTTTATGCCAATCTTCTTGAAACACAACAGAAGTGGCATCTTCAGTTTCGTTTGATTCTTCTATTTGCAACAACGCTTCTTGGGTGATGCGTTTATCCGTTTCGCGACGGTTGGAATTAAAAAGTTCTATTTCACTGGCTGCTGTTTCGGCAGTTTCAAAATCCAATTCTTTCATCAGTGCCACTGCATAGTTGCCGTGCTTCATCCGTCCAGCAGCGTTGATCCGCGGAGCTATATTAAATACCACATCTGTAATGGTAAGTACTTCCTTTTTCATTTGTTTGATCAAGGCTTTAAAGCCCGGACGTGGATTGGAGTTGATGGTTTGTAAACCAAAATAAGCAAGGGTTCTATTTTCACCAATAATAGGGACTATATCTGCACCAATAGCAGTGGCTACTAAATCTAAATATCCTGCCAGTGACTCGACAAGAATTCCTTCTTTTGAGGTCAGAGCTTGAATCAATTTAAACCCTACACCGCATCCGCAAAGTTCTTTAAAAGGGTATTCGCAATCAGAACGTTTTGGGTCTAGAACAGCAACTGCATCGGGTAATTCTTTACCTGGGCGGTGGTGGTCACAGATGATAAAATCAATGCCTTTTTCCTTGGCATAAGCAACTTTTTCAATTGCTTTGACCCCGCAATCTAAAGCAATTATTAATGTAAAATTATTGTCTGAAGCAAAGTCAATTCCTTTATAGGATACACCATAACCTTCTTCATATCGGTCGGGGATATAAGTGGAAATCTGTGTGCTTTTTGTTTCTAGATAAGAAGCCATCAAAGCAACAGATGAAGTGCCATCGACATCATAATCGCCAAATACCAATATCTGTTCGTTGCTTTTCAAAGCCTGTTCAATTCTAGCGACTGCTTTGTCCATGTCTTTCATTAAAAAGGGATCGTGCAAGTCGGACCAACTCGGTCGAAAAAAAGTTTTAGCAGCTTCAAAACTCTCAATACCTCTTTGGAATAACAACTCCGCAATTGCCTTATCTACTCCCAATTCAGTGGCTAAATTGGCTGTTTTTTTAGAGTCAGGCTTCGGTTTGAGCGTCCAACGCATTGTTAAGAGTTATGAAGGTGAATGGCGGTAGTCACCGTTGAAAATTGCCGAAACATTTCCATAACACCACAATATTTATCAACAGAAAGTTTTACGGATTTATTAATTTTTTTTAAATTTAAATCAGTCCCATAAAAATGATAATCTACATGGACTTTATGATAAAATTTAGGATGTTCATCTGTAAGAAAACCTTCGACTTCCATTTTTAATTTATAATCAACGACTTTCATTTTTTCTAAAATCTCTACGATATCTATGCCAGAGCATCCCGCTAAGGCGGATAACATCATTGCTTTTGGAGAGAGGCCAAATTGCTTGTCTTGACCTTTTACAACTGTATCCATTAACACAGTATTTCCGCTTGGGTTATCGGATTCGAATTGCATTCCCCCTTTCCAGTGGGTTGTTGTTTTGTGGGACATTCAAAAATATTTTTAATTTTATTACTTCAAAAATACTAAATAATGTCAATAGTTGCACTATGAGGAACTAGTCACAATATTGAAAAGAAGTTCTAAGAAGTTTTTGACTTCCCTGCCACTATAATAACAATTTCTCCTTTTGGAGGGCGGTTGGTATAATGTTCTAAAATTGATTTTGCTGTGCCTCTTTGAGTTTCTTCATAAAGTTTTGTGAGTTCCCTAGACACCGAGACCTGACGGTCTTCTCCAAAATATTCACAAATATGAGAAAGTGTCTTTATGAGTTTATGAGGACTTTCATAAAAAATTATCGTTCGAGGTTCTTCTGCCAACAAAAGAAAGCGAGTTTGTCTTCCTTTTTTGACAGGCAAAAATCCTTCAAATACAAATTTATCATTGGGCAATCCAGAGTTTACTAAGGCAGGAACAAATGCTGTCGCTCCCGGCAAGCAGTCCACTGGAATGTTATTTTCGACACAAGCTCTTGTGAGTAAAAATCCGGGGTCCGAAATTGCTGGAGTTCCAGCATCGCTAATCAACGCAATGGTGGTTCCGGTCTTTAATTTCTGAATAATGCCTTGTACTGTTTTATGCTCATTGTGCATGTGGTGAGAATGCATTTGAGTCCCTATTTCAAAATGTTTTAAAAGTTTTCCAGAAGTTCTAGTGTCTTCTGCTAAAATCAAATCAACCGATTTTAGTACACTGATGGCACGCAACGTAATGTCTTCTAAATTTCCTATGGGAGTTGGTACAATGTATAGCTTCATAATTCAAAGTTACAACGATTTTATACAACTTCACTGTCTGATGTAAAATCTTCCTTTTAGCATCACAAAGGAATTGTGATTTATTATCATTTTATATTATCTTTGATGGAATTTTAATTACTTTAATCGCGGACAGTTATAGCATGATTTCACTACAGAACAATGTTACTTTTGAACGTTAAAAAAATTACTAAAACTAACACATGAAAATATTAAATGTTACTCTTTTAAGTGTATTTCTAATACAATTATCTTTTTCTCAAACTCTTAAATACGCTGATGGATCTTCTCAAAACATGAGCAATGTATTTGTGAATGTCAATTCTAATCAGAGTTCTACTATTAAAGGATCTAAGTATTTGAACGAGGATTTTATTAGTACTAAAATCTCCTCAATGCCAGATCAAATATTTGGGGTTCGATACAATGTTTACGATGATCAAATGGAATTTCAAGGGATTGACAACACCGTATATAGCCTAAATAAAGACGATGACTCAATTAAAATTACTTTTACAGCAACTAATGAATCTTACAGTATTTTTAGTTATATAGATGATAATGGTCGTAAAAAAAAAGGGTATTTCATAAAACTAAATAACGATGGCGAAAACCTAATTTTAAAGAAACATAGGGTTGTGTTTTATGAAGAGCAAGCTTCTAAAACTGGTTATGATACGCCAAAACCAGCGATGTATAAAAATATGAAAGATCGAATTTATATAAAACTCGCCAATAAAGAAGCGGTACTTTTGCCTACTAAGAAAAAGAAACTTGTCAAAGAGCTTTTCCCAAAAAACCCAAAAATTATATTAGACTTTATAAATTCCAATAAGATAAAGCTGTCAAACGAGGCTGATTTAATTACATTTATTAATTATTTAAATACTTTATAAACACTAATTTAATCCAAATATTAAATTTATTATAGCATGGAAAAATACCTAATTCCTGTAAAAAACTTGCTCATTGAATATTCGCCAAAAGTGCTTTATGCATTCTTAATTCTTATAATTGGCTTGTATGCAATTAAACTTTTTGTTCGCATAATTAATAAAATTCTTAACTCGCGTCACGTTGACAAAACCTTACAAACCTTTCTTGGAAATTTGTTGGGGTGGGGATTAAAAGCATTGTTACTGATCGCTGTAATATCTGAATTAGGGATAGACACTACCGCTTTAGCTGCTGTTATAGCTGCTGCAGGTCTAGGACTAGGACTCGCTTTGCAAGGGTCCTTGGCAAATTTTGCAGGAGGAATTTTGATTATTTTGTTTAAGCCTTTTAAAGTAGACGATCTTATAAATGCACAAGGTGAAATAGGTGTCGTCAAAGAAATTCAACTTTTTACTACTCAAATTTTAACTGCAAACAATAAACGTGTTATAATCCCTAATGGCGCTTTAGCAAATAATAATATTGTGAACCTTTCGGCCGAAGGAACTTTAAGAGTGGACTTAACGATTGGAGTAGGCTACGATGAAGACATCAAAAAAACTAAAGCAGTGTTGATGAAAGTACTCACCTCACACCCTAAAGTGTTATCAGATCCTATTCCAACAGTAAATGTTTTAGAACTAGCAGATAGTTCCGTAAATTTTGCTGTACGGCCTTGGAGTACTGTAGAAGATTATTGGACTGTTTATTACGATGTTATAGAAAACTGCAAAGAAGCCTTAGATGCTGAAGGGATCGAAATTCCTTATCCACATGTGGTCGAAGTCCGTAAGAAATAAGTGCTCATTTATTTTTTGGACGGAATAGCTATAAAGTCTTTTAAATAAAAAGGTTCAAAATAAGCGACATCTTCAAAATTTCGATTCCTAAATTTTTCAAAAGAAAGGGCTCCCATATGTTTTGCTGAAGGCAGTTTATTTTCAATAAATAGAGCGTTTTTGTGGGTGATGATGTCTCTGGTTTTTGTAACCCCGTTTCCAATAAAATAAACGGGAGATAATTCTAATAACTCTTGGTAAGATTCTGAACTTAATACCTCAGCTTCTGTGGAACGGATTTCATCATGCTGTGTGTCATATACAGCTGAATATACTTCCATCCGTCTTGCATCAAGCATAGCAATGATGGGGCCTTTGGGCGCCTCAACTTGATGAGCTAGGGCTTCTAAAGTGGGTACAGAAATTAAGGGGATGCTCAATGCATAACACAAGCCTTTAGCGGCTGAGACACCAATTCGCAAGCCTGTATAACTCCCTGGTCCTTTGCTTATCGCAATGGCCTCTAACTGATCTATAGTTAACTTTGCTGTTTTTAAAACCTCATCGATGTAAACATGCAAACGCTCCGCATGGGAATACTCCGAGCTGTTATCTTCCTTAACCCCTACAACGACTCCGCTTTTAAAGAGTGATACAGAGCAGTTGGTGGTGGAGGTTTCGATATTAAGAATGTAAGCCATCTATTAAGGTGTCAATGGTTTGCCCATATAAAAGTCTAAGACTTTTGTTTTGAAAATAAAATCAAATTTAGCGTTTATTAATGACGATTGTGCATTTATAAATTGGACCCTAGCTTGCTCCAAATCAAAAGCAGTAATATTGCCAAGAGTGTAACGTTCATTAGAGCTCGTAAAAGCAAACTCTTGTGATGCCAAAGATTTTTGGGCAGCATTATAAGCCTTAAAAGCTGCTTGAGCATCTGTAAATGCCCGCTGAATGTTGGACTCCAAATCTAATTTGGCTTGTTCAAAATTAAGCTGACTGTTGTTTTCTTGTATTCGAGATTTCGCAACAGCTGTTTTGTTTTGGAATCTAGAGAAGATAGGAATATTCACACTTAAATTAAAATTATGTCCTTTATTTACGTCCAATTCTGTGAAAAATTCTTGTTTAAAAAAATCGTTTTTAGATTCACTCCATGTCGATCCAAATCCGTAATTAAAATTAACAGAAGGATAATATCCCGATCTAGATATTTCTGTATTTAGTTCAGCGTTTTCAATGTTTCTTTCAGCAATAATAATTTCATTTCTATGACCAAACGCATAGCTTATAATTGGCTGAATGTCATTGTACAAAATCGAATCTGAAGGAGACTCAAGGTCTATGATTTCAACTTCAAATCCGTTAAAAGGAATTTGCAGTAATTGAGAAAGAGAAAGTAATGATAAATTATAATTGTTTTCAGCAATTGTTACTTGCTGCTCGTCTCTACTTAGGTTCGCTTCTGAGGTAAACAAATTGGCTTTTGGTTGAATCCCTGCATTGACTAAATTTCGAACCTGAATGAGTTGCTGTTGACTAAAATCAAATTGATTTATTGCAACTTCAAGGTTTTCAATATTAAATAATACATTCAAATAAGCATTGACCACATTTAATGAAATATTATCTTTTATACGGGCTAATTCTAAATTATTTATTTCTTGATTTAAAAGTGATTGCTTATACAAGTTAAGGGTTCTAAACCCGTTAAACACGTTTTGGTTAATGTTTATATTATAATTGAAAGAATGTGTAGTTTGGTTGAAAATTCTTTGATTTGTGACCCGATCAAATCCAGATCCAATATTGAGTCGTTCTCCTAAACTTCCGCTAACTGACGGTAAAAATTGACCTTTTGCAGCTATGACATCTTCAGCGTTTATAAGAAGATTGTTTTGGCTTTGCTTTATTGTGATATTATGCTCCAAAGCATGATCGACACATTCTTTTAAAGTCCATTTCTTTTGAGCAAAACCGCTTAGTGTTCCTATAAGAAAAAGAACTGTACATATATGTTTCATAGTTTTGAGGGTTTTATTATTCATCGTCGTCTTCATCTTCGTTGTTTTCTTCGGATGCTTTGTTCCAAACCTTGATTTTATCACCTTCTTCAACCCCGTCTATGATTTCTACATTAATCCCATCAGATAAACCAATTTCAATATTTTTTTTCTTGAAGGTTCCATTTTCTTCTAAGAGTTCTACAAAAGGTTTTTCGGTAATACGGTTGAACTGCAAAAGAGCTTCTTTAATCACAAGTATGCTGTCTTTACTTTCTATTTCAATTTCTGCATTTGCACTGTAACCTGCGCGAATTTTTGTACTTGCTTCAATGGACACATCTGCTTTGATGGTAAATTGAACGGCACCGTTTTCCTCTACTCCTTTAGGCGCTACAAACGTAAGCACCGCTGGGAATTCTTTTTCATTGATTGCCCCTAAAATGACTTTTATATCTTTGCCTTCTTCTAATTTTCCTACTTCAGATTCATCAACTTTGCCTTCAAAGATCATTTTACTCATGTCCGCAATCGTGGCTATTGTGGTTCCTGCATTAAAATTATTACTTTGGATGACTTGGTCTCCTTCGCGAACCGGAATTTCAAGAATAGTTCCTGGAATTTGAGCAACAATAGTTGTATTGGCTGAGCTACCTCCAGAAAGAGACCCTTGCTTTATAATTTGATAATCGTCTTTAGATTGGTTGTAACTTTCCTTAGCTTGGTTCAAGCTCAACTCACTATTTTCAAAATCTTGTTTAGAAATGACCCCTTTTTGAAAAAGAGTTTTATTTCGGTTGAACAAAGTCTGTGCGTTTTCAAATGAAAGACGGGCAGTATTAATTCGGCTTTTAGCACTCCCTAACGCTTGTTCGTTTGGAACCACTCTAATTTTTGCAATTAAATCGCCTTTTCTGACAAGATCTCCTTCTTCTACAAAGATTTGATCTACAATTCCAGAGATTTGTGGTTTTAATTCAATTTCTTCTTCTGGATTAAGCTTCCCTGTTGCAACTGTTTTGGTGTCGAGTGTACTATAAAATGGCAATTCTGTTTTATAGTCCACAACTTCTTTAGCGTTCGAATCTTTAAAGTATTTTAATACATATACTAGTAATATGAGTACGACAATTCCTAAAATAATTTTTACTGTTTTGTTCATTGTTTTGGTTTTTTATTCTTCTCTTAATGCTTCTATTGGTTTGATACTTGTGGCTTTAGATGCTGGGATAAGCCCTATAAGGGTCCCTAAAGTTACGAGTAGCAGCAAAGCTACAAATATAACTGCTATGGATACTGAGGCGTTTACAAGGGTAGCGTCGTCTCCTTGTCCCCATGCGCTGTCGGCCGCTATCAACATCCATCCCCCCGAAATAATTCCTAAGAATCCAGCTACGAGAGTTAAAAATACGGCTTCAACTACAATTTGGCGTTTGATTTCAAAAGGGGTTGCTCCTAGGGCACGTCTTACTCCTATTTCTTTGGTGCGTTCTTTTACCGTAATTAATAAAATATTACCAATGGCAAATACTCCAGCAATAAGAGTTGCGATTCCAACAAACCATGTTAAAAACTGCATGCCTTTTAAAAACCCTGTAATTTTAGCAAATTCTTTTCCTAAATTGAAACTCCCAAAAGCACGCTTGTCTTTAGGGTGAACTTTATTCAAATTTCTCAGCAATAATTTAGCATCTTCTTCAATTTGCTTAATATTATATTCCGGTTTTCCGGTTATCATTAACCAGCCTATCGTATCGCCTTGGTTATAAATTTGCTGAAAGGTTGTAAATGGAATGTGAATATCGCTGCTTGGCCCCATATTAGCATTGCCATTTTGTGACACCCCAATTACAGTAAAATTGATGCTATTCATCTGAATGTATTGTCCGATAGCTTCTTCATCTTTTTCAAATAATTGTTTGTAGATATCTTCAGAAATAACAGCCACCTTTTTTTTACCATCAATATCGTTTTGATTTATAAAACGCCCTTTTAATAATCGCTTCTTTTGGACCTTATCAAGTAGCGGGTAGTCTCCATTTATACTAAAAGATCCTGATAAAAAATTACGAACTACGAGTGCTTGGTTTCTATTTCGGGGAACTACAAATTCGATGCCTTCAACATTCTCTTCTATTTTTTTTGCATGGGATAATTTGAGTTTAACTCTTTTTCCTTCTTGAAATCCTTTGAACGGCTTACTTGTACTTTGACCCCACACAAAAACACTGTTGGTCGCAAAATCTCCAAACAATCGATTAAACGAATTTTCCATTCCTCTTGCTGCTCCCAAAAGGGTAATGAGTAATAAAATCCCCCACCAAACACCCACCATAGTAATGCCTGTGCGCAATTTATTTTTGCTCATGCTATCATAGACTTCTTGCCATGTATCTCTATCAAATAAAAATTTCATAATCTAGTCGTCTCTAAGTGCTATAATAGGTTTAATTTTTGATGCTTTTTTGGCAGGTACGTACCCGGCTAAACTTCCAGCGCCTATCAGTATCAGGGTCGCAGACACTACAAGGGTCGTACTGACTGAAGGGTTTGTAATAAAGTACGTTTTCAAACTTGGACCCACCAATTCTAAAATCCCAACACCAAACAAAAGTCCAAAATAGCCAGCAATCGTTGTTATAAAAATTGATTCAATCAAAATAATGGCGACTATAGACTTGGGAGAAGCGCCTAAGGCTTTTCGAATTCCGATTTCTTTGGTCCGCTCCTTAACTATAAAGATCATGATGTTACTAATTCCTACAATTCCTGCTATCAGAGTCCCCATTCCAATAATTAAGATAAGAATCCCAAGAACAGAAGTCATTTGTGTAATGCCTTTATTTTGCATGGCCATATTAAAAACACGGACCGCACGTTGATCGTTAGATGCTACTAAAAATCTTTCTTTTAATTTTTTCTCTAAATCCAGTCCAAAGTCTATGGCCTGATCATAATTTAAGTCAGGCTTATAAGTAAGATTGATTTGATCGACATAATCATTATTGCCATAAACTTGCTGTGCCGTAGAGAGTGGCATATAAAGCAAACGCTCTTCGTCATCGTCACCATCATCTGCAAAAACTCCTACCACCTTGTAAGGAATCCCACTTAAATTGATATGCTTGCCTAGAGGGTCTACTTTTAAAAATAAATCTTCTTTAACCAATTGGCCAATAACCACCACTTTGGTTTTGATATCTATATCGCGTTGATTGATATATCGGCCTTGAAAAACTTTTGTTTTCTCTAAATATTGATGATCAGGATGTACTGCTCTTAGAGAATAATTGTTTTTTTCATTTCTGAATGAAGCGTTCACATTTTTATAAATCCTAGAAGTAATGAATTCTACATTGTCATCAAAATCGGTTTTGATGTAATCATAATCCTCATTTTTAAACTGTATGCGCCGTCCAGCTTGCATCCCTTTATGAGCTTTAGTGGTTGTTCCTGAGCGGATAAACATGGCATTAGCAGCATCGTCCACAAAAGCTTCTGCAAACGTATTGTTTAGTCCATTAGCAAGTCCAAATAATATTGTAAACAACAAAATAGCAAAGGTCACCGTAAATCCGGACAGTAAACTTCTTGTTCGGTTTTTATTGATGCTTTGAAATATTTCGCGCCAAAGATCTATATCAAACATTTGATTTTGCTCTAACTTGAGTTACTTTTTTGTCTTCCATTATGATTCCGTCTCGCAAGCGGACAATTCGTTTGCACATCGCAGCAATGTCTTCTTCGTGAGTAACGATTAAAATCGTTTTACCTTCGTTATTTAGTTGTTGTAAGAATGCCATGATATCATAAGAGGTAGTTGTATCTAATGCACCTGTAGGTTCATCCGCTAAAATTAGTTTTGGGTCGGATGCTAAAGCGCGTGCTATAGCGACTCGTTGTTTTTGTCCTCCTGATAGTTCACTTGGCAAATGTGTTTCCCAATCTAAAAGTCCTACTTTCTCGAGATGGAAGCGAGCTTTTTCTTGACGTTCTTTGCGTTTGAGACCTTGGTAATACAAAGGTAAGGCTACATTTTCTAGAGCATTTTTGTAATTGATAAGGTTAAACGATTGAAAAATAAAGCCTAAAAATTTATTGCGATAAATAGCGGCTTTCTTTTCGGTCAAATTTTTGATAGGAACTTGATCTAATATATAGGCGCCTTCATCTGCTTCGTCCAACATCCCAATGATATTCAGAAGCGTTGATTTTCCAGACCCAGAAGATCCCATAATAGCTACCATTTCTCCTTGGGCTACAGAAAGGTCAATCCCTTTTAGAACGTGCAAACTGGAATCACCTATGGCATAGGATTTATGAAGCTGCTTAATTTCTAACATAACTTGATAAGGTTCGTTGATTAAAAAATACTAACCACTAATAAGACGGCCAAAGTTACATTTTGTTACACTTATGTGTTTAAAAAAAGTGTTAAAAATTAATTGAGTTTTATTGCAATAAAAATTAAGTTTAAAATTATTTTATTCATCTAAAAATATGTGTTTTGAGTAAAAACTTATACTTAGATTTCACTAATTTGAAGTATAGTCCAATAAACATGAAAAAAGCACATTTAAGAGGTAAATTTTTTTAATAAAAATATGTAAATTAATCATATAATTTGTAATATTGATTGGATTGAGCCCTGTTTTAGTATGATTCGACATCATGAATTGTACTAAATTTTAATTTTTATATAACCGTTTAATTCTAACTAACTATCAAATTCTGTGGGAAATTTCAAAGAAAAAAATGATGTAATCTTGAAATCATTGGGCTATCATTTAAGAATAATTCGTCAAGAAAAGCAATTACGTCAAAAAACTATTGCTAAACTATGTGACATGGATAGCGGAAGTTACTCTAATATAGAAAATGGGAAGCGTAACATTACTATCCTAACATTGTTTAAAATCTCTAAAGTTCTTAATGTTTCTATGTCTGAACTGATGAGTTTTAAGTTAAAGAAGTAAATTTACTTGGAACTTCGTAAATAACGGTACAAAAAGATGGCCACCCCTCCAATTAAAATGTAAGGGAATATCATTAGATAAATAATCCCGTTGTTGACTCCTTTAGCAGTTTCTTGACCAACCTCGCTTTCTAATACGGCTCTACACATTGCGCATTGTGCATTCACACTTGCATATTGTAAAACGAAAACCAATATAAAGACCGCTCTTCTCTTCATCTTTTAAACATAGTAAGGTGATATCATAAGATATACAACTACACCCGTTACAGCAACATATAGCCAGATTGGGAAAGCGAACTTAACTATTTTTTTATGTAACTCGTACTTTTCGAGTTTAGCTCTAACGTAGCTTATTAGAACCAGTGGAATTACGATAATAGAAAGTAGAATATGTGATAACAATATAAATTGATACACATAAAGGGACGCTCCCAGCTTAGCCGCTTCAATTTCAGACCTAATACCATCAGAATTTATATCTCCAAATTTTGTAGAATCACTAGTCATATGATACGCTATATACATTACTAAAAACAATAACGAACAAGCTATAGCCGTTTTCATTAAATTCTCATGCAATACTATTTTTTTATTTTTAATAGCCACTAGTGCCATTACCAATAAAATAGCAGTAATTCCATTAATAGAAGCGTAAATAGGTGGTAGAAATGATAGAGGTTCTACATTTGGTAAGCGCACCATAAAGAGAAGCGCGACGACAACAGGAATCGCTACAGAAACGATATTAATCCACAGTTGGTATTTTTTTTCGGTTGATTGTAATTGGTTATTCATTTTCTAATAATTTTAAAATATCTTCCTTAAGGGCACTAATATCTTCCATTTCGCCATCTTCATCAAATTGTTCTTCCTGGCTAATGATTCCTTTGTAATAGATTTTTGGATTCCCAAATGCATCTGTTCGAGAACGAATGTATCCTTCTTTATCGATTAGCGCAAAATTGCCAGAATGTTCAAAGCCGCCATCGGCTCCTTCAACCTCTGCAGCATACAGATTAAACCCTGTTTTTGCTAAATTATAAATTGCATCTGTATCCCCCGTCATAAAATGCCAATTTGGATTGGTTACCCCATAATTATCGGCATAGGATTTCAAAACTTCTTGAGTGTCATATTCAGGATTAATTGTAAAGGAGGCAATTCCAAAATCAGGTTGGTCAGGAAAAGTATTTTGAATGTCTACCAGATTTCTATTCATTTTTGGACAAATGGTAGGACAGGTTGAAAAAAAGAATTCAACAAGATATACTTTACCATGGTAATCTTGATTAGAAATCAGATCTCCATTTTGATTTATAAAACTAAAAGGCATTACTTTTTTGGCTTCTCCATTAATCATAAGATAGGATAAGGGAGTCTTATCAGAAACCGTCATTTGAAGGTCTTTACTTCGACTTTCAGAACGTGTGATATCGTCGTTTTGTATCCGATCGATAATTTTGGGAACGACAATGATTCCAAAAATTAGAATGATAAACGAAACTCCTACATATGAATAACTAGTTTTTTTCATTTCCTTTTAAATCGTCTGCTCTACGGCTTGTAGAATTAAAATTACCTTTGCGTTTTTGACGGTATTCAGTAAACAAAACGCGCATGTCTTCACTCATTTTATTTTTAAGAATGGAAACTTCTAGACAATCGTAAGAACTCAAGCCATATAAAGCTACTTTGTTTTTTATTTGGTCTTTATCTCGATCGTCTAATCGCCCTCTTTGTTGGCGTTCTTTATCAATAATAAAAACCTCTGATGTTCTTAAATTTGTATCTAAAACTGTTGAAATTTTGAGAGATTGATGAGCTTTTAAAATAGCGTCATCTGATCCAAATGCAAATGTCCAGTACTCCAAAAACTCATATTGATTGAGTTCTTTTTCTAACAATTCAACTTGCGATTTTACAGCTTCAGGAACCAATATAACAATTTGAAAGCGTTTAAAACCCCGAAACTTATCATAGACCAATTCCTTTAAGTTCAATGCTAGGATCGCATCTTCTACAGGAGTTTTTCCTAAAAAACCTAGCACTGTCAACTTGTTTTCTAGCTGAACGGACTCTCCATTTTTGTTTACAAAATTAGAGAGTTCAGGAATGTCTTTCTTAATAATATCCAAGGTCTTATAATTGTGTTTTGAAGGATATAAAAACAACAAAAATAAAACAGGTAAAAAAAACAGTACTATAAGTACAAATGGTTTTTTTAAATTGGACATTTTCATAAGGCAAAAATAAAAAAGACGGCTTAAATAAGCCGCCTTTCAAATGTTAATATTAAACTATTTTTTTAAAAATCGCGTTTCACGTATCCATTGGTGTATACAGATTCTATATATCCACCCTCTTGTAATAAAATAAATACAAGGTAACATATAAGAAAAATAACCGTCCAAGCGACTAATCTTCTGAGAGATTTTGTTTCATCACGCATGTGCATAAAATCCCAAGTAATATAATAGGCCTTGACAATGGTAAGTACTATAAATATCAAGTTGAGGCTTTTCATGTAAATGAAACTTGAAAATACAATATTTCCTAACAGTGCTCCAAATCCGCCCTCAAAAGGTGTCATTGATGGCGTCATTAAATAAGCTGGCTTGTAAATACCTAATACTACCTCTACTGCTGTGATGATGGAAAGCAGTAGAAGAACTCCCCATATTTTTTGTGTATTGGACTTAAACTTAATTAAGCCTCTAAAAATTTCTAACTTGTGTGCGTGTGCTCCCATTATAAAAAAATATGTGCGGTTAAACTAGGTAGAAGAATGTAAATACGAATACCCAAACTAAATCTACAAAATGCCAATAAAGACCTACCTTTTCTACCATTTCATAATTTTTGCGACGTTCGTAGGTCCCAATAATTACATTAAAAAAGATGATGATATTTAAAACCACTCCTGATAATACGTGAAAACCATGGAATCCTGTGATAAAGAAAAAGAAATCTGCAAACAAAGGAGTTCCATATTCATTGACCTCCAAATTTGCCCCTTTTACATAGCGTTTTCCATTGTTTTTAACTTGTTCTAAAGATGCTGCTCTTGATAGCACTGTCTTTTCACCATCCTCGTTAATGGTTTGAGTTCTTACCAAAACATTTGGATGTGACTCTAAACCGTGAAAAACATCGTCTATAGAAAAGGCCGGTAAAGCGCCTTCATCGACAAACCAAAGCCCGTTTTTATTTTCGTGTTGAGTACGATCTGTATGAGATGCTGTTGTGAAATCTTCTACAGCAATGCGTTTAAAAACTTCTTCGCCTTCAATTGTTTTATATGTTCCAAACTGTAGGATATTGCCCCCTTTGGTTTGAACGGCTCCATAATCTCCTTGAATAAATGTTGCCCATTCCCATGCTTGTGACCCTACAAAAATAGCCCCTCCAATAATGGTAAAAAACATATACCAGATGACTTTATTTTTTTTCATTTGATGCCCGGCATCTACAGCCAATACCATAGTTACAGAAGACATAATCAAAACAAAAGTCATGAATGCAACGTAAATCATTGGAAGTTCTTGACCATGTAAAAAAGGAACGTGTGTAAAAACCTCATCGGCAATTGGCCAATAATCAATAAACTTAAATCTTGAAAATCCATAGGCTGCTAAAAAGCCTGAAAAGGTTAATGCATCAGAAACAATGAAAAACCACATCATCATTTTACCATAACTTGACTTTAGAGGCTGATTCCCTCCGCCCCAGGTTTTTCCTTCTGTTCCGTTGCTAACTACTGTAGAGTTCATAACTGCAATTTATTTTGAGTTGTGCAAAAATAAGAATTTTATTTAGTTAAAGAAATATAAAAAGAAAAAGAGATATACCCATAAAATATCTACAAAATGCCAAAATGTAGAAGCAAGGTCAAATCCAAGGGTGTTTTCTGATGAATATTTTTTATTTAATTGATTTATAGTAACCACAATGAGGCATACAATTCCCGCTAAAACGTGTACAATATGGACCACTGCGATGATATATACATAAGACATGGTAATATTACTTGTAGGGCCCGTAAAATTATATCCTGAAGCAATGATTTGATTGAACCCTAAAATTTGAGAATATATAAAGGCAATTCCAAGAACTAATACTCCAATAAGAAGTGAGGTTGTCGTTATTGCCTGATTCTTTTTTAAAGCTTGCTTGGCAGCGTATAAAAATATACTGCTGAGAAAAATAATCATCGTACTGTAAATAAAAGAATTTGGCAATACAAAATCGGACAGCCAATCTTCCCGAGTACTGCTCACAATAAAGGCACTTGTAAGTCCAGCAAAAGACATGATTAAGGAAATAATTCCAAACCACAACATCATTTTTTTTGCACGGCTTTGTTTGTCTTGAGCAGATCCTTGTGTTAAATCCATAGTCTAATAAATTTATCTAAAACGTAAATAATTTGAATTAATGTAATGTAAACAACACTCGACAACATCAATTGTCGTGCAGCTTTATCCGTTTGGTTTTTAAACAGTCTAAATCCGTAATATAAAAACCATAAACCCGCTACAAGTGTCAGAATCATGGCAAAAAGGGAAAGCTGAAGCCTGCCTGTGAAACCAATCACGGGTACGATTGAAATAATCACTGTCCAAACGGTGTAAATAATAGCCTGAAGGGCAGTGCCTTTATCTCTTTTACCTGTTGGCAACATATTAAACCCTGCTTTTTGATAGTCTTCATGCAAAAACCATCCTATAGCCCAAAAGTGTGGGAATTGCCAAAAAAACTGAAGCATGAACAAAATACCAGCCTCTATACCGAATTTTCCAGTGGCTGCTACCCATCCAAGCATAAAAGGAATCGCCCCAGGAATCGCTCCTACAAATACAGAAAGGGGTGTTTTTGTTTTTAAAGGAGTGTATGCACTTGTATATAAACAAATTGAAATGGCGCCAAACATTGCGGTGCGCTCATTGATACTATATAAAATGGAAAGCCCAGCTATGGTTAAAATAATAGCCAGAATAAAAGCGAATGTTACAGACATTCTTCCAGAAGGAATAGGTCTGTTTTTGGTACGGTCCATGAGTGCATCTAAATCGCGCTCTATTATTTGATTAAACACATTAGAAGCCCCTACCATAAAATAACCCCCGATACCTAAGAGAATTAAGGTTTGGAAATGCACAACTTCTGCTGCTAATAAATACCCTGCTAAAGAAGAAAAAACGACACTAATAGACAAACCCATTTTAGTCACTGACTTAAAGTCGGCTAGGAACGTTGTTGCTACAGATGTTGTGTATGAGTGGTTTGACATAAAGGTGAAATTTCTTTACATTTCAGCTGCAAAGATACTTCTAAAATCTATTTTAACCATGTAAATATTTGAAATAAATACACTCATTTGGTGCTATTAATTTCTTACAAAACAAAGCGATAGGTGGCTTTGAGTAAGAAAATATTTTGAGGGCGTTGATCTAAAATACCCGATTCAAAACCTTCAAATAAACCATTGGAAGATGCAATGCTGCTAGTAACTCCTTGTGACCAAACCAAAAACAGCTCAGAGCCTGGAATATATTCCCATCTTAAAACCAAGTTTGAGTTGAACTGGACAAAAGAAAAATCAGGGTTTTTAAAACTATAATCCAGCATTCCGTCTCGGTTGTCGTCAACTTGAAAATCACTTCCATTTAAGCTAATTTGATTGCTATCATAGTTCTGATATCGATCTGTCAGTCTTTCCGCTACTGGGTTTGTCACATACTTAAACTCCGAATAACGACCACGCGAAATAAATGGTTGGCCGTAATATTGAATGGATAAATTAGGGTTGATTGTATAGTCTAATCTTAAAGAAGCTGTTAATGTATGATTGTCAATTGTTCCCAAAATATATCGACTGGCGATACCATAGTCTGTTTGGGTCACATATTGTGTTTTGCTTTTAGAGATGCTATATTCAGGAGCCAATGAGATGTTTAATGCATTGGTGGGTTGGTAATTTAATCTTGACTCAAATTTTAATAGAGAAAAATTATTTTCTTTTGCTTGGGAGTGAATCAAGCCAACTACACCATTTAACTTTTTTCGTTGATCTGAACCTATAAAAAAGAATTGATAATTTTCTTGAGAAAATCGCCAGCGTGGTCCACCTCTCAAAACACTGTTTGAAAAAATGCGAGGTTTGTGAGCAGCCCCAAAATCGACTCCCCAATTATTAGTAAAACTACCAGAGGCTTTTAACTCATATTGAATTCTGTTATAATTCCCCTCAAAATCAAAAGCTGAAAATTGACTGAACCGAAAATTAAAATCCCTGAAAATGCCAGTAGGTTTGATGCTTCTGTACCTTAAGTTCGCATACTGAAACATCTCATCTGCGCTTCTCAAAAACCCAATATCATTTAGTTCAAGCTCTGGAGACACCCACTTAAATCCAGCGTTGTAGCTCCAATGCTGACCCCCTACTTTTCCAATCACAAATTGACCTCCCGTACCTGTGAGTGAGGTGCGATTGGGATCAACTTCAAGGTGAGTGGCATCCACCCTATTAAATAAGTGGGTTAAATTTTCTTGAGTCAGTCTGATGGCTTCTTTGCTGCCTTGTACATGGCTCATTACTACGTTAGCTTCTAAAAAATAAACTCTGTTTTTCCATTGATGTTTAAGATCAAGGCCTCCAGAATAGGCTGATTTTCTCAAATCGGAAACTTCAGGAGTCAAGGAGCGGTTGGTGGCAGTAAACATCCCGCCAAGAAAGGTGTTTTTTTCGTTAAAATCTTTTTGAACGCGTGCAACAAAATAGTTTGTAAAAGGTTCCGCAAGAGACTCTGAGGTAGTCCCATTAGTGCTTATTTCTGTAAATTCTTTTGAAGTCATACTTTCTAACACTCCAATAGACCATCCTTTTTTGGTCTTTCCACTAAATTTTGCAGCTCCTAAGATAGTCGTATTTTTAGGTTGGTTTGTAAAAGCCCCAGAGGGTGTGTCTGGGTACACTTGTGGACTTCTCCCAATCCGACGCGAAAAAAATAAATTATTTCGATTGCCTGCAAAACGATAATCAAAGATGTTGTTGTTTTCAACAAAAAAAGGGCGTTGATCTCTATTGAAGATTTCAAAGCCATCCAAATTAATAGCGGCAGGGTCTGCTTCTACTTGACCGAAATCAGGGTTAATAGTGACATCAAGAGTCAAATCGTTAGTAATTCCAATCTTAGCATCGAGGCCTGCATTTAAATTAAAATCATTTCCATCGGCATAAGGATTGCCTACTTCTGGTTCATAACTATCTAGCTTGGTCACTACAAAAGGTTGTATTTCGATTTGTTTTTGGGGCTTGATGTTTTTTAAGCCTACTAATTTACCCGCTTCACTAACCCATCCTGCTGCTCCGACAGGGATTCGATTCCATGCAGAAAGTTCATTGTTTTTAAAATAATGTCTGGCGACGTTTAGCCCCCAAACTTGATTGTCATCGTTGCTAAAACGCAATTGACTTAATGGAATTTTCATTTCTGCCGACCAGCCCTCATCGTCAATAAGCGCTTTGGTACTCCAAATAGGATTCCAACTCTCATCAATACTGTCGCCATTATCAGTTATAAACTCGTCGCCTCTGACGCCAGCAGCGGTGACTGTAAACAAAAACCCAGTTCTCAAGTCGTGGTAACTGTCTATAAGTACATTGATACGATCGCCAACAAAGCCGTCTCGACGCGAAAGCCGATTGGTAATTGTTTCGGGTTCCGGATCTAATGCTTTTAGAGCGATATAAAGATATTTTTGATCGTAAAGAATTTTGAACTTAGTTTGGACTGATGGTGCAGTATTTTCATCGGGATTAACTTCTATGAAGTCGCCTCCCCATTCAACAGAATTCCATATAATTTCGTTAAGTATACCATCAATATTAGGGGCATCGAGCGTGCCAATTTCATTAGTAGTATAGGCCTTTACAGATGTGTTTGATGCGGCTTGAGCTAAGAGTACAAAAGGAGAAACAAATATCAGCCAACTTAATAGGGTAGAAAATTTCATGGGCAAATTTCACTAAAATAGTATTACAAATATTATAAATGAAATTTACAACTTATTAAAATAATTTGTTAAACTTTATATCAATCGGAAAAACGGGACAACTTATCACCGAAACCTTAATACCAATGTCTTGAAAATCAATCTCAAAATAAACTCAAAATAGATTTTGTTAATAACAATTTATAATTGTAGATTTGCAAACTCTTTTTTAGGGAGGAATGTTTAATAAGAAAAAATAATTAGTGTGGATACATTAAGCTACAAAACAATATCAGCCAACAAAGCTACTGTGGACAAGCAGTGGGTTTTGATAGATGCTGAAGGAGAAACGTTAGGGCGTTTGGCTTCTAAAGTTGCAATACTTTTAAGAGGTAAGCACAAAACTAACTTTACTCCACACGTTGACTGTGGAGATAACGTCATTGTTATCAATTCAGAAAAAATAATTCTATCTGGAAACAAATGGACTGAAAAGACTTACATTCGTCATACAGGCTATCCAGGAGGTCAAAGATCACTAACTGCAACTGAGATGTTCGCTAAAGATCCAACAAGGTTAGTTGAAAAATCAGTTAAGGGAATGCTCCCTAAAAACAAATTAGGAGCTGCATTATTCCGTAATCTAAACGTTGTGGCTGGAACTGCGCATTCTCACGAAGCACAAAAACCAAAAGCAATCAATTTAAACGAAATTAACTAATGGAGGTTATTCACAAAATTGGTCGTAGAAAAACGGCCGTAGCACGTATTTATCTTGTTCCTGGAAAAGGATCAATTACCGTGAACAAAAAAGATGTAAACGATTATTTTCCGTCTGCAACTTTACAATACAAAGTTAACCAGCCATTTGCATTGACTAACAACGAAGGAAACTTTGACGTTAAAGTAAATGTTTTTGGAGGTGGTATAACAGGTCAAGCAGAAGCAATTCGATTAGCTTTATCTCGTGCAATGTGCGAATTAAATGAAGAAAATAGAGGGATTCTGAAACCAGAAGGCTTATTGACAAGAGACCCAAGAATGGTTGAGCGTAAAAAATTCGGACAGAAAAAAGCGCGTAAGAAATTCCAATTCTCTAAACGTTAATATTTATAATTTAAACCAGTTATTGTTGTCTATGGTGGGCCAACCACCAAGACTTAGTTTAGCATCTAAATGTTTAAGGCCTTAAAAAAATAAGCCACTCAGGCATTGCTAATTTAACAGAACGTAAACTATCACAAAATGGCATTAGTAGAAGTAAAAGAATTATTAGACAGTGGTGTCCACTTCGGTCACCTGACAAGAAAATGGGATCCAAATATGGCTCCTTACATTTATATGGAGCGAAATGGTATCCATATCATTAACCTCTATAAAACAGCTGCAAAACTTGAAGAAGCTTCTGAAGCTTTAGCAAAAATTGCAATCTCAGGTCGTAAAATCCTATTTGTAGCAACTAAAAAACAAGCAAAAGATATCGTCTCTGAAAAAGCGGGAAGCGTCAACATGCCTTACATTACTGAAAGATGGCCAGGTGGAATGCTGACAAACTTTGTGACGATCCGTAAAGCTGTTAAGAAAATGGCAACAATCGATCGTATGAAAAAAGACGGTACTTTTTTGACACTTTCTAAAAAAGAACGCTTGCAAGTAGATCGTTTAAGAGCAAAACTAGAAAAAAACTTAGGATCGATCTCTGAAATGACACGTCTTCCAGGCGCTCTTTTCGTAATTGATATCAAACGTGAACACATTGCAATCAAAGAAGCACAGAAATTAAACATTCCAATCTTTGCTATGGTAGACACAAACTCCGATCCAAGACAAGTAGATTATGTGATTCCTGCAAATGATGATGCATCTAAATCAATCGAGAAAATCCTTACGAATGTAACGGAAGCAATTGCTGAAGGTTTAGCAACAAGAAAAGCTGAAAAAGAGAGTAAAGACGCTGAAAAAGCAGCGACAGAAGCTCCTAAAAAAGCAGAAACTACTGAAGCTAAAGTAGAAACTACTGAAGCTAAGGCAGAAACAACCGAAGCTCCTAAAGCTAAAAAAGCGGCGCCAAAAAAGGTCGCAAAAGCTAAAAAAGAAGCAGCTCCTGAAGCCGCTGAAGCTCCAGCAGCAGAAGAAATTGCTAAGGAACAAAAATAACAAACTAATTTAAGTAATAAAGTAACAACAAAGTCGCTCAGTTCTTCCCATGGAAAATTTGAACGACTTTTTTTAAACAATTAAATCATGATAAAAGTAACAGCTGCTGAAGTAAATAAATTAAGAAAAGCAACAGGCGCAGGAATGATGGACTGTAAAAAAGCCTTGGTTGAAGCTGAAGGCGATTTTGACAAAGCAATTGATAACCTTCGTAAAAAAGGACAAAAAGTAGCCGCTAACAGAGCCGATCGCGACTCTTCTGAAGGGGCTGCTGTTGCAAAAATTAATGCTGATAACACAGTTGGTGTTGCCATTGTTTTAGGATGTGAAACTGATTTCGTTGGGAAAAACGAAAACTTTTTAGCCTTAGCAAGTCAGTTTGGAGATATTGCTCTAAACCATGACACGAAAGAAGCCTTTTTAGCGGCTGATTTTGGAGGCATGACGGTTGCAGAAAAATTGATTGAACAAACAGGAGTAATAGGTGAAAAACTAGACATTACTGCATTTGATAAAATTGAAGCTGCATATGTGGGGTCATACGTACACATTAATAAGATTGCTGCGGTCGTTGGTTTGTCTGCAAAAGTAGATAACGCTGATGTTTTGGTAAAAGATGTAGCAATGCAAGTTGCTTCAATGGGTGCTACAACACTTTCTTACAAAGATTTTGACCCTTCTTTCATTGCTTCTGAAACAGAAGCTAGAATTGCCGTTATTGAAAAAGACAATATTGAGTTAGGGCGTCTAGGTAAAACTCTTAAAAATATTCCTCAATACATTTCTATGGCACAACTAACAGCAGATGCATTAGCGCAAGCCGAAGAGGCTGCTAAAGCAGAATTAAAAGCTGAAGGTAAGCCAGAACAAATTTGGGGTAAAATTTTACCTGGTAAAATGGAGCGTTTCATTTCTGACAACACAACCTTAGATCAAGAACAATGTTTATTAGATCAAAACTTTATCAAAGACGATAAAGTAAGCGTTGCAAAATATGTCGAAAGCTTTGGTGATGTTTCCATCACTGGCTTTAAACGTGTATCCCTAGGGTAATAATCCTACCCTTTTATTTATTAAAACCTGTTTGGCAACTAGTCAAACAGGTTTTTTTATAGATTTATTAAATCTATCAGCTTGTATGGTTTTTGTATTGTAAAAAATATTTTTTTTATCGAAAAATACTATACTTTTATTTTTTAAATACAAACCAACATGAAATTTAACTCTACCCTTTTATATCTACTGCTTCTTGCTGTGACACAATTGTCTTTTGCACAACAAATGCCCATTGATTTTTCGGATTCTTCAGATGACTTTTGGGCTTTTGCAGGTAGTGGGTTTAGTACAAGAACTGACCCTGACAATGCTGGAAATACTGTAGGACAATTTTATAATGATGGGAGTGATGCTTGGCAAGGGTTTTCAATTGGTTTGCAAAGAGCTATTGATTTGGACTTTCAAAAAACCATTTCACTGTCGTTTTTTGGTTTTGACCCTAATGCACACACCATACTTCTCAAATTAGAGGATGGTGCAAATGCAGATGTTGAGGTGATTCAAAATGTGCCCTCTGGAGGTGGATGGACCACAAATATTACATTCGATTTTGCAAATGCTGTACTTTCAGGAGTTGGTAGCCCAATAAATGCCAGCGGGTCCTATAATCGCTTGACAATTTTTATAGATCCAGGTGTTGGAACCCCAGGAACGTATTTATTAGATGATATTGACGATGGCTCTGAAGACACAGACCCAAACCAATTGGATGTAATTTATGACACGTTGGTATGGGAAGAAAACTTCGACACACCAGGAGCAGTGAATCCAACGAATTGGCATCATCAAACACAAATTATTATCCCTGGAGTTGGCTGGGCTAATAACGAAGAACAGCATTATACCAATAGTACAGACAATTCTTTTGTAGATACTTCTGGAAATCTAAACATCGTCGCAATAAAGGAACCTTTGACGGATCAAGGGTTGACAAAACAATATACCTCAGCACGACTTAATTCAAAGTTTGCATTTACTTATGGAAGGGTGGACGTTCGTGCTAAACTCCCTAACAACAATGGTACTTGGCCTGCCATATGGACGCTCGGTAAAAATATTTATGAGCCAGGTACATATTGGCATTCTAGCTATGGAGACTCGCCTTGGCCTAGTTGTGGAGAAATAGACATTATGGAGCACGGCTTAGGAGCACTAAATCATGTATCTGGATCGTTGCACACTAATTCGAGCAGTGGATCGACCGTAAACACGTTAGGAATTGAGGTTTCGGACGTAAACGCCAATTATCACGTTTATTCCATGAACTGGTCGCCAGATCAAATTACCTTTTTGGTTGATGGTGTTGGGTTTTACACTTACAACCCATCTAATAAAAACGACAATACATGGCCCTTCTACGAAGATCAATTTATACTGCTTAACCTCGCAATGGGAGGGTATTCTGGAACAATTGATTCCAACTTTACACAAGCCTCTATGATTGTGGACTATGTGAGAGTATATCAATCTGCACCATTAAGCGATGGAGAAAATTTAAGCTTAGGCAGTAGGCTTAAAATATTTCCTAATCCAGGAAATGACAAAATTCATGTCACATCTAAAACAGCTATTCAAAGCTTAGCGCTTTATGATATGTTTGGCAAACTAATTCTTGAGAAAGAAAACGACACTAAAAATATAGATGTAAGCGGTCTGAATTCGGGGATGTATTTTTTGGAAGTTTATTCAGAAAACGAAAAAGCAATTAGAAAAGTAATTATTAATTAAAAACTATAATTTAGCTTCTTTGTTGTGTTATTTTGTTCTTGGCGAATCTGTCCAGCAACCCTATAATTCCTCCCGAGAAAATAAGCTCCTTAAAAGCTCCATGAAAACCGATTTTTTTATTACACCAAACAGATTCCATTCAAAATTGATTAGAATTCCTAAAATCCACTTTTAGGATTTAAGATATTACGTATATTTGTGCAACGAGCGACACAATTATGACATACAAACGAATATTACTCAAACTTTCTGGAGAGGCCCTCATGGGAAATCGCAATTATGGAATCGATCCCGATCGGTTGTCCGACTACGCGAACCAAATCAAACAAATTACCGAGCAAGGCATTGAAGTTGCAATTGTCATTGGTGGTGGAAATATTTTTAGAGGAGTTGCAGGGGCGAGTAATGGTATGGATCGTGTTCAAGGCGACCATATGGGCATGTTAGCCACTGTGATTAATGGCTTAGCATTGCAAAGTGCTCTAGAAAACGCAGGAGTCCCAACCCGTTTACAGTCGGCTATAAAAATTAACGAAGTTGCAGAGCCTTTTATTCGCCGGCGTGCCATGCGCCACTTAGAAAAAGGGCGTGTTGTTATTTTTGGAGGTGGTACAGGAAACCCTTATTTCACAACCGATTCCGCAGCAGTACTTCGCGCCATCGAAATTGAAGCCGATGTAATTTTAAAAGGAACTCGGGTGGATGGTATTTATAATGTCGATCCAGAAAAAGATAAGACAGCCATTAAATTTGATGCCATCAGCTTTGAGGATGTGCTCAAAAAAGGGCTGAAAGTCATGGATACAACAGCTTTTACATTAAGTCAAGAAAACGACTTGCCAATTATTGTTTTTGATATGAATAAACACGGAAACCTTCTCAAGATTGTTTCAGGACAGGCCATCGGAACAACGGTGAGTTAACAATATATTCACCACACTTATAAAAGATTCAAAACATGAATGAAGAGATAGATTTTATACTGGATAGCGCAAAAGAATTGATGGTAAATGCATTGAAGCATTTAGAAAAACAATTTGTGAACATTCGTGCAGGAAAAGCAAGTCCTTCTATGTTGGGGAGTGTAATGGTGGATTATTACGGATCTCAAACTCCGTTAGCACAAGTCGCTAACGTGAATACTCCAGATGGGCGAACAATTACCGTTCAGCCATGGGAAAAATCGATGCTTCAAGAAATAGAACGTTCCATCATGATTGCCAATTTAGGGTTTAACCCGATGAATAATGGAGAAACCATTATTATCAATGTGCCGCCATTAACAGAAGAACGCCGTCGAGAATTAGCCAAGCAAGCAAAATCTGAAGTTGAAGATGCAAAAATATCAATTCGTGCCGCCAGAAAAGACGCAAATTCAGAGATCAAAAATGTTGAAGATGCTTCTGAAGATATTAAAAAAAATGCTGAAATGGATGTTCAAGAACTCACCGATACGCACGTTAAGAAAGCCGATAACTTGTATGCTGTCAAAGAGCAAGAAATTCTTAAAATTTAATCTTTATAAATTTCAAGAGCTGTTATAAAAAGTTATCCTTTCTATAACTCTCCTTTTGATTCCTTTTATTTACCTTTGTCGCCATCAAAAAAGACTTTGTTTAAACCCTTTTTATGGAAAAAGCATTTATACAGGGATTAGCAACGTTTATCTCGCTCGGAATAATTAGTTTAATAGTATTTGTCATTCGTTGGATGAAATCCAAGTACAAGCCTAGCGGGTTTTGGAAAACCGTTGCACGACTCATTCTAAGAAATAGAATTATTATTCTCGTTGTAGTCCTACTAACAACTGGGTTCTTTTCCATGCAATGGAATAACATGCGCTTCACTTACACTGAGGCTAATCTACTGCCCGATGACCATCCTATCAATTTAGAATACAATCACTTTCTAGATATTTTTGGAGAAGAAGGTAATTTGATTGTGATTGGGGTCAAAGACAGCACTTTACTCACCGTTGAGAAACTGAATGCATGGAATGCGTTTTCTAAAAGTTTTGATGGACATCCTGATGTAGATGCCGTCATTGCGATAAAAGATTTGCAGAAACTTGTTAAAAATGAACGCAAAAAACAATTTGACTTCATTCCTTTTATAAAAGATTCTGTACAAACACAGTCCGAAGTAAATGTGTTAAAAAAAGCACTTTTCGAGGACTACCCTTTTTACGATAATATTCTTTTTAATAAAGAAACTGAAGCCATCCGTACAGCTATTTATTTAGATAAATCGATTGTCAATACCCCAGAGCGGAAAGCATTTATTGAAACTGTTTTATCTCCTAAAGTAAAATCCTTTGAAGAAGCTCATAATTTAGATGTCCGCGTTTCAGGGATGCCCTATGTAAGAACCCTAAATGCGCAAAATATTGTTGATGAAATAAGCATGTTTATTTTAGCAGCCATTTTAGTTACCTCGCTTATTTTCTTTTTCTTTTTTAGATCGTTTAGAGCCACTTTTATATCCATGTTTGTGGTAGTGGTTGGAGTGATGTGGACCTTTGGAATTTTAGGATTGTTACAGTACGAAATCACCGTGCTTACAGCCTTAATTCCACCTCTTATTATTGTGATTGGAATTCCAAATTGTATTTTTCTGATCAATAAATACCAGCACGAAGTTAACAAACACGGCAACAAAGCCAAGTCGCTTCAACGGGTTATCTCGAAGGTTGGAAATGCCACTTTGATGACCAATGTAACCACGGCTTCTGGCTTTGCAACTTTTATCATTACACAAAGTAAATTACTTACCGAATTTGGCATCGTCGCCTCTTTAAGTATCATTGCTATTTTTCTTCTATGCCTGTCAATCATACCCGTTATTTATAGCTTTATGCCAATCCCAAAAGAGAAGCATTTAGAGCATTTAAACAAACGATGGATCAACCGTCTTGGCGACTGGATCGAACATACGGTGAAGCATAAAAATATCACTATATATATCACAGCGATTCTCTTACTCATCATCAGTATCATTGGAATTTTTCAAATTGAAACTACTGGGAGTTTGATTGAAGACATGCCAAAAAAAGCAGAGTTTTATAAAGACATAGAGTTTTACGAAAGTGAATTTAACGGCGTCATGCCGCTTGAGATTTTAGTGGACACTAAACGCAAAAAAGGAGTTATGAAACTCTCCACTTTAAAACGCATGAGCGCATTGGAAGATTTGATTGTTGAAATCCCAGAACTCTCTAAACCCATCTCAATAGTAAGCTTGGTAAAGTATTCCAAACAAGCCTATTACAACGGAAACCCAAAGTATTATCAGTTGCCATCTGCACAAGAAAATAGTTTCATTTTATCCTATGCAAAAAACGCCTCTACGGATGTCGATTTGCTAAAAAACTTTGTGGACAGTACAGGTCGCTATGCTCGAATCACCACTTTTATGAAAGATGCAGGGATCGACAAAATGGAACGTATTGAAGAAGATCTTTTAACAAAAATTGACAAGCTGTTTCCTAAAAATCAGTACGAGATTTCTGTTACAGGAAAAGCCTACTTGTTTCAAAAAGGAACCAAGTATTTGGTCCGAAACTTAGTGTTGTCTTTAGCCTTGGCTATCTTTTTGATCTCGTTGTTTATGGCTTATATGTTTCGCTCGTTCCGAATGATTATCATTTCATTAATCCCAAATTTATTACCATTATTGGTGACCGCAGGAATGATGGGCTTTTTAGGCGTGCCTATAAAACCTTCCACCATATTGGTGTTTAGCATTGCATTTGGAATTTCGGTAGATGATACGATTCACTTTTTAGCCAAATACCGACAAGAATTATTAGCGAATCACTGGAAAATTAAAAAGTCGGTATTTGCAGCACTTCGAGAAACAGGAGTGAGCATGTTCTATACCTCTATCGTCTTGTTCTTTGGGTTTTCGGTGTTTATTACCTCTAGTTTTGGAGGTACAGTAGCCTTAGGCGCCTTGATTTCAGCGACCTTATTATTGGCTATGTTGGCAAACTTACTCTTGTTGCCATGTTTGTTGTTGTCATTAGAGCGCAGCATTGCAAACAAGAAAGTATTAAAAAAACCTGCTCTTAATATTATTCCTGAAGAAGAAGCATTTGAAGAAGACTAAATCATACACTGTTAATTTAGCTTAAAACTTTATATTTGCAGTAATAAAAATTGTACTTATGACTAGCAGCACTGTTGCACATTTACTCACTCAAGAACTCAAACATACAGATATCGAAGTCAAAGGATGGGTTCGAACATTTAGAGCCAATCGATTTATAGCTCTTAATGACGGATCTTGCCTTCAAAGCATTCAATGTGTGGTTGATTTTGAAAGCATGGATGAAACGTTGTTAAAACGTATTACAACAGGAGCCGCTGTACACATAAAAGGCGGTTTGGTTGAAAGTCAGGGAAAAGGACAGTCTGTAGAAGTTCAAGTGAGTTCTATTGAGATTTTAGGGGATGCAGATCCAGAAGAAGTTTCAAAAACTATTTTACAACCCAAACGGCATTCTTTAGAATTTTTAAGAGAACAAGCACATTTGCGTACCCGAACCAACACCTTTAGTGCGGTGATGCGACTCCGATCTTCACTCTCTTTTGCGGTTCACTCCTATTTTAATAAAAACGGATTTTACTATATGCACGCTCCGATTGTCACTGGAAGTGATGCCGAAGGTGCAGGCGAAATGTTTAGAGTTACTACTTTAGACCCAAAAAACCCACCACTGACCGATGAAGGTGAAGTGGATTACTCAAAAGACTTTTTTGGAAAAGAAACAAATCTGACCGTATCCGGGCAATTGGAAGCAGAAACATATGCGATGGCGCTTGGGAAAGTGTATACTTTTGGCCCTACATTTAGAGCTGAAAACTCGAACACTTCACGACATTTAGCAGAGTTTTGGATGATTGAACCCGAAGTCGCTTTTATGGACTTGGCCGGGAACATGGACCTTGCTGAAGATTTTATGAAGTATGTCATCAGTTATGTTTTAGAACACAACAAAGAAGATCTTGCCTTTTTAGAACAACGTTTAGAACAAGAAGATAAATCGAAACCTCAAAACGAGCGTGCGCCTATGCCACTCACTGAGAAACTTCGTTTTATTATTGATAACAATTTTAAGCGTGTCAGCTACACAGAAGCAATTGACATTTTAAGAAACTGTAAACCTAACAAAAAGAAGAAATTTAAATATATTATTGACGAATGGGGTGCCGATTTACAAAGTGAACATGAACGCTTTTTAGTAGAACAACATTTTAAATGTCCTGTGATTTTATTTGATTATCCTGCCAAAATTAAAGCCTTTTATATGCGCTTAAATGAAGATGGAAAAACAGTGAGAGCGATGGATATTTTATTCCCTGGAATTGGTGAAATCGTCGGTGGTTCGCAACGAGAAGAACGATTAGACGTCTTAAAAGCAAAAATGGCAGAACTTGACATCCCCGAAGAAGATCTTTGGTGGTATTTAGACTTAAGAAAATACGGAACAGCCACTCACTCTGGGTTTGGACTTGGTTTCGAACGCTTGGTGATGTTTGCTACTGGAATGGGTAACATTCGTGATGTGATCCCTTACCCTAGAACACCTTTAAATGCTGAGTTTTAAAGTTAAACGTGTTCATGTTTTTTGAAAACAATGTCGCTTAGTATCTATCTAACGTTTTTTTCTTATTTTTATAAAAATCCTGCAATTGCAGAACTCACTCAAAATTAAATGAAAATGAAAAAAAGAACCTTTGACTTAATTTTTATTATTTTTTCAACGTTGATATTGATAACATTATCAGAGTATGGGCTTTTGGAAAAGTATATGGCATTTTCATTAATTCCAATTTTAATTGCATATCAATTAGGACAATATTCTGAAAGAAAATTCAAGAAATAATTAATGCTCAAGCAATACCTACAATATAAATTATCACAAAAACTATCGCCTCAGCAAATTCAGTTGATGAAGCTGATACAGTTGCCTACCCAAGCTTTTGAGCAACGCATCAAACAAGAGCTCGAAGAAAACCCAGCACTCGAAAGTGGTAAAGATCAAGAAGAAACATATGAAGAGGTGTTTGATTCCAATGACAATGATATGGACAATGAGCAAATCAACGCGGACGATATCAATGTAGATGATTACCTGAGTGATGATGAAATTCCAGAATACAGACTTCAAGCCAATAATTACAGTGCCGATGATGAGCAAAAAACAATTCCTTTTGCTTCTGGAACATCTTTTACACAACATCTAATAGATCAACTCAATACTTTTCCTTTAGAGGAAACACACTATCAAATTGCGGAATTTCTAATTGGGAGTATCGACGATAGCGGCTATATCCGCCGTTCATTACTTGATATTATGGATGATTTGGCCTTTACTCAAAATACATATACGGACGAAAAAACTATTGAATCGGTCCTCAAAGTAGTACATCTCTTAGATCCTGCAGGTGTGGGTGCCCGAAACCTTCAGGAATGTTTGGTGCTTCAATTGCAGCGAAAAACACAAACGCCCAATACGGCACTCGCCAAAAAAATTATTGAACAGGGATTTGAGCAATTTACAAAAAAGCATTACCAAAAACTTCTACAAAAATTTAGTATTTCCGAATTACAACTTAAAGATGCCGTTTCTGAAATTGAACGTTTAAACCCAAAACCTGGAAGTTCTTATTCCAATAACGCTCGATCCGTTGAACACGTTGTGCCAGATTTTACTATCAAAATTACAGAAGGTGAGTTAGAGCTCAGTCTGAATGGTCGAAATGCCCCTGAATTGCACGTTTCGAAACCTTATAATGAAATGCTAAAAGGGTACAAAGCTTCCAAAGAAAAAACAAAGTCGCAGAAAGATGCAGTACAGTTTATCAAGCAAAAACTAGATGCTGCTAAATGGTTTATTGACGCTATAAAACAACGTCAACACACCTTATTTATCACCATGAGTACCATCATGCATTATCAAAAAAATTACTTTTTGTCAGGAGATGAACAGCAATTAAAACCTATGATTCTAAAAGATATTGCAGATAAAATAGAAATGGACATTTCGACCGTATCTCGTGTCGCAAATAGTAAATATGTTGACACTCCTTACGGCACAAAGTTGATTAAAGAATTTTTTAGCGAGTCCATGACCAATGATCAAGGAGAAGAAGTCTCCACCCGAGAAATTAAAAGCATCTTGGAAACTGTGATCGCAGAAGAAGACAAGAAAAAACCCCTGACTGACGAGAAATTAACCGTTATTTTAAAAGAAAAAGGCTACCTAATTGCCCGAAGAACCGTGGCTAAATACCGAGAACAATTAGACCTTCCTGTGGCACGACTTCGCAAACAACTTTAGCTTACACCTTCTTAATCACATTGGTGACGATCCCCCAAATTACAAAATCATTTTCTTCTGTGATTTTGATTGGTTGATAGTTTTTGTTCTCTGGCTGTAACCAAACCTCATCCTTTTCAACCTTAAGGCGTTTTACCGTAAATTCTCCATCTAAAAAACAAACTGCAATTTTATTGTTTTCTGGTGGAAGACTGCGGTCGATGACCAAAAGATCGTTGTCACTCAGCCCAGCATCAACCATGGATTGTCCACTGACTCGAGCAAAAAAAGTGGCCTCTTTGTTTTTGATAAGCTCATTATCTAGCGATAAACGTTCTTGTTTAAAGTCTTCAGCTGGCGATGGAAATCCTGCCGAGATCCCTGTGTCAAAATAGACCGCCCCTAAACTGTTAAAATTTTCAGGAGTAAAAAACGTAAGAGCTGTGTTTTGTTTTATGGACATTGAACTGTAATTATTTCTTTAAAATTGGTGGTGTATTTTGGTGACAAATGTTCTTGACGCATTTTCCACGTACGTTTTAAATCTTGATTCGCTAATTTTAATTTTGGAGCATCGTACTTTTTATTAATAAAATCGATGGTACGCATCAGCGGAAGATGCTTTGGGTTTTCCGACTCAAACAACTGCAATTGGTGGTTATCTGTTGGCACAATCCCCGTAAGAATTACCCCAGCTTTTTTGTATTGAATTCCTTTTTTATAAATCGAGGCAACTGCTTTGACGGCATTGGCACTTAGAGTTAAACTAGAATTGGTAGGAAATGGAATGTTAACCACAACGCTGGCACGGTGCTGTTCGGTATCTTTTTTATGGTAGTCACTACGTAGGAAAACAATCATCATATGACAACTAGATCCTTGTTTTCGAAGTTTTTCAGCACCACTACATGCAAAGGTAGAAATGCGTTCTTTAATCTCTTCAAGATTCTTAATAGCAGATTCGAAACTGCGTGTAGTGGCAATGGCACGTTTATTTCTAATGGTTTCCGTCTCAATTTTAGAAATCCCTTCCAGATCCTTTTTTAGCTTCCATTCTGTGATAGAAAACGTTTTTCGCACCCACATATCAGGGAGTTGTACAAAGTCGTAAGCGGTTTTACACTGCTTTTCGGATAGGCGTTTGTGTAATGCGGGGCCAATACCCCAAACATCTTTAAGTTTGGTCCATTTCAAAGCTTTGATCCGTTTCTCTTCACTATCTATGATATACACACCTCCTGTTTCTTTGGGAAACTTTCGGGCAATTTTATTGGCAACTTTACTTAATGCCTTTGTTGGTGCAATTCCAACACAGGTAGGAATGCCTGTCCATTTCAAAATGCGTTGACGCATCTCATATCCGTGAGTCTGTAAATCATAAGAATCAAATCCGTTGAGCTTTAAAAACGCTTCGTCAATACTATATACCTCTACATCTGGAGAGAAGTGCTCTAAAATACGCATCACACGACTGCTCATGTCGCCATAGAGCGCATAGTTAGATGAAAATAGTTGAATGTTATTCGCCTTGAAAAAGGCTTTAAATTTAAATGCAGGTGCCCCCATAGGAAGTCCTAATGCTTTTGCTTCATCACTGCGCGCAATCACACAGCCATCGTTATTGGATAAAATAGCGATCGGTTTTTGGCGTAAACTCGGATTAAAAACCCGCTCACAGGAGGCATAGAAGTTATTACAATCAACAAGTGCAAACATGGTCTAAAGGTAGTACATTTGGCGTTTTTCTAAAATAGAATTGGCATTTTTTATTGTAGTTAAAAAGTAATTAATTATTATTATTTATTTGATTTATTTGATTGGAATATCATAGTATTTATATCTTTACACAATAATTTAGACAGACTAAAATTAAAATTCTATGAACACTAAACTTTGTTTATCACTCTTCGTAATGAGCATTTTTTTATCTTTCAATGTACTAGCACAGCAACCATCAGAAGCACAAAGGTTAGATTCTATTACGATTACTTCAACAGCGATTGAGTTGCCTTTTAAGAAGAATTCCCGAACGATAACACTTATTTCGTCTGAAGTTATCAAGCAAAGTCCTGCAACTAATTTGGCGGAACTTCTGCAACAAGAAGCCGGCATCGATGTAAGACGTCAAGGTGTCAATGGAATGCAAGCAGATTTATACATTCGCGGGGGAAGTTTTGATCAAACGCTGCTTTTAATTGATGGAATTAAAGTGGAAGATCCTCAAACGGGTCACCATACATTAAATATGGCGTTGCCTCTAGAAGTGATTGAGCGAGTTGAAATTATCAAAGGCCCTGCGGCACGCGTTTTTGGACAAAATGCTTTTACAGGAGCTATTAATATTGTCACGAAATCAAATGCTGACACAGTAAATTCCGTAGGGTATAAACTTGGTTCTTATAACCAGCAACAAGCCTCGGGAACTTTAGGAACCAACTTAGGAAATACAAGCCTTATAGGGCATGCTTCTGTAAACACATCAGAGGGCTATCGACATAATACTGATTTTGAAAATCAAAATTACTTTGTAAAAGGGCGTTTTAATACAAATGGCAATCCTATTGATGTGATTGGCACTTTCTCAGAACGAAAATTTGGAGCAAATCAATTTTATGCCGTGGAAAGTGGTCACGACCAGTATGAAGAAACACAAAGCAGTCTTGTGGGGGCTTCTACAAAATTCCAAACTGAAAATTTTAAAATCACTCCGCGAGTCTATTGGAAACGAAATCAAGATATGTACTTGTACGTTCGTGAAAGACCGTCAGTTTACAGGAACTTACACATCTCCAACAAAGTAGGGTTACAAGTCAATGCGTCTTATACCTCAAACGCTGGAATTACAGGTTTTGGGATCGATGCTGCTAAGGTGTTTATGACCAGCACTAATTTAGGAGAACGCGATCGAACAATGGCAAATTTATTTGTTGAGCATCGATTTTCTTTAGCGGACAATACTTTAGATATTACTCCCGGAATCTCGGTAAATTATTTCTCAGATTTTAAATTTCACGCCTTTCCAGGAGTCGATGTAGGGTATGCTGTTAATGATGCATTTAAGGCGTATGCAAATGTGGGATATACCTATAGAGTGCCAACTTATACCGATTTGTATTATGTGGGGAGAACAGATTTAGGGAATGAAAATTTAGAACCTGAAAAAGCACTTTCTGGAGAAATTGGATTAAAATATTTTGGTGTAAACTTCAATGCTTATGTGGCGATTTTTAATAGATCGTCTGATAATTTGATTGATTATACCAAAGAAAACGAAGCCGATAAATGGGAGGCGACAAACCTAAAGAGTTTAACCTCAACAGGAGCAGAACTGAATCTGTCTTCTAGTTTTAAAACAGGGCTCTATACTCAAAATATTAGTCTGGGATACACCTATTTAGATGAAGATTTAAACGACATAAAAACGACCTATTCTAAATATGTACTGAATGCATTGACTCATCATTTTACAGCGACAGTTCGTTCGCAATTTTTGAAAAATATATCGCAAAGTATTATTTATAAGTTTGCGGAACGCACTTCGGGAAGCAGCTATAGTGTGGTAGACGTACAGGCTACCTTAAATGTTTCAGGGCTTGAATTATCTGTCATTGGAAATAATATTTTTAATACAGAATATGTGGAAACAGGATTTGTCCCTATGCCAAAAGGAAATATTTTGATAGGAGTTAATTACAATTTCTAAAACTAGTTGATGAGTGAATTTACCTTGTCATATACAAGGTGGGATTCCCACCCTCTGTAGAGAAGGTAGTCCGCTATTTTTTTCTTCTTTTTCCAAGGATTTGTTTCGGTTAAGGTTGAAGCTTTTTTTTCTGCTAAGGCGTGAAATGTTTGAAGATAGTCGTTAGGATCAATTTCTTGAAGAGCAATTTTTATAATATATTTCGACAGTTGTCGTTGTTTTAGCTCTAAAGTCAATCTTACTTTTCCCCATTTTTTGATGCTAAACTTCCCCCTTACAAATGCTTTTGCAAAACGTTCTTCATTTAAGTGGTTGTCTTCAATGAGTGCTACAACAATAATTTCAATGGCTTCAGGGATCATTCGCATCTGTTTGAGTTTTTGCTCAACTTCTTTGTGGCAACGATCTTGATAGGCACAATACTTTTGAAGCTTAGAAAGGGCTTCCTCTATAGTATAGCTTTTATGAGTTTGATACATCCTTAAAATTTATAGGTGACCGCACAAATTAAGTTGGTTCCTGGTGCAGAGATCCCCGAAGAAAAAGTTCTGTAACGTTGGTTCGTAATATTTTCAATGGCCGAGACAACGGTAAGCGACTTGTTAAAATTATATTGTGTTCTAAGATTTAGGCTATACCAAGACGGCGCATAAGGCTTGCCTTGCGCGTCTAATGCAAATAAAGAATCTGCTAGTTCCGTAGAAATATCTGAGCTACTAAGAGACCCATTGTAATTTATAAACCCATCCATTTGAAACTTCTTATTTTTCCAAATAATATGGGCATCGCCAAAAACAGGAGCTACGTGTCTCACTGGCAATTCAACTCCTGGAGTTTCTTCTTGGACTCCATTTACATAACTGTATTGAGTCGTAAACTTAAAGGCTTTAGAAAATCGAATTTTTAAGCCTGCTTCAAATCCACAAATCCAGGATTTAGAGGCATTTTGAATGGCCTGTATCCCACTCATATCTCCATCATATTCCATTACTGATGTGCCATGAAGTTCAAAACTCTTACGAACCAATGCGTTTTCTAAGTAAGTGTAATAGGCTGAAACATCAAAAATTACTGATTCTTTCAGATTAACCGTGACCCCAAGTTCTCCTCCATAGGCATATTCGGGCTTTAGATTGCTATTGGGCACCACAACCAATCCATCTTGAGGGTCAAATATTTTTCCTATATCGTCAATGTTTGGCGCTCTAAAAGCGGTGGTTGCATTTAATTTCCAAAGGAAGGTGTTGTTTGGGTTCCAGCTAAGTCCAAGAGTACCTGTGAGTGCGCTTGTTTGTAAATCAGCCGCTTTGAAAGGAAGGTGGTAGAATTGGTTATTAGCTGTTAAGTCAGCATCGATAGTTACGTAATTATAACGTATTCCAGATTGAAGGGTAAGCTTTGAATTCGGCTTGTACTTATGACTCAAGTAGGCTGCCAACGTTTGCCACTTTGAGCCATTTGGATAACGAGTTGCAATTGCTTCAGAAGCATTGGAGTTGATATTTATTTTAGAAGCCGATGAGCCAACTCGGTTGTATATATACTCTGCTCCATAAGATATATTAGAGGTATCTGAAAGTGATTTATAAAAATCAAAATTTAAGGAGACTGCATCTACATTTTCTTCACCAATTTTACGGGTATCTGTATTAAACTTTCTATTGATTCGGCTCTCTTTAAAGTTTTGATACGCGGTAGATATTTTAATTTTATCGTATAAGTTAGAACGGCTACTTAATTTGGTCATTTGTAAATTGGCAAGAAACCAATCTTGAGGGCCATAATTCCATTCAGCATAGTGTAAGACCCCATCATCGTCGTAGGTAGACAAACGATCATATCTTGGGTAGTCTGAGGTCGTAGAATAATGAAGCCCAAAATCGAACTTTAAGTTTTCATTGACTTTATAGAGCACTTTTTGAGCAAGGTGCATTTGGCGAAAATTAGTGAACTTCTGAACACTTGGGTTGGTATTAGTTACCATAATGTCTTGACCGTTGAGAGACTCGGTATAATGGTTGCTCAAGTAGTCAATAGGTCCGTGAGCTCCCATTTTTAAATCTCCAAAATCTGAGACACTCACACTGCTGTGAAACCCCCATTTTTGAAACCCAACGTTGAAGTCAAGGTGGGCTGTTTTTTCATTATTTGCAGAGGCATATCTAACCGTACTTCGTGCAGTCAAATTTGGAGTAGCAGAGTCAGATAACTTTGGAGTTGTTGTATAAAAATTCATGACTCCGCCAATGGCATCACTTCCGTAAATAACAGATCCAGAACCAAGAATAACTTCAGTATTTTCAACATTAAAAGGGTTTATTGATAATACATTTTGAACGTTTCCTCCCCTAAAAATAGCATTATTAAGGCGAACTCCATCCACAGTAATTAACAATCGGTTTGTTGAAAACCCTCTGATCATTGGGCTGCCCCCAGCCAATTGACTTTTTTGGACAAAAACACGTCCACTACTACTTAATAAATCGGCACTTGTTTGTGGGTTGAACAATTGAACCTCTTTGGAACTGATGCTAATGACAGTTTGAGGAACTTCTTTTTTACTTTGCTCAAATTTGGATGCTGATATCACAATCTCATTTAAGCTTGTTGCTTTTGAAGAGAGATAAATAGTATCTTGAACCGCCGTCTTTAAAATTGAAATCTTGTGGAATGAAAGGTGTTGGAATTGAATTTTGTCTTGGTTACTGAACGCAGTCAAATTTACGACGCCGTCAAAATCAGTGATTGCAGTTATTGTTTTAAGATCATTAAAAACTGCAACTCCTGGGATAGGTAGATTATCGGTTTCATCAACCACTACAACTTTCTGGGCTGAGCTGCTCAATATAAAAAGAAGGAAAACACAAATAAATAATCGATTCATCTTAACTGAAAACTTGATTCAAAATGGTTAACGATCGAGGGTGTTTAAAGGCATGTAAATGTAATTTAAAATAATCTAAAATCATATTGAGTAATTCATGCTTTTGTAAGGAGTTTAATTCCTGAGACATTGTTGTATCAAATTTTGTGCCCAAAAATGGTTTTAGAAGTGCTAATTTTGATCCTGTGACACAATGGGCTCCATTTTGATATTGAAAATTTCCGTTTTCAAGGTTAAAATAAGGAAGGTGTTCATTAGAAGTATCTGGATTAATTCCTAAAAATTTTGTCAGACCCATTAAAAATTGTTGATGAAATGTTCCTGTTTTTTCTACCGTATCAAACCATAATAATGTTGTCTCAAGGTATCCAAAAAGAGGGAGGTTAGCTTCTTCTTCCTGTAAAATCATTGATAAAATTTCGGATAAAAATAATACGACTGTAGATTTTAAAACATTGGTATGAAGCGATTCATAGGGCTTGTGCAACCGAACTTCCTTAAAATAATGCAAGCTGCGATTGTCTTTATGTTCAGCTTCAATATCAAGAAGTGTAAGCAGTTGAAAATAGGCCGGCTTTAGCTTTCCTTTTTTGGATTTGAGGGCATTTTTAATTACATAACTTTTTACTCCACAAAGGGCTGTATAACATTTAACAATAAGGTCGTTATCGTTATATTTAATCTTTGATATAACAATTGCTTTAGTAGAGACCACCATTATCGAATGATCATTATTTTAGAAACTTTCGTTTCAAAGGTGTCAAAATCAGAGAAAAGTACTAAGTAAACTCCTGAAGCCACTGTATTATTTGCTAAATTTTTACCATTCCAATAAGCTGTTCCCCCATCAATTTCAAGGTTATAGTTCTTGTACCTCAGGTTAACATTTGATTGAGCCTCGGCAACCAAATTGCCTTCAATATCTGTTATTTTAATATTAACATTCTCACTGATATTTTTAATTTTTATTTTATCCTCTGCCATATTAAAGCCAGGCCGGACAGGGTTAGGGTAAATATAAACTTCCTCGAGTGACTCACTAGTGCTTGAACCACCTGTTTTAAAAGCAACTAAACCACGAGTCGTTCCAAAGTATACAATCCCATTTTCGGAGTCTAAAGCCATAGCATTAACTCCATTTGATGGAAGTGGGGAGTTGTCTTTTGTAAAATGATGAATGGTGTTCTGTCCATCTGAAGATACATAAAAAACTCCGGCGTCTGCAGTAGAAATCCATTTGTTATTTGATCCATCAACGATGATGTCTGAAATAAATTGCTGCGACAGTAATTCTTGTGGAAGACCGTCTTCAAGAATGATAATAGGTTCGGTTCTCACAATTTCTTCTGAGAAAAAGTTGGAGGTATTATACAGTACTCTGAGTCCTCTATAGGTACCAATCCAAAGCACATTGTTTTTGTCTATTGCTAACGATTTTACTTTGGTTGTCGGAAGGTTGGCAACATCTTTATCTTTTATGTTTTTCAACAGCATTCCGTTTTCATTAAAACCAATCAAACCAGACCTATAGCTCCCAATCCATTTGGTACCGTCGGACCCAATAACTATATCGCTAAAACCCAGTTCACCTCCAATAGGCTGTGGAATTATAGGAGTGAAATCATAGGAAGTCCATTGATTGTTTTCAAATTTATTTAACGGTTTTTGCACCCTTCCATTTGTAACCCATAAGGCGCCGTTATCATCAAATTTACTAGCCGATGTTAAATAGCGTTGTGGTACAAAAGGTTCAAGACTGCTATTATTTTCGTTATAAATATTAACAACCACTTCGTTATTAATTTCTATTAAACCCGAATAATATGAGCTTACAAAAACCTGTTCTGTGTCAAAAGGATTGACGGCGATGTGGGATAAAAAATTTGGCAATGCTACCTCTGAACTTATCGAATCGTAGGTGATATTTCGCCATTCATTTTGACGATATCTACTCATTCCTGTAGAACTTTGCCCTCCTCCCCATTCAAAGAACAGCCCGTACCCACCGAAAGAAAGCCAAAGATCATTGTTTGTTAACTCCAAAGAAAAAGGAGTGTTTAACAAAGGACCGTCAGGGTGAATTTCTTCAAATATATTGCTATTGACTAAAGTGGTCCTTAAAACTCCAAAACCTGAGCTTCCTATGGATGAATTATTACTAGTCCCTATTAAAACATGACTTCCTAAGACAATTGTACACGAATAAGATGCTGGGAACTCGGTTGTAGGTACGATGGTATGAACTAGGGTAAAATCTCTATTGTAAAAGTTAACTTTAGTCGAAAGTGTTTCTACAAGATATTCCTCTGAAAAATATAAATCCTTAGGCACTGATGAACTCACAAACAGTTGTGATAATGAATTATCTGTATTTATTTTTGAGGTCACTGCATTAGAAGACGTGACTATTACGTTCACTTCATTTGCAACTAATTTAACAAAGTTCCCTGTTACAATTGTAGTCCATTGCTGGAAATCGATCAAATTTGGATTGCTCAATGACGCAGATTTTATACCTCCATTTCCGGCACAGTTAGCATAAATTTCATTGTTTTTGATCGCCGTCTGATTTACGGGTGTTTGAGTTCCATTCAATCCAATATAATAAGTGTCTCCAAATTCCAAATTATCTAGATCATATACGGAAATTCCATAGTCGGTCGAAATATATACAAGCCCATTGTGTTCATTAAAATGGTTGATCTTTTTATTGTTGGGTGGAATGGTTGTTTTGTTTATAATATCTATAACTTTCAGAACATCATTGTTAGACTCTTTAAAAACCTCTATCAACCCATTTTGATATCCTATTAATAACAATTGATAATCACTGCTGTAGTGTATGGTAGTGATGAACTCTCCTGAAAGACCATTAAGTGTCGTTATTGTTTCTAGTTGGTTAGTGGTTGGATTATAAGAAAATAATGCGTTTTCTGCAGCGGCATAAACCTTATTGCCGGCATCCGCGATTTTTATTATGTTTAGGTATGAGAAATACCCCTCCCAAAATTCAGAAAAATCTTGAGAGTAATTAGACATTGGCAACAAAAAGATCATAACAATCGTAAGTTGCTTAGATACACTTAATTTTAGCGTTTTAAAATACATTTATATCAATACTTTTTGATTAAAAGGTTATTGTTTATTTGTCTAAACATATTCAAACAAAACGAGTTTTTTGTATAAATCTTTTCTTATGTCCATAGTTTCTTTTGCCGAAGCCTTCTGTTTTTTGATAAATAGGGTAATTCAATCAAATACCACGACAGTATAGACAATACCAATGTGAGCATTAAAACGAGCACACAAACAAGAAAAGAAGGATATTTATTAAATAATCCTAGGGAAACAAATAATTGTATCAAAGGAAAATGATATATATAAATCCCGTAAGTAAAGTCCCCATATTTTCCAAAATTGTTTAAAAATTTAAAGCTATATGTAATATAAAACACCATAAATCCAAATGCAACTGGTTTAAGTAGTTGTGTTTTTAAAATATACTGCTCTAAAAAAAAAACTATCAAGCACGGAATAATAATATAATCTTTCCATTTCTGTAAGAGTGAAAAGTTTTTGTAAAATACAATTCCTGTTGCAAAAAAGGCTAAGGCTCCAGGAAGTTGTTTTGCTATTCTGTAATTATCAATTGATAAAAAGTACATATAATAGAAAACAGACAAAAGATATACAATAACAATAAGTAAATAAAAATTAAATTTTTTGGACCTTACAAACCAATAAAACAAAGGAACTAAAAGATAAAAAGCTTCTTCTACCTTAATGGTCCATAAGGCACCATTAACGGCGCAAAATTTATTTGTTTCAAAGACTCCAGGTAAGCAAGGTTCTAAATAATTTTGAAATGACAAATTGGCTGTGAGGTATTTCCAAAATTGAATATTTGAGAAATATTCTGGCAATGAAGACGTTGAAATTGCGCTAAAGAAAAGTGCAGAAACTAGGATGACAACAGCATAAGCTGGGATAATTCTTTTAGCTCTTCTGATAATATATTCTTTTGTTGTTGTACTGTTCTCATAGCTTTTCGCAATTAAAAACCCGCTTATTACAAAGAACCCGTCGATTGCTAAACGCGTATTAAAAAGCACTTTATAAGGTTGAAGAAATTCTAAATCACTCAATTCTATTAAATGCGAAAATGCTACTGTAGAAGCAAAAATGACTCTTAAGAAATCGAAGTTATTAATATTAATGTTATTCAAGTATCTCGTGTTTTTTTTATAAAAATCTTGAGTGTCAAGCATAGAAATAAATTGAATTATCTTCAAATTTTAAGTACAAATATATTTATTCCTAACGATAAATGAAGTCATTATTGTATATAAACAAAAAAGCTTTCATTAATTTGAAAGCTTTTAAAAGTAGGTTTGGTAGTTATTACACCACGCCTTGTGCAAGCATTGCATCGGCTACTTTTACGAAGCCAGCTATATTGGCGCCTTTAACATAATCGATATATCCTGTTTTTTCGTCTTTACCATATTCTATACACGCATCATGAATACTGGACATAATGTCTTTTAACTTTTCATCTACTTCAGCTCTGGTCCAATTATAGCGTAAAGAATTTTGTGTCATTTCCAGTCCAGATGTGGCAACTCCTCCAGCATTGGAAGCTTTTCCTGGTGCAAATAAAATCATTGCTTCATGAAACTTAGTGATTGCTGCTTTTGTGGAAGGCATATTAGCGCCTTCGCTCACACAAATACAACCATTTTTCAACAACATTATGGCGTCATTTTCATTGAGTTCATTTTGAGTGGCGCACGGCAACGCTATATCACATTTAACTTCCCAAGGCGTTTTATTTGCAATAAATTTGGCATTCGGATAGGTTTTAACATACTCACTTATCCGCGCTCTTTTGATGTTTTTAAGTGTCATTACAAATGCTAGTTTGTCTTGATCTATACCTTCTTCATCAAAAATAAAACCCGAAGAGTCCGATAAAGTTACTACTTTTCCTCCTAAATGAATTGTTTTCTCGGCTGCGTATTGTGCTACATTTCCAGATCCAGAAATGGCAACTGTTTTCCCTTTAAAGCTATCTCCTTTAGTTTGCAACATTTTGTCTGCAAAATAGACGGTTCCATATCCAGTTGCTTCAGGACGGATGAGCGAACCTCCCCATGTCATTCCTTTGCCAGTTAGCACACCCGTAAATTCGTTTCTAAGTTTTTTATACATTCCAAAAAGGAACCCTATTTCGCGGCCTCCGACTCCTATATCTCCAGCTGGGATATCGGTATTAGAACCAATATGACGAAATAACTCACTCATAAAAGCATGGCAAAATCGCATGATTTCATTATCGCTTTTTCCTTTAGGGTCAAAATCGCTTCCTCCTTTTCCTCCTCCCATTGGAAGAGTTGTTAAGCTGTTTTTAAAAACTTGCTCAAACGCCAAAAATTTCAAAATACTCATCGTTACCGTTGGGTGAAATCGAAGCCCTCCTTTATAAGGCCCAATCGCAGAATTCATCTGAACACGGTACCCTCGATTTACCTGGATTTCTCCTTTATCATCTACCCAGTTAACTCTAAAAGTAATAGCGCGTTCTGGTTCAACCATTCTTAAAAGAATGTTTTTTCCATGATAAATGTCGTGTTGAACAATATAAGGAATTACCGTTTCTGCTACTTCTTCTACAGCTTGAATAAATTCGGCTTCATGGCCATTTCTTTCTTTTACTAAGTCTAAAAAACCTTTTATTTTATCTTCCATATTAAAATATTAGGGGTGTTAAATTTTAAATACATTACACAATACAAATATATAATATCTTTAAAAATAATGACCTATTTTTTTGTATATGATAATTATAGAGCTATAATTAAGATATAAATTCGTAATATGATATTTTAATAGGAATTATTTAATGAAATATGTAATTCATTGAATAATATACTTGTTTTAGGGATGTTTTAAATTTGAGTTTGATTCTTTATGAGGCTGAGATGTAAAAAATGAGTCAATTTAACAACAATAAAAGCCTGTTTTTTCGATTCAATACAACATTCTTTTTTCAATCACATTTTGAATTTCGACAGAACTCTAATTGGTTTAAAAACTCACAAACTATTTTTCATTGCCAGGATGTATCCGAGATGGATACCTTCGTGAAATGTATTAAAGCTAATCGCTTCTTCAACATTATTTATGGTCACATTTAAAGAAGTTGTATATGGAGTATAGACTTTAAAAACCCCCTTATCGTAGTCTTTTTTTGTTTGTTCTATAGTTGAGATTAAAAGTGTTTTAATAAGAGTCAACTCATCCTCGGTTGCTTCGTGAAGAGTTTTAGAATCTTTTTTATAAGATTTTACCAAATCAGGAGCTACTAACAATGGGGTGTTAGAAAGACCATAAACCAACAATTGCTGCGTAACAATCGTATGGGCAACATTCCAAAAGATGGTATTTCGATACCCTTTTGGGACCGTATTGAGTTGATCCAAAGAAAAATTTTCTACAAATTTCAATAGAAGTGTCCTGTTTTTCAGTGTTACATTGTGATTCCAGTCCATAATATTCAGGGATTTTTTAATTCTTATTAAAGAAATGATTTTCTTTGTAAAAATAAGAAAAGAATCCCATGAAAAAATTCTATTTTTTAAGTACTTGTGATACGTGTCGCCGTATTTTAAATCATTTGCAACTAAACGAAGACTTTGAACTTCAAGACATCAAGAAAACCGCAATAACTCCTGAAGAGTTAGCACACCTCAAATCCTTATCAGGCAGCTATGAATCACTTTTTAGTAAACGAGCAAAGCTATACAAAGAGTTAGGTTTAAAAGAAAAACCTCTCAATGACACCGATTATAAAAATTATATTTTAGAGCATTACACGTTCCTGAAACGGCCTGTGCTAGTAATAGATGATAAATTGTTTATTGGAAATAGCCCTAAAATCATCAATTCGGCAAAAACAGCATTGTTGAATGAAAAATAATTCGTTTGCACTCTTTGCGCTTATATTAGTGCAGCTTTTTTATGGCGTGACTTTCACCTTTGCTAACGATGTCATTGATGGTGGGTACATTCAACCCTATGGGTTTATTTTGTTTAGAGTATCCCTTGCGGCTGTGCTCTTTTGGGTGTTTAGTATTTGGACTCCCAAAGAAAAAATCGATCGATTAGATTACCCAAAATTTATGATTGCAGCTTTTTTTGGTGTGGCACTTAACATGCTCGCCTTTTTTAAGGGACTGCAGTTTACCACTCCAATTAATGGATCCGTGATTATGGTTACCACACCTATCATTGTATTAGTGTTATCAGCTTTTATTTTGGGTGAGAAAATTATAAAAATTAAGGTATTGGGGATCTTCATAGGCCTGTCTGGTGCTTTAATTTTAAGTGTTTATAACCGTTCAAATAATTCTGCAGACAATGTTTTATTAGGAAACTTTCTGGTGCTCGTCAATGCAGCGTCTTACAGTTACTATTTAATTTTAATAAAAAAATTAACCAACAAATACCATCCATACACCTTTATTAAATGGTTGTTTTTGTTTGGGACTTTCTTTGTACTTCCTTTTGGATACTCAGAGCTTTCATCGGTCAAATGGAGTAGCTTTACTCCTTATGTTTGGTTTTCAATTCTATTTGTAGTGGTATGTGCAACATTTGCAACATACCTGTTAAACCCACTCGCTTTGAGAAAATTAAGTGCCACTACAGTGAGTACATTTGTATATATACAGCCTATTTTTGCGGGAATTTTTGCGATCATAATGGGTAGCGATAGCTTAAACGCCATTAAGATTACTGCAGCGTCTTTAATATTTTTAGGTGTATATTTGGTTTCTAAAAATTCCAATCTTCAAGCAGCTAAATGAGTTCTTTTGTTACCTCTTTATACCCTTCTGTTGACCTAATCGACCCTGTCGTATTTAAAGAACTAGACACTGATAAAAACGTCTATTTTTCAAAACCATTCCTAAAAGCTTTTGAACTCTCTAATCCTCAAATTGAATTCAAATATATTTCCATTTCCGATGCCCAAAAAAATACGGCAGCGCTTGCACTTGTTCAAGTGATTAACTTAAGTGTTGAGGGTACCTTAAAAAACATAAAAGTAGCCTCCTTGGTACAAAAATTCTTAAGTCTATTCTTTTGTAATGAACATATAAAAATAATGTTTTGTGGAAATGTGTTTCTCAGTGGCGAACATGGAATTAGGAGTTCAGATCGTGTTTCAAAAAGTGAAATCATGAATCAAATTGCAACGGCTTTAGATGCCCTAGCCGCCAACACAAAGCCACTGCATGCGGTTTTTATAAAAGATTTTAAAGAAACGTCTCTAAAGAACACCCGCGAGCTTTTAAATTTTGGATATAGCGAAATTAAAGTAGAGCCCAACATGATTGTTCAGTTAGATCCCCAATGGAAAACATTTGAGGATTATAAAAACATATTAAAATCAAAATATAGAGTCAAAGCAAATAAGGCCGACTCAACAAGCAGTGATTTAGAAACCCGTTTGTTTACAGAGCATGACTTTGAAACCTACAAAGATGAGTTACAAGCCTTGTATCAAAATACTATTACAAATGCCAGTTTTAATGCACAAGTTTTAAACCTAAACACATACATTCATTTGCGAGCATCATTTAAGGACGATTTTATCGTGAAAGCCTATTTTTTAGAGAATAAACTCGTTGGCTTTTTGACAGCCCTGGTTAACAAAAATGCATTGGACGCTCATTTTATTGGATTGGATTATGAGCTCAATAAATCCCATGCGATCTATCCCCGTATATTGAACGATTATATTAGAATCGGAATACAAAAACAAGTGACATCTATAAATTTAGGGCGAACTGCCTCCGAGATAAAAACGACTATAGGCGCCAATCCTTTGGAACTAAGCTGTTATATAAAACATAAAAACCCCTTTTTAAACTCCTTAATAAAGCCCTTTTTTAGGCGCATTAAGATCAAAGAATTCAAGCAGCATTCGCCCTTTAAGTAAAAGAAGCTTTCTGAGGCATCTATATTTTTAGGTCACAAACTTATACTGGCCAACCATTGAGCACACCCCCCATTAGTGCCAAGGACACAATCCAATAAAATACATTTATAAAAATATATTTAGCCGATTTCATCTCAAATACTCCATTGGTAGCTAACACTGGAAAAACAACTAAAATTCCAAGAAAAGCACCATGCTTAAAGGTCATAAAAAGCTCTTGACCATGACGCATATCATCTGGGCCCCCTGTCATAACATTTACGTACAAGTAAAAAGAAAGAATTACCGATAAGAGTACCGCAGCAATATAAGCCTTGGTAGGTGACATGGTTTTAATTTTGGCTTCTGTAATTCCTGTGGCGTTCATCCACGCTGTTCCAAATACTTTAGGGTGGTACCAAATAGCTCCGATAATTAAAGGGATCAAGGCCGACACGAGTATTGCCAACCAATTCATTGAAAAATTTTCCATAATAAGTAGGTTTTAAATTTATTAAATACAATATACAAAAAAATTGAAAACACACTTTTACAGGTTTCATTAAGAGTTGAAATTCTCCTTGGGTATACTTATTGGTTTTCAGTATCTTTGAAAAAAGTTTTTTAATACCGAAGAATGATACATTCCATGACAGGCTACGGAAAGTCTGTATTACAATTGCCTAGCAAAACCATCTCTATTGAGCTTAAATCACTGAATAGCAAAACCTTAGACCTGAACATGCGCATGCCTTCTATGTACAGATCCAAAGAACTGAGCCTAAGAAAACTCATCGCTGCAAAATTAAACAGGGGTAAAGTTGATTTCTCCATGAATTTGGAAAATACAGGTGGAGAAACTTTTGCAAAAGTGAACCCTAAGGTCGTAAAGAAATACATGGCACAATTGGAAGGGTTGGCAACGGGCGATGAAATGCAGCGCCTTCAAATGGCCATTAAGATGCCCGATGCAATTAGCACGGAACGAGATGAAATAAATGAAACGGAATGGTCAGATATTGAAAGAGAAATCCAAAAAGCTTTGGAGAATATAGCTCAATACCGATTGGAAGAAGGAAACGTATTAGAAGCTGATTTTAGAAAACGAATTGCCGTCATATTGGACTTGCTTGAACAAGTACTTGCAATAGACCCAGAACGCATTTCAAATGTAAGAGAGCGTTTGCATAAAGGGGTTTCCGATCTAAAAGAAAAATATGATGAAAACCGCTTTGAACAAGAGTTGGTATATTATATCGAAAAATTTGATATTACAGAAGAAAAAGTACGCCTTCAAAACCATTTAGAATACTTTATTCAAACCTTAAATTCAGAGGATTCAAATGGTAAAAAATTAGGGTTTATTTCTCAAGAAATTGGACGTGAGGTGAACACCATTGGATCGAAAGCTAATTTTGCACCCATGCAAAAATTAGTGGTTCAAATGAAAGATGAATTAGAAAAAATTAAAGAACAATTACTCAATGTCCTCTAAAAAGCCGCAAGGAAAACTAATTGTATTCTCGGCACCGTCGGGATCAGGAAAAACAACAATTGTCAGGCATTTGTTGGCACAAAAAGAGCTGAATTTAGAGTTTTCTGTGTCGGCAACATCCCGTGCAAAAAGAGGCACTGAAGTTGACAAAAAAGACTATTACTTTTTATCTAGTGATGCTTTTAAGCAACACATTAAATCTGATGATTTTTTGGAATGGGAGGAAGTATATAGAGATAATTTTTATGGCACTCTCAAGTCCGAGGTTGAGCGTATTTGGGCTCTTGGAAAACATGTTATTTTTGATATTGACGTCTCTGGGGGTTTGCGTATTAAACGTAAATTTCCTGAACAGACTTTGGCAATTTTTGTAAAACCGCCAAGTATCGATGAATTAAAAATTCGTCTTAAAAAAAGACAAACAGAAACTCAAGATAAAATAAATATGCGAGTAGCAAAAGCTTCTGCAGAACTTGCCACCGCTCCCTTATTTGACTGCGTCATTGAAAATGATGTTTTAGAAACAGCTCAAAAAGAAGCCTACGAAAAAGTGGCGAAACACATTAATTAAAGATCAATGAACATTGGACTCTTTTTTGGAACTTATAACCCCATCCATATTGGGCACCTTGTCATTGCAAATCACATCGCTGAACATTCTGATTTAGATCAAGTCTGGTTGGTGGTCACGCCTCAAAGTCCTCATAAAAAAAAGCAAAGCTTGTTGGACAATCACCAACGCTTAGAGATGGTTTATAGGGCTACAAAAGAGTACCCAAAACTAATGCCCAGTACTATTGAGTTTAACTTATCGCAACCTAATTATACGGTACATACATTAGCTTATTTAGAAGAAAAACACCCCGAACACCGCTTTGCGCTTATTATGGGAGAGGACAATTTACAATCCTTGCCAAAATGGAAAAATGCGGAGGTAATTATCAAAGGGTATCCGATTTATGTATATCCAAGAAAACTAGCAGCATCCACAAAAACTGTGAGCATAGAAAAAGATGCTAATATCATTAAAATAGACGCTCCCATTATGGAGTTGTCTTCAACCTTTATTCGTCAATCAATTAAGGCGGGTAAAAACATTCGCCCTATGCTGCCAGATACAGTTTGGGAATACTTAGATGAAATGAATTTTTATAAATAAAACATGGTTAAAATTGGTTCTATAGAACTTCCCGAATTTCCTTTATTACTTGCTCCCATGGAAGATGTGAGCGACCCTCCTTTTCGTGCCTTGTGTAAAGAACAAGGAGCAGATGTGGTTTATACCGAATTTATATCAAGTGAAGGTTTGATTCGTGATGCGGTCAAAAGCACCATGAAATTGGATATTTATGAAAAAGAACGCCCTGTGGGTATTCAGATTTTTGGAGCTAATTTAGACAGTATGCTTAAAGCCATTGATATTGTTGAAAAATCCAATCCAGATATTATTGATATTAATTTTGGCTGTCCCGTTAAAAAAGTGGTGAGTAAAGGCGCCGGTGCCGGGATTTTGAAAGATGTGTGTTTGATGGAAAAACTTACTGCCGAGATGGTGAAGCGTACCAATTTACCCGTTACCGTCAAAACACGCTTGGGTTGGGATCACGATTCCATTCGTATTGTGGAAGTAGCGGAGCGCTTGCAAGATGTAGGCTGTGCAGCGATTTCTATTCATGGGCGTACCCGTGCTCAGATGTATAAAGGGGCTGCCGATTGGAAGCCGATTGCTGAGGTAAAAAACAATCCACGTATGCATATTCCTGTTTTTGGAAATGGGGATGTCAACTCCCCTGAGCGCGCTATTGAAATGCGTGATCAATATGGCTTAGATGGCGCCATGATTGGACGGGCAACAATAGGAAATCCTTGGTTTTTTAAGCAAGTAAAACACTTTATGCAAACGGGTGAACATTTAAGGCCTATTAGTATGCTAGAACGTGTGGAGGCTGCGCGACGTCATTTACAAATGGCGATTGACTGGAAAGGCGAGGTTTTGGGAGTATTAGAAACCAGACGTCATTATACCAACTATTTTAAAGGCATTCCAGATTTTAAACCGTTCCGAACACGGATGGTGACCAGCGACCACAGTGCCGATGTTTTTGCAGCTTTTGATGCGGTAGAAGCAAACTTTGGCGACTATCAGTTTGTTTAAGCGTTAAGCTGTGTTTTAGCAATCCGCTGGGAGGCAATGCGTGAAGCTATGATCCCTAAGGTTAATATTGTAGCGAGCACAATTCCAATATTGATGAACTGTAAATCTACTGGGTATGCCAAGGAAGGTGTAATCATTACTAAAGCGTGTTTTTGCTGCAGCCAAATGACGACCACGCCAACAACGAGTCCTATACCTCCACCCAACAGCGTCATTAAAATCCCTTGGTAATAAAAGATGCGTCGCAATTCTTTGACTGTTGCCCCTAGATTATACAAGGTTTTCAAATTCTTTTTCTTGTCTAAAATCATCATAATAATAGAACCGATAATATTAAACAAGGCTATAATCAAAATCAAGGTAAAAATTAAATAGACGGCCACGTGTTCTGTGTTGAGCATTTTATAAAGCGCATCGTTGAGTTGGAGGCGGTTCTTAATGGTGACTTTATTTTTAAAAATAGATTGCAATGCAGCTCTTGCGGTATCTTCATCCGCTGAAGGCTCTAAATAAATATCGATTGCACTAAGAGTTTCAGGATCATAATTTAATAAATACTTCGCATTTTCTAGGGATGTAAATACTTGTGAATTATTAAGTGTTTCATTAATTTGAAAAATACCTGCATTAGCGACTTTCAAGCTTTTGAAAGCCCCTTTTACAGATGTCTGCTGTCCAGTCCCTGGCTTAGGCGCATAGAGTTTAATAACTTTTGTTACATCAAAAATTCCAAAACCTAGCTCATTAGTAACGCCCCAACCGGCTACAATTTGTGGCGTATTGGGCTCAAACCACTGTCCATATACCAAAATAGAATCAATGGTGGCTTGGGGATAATTTGCATCCACTCCTTTAAGAGTCACGGCCAAGTGTTTGTTGTCGCAATTCATCAACATGCGTTCCTCAACCACTTCTGAAAAGGAGGCGACGCTGTTTAGTGTTGTGAGTGCTTGTTTTTGAGCCGGCGTAACCCGAATTGTTTTGGTAGTAGTAGGTATGATTTTTAGATCAGGGTCGGAAAATGAAGTGAATTCTAAACTAAAATTTTTAAGACCCGAAAAACCTGAGAGCACAATAAAAAGGGCCGCAGTTCCTATAATAATCCCAAAACCAGCAATAAGAGTGATAAAATTGATTGCATTGTTATTGCTTTTAGAAAACAAATAACGTTGGGCGATATAGAGGGGGAACTTCAATTAGGACTTTTTTCGTTTCACTAACAAATCGGGGTTTTCAATTGGATTTTCAATCCCTTTGAGCGACTTGTCTATTTGATCAATGTACTCCAATGAATCATCAATATAAAAAATCAACTGCGGCATGCGACGCAATTGGTGCTTGGTACGTTGCGACAGCTCGTGTTTAATGAGGGGGGCATTGGATTTTATTCCTTCTAAAAGTTCAGCCCCTTTATCAATCGGGAAAATACTCAGGTACACTTTCGCAATCGAGAGATCGACGGTCACATTAACCTTGGTAACTGAAATAAGTATGCCTTTCATCCCGCCTTGGGTGGCTGCCCCTTGCAATACCTCAACGAGATCACGCTGTAAAACGGAGGCTATTTTTTTTTGTCTTTGACTTTCCATGGGGTAAAAATAATATATTTCTGGGGGATTTGTTTAAAAGCTAGTCCTTTTCGGTTAAATTTGTCCTATGCTGAAGAAAATAGAACATATTGGCATTGCCGTCAAAAACTTGAATGCTTCGAATGAATTGTTTAAAAAGCTTTTGGGAGTTCCGCATTATAAAACCGAACAAGTGGCTTCAGAAGGGGTCACAACCTCTTTTTTTGATGTAGGAACACATAAGATTGAATTGTTAGAAGCCACGGATGCGAACAGTCCCATTGCGAAGTTTATTGCTAAAAAAGGGGAAGGCGTACATCATATTGCTTTTGAGGTGGAGAATATTGAAGTTGAACTGGCACGCTTAAAAGAAGAGGGCTTTGAATTGATTCATGAAACCGCCAAAGATGGAGCTGATAACAAACGGATTGCGTTTTTACATCCAAAATCAACAAACGGAGTTCTGATTGAACTCTGTCAGGAACGTCCTAATAAAGACTGATTTTCTTTTTATAATTTTAAAAATCGTTGTAATATTGCAGCCTTATTGGTCCCATAGCTCAGTTGGTTAGAGCATCTGACTCATAATCAGAGGGTCCTTGGTTCGAGCCCAAGTGGGACCACCCTGAATACCCTTCTTAATTGAGGGGTTTTTTGTTGCTCTCACTCTCTAACCAGTCTCGAAAAGCTACTAAAGGCCATCTCTCACTTAATTTTTAAACATCTCAAAGAACAGTCCAAATT